>Ga0255311_1000025_pt1 | contig 16490 bp, 10 predicted proteins | sample EtOH4_T0_E4_meta_FD_201358 | JGI IMG/M metagenome (GOLD analysis project Ga0255311, IMG submission 201358) | Sandy soil microbial communities from University of British Columbia, Vancouver, Canada - EtOH4_T0_E4 | ecosystem: Engineered > Artificial ecosystem > Sand microcosm > Unclassified ... | reverse complement strand
CATCGCCGGCGGCACCGGCGACGTTGCCGGCGAAGCGACGGTCGCGAGCGGCAGCGTCACGACGCTGTTCAACTCGGGCGCCGATGCACCGCTGACCTACAGCCTGCTGGCCAACACGTCGGGCCTTCCGGCGCTGACCTCGGGCGGAGTCGCGGTCACCTACGCGGTGGTCGGCAACACGCTGACCGCTTCGGCCGGCGCCAACACGGTGTTCACCTTCGTCCTGAACTCCGACGGCAGCTACACCTTCACCCTGGTCGACCAGCTCGACCATCCGACGCTCAACGGCCTGACCGGTGACAACACCGAGAACGATCTCAGCATCGCGCTTGGCTCGATCATCTCGGCGACCGACGCCGACGGTGACTCGGTCACCGCCAATGCCAACGGCCTGGTGATCACGGTCGACGACGACACACCGGTTGCGGTCAACGACGCCGATGCCATCACCTCGGGTGGCACCACCGCCAGCGGCAACGTCATCACCGGCATCGGCACGACTGGCGGCGTTTCCACCGCCGACAGTCCGGGCGCCGACGCACCCGCGACGATCACGGCCATTGCCGGTTCGGGCGGCACCGACACGACCTTCAGCAGTGGCCTGCTGTCGATCGGCGGAACCTACGGCACCCTGACCATCGATGCGCAGGGCAATTACACCTACACCCGCAGTGGCGGTTCGCCGGGCAACGTCCAGGACGTCTTCACCTATACGCTGACCGATGCGGACGGCGACAGCGTGACGGCGACCCTGACAATCAACATCGCCGACGCCGCACCGATCGCGGGCAGCGTCAACGTGCTGCTCGATGACGACGCGCTGACCGGCGGCAATCCCAACGGCGTCGGCGACGACAGCCCGGACACTCAGAACACGTCGGGCACACTGCCGGGTTCGGGCGGCGACGGTGCGCTGACTTTCGGCTTTGGCACCAATGTTGCGCCGTCGGGCTTCACCTACGACACCAGCACGCCCGGTACGCTGCTGATCAAGCAGGGGTCGGTGACGGTCATCACGATCACCATCAACTCCGCCACGGGCGCCTACACGATCGTGCAGAATGCGCCGATTGATCACGCGACTTTGAATGGCGTGGCCGGCGACAACACGGAGAACAACCAGACCTTCGCCATCAACTATTCGGTTTCGGATGCGGATACGGACACCGCGACGGGAACGATCAACATCAATGTCGATGACGACACTCCGGTGGCGACGGCGACGCTGCTCACCGGTACGGTTGACGAAGACGGCGTTCCCGGCGGCATCGCCGGCGGCACCGGCGACGTTGCGGGCGAAATCACGGTGGCGAGCGGCAGCGTCGCGACGCTGTTCAGCGCCGGCGCGGACGTTCCGCTGACCTACAGCCTGCTGACCAACACGTCGGGCCTTCCGGCGCTGACTTCGGCCGGCGTGACGGTGACCTACGCGGTGGTCGGCAACACGCTGACCGCTTCGGCCGGCGTCAACACCGTGTTCACGTTCACGGTCGACGCGACGACCGGCGCTTACACGTTCACGCTGGTCGACCAGCTCGACCATCCGACACTCAACGGGCTAACCGGCGACAACACCGAGAACGACCTGACGATCGCGCTCGGCTCGATCATCTCGGCGACCGACCATGACGGCGATTCTGTCACCGCCAATGCCAACGGCCTGGTGATCACGGTCGACGACGACACGCCGACCGCTTCAGCGGCCCTGCTCACCGGCACGGTCGACGAGGACGGGGTGACCGGCGGCATCGCCGGCGGCACCGGCGACGTTGCGGGCGAGATCACGGTCGCGAGCGGCAGCGTCACGACGCTGTTCAACTCGGGCGCCGATGCACCGCTGACCTACAGCCTGCTGACCAACACATCGGGTCTTCCGGCGCTGACGCAGCATGGAGTGACGATCACTTATGCGGTGGTCGGCAACACGCTGACCGCTTCGGCGGGTGCCAACACCGTGTTCACGTTCACGCTGAACCCGACGACCGGCGCCTACACGTTCACGCTGCTCGATAATATCGACCATGCGACGGGCAACAACGAGAACGACCTGACGATCGCGCTCGGCTCGATCATCTCGGCGACCGACGCTGACGGCGATTCGGTCACCGCCAACGCAAATGGCCTGGTGATCACGGTCGACGACGACAGTCCGATCAACTTCTCGCCGGTCGATTTGACCGACACGACCAATGCCACCGTCATCACCCAGGACAATGCCCTGGTTAACGACGGTACGGCGGTTGCCACGCGACTGCTTAACGATTCCAACAATGATGGCACGGGCGAGAACTTCATGGGCGCCGACGGGTTCGGAAGCCTGGCCTTCACGGGTGGCACCAATGGTGCGCAGCTGCAAAGCAGCACCGGCGACCTGCTCACCTCCGGCGGCGACCCGATCTACGTGTTCGGCTGGGGAACCGGTACGCTGACTGCGACAACCGATGCGACCAACACCAACCTGGCCGACGTCGTGTTCACCGCCACGCTCAATCCGAACGGCGGCTTCGGCTCGGCAAGCACCTACACGATCGACTTCAACCAGACGATCGATAACGGGGCGGGCTTCGTCCTGTCGGACTTCTCGGACGCTCCTGCCGGACAGAACCTTTGGATCGGGATCGATTCCGACGGCGGCGATATCAACCTCGATAACAACAACAGTCCGGACATCTTGCTGACGCCGACGAATGCCGGCGGAACGGTGAACACCTCCGCGACGGACATCGGCAATTCCAACCAGTGGATCGACAGCGGCGAGGGTATTCGCCTCGACTTTGTGACCGATGTCGCCCGCAGTGGTGCGAACGACGAGAAGGACGCCCTGGGCTACACCTTCGACGGCCACTACGTCGTCAGCGGAACGTCCTTCTCGGTCATGCAGACGCAAGGCGGCGGGGATGCCTCGATCCGCATCGCGGCGTACAATGATCCGGACACCGGCACGCTCACGACGCTGAGCGGCAGCATCGTCCCGATTGACCAGACCTCGATCGTCATCACGGGTGACACCACCTATACCATCTATGATATGGGCGACGGCACGTTCGTCATCACCGGTCTTAATGCGGGCGCCAACGTTGCCTTTAGCACGACCGGGGGCGCCGATTACGACGCGATCAGCATCACTAGCGCGGACGGCGTGCTCAACACGACTACGCCCGCGCCCGGCGACACCTTCTCGGGCGCACCCTTCGCGATCGGCGTGTTCGGCTTCTTCACCGCGACCGCGGGCGACCCGATCGACCTGTCGCTCGGTGTCACCGCGACCGATGCCGATGGGGATACGTCGACGGGGACGATCGACATCACGCTCGTTCCGGACACGTCGTCGCTCTCCCTCCTGTCGACCGCGTCGGTCAGCCAGACGCCGATCACGTCCAAGGAGTCCACGCTTTTGGCCTCCGACACCGACCAGCAGCGCTCGGCCGCCAACAACAACAGCGTGCTGCTGGGGGCGATTGCCGCGGCGGGTCTCGATGCCAGCTCGGCGGCGGCTCATGCCTATGCTCCGCCTAGCGCCCACATCGGGTTCGATGCGAACTTGATCTCCGGCGAAAGCGGGGCCGCGCAAAGCCTGAGCGTTGCCAATGACGACTCGAGCCGCAATGCTCTGAGTGGCGAGACTCAGGAGGCCGCGGACGCTCAGTCGCAAGCCGGCTCTCCAGTGCTTCACGCGCAGGAAGTCGTGCAGAACGCGCTGACCGCCGGCGGCGAAAGCCACGCCCAGGCGCCGACTGCGCTTCTCGCCGCTACCGAGGCCAGCGACCAGTCGGCCCCGGCGCAGTCCAGCTTCACCAGCGGCGGCGTGGCGATGCCGTCGGCGGCGATGCTCGCGGCGATCAACGCTGCGGCCAATGCCAACGACCATTCGGTCGACGGCGAGGCCAAGACCACGGGCGAAGTCGGACGCGTGCTGGTGGATGCGCTCGCCGGCGGCGGCCATGGTCCCAACATCGACGCGGTAATCGACGCCGTGGCGAATCAGGGACACGGCGGCCAGGCGGCGATCGCGGCGCTTGCAAGTCACGGCGGTGCGGCCGTTTCAGGCTGGGACATGGGGAATTCTGCCGGCTTCACAGCCGACCATGCGGCGCTCACCATGGAACATGTAATGGCGCTTCATGCCAGTGCGGTTCCGCCCGCGGCCTGATCGAGATAGAAGAAGCGGGTCTCCACTGGTGGACGGTGGGGACCCGAAATTGAAGACCAGAAGGGGGAATTATGAAAAGGAAGCACTGGACGATGATCGTCCCCGGAGCGGTGCTGCTTTGCACTTCGCCGGCTTACGCAGTTGAACTGCGCGACGCGGTACAGTCCGCGCTGAGCACCAACCCGGAAATCCGCCAGGCGGTTGCCAACCGGGTCGCCACCCAGGAAGAACGCGTCCAGGCGCAGGGTCTGTGGTACCCACGCGTCTCGGTCGAGGGATCGGCCGGCATCCGCAGCCTCCGCAACCCCACCCGCCGCGCCATCGGCATCGCCGATACGACCTTGTACCCGGTCGAAGGCGATCTCATCGTCGACCAGCTGCTGTTCAACAGCGGCGGCCGCGAGGCGGAGATCAAGCGCCAGGCGTCGCGCACCGACGCCGCCGCATCGCGGGTCGAGGAGCGCTCGGAGTTTGTCGCGCTCAATGTCGCGCGCACCTACATCGACTATCTTCTCCAGCAGCGGCTGGTCGCCATCGCCGAGGACAATGCGACGTTCCATGAACGGCTTGCAGGGGACCTGCGCGAAGGCGTTTCCAAGGGCTCGATCAGCGTTGCCGATCAGCAGCAGGCCGAAGAGCGCCTGCAATCGGCCCGGGCTCGAGTCACCGAAGCCAAGGAAGACCTTGAATCCGCCGGCATCACTTTCCGGACACTGACCGGGATGCCGATCGACAGCGTGTCGATGCCGCCCGATCTGTCTCAGTTCCTTCCCGCCACCCTCGAGGAGGCGGAAGCGCTGGCGCGGCAGAACAACCCGCGGGTCCAGGAAGCCATTGCCGACCTCTCCACCGCTCGTGAGGAAATCCGGGCCGCGCGCGCCGAGATCGGACCGCGCGTCAACCTCGAGGGCCGCGCCCGCGCCGGGCACGACATCGACGGCTTCTCCGGCAAGACCACCGACCTGCAGGCCAACGTCGTGCTGCGCTGGATGCTGTATAACGGCGGCATCAAGGAAGCGAACGTGCGTGAGCAGCAGAACCGCGCCGATGAAGTGCACGGGCGGCTGTTCGAACGGACCCGCCAGGCCGAGGAGGACACGCGTACCGCGTGGAATCGCCTCCAGAACCAAAGCCGGCTGGTGACGGAACTGGAGACCCAGGGCCGGATCACCGACGATTTGCTGCTGTCCTATCGGGAGCAGTTCAACATCGGCCGCCGCTCGCTGCTCGATGTCCTGGACGCGCAGAACACGCGCTACAATGTCCAGGCTCAGGTCGAGACGGCGCGGCTGGCGAAGCTGTACGCGCAATATCGCGTGCTGGCGGCGACCAACAAGCTGATCGAGGCGCTCGGCGTGTCGATGCCGACGGCCGGTTACGGCAGTGAGCGCGCGCGCTTTAAGGTCAATCCGATCCCGCCCGCCGACCTCGACGAGAGCAGCTATCCGCTGCCTCGCATGGGACCTCCGGCACCGGCTGGCGGACAGTAGAATTGGGGACGGGTAGTGAGTTTCATGCACTGGCTTGACGCACGGCCGTCGCACGAAATTGACCCCGTCCTCGACTGTCTGGCTTACCTCGCGCGCGAGGCGGACCGGCCGTCGTCGCCGGTCCTCCTGCGTGCTGGGCTAGCCCTCTCCGAAACGGGAACCTTGCCGTTCCACCAGGTCGAGCCGGCGCTCGACCAGGTCGGGATGCGAGGCGACCCGCTCAACCGCAAGTTGAAGGGATGGCCGTCGCGCAAGCTGCCGGCGATCCTCGAGCTCGACGACGATCGGGCCGCGGTCCTGCTCGAGATGCGCGACGGCGACGGGTTGATCTACGTCCCCGGCGTCGCCCAGCCGGTCTGGGCTCCGCTGGCGGAAATCGACTCGGTGTTCACCGGCCGCGCGGTGGTCGTCGAAGCCGATCCCGCCCGCGAACGCGAAGGCGAGCGCCCGTGGGACAAGGCCAAGCGAACCCATTGGTTCTGGTCCGAGGTGTGGAAGGTCCGGCGCGAATTCTGGCCGATCCTCCTCGCCGCATTGATCGTCAACATGCTCGCTCTGGCGATGCCGCTGTTCACGATGAACGTCTACGATCGCGTCATCCCCAACAAGGCGGTGTCGACGTTGTGGGTGCTGGCGCTGGGCGTCGGGCTGGCGCTGGTGTTCGATTTCATCCTCCGCCTGGCGCGGGCGCAGCTGATCGACGAGATCGGCCGCAAGCTCGACGCCAAGCTCGCTCAGAAGCTGTTCGAGAAGGTGATGAACCTGCCGATGGCGGCTCGCCAGGGCAGCACCGGTGCCCTGGCTCGGCGCGTGCAGGAATATGAGCTGGTCCGCGATTTCTTCGCTTCGACGACGGTCGTCCTGATGGTCGACGTCGTCTTCCTCTTCCTGTTCCTGATCCTGATCACGGTTCTCGCCGGCTGGCTGGTAATTGTCCCGATCATTGGCATCGCACTGATGCTGACGGCGGGGTTCAGCCTCCAGAAGACGATGGGCCGCGCAGCGCAGGACGCGCAGGCCGATTCGAGCCTCCAGCATTCGGTGCTGGTCGAATCGATTGCCGGTGCCGAGACGCTCAAGGCGGCGCGCGCCGAAGGACAGATGCTCGGTCGCTGGCGGCGCTACTCGGGGATGTCGGCGACGACCCAGGAACGCATGCGCCGGCTGACTTCGGTGGCCGTCAACCTCGCCAGCGTTTCGCAGCAAATGATCAGCGTCGGCCTCCTGATCGGCGGCTTCTACCGCTTCAACGAAGGCGAGATGACGATGGGCGCGATCATCGCCATCATCATGCTCGCCGGCCGGTCGATCCAGCCGATCGGCCAGCTCGCGTTCCTCTTCACCCGCGGCCGCCAGGCGTTCGCGACGTTAAATTCGCTCCAGGAGATGATGGAGGTCGCCGACGAGCGCCAGTCGTCGCTGCGCAGCATCATGCCGGAGATCCGCGCCGGGCACATCGCCCTCAGCAATCTCGACTTCCGCTATCCGGCCGCGGCCCGCGAGTCGCTTGCCGAGCTCAACCTGACGATCAGCCCGGGCGAGCGGATCGGGATTATCGGCCGCGTCGCCTCGGGCAAATCGACGCTCGGCCGCGTGCTGTGCGGCCTTTACGAGCCGACCGGCGGCACCTTCACCGTCGACGGGCTCGACAGCCGCCAGTTCCACCCGCACCAGCTGCGCGAATCGTTCCGCTTCGTCGGCCAGGACGCCGAGCTGTTCAGCGGCTCGGTGCGCGACAATCTCATGCTCGGTGCCGCCCAGGCCACCGACAACCAGCTGATTGACGCCGTCGTCCGGTCGGGCGCCGATATCTTCCTGTCGCGCGATGCCGCCGGCTTCGACCTGCCGGTCGGCGAGCGCGGTTCGCGCCTGTCGGGCGGCCAACGCTCGCTGCTGGTCCTCGCGCGGGCGCTGGTGTCGCCGAGCAAGCTGCTGTTCCTCGACGAGCCGAGCGGCGCGATGGACACCCAGACCGAGCTCTATTTCATCGAGCATCTGAAGACCGCGCTGGCGCCCGACCAGACCTTGGTTGTCGCCACCCACCGCCACAACATGCTGTCGATCCTCGATCGGCTGATCGTCATCGACGGCGGGCGGATCATCGCCGACGGGCCGCGCGACCAGGTCCTCGGGCACCTCAGCAATCCCGTCAAGAAAGAGGCGAAGGAATGACTTCGCTCGCCCTCACTCGCCGCCGCCTTGCGGCTCGGCTTGCCGGACACCGGATCGAGGCAACCGCCGGCGCCGCGGTCATGTTCGCGGCACTGGTTGCCGCCGTCATCGGGTCCCTGGCCCCGGCCGACGCGGCAAGGTCCGTTTCCGTCCAGCTGTCACCGGCACGGACCGCGGCGCTGGTCGCCGCGACCAGCGCTTCGCCGGCGGAAATCCGCGCCGTCGGCGAACAGGCCAAGCTGATCAACGCCTCGCTTCCGTTCAGTTCCTCGCCGGTCCAGTCGGCTCAGCCGTTCGCTATCCGCGGCGACGATCTCGATCACCGCCGGGCGCTGCTGTGCCTGACCCAGGCGGTCTATTACGAGGCCGGGTTCGAGCCGCTCGACGGCCGCCGCGCGGTCGCCCAGGTGGTGATCAACCGGATGCGCCACCCGGCGTTCCCGAAGTCGGTGTGCGGGGTCGTCTACCAGGGCGCCAGCTCGCCGGTCTGCCAATTCAGCTTCGTTTGCGACGGTTCGTTGTACCGCGCCCCCGCGCCCGCCGCCTGGCGCGAAGCCAAAGCGGTCGCCGAGGCGGCGCTGGCCGGCTACGTCGAGACCTCGGTTGGGTCGGCCACACACTATCACGCCGATTATGTCGCGCCGCGGTGGGCGCCGATGCTGACCAAGATTGCCCAGTTGGGCACGCACATCTTCTATCGCTGGCCGGGCAGCTGGGGCCAGCGCGCGGCCTTCACCGGCCATTATATCGGCGAGCCGAAGGACCCGCTGGCGCTTCGTCCGCCGCTGCGCCTGACCGTGCCCGGCACGCCCGGCCAGCCGGTTACCCTCGCCGAGGCCGGTCCGCCCATCGCGCGGGCCGACAATGACGTCGGCGGACTACTCGATGTCTCCAAGGGCTGGACTCTCAACATCCCCGGACCCGATGAAATCGCCGCCGCAACCTCGCGCGCGCTGGCCGAGCAACGTGCCAAGGCGGCCGCACCCGCACCCGCGGTGACCGTCGCGGCGTCGGCGGCACCCATCGTCACGGCCTCGCGCTGATCGACGGGCTGGAGTAAAGCGTCACCATGGCAAGCCTTCCGTTTCTCGGACAGATCAAGCGTCCGCGCCAGCCGCTGACCGGCTCGCGGCTGATCATCGTCGCCGCAGCGATCGGCTTCGCGGTGTTCCTGCTGTGGTCAATGCTCGCCCAAGTCGACGAGGTGACTCGCGGCCAGGGCAAGGTGATCCCGTCCAGCAAGGCGCAGCTGATCCAGTCGGCCGAGCCGGCGACGGTCCAGGAGCTGATGGTGCGCGAGGGGCAGCGCGTGCACCGCGGCCAGCTGCTGGCGCGTCTCGACGACACCCAGAGCGCTTCGGAGCTCGGCCAGATCGAGGCCGAGACCCAGGCGCTGGCCGCCCGCTCGGCCCGTCTTGCGGGCGAAGGCAATCTGACCTCCACCGCCTGTACCGGGACCGATTGCGCCGACGAAGCGCAGCTCCGCGCGGTGCGTGAATCCGCGCTTCGCAGCCGGGTCGCCGCGCTCCAGGCCAGCGCCGACCAACACCGCCGCGAGGCGTCCGAAGCCCAAGTCACGATCAGCAGCCTGCAAGGCAGCCTGGCGCTTGCCCAGAAGCAGGTTGGGATGCTGGAGCCGCTGGCGGCGAAGAATATCGTCCCGCAAACCGAGTTGCTCGACGCGCGGCGCGAAGTGAACGATCTGCAGGGCCGGATCGCGGCGGCGCGCGAGCAGCAATCCCGCGCCCAGGCGGCGGTCCGCGAATCGCTCGCCCAGGCCAGCGAGGCCGGGTTCAGCTTCCGCCAGGAGGCGCTCAACGAGCGCAGCCAGGTCAATGCCAAGATCGCGGTCAACGAGGAATCGCTCCGCGGTGCCCGGGGCCGCGTTGGCCGCATGGAATTGCGCTCGCCGGTCGACGGCGTCGTCAACGATCTTCAGGTGACGACCATCGGCGGCTTCGTGACCGCCGGGCAGAAGGTGATGGAAGTCATCCCGATGGGCGACAAGCTGCTAGTCGAGACGCGCGTCACGCCGCGCGACATCGCCTTCATCAAGGTCGGCGACCGGGCGCTGGTCAAGGTCACCGCGTACGACTTCTCGACCTACGGCGGGCTCGAGGGGCGGGTGGTGCAAGTGTCGGCCGACTCGATCTACGACGAGAACGAGAAGCAGGCCTATTTCAACGTCATCGTCGAGACCGACCGGAGCTATCTGACTTCGGCGGGGCGCAAGCTGCCGATCACTCCGGGCATGATGACCGACACGCAGATCATCACCGGCCGCAAGAGCATCCTGAGCTATTTGCTGAAGCCGGTCCTCAAAGCCCGCAGCGAGGCGCTGCGCGAGCGCTAGTCGGCCTGGTTGGCCGAGCCTGAAGGCGTCATTGGCGCGATCGTCGCCGAAGCCATCGTCATTGTCGCGGGCGCGATCGGGCGGCGGTACCCGTGGGTCCACGCGCCGTTCTCCGAGAAGGTCAGCACCGGGCGGTAATCGCTGACGTCGTCGGCATCGAGGATCCGGTTGGTGCCGTTGTCGAGGACCAGCATGCGGCCGCCGGCGCGTACCACGAGCAGCGCGTGGTCGGAGCGGCGAACGAGATCCTTGGCGATGACCAGGTACAGGTCGCGGTCCGGAACTCCGGCGGCGCGAAGCATCTGCAGCTTGGCGATCGCATAATCTTCGCAATCCCCGCGCCCGCGACGGAGCGTATCGCTGGCCGCGGCCCAGAAGTCGGCGCGGCCGTACTGGCGAACGTCGTCGACGAATTCGACGCGGTTGTTGACGTAGCGGTTGACCGCCTCGACCCGGTCCATTGCGCCGCGCCCGCGCAGCGCCGCCGCGAACGAGGCCGGCGCGCCACCGACCCGCTGCCCGGCAACCTTGTGCCAACGCTGGTCGAGCGGGGTGCGGTTCACGGACAGCGCGACGCTGCCGAACACGTCGGGGCGTCCGCTGATCGCGCCCGGGCTGGCCCGGTGGGGTTCGCGATACACGGCGTAAGTCGGGGCATCATAAGCGGGAGTGGGGATGCTCAGCGAGGCTGGCTGCAGCGGCGTTGGCGCCAAGGGCTTCGGCGCCGCCAGGCCCTGTTGTTCGGCGAGGATGGCGGCGAGGCGGCTCGGCGCGCCGCCGAGGATCGCTTCGGTCTTGCCATAGCTGATGCCGAAGCTCGCCGGCTGCATGATGGTGCTTTGCGCCAGCGCGGGCGCCGGCATGAGAGTGACGGCAAGGGCGGCGGCGAAGCGGCCAATCGGCCGGCTTGTGTAGCTTTTGTCCATGGCCCCGCTTGTCGCAGGACAAGGACAAGACACGGCTAAAGAGGATGGTTAAGTCGCCGCTAACCAATTGATCGGTCAGTCCATTTCGGCGCGACTGGATCAGCCGCTCGGCGGGCTCCCGGCGCTCGAGCGTCGGGCCGGTGCAAGCTCGGCCGCGCGGTCGGCCAGCCATTGCTCGATCAGCGCGGCGATCCGCGGGCCGGCACGGCCGTCGCCATACGGCAGGCAAGGCGTCGCCATCGCTGCCAGCGCCACCGGATCGCCGAGCAGCTCGCGGACCGTGGCGAGAATCTGCAGGCTGTCGGTGCCGACCAGCCGCATGTTGCCGGTCCACAGCGCCTCGGGGCGCTCGGTCTTGGCGCGCAGCACCAGCAGCGGCACACCGAGCGCCGGCGCCTCTTCCTGGACGCCGCCGGAATCGCTCAGCATCAGGTCGCAATCGCGCATCCTCTCGGCGAGCTCGCGGTGGCTGCACGGCGGCACCAGCGTGATCCCCGGACAGCCGCCGAGCAGCCGTCCGATCCGGCGGCTGACGTGACGATTGGGGTGCAGCACGACGTCGATGGCGGCGGTGCCCTCGTTAGCGAGCCGGCGCAGCGCCGCGGCGATCGCGCTCAAGCCTTCGCCCCAATTCTCGCGGCGGTGACAGGTGACCAGCAGCCGCGGCACGCCGCGATCGCGCAGGCTCGGCGGCGGCAGCTCGGCCCTGGTCGTTAGCAGCGCGTCGATGCCGGTATTGCCGGTGACGAAAACCGCGCCGGCGACGCCCTCCCGGCCGAGGTTCTCCGCGGCCAGCGGCGTCGGCGCGAACAGCAGGTCGGCGCTGGCGTCGATCGCGGTGCGATATTCCTCCTCGGGCCACGGCATGCTCGCGTCGTGGCTGCGCAATCCGGCTTCGACATGGGCGACCGGCACTCCGGTGGCGAAACCGGCCAGCGCGCCGCCGAGCGCGCTCGAGGTATCGCCCTGGACGACGATCAGGTCGGGGCGGCAGGAGAGCAAAGCGCAAACCGCCATCGTCACGCTCTTCACGTGGGCGTGCGGGTTCTCGTCGCCGGGGCAGTGGAGCCGCGTCGCCGGAAAGTCGGCAAGCTCATAGTCGGCGGGATTGAGCCCGGGGTGCTGTCCGGTCAGGATCAGCGCCGGGAGTACCCCGCGCTCGGCCAGGGCCCAGGCAACCGGGGCGAGCTTGATCGCTTCGGGTCTGGTGCCGATGACCAGCCTCACGTCCGCGGATTGCAGCCTTCCCCCTAGCTCGGCCCGGCCAGTGTGCCTCCACTCAGGATGAAGTGCAACAATTGACGGGGAGAGGCCTAGCGGAAGTTGTCGGCGTAGGCCTGGAGCTTGAGCTTGACCGGGCCGGCCGGGACGAGATGATAGTCGAGTCCGTGGCGCTTGGCGTAAGCGATCGCGGCGGCCTTGCTGGCGAAGTTCAGCCGCACCTGCGGCTTGGTGTCGCGCGATCCCGCCCAGCCGGTCAGTGGATCGGCGCGCAGCGGGGCGTCGCGCTCGAACTCGAGCAGCCAGCGCCCGGCATTGGCCTTGCCCGACTGGGTGGTCCGGCGATCGAGCTCGGAAATGCGGGCGACGGTCATCGCCGGCGGGGTTGGCAAAGCCGGCCGGCGGAATCAAGGGCAATGCACGTTTCCAAGCCTGCGCGACGCGGGGGAAAGTGGTAATGCGGCTGTCCTTCGCGACTCGGACGGAGGCCCCCATGACATTGCCGAAGAATCACCTGCTGCTCGTCACTGCAATCCTCGCGTGCACCGCGTGCAACGCACAAAAAGCGGTAACGAACACGGAAAACACGAGCACCACCACGGCCACGAACACCACGGAAAACACCACCACCAACACCGCCGCCGCCAATGCCGGCGACCCGGTTCAGAGCGCCATGTCGGCTGCTCCGCCATCGATTGCCGCCGATGCGACGATCGTCACGGCGAGTGCCGACGGCTCGATGAAGACTATCCGCGACGGCAAGAACGGCTGGACGTGCATGCCGGACAGCCCGGCAACCCCGGGACCCGACCCGATGTGCATGGATGCCAATGCGGCCAAGTGGGCGGCGGCCTGGATCGGCCACAAGCCGCCCCCCGCCAACACCGTCGGGCTGATGTACATGCTCGAGGGCGGCACCGACGCCAGCAACAGCGATCCCTATGCGACCGCTCCCACCGCCGACAACGACTGGGTCAAGACCGGGCCGCACGTGATGGTGGTCGGCTCGCAGGAGCTGCTCAAGGGCTATCCGGCAGGCGCCAAGCCGGACACGAAGTCGCCGTACGTGATGTGGGCCGGCACGCCCTACGCGCACCTGATGGTCCCGGTCGGCTAGTCTCCGGACTCTAATAAGCGCGGGCGACCGCGAACTCGACCGCTTCGGTCAGCGCCGCCTTGGCCTTGCCGGCGGCGAACGGGCCGAGCGCATCGACCGCGCGTCGGGCATAATGGCGCGCGCGATCGATGGTGTCGGCCAATGCCTCGCTCGATCGCATCAGCGCGATCGCGTGGGCGAGATCGTCGTCCGAGATCCGTTCGCCGGCGACCGCGGACTCCCAGAACGCGCGCTCGGCGTCTGAGCCCCGGGCGTAGGCGAGGATCAGCGGCAGGGTCATCTTGCCGTCGCGGAAATCGTCGCCGACGCCCTTGCCCATGGTCGTCGCGTCCGACGCATAATCGATGACGTCGTCGATCAGCTGGAAGGCGATGCCGAGGTTGCGGCCATAGCTTTCGAGCGCGACCTCGGCCTCGTCGCTGGCCTCGGCGACGACCGGGGCGATGCGGCAGGCGGCGGCGAACAAAGCGGCGGTCTTGGCGCCGATGATCTGCAAATACTGCTCCTCGCCGGTGTCGATCCGGCGCTGCGCGGTCAGCTGCTCGACCTCGCCCTCGGCGATGATCGCCGACGCCTGGCTCAGGATCTTGAGCACCTTGAGGCTGCCGTCCTCGACCATCAGCTCGAACGCGCGGCTGAACAGGAAATCGCCGACCAGGACGCTGGCCGGATTGCCCCAGATGAGGTTGGCGGTGCGCTTGCCGCGGCGCGTTCCGGAGCCGTCGACGACGTCGTCGTGGAGCAGGGTCGCGGTGTGGATGAACTCGACCGCCGCGGCGAGCTTCTGGTGACGGCTGCCGGAGTAACCGAGCAGGCTCGCGCAGGCCAGCGTCAGCATCGGCCGCATCCGTTTGCCGCCGCCGGCAATCAAGTGGCCGGCGAGCTCGGGGATCAGCGCCACCTTGCTCTGCATTCGCTCGAGGATGACCGCGTTGACGCCGTTCATGTCGGCGCCGACGAGGGCCATCATCGCGTCGAGCGACGCCTCGTGTTTGGCATGCAGCGGATGGATAGTGGCGGTCACGCCGCCGCCCTAGCCGCAGAGGCGATAGTTTCCTAGCCTGCGGGCAGCGTCAGGCGGGCGAGCAGGCCGCCCAGATCCTCGCTTTCCTCGAGGGTCACGCGCCCGCCGTAGATCTCGGCGACGTCGCGGACGATGGCGAGGCCGAGCCCGGTCCCCGGCTTGCCGGTGGTGTCGAGCCTGGCGCCGCGGCTGAACAGCGAGCCGCGGTCGGCCGGCGGGATGCCCGGACCGTCGTCCTCGACCAGGACGTCGACCATAGTGTCGCGCGGTTCGACCGTCACGAACACCCGGCCGCCGCCGTATTTGGCGGCATTTTCGACGAGGTTGCCGATCATTTCGTCGAGGTCCTGGCGCTCGACCCGGACCTGGGCGTGGCGGTCGCCGGCGATGTCGACCGTGACGTCTTCGTACAGCCGGTCGAGGACCCGCTGCACCGCCTCCAAACTCTCCCACACCACCGCGCGGGCGTGCGCCGACGCGCGACGGCCGATGGCCCGGGCGCGGGCCAAATGGTGATCGACCTGGCGGCGCATCACCAGCGCCTCGCGGCACACGGTATCGGCGAGATCGGCGGTCTGGGCGGTGGCGGCGTTGGTGATCACCGTCAGCGGTGTCTTTAAGGCATGCGCGAGGTTGCCGGCGTGGCGGCGCGCTTCCTCGGCCTGTGCCTCGCTGTGGGCGAGCAGCTGGTTGATCTCCTCGGTCAGCGGCCGGATCTCGGACGGGAATTCCTGGCTGATGCGGGTTTTTTCGCCCGACCGGATCATCGCCACCTCGCGGCGCACCCGGCGCAGCGGCCACAGGCCGTAGACCGTCTGCAGCCCGGCCAGCACCAGCAGCCCGGCGCCGAGCACGGCGAAGCTCCAGGTGAGCGTCGAGCGCAGCTCGCGGATCTGCTGGTCGATGATCTCGCGCGACTGGGCGACCTGGAACCGCCAGCGCACTTCCGAGCCGGGCAGGATCGCGTCGCGCTCGGCGATGCGCAGCGGCTCGCCGGCGAACTCGTTGCTGTTGTAGGTGTGCGCCTTGACGTCGTTGTGGTCGCTGGCGACGCGCAGGCGCCGGTCCCACAGCGAGCGCGACGGGAAGGTGTCGGCGCCGGCGCCGCTGATCTGGAAATAAACTCCCGAATAGGGCTCGATGAAGCGCTGGTCGGCCGGCGGCCGGTTGAACCGGACCTCGCCGTCGGGCCCGATCTCCGACGCGGCGATCATCGCGTTCAGGACATATTCGAGCTGGGTGTCGAAATTGCGGACGATCGAAGTCGTCAGCACCCGGTCGAGCGCGAAGCCGCCCATCAGCAGCAGCAGGATGATCCACAACGCCGCGACGCCGGTCATTCGCCGGGTCAGCGAGCCGATGCCGCGACGGCTGGGCGGTGCCGCCGCCGCCGCCTTGTCCGCCGCCGTCACTGGGGCGGCGTCGTCGTTCAAGCGGGACTGTCCTCGAGGCTGTAGCCGAGGCCGCGGATGGTGGTGATGACGTCGGCGCCCAATTTCTTGCGGATACGCGTCACGAACACCTCGATGGTGTTGGAATCGCGGTCGAAATCCTGGTCGTAGATATGCTCGATGAGCTCGGTGCGGCTGACGACCTTGCCCTTGTGGTGCATCAGGTAGGACAGGAGCTTGTACTCCTGGGCGGTCAGCTTGACCGGCTCGCCGGCCTTGGTGACCTTGCCCGAGCGGGTGTCGAGCCGGATGTCGCCGGCGTTGAGCTCCGACGACGCGTTGCCGCTGGCGCGCCGGATCAGCGCCCGCAGGCGCGCGATCAATTCCTCGGTCTGGAACGGCTTGGCGAGATAGTCGTCGGCACCGGCGTCGAGCCCGGCGACCTTGTCCGACCAGCTGTCGCGGGCGGTCAGCACCAGCACCGGCATCCGTTTGCCTTCCTTGCGCCAGCGGTCGAGCACCGTCAGGCCGTCGACTTCGGGCAGGCCCAAGTCGAGGATCACCGCGTCGTAGCTCTCGGTCGAGCCCAGATAATGGCCGTCCTCGCCGTCGGTGGCGAGATCGACGGCATAACCGGCGCCTTCCA
>Ga0255311_1000021_pt1 | contig 17605 bp, 17 predicted proteins | sample EtOH4_T0_E4_meta_FD_201358 | JGI IMG/M metagenome (GOLD analysis project Ga0255311, IMG submission 201358) | Sandy soil microbial communities from University of British Columbia, Vancouver, Canada - EtOH4_T0_E4 | ecosystem: Engineered > Artificial ecosystem > Sand microcosm > Unclassified ... | reverse complement strand
CGCGCCGTAGAGGTTCGCGCCGTAGAGGTTCGCGCCTTGCGCCAAGGCGGCCTCCACCGCTTGGTGAAGCGTCTCGGCCTCGACCGAAAAAAGCACGGCGCCGGTCCAACGATTCTTGATCTCGATGATCACTTGTCACCTCCGAAGCCCGTGTCCCAGTGCCAGTTCTCGACCGACTCCGGCGTGACGGCGATCATGCGCTTCACGAGATCCTGAGCCGACTGCTGAAGCTCCCTCACGGTGGATGCGAGCTTCTCTTCGGCCGCGCTCCGGGCCGCGCTCTCGGCCGCGCTCCGGGCCGCGCTGTAGGCCGCGCTCTCGGCCGCGCTCCGGGCCGCGCTGTAGGCCGCGCTCTCGGCCGCGCTGTAGGCCGCGCTCTCGGCCGCGCTCCGGGCCGCGCTGTAGGCCGCGCTCCGGGCCGCGCTCTCGGCCGCGCTCTCGGCCGCGCTCTCGGCCGCGCTCCGGGCCGCGCTGTAGGCCGCGCTCTCGGCCGCGCTCTCGGCCGCGCTCCGGGCCGCGCTCCCGGCCGCGCTGTAGGCCGCGCTCCGGGCCGCGCTCCCGGCCGCGCTGTAGGCCGCGCTCTCGGCCGCGCTGTAGGCCGCGCTCCGGGCCGCGCTGTAGGCCGCGCTCCGGGCCGCGCTGACCTTCGATGCGATGGCGTCGAGCGCAGCGTAATGCGTAATCTCGGCGCTCGTCGAAAGGCCCTCGGCGTGCTCGTTGAGACCGGCGACGCGGAGGAACGCGGGCGCGTTCACGCGAATCAACCAGTCGATCGCCATGTACGCGCGGCGAAGAATGACCTTGTCGTTCTTGATGCGCGTGTTGAGCATCAGCGGGAGGAGCGGACGCAGGAACTCGGTGCGCGCGGCGTCGCCCTTCTCCGTCGCCGGGAAGCCGTCGTTCCACGAGCGCACGAACGAAGCGATGACGGGGCACGCGCACTCCGGGTGATCCGAGAACTTCTCGCCCGCGAGAATCGAGACCCACTCGAGCGCGCACGCTTGCGTGCCGTCACCGACCGGCCCCTTCGGCGGCGAGTGCGAGCCGTAGAAGACCTTGATCTTCTCGATGTCGACGATGCTCGTCCCTTTCTCGCCGCTCTCCACCGAACTGTTCTTCTTCATCGCTTCATCTCCTTTGCCTTCACGCGAATCCACACCTCCACCGCCCGCGCGACGACATCGCGAGGGAAGCGGTCCAACAGCGGCCGACGGAACTCGTTGAGCGCTACGAAAAACGCGACGGTGCCAGCCGGATCTCCAAGCTTCACCGGAAGCCGCGCACGACGAATCCGGCCTTCGCCATCAGCGGCTCGAGCAACACCGAGCCTTCGGGCGAGCGCGTGTCGAGCACGATGTCGAACGTGCCGTCGACCTGATCGAGGACGAACGAGATGAACGCCGGCGTGCCCTTGCCGTAATCGACGAGTCGGTAGTCGGGCACCGGCTGCCCGGCTGCGTCGGGCGGTCCGTCGACGAGCATGCGCTCCTGCGCCTTCGCGATGAGACCCGCGGCAACCTTCGCCGGTCGCCCGATGGGCATGCAATCGACGTAGAGCGTGAAGCCCGCGCGCGTCGTCGCGGCGATGGTGTCTTCGAGTTCCTTCTTCTCCGTCGTGACGACGATGCCGCTCGCCTGCGCGCTGTCCGCGCCGTTGCTCTCGACGACGTCGACGCCCGTGTGCATCGCCGCGTCCGCACCCTTCGGATCAGGCGGGGGCGGAGGGGGCGTGCCGTTGCCGGTGCGACGCACGCGCTTCTTCGCGGCAGGCTTCTCCTCTTCCTTCGGCGCGTCGGTCTGCGTCGTCGGAGTAGGAGCGAGCTTGCTCTCCGGCGGATTCACGGCGACGGTCTGCGTCGGGTCCGTCGTCGGCTTCTCCTCGACGAGGAACGCGGAGCGCGGATTCTCGGCGATGTGCTGCGCGAGTTCCGGCGACACGTCCGGGCGATCCTTGATCGCGATCGTCGGCTCGGTGGGCGGCGCGCTCGGCGCGGCGTTTCCCTGAACACGAGCACGCAAACTGGCAATCACCGAATTCGACATTGAGAGTTTCCCTTTTCGCTTGATGATCTGAGATGGCTTGTTGAGGTCCGTGCAGAGGTGCTGGTACGGACAGCCGCCGTAGCTCCGGCACTCCTTCGTGTTCGGCGGGAGGTCGAGCGGCTGGAGCTTTTTCGTCAGCGCGCTCGCGCACTCTTCGGCGACGCTCTCGACGGCGTCGAACACGCGCTCCGCGTGCGCACGATGCATCCGCAACGTCGTCGGATGCGAGCGACGCGCGCCCTTCGTCTGGTAGTAGACCCACGCGAGATCTGCGACGGGACGCTCGAAGCGCGCCATCGCGTCGATGCCGTAGATCGTGGACTGCGCGTCGTAGAGGAGGTCGTCCTTAGACTTCGCGTAGTCGTCGATGCTCTTCGTCGTCTTGTGATCGATGACAATGGGCGCGGCGCCGTCGAACTCGAGCGTCGGCACCGGCACGCCGGGCTGAATCTCGACATCCTTGAAGCCGCCGTAGACGAAGCTCGTACGCGTCGAACGGAAGTGGAACTCCCGCTCGAGACGCATGCCCTCCGTCTTCGGAGCGGGAAGAAGATGCAGACCGCTCGTCGCGATCTCCGCCGCTTCACGATCCGTGACGAAGTCTGGTCGGATGCCCTCGCCGAGGTATCTCTCGAGCACGGAGTGCGTCCGCGTCCCGAGATCTGCCGCAGGCTTGGGAGGTGGGTAGATCTTCGCGATCCGTCTCCACGCCCACTTCCGAGCACACTCGGTGTAGGTCGAGATCTGGGTCGCCGAAAAGACGAAAACGAAGCCGGTCTTGTCCTCCCACTCGTCGGGGAGCGGAGTGACGTCCACGCGTCGAACGTAGAAGTCAACTCACGCCGTGTTAGTACGTTTCACTTCCGCGCCGCATCGGGCTCTTTCCGAAACGCACTAACAATCCGACATCGGCCCGCCTAGCTTCACGCATGCCGCGGACGTGCTCGTGAGGGAACGCTTCTCTAAGACTCTGCCGCTCTGGCCCGTGGACGAGACGAGCGGGACATGCACCTGCGAAGATCCGGAGTGCACGCGGCCAGGGAAGCATCCGGGCGCGCGTGCGCCGGAAGGCGGTGGCTACGCCGTCGTCACCGGTGTCGAGAGCGGCATCTTCGTGCTCGACATCGACGTGAAGGCAGGTGTCGACGGCTACGCGCAGCTCGAGCAGCTCGGCCCCGTGCCGGAGACGCTCACCGTGCGCACGGGCACCGGCGGCGCGCACTTCTACTTCAAGCACCCGGGCTTCCAAGTCCGGAATAGGAAGCCGGCGAGCGCGATCGACGTGAAGGGCGACAAGATGCGCGAGGACGGCCTCGTCTACGTCGTCGGCCCTGGCTCTCCTGGATATCGGAAGACGGATGATGCGTGCGTCGTCGAACGCGCGGACGACTACGAGATCATCGTCGACGCGCCCATCACCGACGCGCCGGAATGGCTGCTCGCGTGGTTGCAGATCGGCGACACTCGGAAGAGCGGCTACGCGCCGATTCCCATCGACGAGACGCATCCCGATTGGGACAAGCGCGTCGATCTCGCCATCCAGGCGTGCGAGACGATGCCGCCGAGCAAAGCCGACGGTGAAGGAGGGAAGAGACTCTTCGCCGTGTGCCTGCGTCTCGTGCGCGAGTACGAGCTCCCGCTCGAGCATTCGCACGAGCTCATCACCGAGTTCTTCAATCCACGATGCACCGACCCCGCGGGGAACGCGTTCCCGTGGTCCGACGAGGACATCGCGCACAAGCTCGAAGACGCGCGCGACCGTTCGGACATGATGCCCGGCCGCGTGCCGACGAGCGCCATCGACAGAATCAAGCAGATCGCGAATCCGAACAAGACGCCGCGCGCGCCGGCACCTCAGCCAGGCGTAGAGAAAGAACGCATCGGTGCGAACCACGCGTACGACGGCGAGCGTACGAAGGTCACCCGCGCCGCGCTCGCGCAGATGCTCTACAACTGGCCCGACTGGGAAGGTGTCTTCTGGTACGACGTGCTTGCGAGAAAACCGCGCGCGACGAATCCGCCTCTTCAGGGGAAACTCACGCTCGAGAACGGCGAGATGTCGAAAGGCGACCTCGCGCTCATCGCCCAGTGGCTCGACGTGAAGGGCTTCCTCGCGAGCAAAGAGCAGATCGAAGACGCGCTCTGGAACGTCGTGCGCATGCCCGACCGACAGAGAAACATGATCGCAAACTACCTCGATGCGCTTCCGCCCGTATCCGAGGCGACGACCATCCGCACGCTCGGCACGGATCTCATGGGCTGCACCGACGCGTTCGCGAACACGCTCGTCATGAAGACGCTGGTGGGCGCGGCACGACGAGCTCGGAATCCGGGAGCGTTCCACAAGGGAATGCTCGTCTTGAAGGGCGAGCCCGGCGTGGGCAAGACGCCGTTCGTGAAAGTCCTGGCCGGCGGCTTCTATCACACGACGGGCAACGGCAACCTCGCCGATCGCGACACCATCCTCGAGTGCCAAGGGAAGTGGCTCGTCGAGGTCGAGGAGCTCAGCGCGCTCGGGAAGGCGGACGAGAACGCGTTGAAGACGGCGGTGTCGCGCACGCACGACGTCATCACGAAGAAGTACGAGCCCGACGGCCAGTCGTACCCGCGCTCGTTCGTGCTCGTCGGCACGACGAACAAGGATCAGTTCCTCACGGACTCGACGGGCAACCCGAGGTACTGGGTCATCGAAGTCGGACGCATCGACCTCGCCGCCCTGGAACGACTCCGTGATCAGATCTGGGCCGAGGCCGACTATCTCGCGCGCAGCGGCTTCGACAACAAACTCACCGGCGAAGAGGAGGCGATTCTCGAGGGCGCGAACAAGGCCTTCATGGTCACGCATCCGTGGATCGACGAGGTGCGCAAGTATCTCGGCGGCAAGACGGAAGTGGAGAGCGCGACGCAGGTGCTCATGCACGTGTTGAAGAACGACCTCACGAAGGCCGACAAGAGGGCGCTCAACGAGATCGGCGACATCCTCCGGACGCTCGGCTGCAAGAACGTCATTCGTGTGCGCGACGGGAAAAGGCTACGCGTGTGGACCGTGCCCGAGGACTTGCCGCCTGCGTGAGCGACTTCAGGAAAAGTCGTGCTCATGCGCCCGAAGGGCAGCTAGCTTCCACACGGGCCTGGTCCCACGAGGTCGTCGTATGACGGCTGGTCAGACGCCGGTTGCGGAATCCCCGCTTCCGGCGTTTCGCTTTTTCCGAACACACGTCTTTTGCCGGAGTAACACGTGATTCACACAACTATTCACACAACTAAAGCGAATGCTTTCCGCGAGGTAACACAAGTCACACAACTTTCTCTTCTATAGAGGGAGTGTATATAGGGGGGTATATGCGCCGCGGGGATAAGGTTGAAAGTCCCGTGTGACTTGTGTGACTTGTGTGTCGCGCCCGCTCGCGCCACCTGGCCGATGATGCGGAAGGCCTGGTTTTTCAGGCACTTCACGCATACACGCACCTATCACGTCGATCGACACACAACTCGGTGCCACATTCCCAGATCCTGATCTGTCTGCCGTGGAAACCGGTAATCGGCATTCTTACGGATTCGCCACTATCACATCCCACTCCCTCTACCGGTTTCTCATCTGCCTTTTGCCCCGAGCGCGCCCCGTCCAGAAAACATGCACGCTACTATCATGTCCTACATGTGGTGCCCTGCGGCGTAGGCACGTACTGAACAGGGCCTCGATAACCCATAACCCACCCACCTACGCATGTATCTATGCGTGCTCATTCATGAAAGCACCGCATAGAAGATGCGAGGGCCACGGGTGTGCGCACATGCACTCCTCCCAGGTTGTCGGACATGGTGGGTGGATAGGGGGTTTTGAGGTCAACCGTGGGCCGGGCCGTGTAGAACTGGTCTAAACTATGGGAATTATTAGAAAACTTGACTAAGTGCGTCAAGTGATAGTGAAGATTGAAACGTACTAACGTGATAGCGAGTTTAGAACTAGTTCTTTGACGTGGGTTCAAAGTGGGTAACGGCTGAGGAAGTGAAGCAGATACTTGAATTGCGAGCCGAGGGCTGGACTTACCAAGCCTTGTCCGCTCGTTTCAATCGAACTCAAACGACTGTTTACAGGGTCTGCAAGGGCCAAGTTGTGGGTTTGGTGATTGGACCGGATGGGAAGTCTGATGATCGGAGTAGGGGTGTTCGTGTTCGCCCGTCGTGGACGAAGAAGTATCCCAATGGGCCGTGCACGGAGTGCGGCCACAACTTCGAGCGCCGAATAAAAGGCATGTGTAGGCGATGCTATACGCGAGTCTCTGCTAGCTCGCCGGAAGCGAAGGCCAAGGCTCGAATGGCCAAGTACGGTATCTCTGACGACCTGTTTTTACGAATGTTTGCGACTGGTCACTGTCATTGCTGCGGTAGAGTGTTCAAGAGCGCGAAAGACACGAACGTCGATCACAACCACAAGACCGGTGTGGTGCGAGGGCTTCTATGCACGGGATGTAACACGGCAATCGGCAAGCTTGGTGATAGTGCTCGCGGCGTGGAGCGCGCGTTGCGCTACTTGATTCGTGCCGAAGGGGTGTCAGAAGGGGAGATCAGCATCGCGCTCTAGCCTCCCGTGTGGCTCAGACCGCGCGCACGCAGCGATTCGACTTCACGGGACGTCTGGACGCGAAGACCGTCCTCGGCGACGGCAGCGTGCGCTACACCGCGCGCCTCACGCGCACGGGTGTGTTCGACTACGGAGACCACCGCGAGCTCCGCACCGCCGACGAGGTCTTCAAGAAGCAGGCGGTCGACTCCTTCAAGGGTGTCGCGGTCACCATCGGGCATCGCGCGTTCGTGGAGCCGTCGAACTGGTCGGATGTCGCTGTCGGCCACGTGGGCGATGACGTGCACCGGGACGGGGAGTTCCTCGTCGCGTCGCTCGTCGTGAAGGACGCCGATGCGCTCGCGTGGATCGCGGAGCAGAAGGAAGACGGCGGGGTGGAGCTCTCGATGGGCTACACGGTCGACCTTCTCGAGGAGGAAGGCGAGCACGACGGCGAGCACTACGACGCCGTCCAGACGAACATCGTCGGGAACCACGCTGCGCTGGGCCCGACCGATTGGGGTCGCGCTGGCCGCGCGGTCCGGCTCCTCGACGGCGGCGCCTACCCTCCCAACAACATGGCGACTGCGCGTATCGACGCCCCCTCGAATTCCAACGAAGACGCTCTCCGGAAGGATCTCGACACCGCTCGTGCGGACGCGGACGCCATTCGGAAGGAACGCGACGACGCGCGCAAAGAGCGCGATGCGGCGCGCGCCGATGCCGACAAGGAGAAGGCCCGTGCGGATCGCGCCGAAGGCGAGCGCGATGCAGCGAAGGCCGACACCGTGAAGGAGAAGGAGCGCGCGGACAAGGCCGAGAAGTCGGTCGACGAGAAGGTCACGGCGCGACTCGAGCTCCTCGACAGCGCGCGGCTCGTGCTCGGCGCGGACTACGACGCGAAGGGCAAGACGGACCGCGACATCCGCATCGCGGCGATCACGAAGCTCGATCCGGACGCGAAGTTCGACGGGAAGTCCGACGACCACGTGATGGGCCGCTTCGATGCAGCCATCTCGTCGGCGAAGAAGGACCGCGGCGCGCTCGCGGGAGTCCAGGCGGTCACCGCGCCCGTGCCGACGCCGGTTGCCGGTGCGGGTGGCGCTCCCGCGAAGAGCCGTCTCGACGAGGCGCTCGAGCAGCAGGCGAAGGAGCGCGAAGAGCAGTCGAAGGGTGGCGTGCCGAAGGGCGCGATGACCCGGAAGTAACAACACATCACCGTCACTACCCTCCGAGAAGATTCCCCATGCCCCAGCAGAACTACAACATCGATCGCGTCGCGGCTCTCGCCGGCCAGGTCACGAGCCAGGAGACCGTCGTGGGCCGCTACCAGGCGGTCGAGGCGATTCCCCCGGGCCGCGTCGTCGAACTCGACGGTAACGGCAAGGTCCAGCTCTTCCGCGGCACCGGCAAGCGCATCGGCGTCTCGATGTACCGCGACACGCACGCCGTCTCCGACGCGGGCGACGGATCGTGGCAGATCGACGAGTTCGTGCCCGTGCTCCGCGAGGGCGTGATCTACATGGAATTCGTCGGGACGGAGGCGAACATCGCCGACCTCACCGACGTGAACGTGTCTGGCAAGGACACGACGGCGACGGACCGCGGCAAGGCGACCGATGCCGGACTCTCGAGCGCGGCGGATGCCGAGGTCTACGAGGTCCCCGGCCTGAAGTACGCCGGCACGCCCGTCGCGTCGACGACGTCCGAGGGTGACGCGCAGAAGGTCGTGCTCGTCGAGGTCGACATGACCGCGAAGCGCGATCGACTGGCGCCCGTCATGCTCACGCAGGCGGCGAACGACTTCGCGGTGCCGGCGACGGCGCGCGACGGCCAGATGTTCGAGATCGGAACGACCGCCGCGGCGAGCACGGTCTCGCTGCCCGCGTCGCTGCCCGACGGAATGGTCCTCAACTTCTTCGCCGACGGCACGAAGAACGGCCACACGCTCACGTTCCGCGACGTCGCCACGGCGATCAGCGCGGCGACGACGGCCTCGAAGCGAGTCGCGGGCACCGCGATGAAGCAGGCCGGCAAGTGGGCCATCAACCTCACGGTCGGCCCGTAATCGATTCCGACGACCCCCTAGGAAAAGCCAAGAGAGCCCTCAGAGTCATGAGCAAGTACCTCAACATCATCAAGCACGACTGCGGCGACCGCTTCGACGCAGGCGAGACCGCGGCGTTCTCCCGCGAGCTCGAGTACGTGCACGCCGAGGTCATCGCGGCGAAGTATCCGGACCTCACGTTCCGGAACGTCGTCCCGATCAAGTCGGGCGCTCCGCTCGGCGCGACCTCGCACCGCTGGTTCGAGATCGACGGCTTCGGCGAGGCGAAGTTCCTCGACAACCTCGCGACCGAGGACTTCCCGACGCAGGAGCTGAAGGGCGACGAGCAGCTCGGCAAGATCCGCTCGTTCGGTGCGAAGTACATCGTCACCGTCGAGGAGCTCCGCGCGAGCGCGCTCATGCGCATCAAGCCGGACACGGAGAAGGCGATCCTCACGCGTCGGTCGATGGAGACGCTCCTCGACAAGACGGTGTGGGGCGGTCGCTCCGCGAAGTTCGGCGGCTTCGAGGGCCTCATCCACAACAACACGTGCACCGACTACACCACGTCGCTCGCGAACTGGTTCACGGAGTCCGGTGGCGGCGCGGGTGACCCGAGCAAGATCATCGCGAACATCCGCGGCATCACCGAGGCCGCGTTCCTCGCGACGAAGGGCGCCTTCCAGCTCTTCGATCTCTTCCTCCCGCCGGAGCTCGGCGTGCTCCTCGACCGTCCGATGTCGCTCACGATGAACGGCGTCACGACGGCGCTCCAGCAGACCATCGGGCAGTACGCGCTCCAGTCGTGCTCGCACCTCCGTTCGATCAGCACCAACAACTGGCGCCTCTCGAACGCGGGTGGCAACGGCGACAAGCACCGCGTCCTCTGCTACCCGAACGACCCGACCGTCTTCGACGTGTTCATCCCGCTCGACTTCGAGCAGTTCGCGCCCGAGTTCTCCGGCATGGCGTTCACGACGCACTGCCACGGCAAGTACGGCGGTGTCCGCAAGAAGCACCCGCTCGCGATGCGCCGCATGGATCTCGCGACCTCGTAATCCGAGTCCTGACGACCCCGACGCCCTGGCCGCTCCCCCGCGGTCGGGGCGTTCGCGTATCTGAAACGTACTAACACGGTGATAGTAGCGATCTAGCTTCCCTCGTGGACAGCAGCCTCGGAAAATGCGGGTACGAGGCCTACGCGAAGAGCACAGGCGGCAAGACGTTCGATGGGCGCGACATGCCCATGTGGGAGCAGCTCCCCGAGAACATCAAGCGCGCGTGGGCCGACGCGTCCAAGGCCATCGCAGAGCAGATCTACAAGGCCGTGAAGGACGCTGACGCGTACGACCGCGCCCCGGAGACGCAGCCCGCGCCGTCGGGGTACCCCGTATGACGACGCCGCTGATGTTCTTTTCGTTCGCGCTCGGCTTCGTGCTCGGCGTGAGCGTGGTCGTGCTCTGGGCCTCGGTTCCTCGGAGGCTCGACCGATGAGCGCCACCAATCGCAACGGGCTCGAGCGACACGAGCACGACTTCTACGAGACGCCGACGTGGGCGATCGATGCCATCCTCGACGTGCTCGGCATCGGGCCGGAGTGGGACGGCTACGCGGTCGACCCGGGCACCGGTACCGGCGCCATCGCGCATCGCATCGCCGAGCGCGCGCCGAAGGCCGACGTCCGCGGCATCGAACTCGTGCCGGAGCTGCTCGAGCAAGCGAAGACGACGCGCGCGGCGAGCATCGCGTGGGAGAACGCCTCGTGGCTCACGTGGACGCCCGACGGCACACCCGACTTGATCGTGGCGAATCCCCCCTATCAGTTGACGCATTGGGACCCGAACAAGGTCGTCATGAAGAAGGGGAAGGACACCGGCGAGCGCGGCGGCATCGTCATCGACGATCCGAACTACGCCGAGAAGTTCATCCGGAAGGCTCTCGAGGTCGCTGGGAAGAAGGGCACTGTCGCGATGCTCCTTCGCGAGAATTACTTCGCGCCGAAGACGCGTCGAGCTCTGCGCACGCTCGGGCTCCCCGACATGCACACGCTCGAAAAGCGTCCGTCGTTCAACGGAAGCGGCACCGACGCGACCGATTACTCGTGGTTCGTCTGGGCCTCGAAGAAGGGTGGTCGCTGGGACGTGATCGAGATTCGAGGTCCGGAGAGCGTCGCGAAGACGGAGCCTCCGAAGGAGACCGCGCCGGCACCGACCGACGACGCACTCAAGCTTCCCGCGTGAGCCGCGGCGAGCACGGCTCGTATCGACTTCTTCTTTGCTTGAAGTGTGGATTCGCCATCCCGGCGAACCACTGGGCTCGGCACCGGCGAGGGTGCGAACGGAAAGAGGAATGTCCCTCATGTCGAGGGCGATTCCCATGTTCGAGGAAGGGTTGTCCGGCCGTGGAGAAGCCGATCGCGGTGACCGACGGAGAGGCACCCACGCCCGCACTGCTTAGGAGCTTGCGAATGAAGGCGACGAAGAGATCGGACGGCTCGTGGAGCGTGAGCGCGCCCTGGCTGAAGGACTCCGTCGTCGCTGACACGTGGGAGGACGCCTACTGGCTCGCCGTGCGGAGGATGAAGTGATCGACCGACCCGCGCAGCAGCGGTGGCATCTTTCGTACAAGGCCGACCCTCGAGCTCGTGCGATTGCCGACCGACACTACAACCGGCAGAAGGTGGGCGCGAAGCAGTTCGTTCCGCCGGGACGCTGTCTCGTTCTCCTCACCGAGAACGCCGACGCGCTCTGGATCACGTCGTGGCCGTTCGGAGAATACGTCCGTCACGCGTGGCCCGGGGCGTGGGTGTGCTCGTGTTTCCGAAACGAGTCGCCGCATCTCTCGAGTGAATTGATCGTCGAGGCCGTCGCGGCGACGCGTGCGTTTTTCGGAGTTGCTCCGAAGCAGGGTTTCATCACGTTCGTCGATACAAAAAAAACGAGAAAGAAACGAGATCCGGGCCGTTGCTACCGACGCGCCGGCTGGTCCGTAGTCGGTTGTACACAGGGAGGCCTCGTCGCACTCCAACTCGCGCCGGCATCGATGCCGATGGCGCTCGCGGCGTTGCCCGCGGTCACCGGAGACGCGACGTGAGAATGCTCGGAGCGCGTCCCGACGACGAGCTCGTCGACATCTTCCCCGGGTCCGGCGCCGTCACGCGCGCGTGGGCGACGTGGTGTCGGCTTTTCGTTCTTCCAGAAGGGGCGCGAGGGCAATGATCGAGCTCGTCATCCAACCGAAGATCGAAGGGAAGGGCCGCGCGTTCGCCGCGACGTGCATCGCGCACGTGCGCGCGGAGTCGCTCTGGCCAGCGGGGAACGATGCGACGCGCCCGGTGTTTATGTCGCTCGTCGGAACGGACAACGAGCTCCGGCCGTTCGTCGCGAATCTGCGCCTCGGCCGCAAGGCGGAGATGGGATACCGCGGGCGCGAGAAGTTCGAGGTGCTGAAAAGCGCCGGCTTCCAGTGCGCGTGGCAGCGGACGACGAAGGGCACGCGCGTCGACATCTTCGCGCCCGACCTCTTCGCGCTCGATCCCGGCATGGTCGATCCGGCTGGCGTGAAGTTCATCATCCTCCCCGCGAAGAGCTGGCTGAAGCCGCTCGACGTCCCGCTCCCGGAGTGCGTGCCGGCGGAGCGTGCTGAGGCGATTCGCGCGCTCGCGCCGCTCTTCATCGCCTACCTCGATCGCCGCACGCGCTGTCCGCTCGTGCCCGACCCGCGCTTCTATGCGCAGGTGCTCGCGAACGCGCTCGATCAAGGCCTCGCGACGTTCTCCACGCACGACCGCTCGTGGGCACGCGAGTGGGGCGCGGGCGATCGCGGATACCGCGAAGTCGACATCGACGTCGCGGGATTCGGCCCGGGGCTGCTCTTCCGTGCGTCGCACGAAACGCTGGAGACGTTCCTCGCGGACCAGGTTCGCATCTTCTTCGCCGCCGACGAAGCGGCACCGTCGTCGAGGGCAGCATGATCAAGCGCATCGTCAGTTTCAAGCCGTCCGTGAAGGAACTCGCCGACGCCTTCGTCGAGATGTCCGGCGAGGATCAGGCGAAGTTCCTCTCCCTCGTCGCGACGTCGTTCGAGTCGTGGGGAGCGCACGGACGTAACTGGCAGCTCATCGCGATCGCGGAGCGTCTTGCCGGGGTGAAGATCGTCTCGGACTTCGTGTGTGATCTGCTTTCGTTCATCGCGACGTCGGCGGTGAAGCGCACGGGAGGCGGCTGATGGCTCACACGTGTCACGCGACCGGCTGCAACGCGCACGTGCCTCCGACGATGTGGGGATGTCGTCGGCATTGGTTCATGGTTCCGCCCGCGATTCGGGCACGGATCTGGGCGACGTATCGTGTCGGACAGTGCGACGACAAGCGACCGTCGAAGGCGTACTGCGAAGCCGCGCGTGATGCGGTGATCGCCGTCGCGAAGAAGGAGGGCATCGAGCCGGACACGCGGCTTTACGACTTCTTCATCGCCCGCGCGGAGGTGCGCGGTGGCTAGGCTCGAATCCGTCGCCGTCGGCGGTTACTACCCGACGCCCGAGAAGGTTGTCCCGCTTATCGCGCGCCTGATCAAGGCGGTCCGCGATTCGTCATATCTCGACCCGTGCGCCGGTGACGGCGAAGCGCTCCTCACGCTCGTCGAGGCGCTGCACGGCGGCGAGACGCAGCACACGAGCATCTACGCCGTCGAGCTCGAGAAGACGCGACACGAGGCGCTGCAAGCGAAGATGCACGATCGCGCCTCGTGGCGATCGGCGCAGGAATCGCTCCACGGCGACGCATTCAAGGTCGACTTCCGAGGCGAGGGCGTCTCGCTTCTCTACCTCAACCCGCCGTACGACACCGACCCGGAGCACGGCCGGCTCGAGCAGAAGTTCCTCGCGCGATTCGTCGACGCCCTGGCCCCGGTTGGCGTGCTTGTCTTCCTTGTTCCTTTCTATGCGCTGAAGGCATCTGCGACGACGCTCGCGATGCACTTCCACGCGCTTTCGTGCTTCCGGTTCCCCGACGGCGAGTTCGAGGCGTACAAGCAGGTCGCGCTCTTCGCGACGAAGCGGGAGACGGCGCTATGGGAGCCAGACCCGGCGATCGTGAACGACGTCGTAAAGTGGGCCTCCGACGCGGACGCGTTGCCTGCGCTCGACGACGCGGACGGCATTGCCGCGGTCTCCTACGCCCTCCCCGAGCGAAAGCCCTATTCCTACGCGCTCACCGAGTGGAAGATGCGTCCGCTCGACATGCACGCGCTCCTCGCGTCGACGGTGCCGTGGATGCAGACCGATCGCGGAGGGAAGCGTGCGCCCGTCCCCGGGATCGTGCCCGAGGGCGCGCTCGACGACCTCCTCGTGCGGAAGTACCCGCTCGCCATGCCGCCGCGCTCGGCGCACATCGCCGCGGGCATTGCCGCCGGAATCTTCAACGGCGCGCGCCTCGCGCCCGACGACGCGGCATCGCCGCTCCCGGAGATCCTCGTGAAGGGCGTCTTCGACAAGGAGTTCAAGACGGTCGACGAGAAGCGCGACAAGGAGGGCAACGTGAAGGCCCTCGTCCAGGTCCAGCAACCGAAGCTCGTGACGACGGTGCTCGATCTCTCGACGTCGCGCTACGTGACGATCAAGCCCGCGATCGAGGTCACCGACGCCGCGCGCGTCGACGACATGACGATGGCCGATCTGCTCCGCGTGTACGGGCGCGGCCTCATGAACGTCATGCTCCGGCAGTGCCCGGTGCTGCACGAGCCCTCGCGCGACGAGGACGCGTTCGATCTCCCGAAGCTCGCGCGCCCGCTCTTCCACGCGCAGAAGCACGCGACGATGGCCGCGGTGAAGTTGCTCGGAGGGCCCGGCAAGGCCCGCTCCGGACGCGCGGCGTACGTCCTCGGCGAGATCGGATCGGGGAAGACGTCCGTTGCGCTTGCCGCGGCCCGCGCCGTCGGGTCGAAGCGCGCGCTCGTCATGTGCCCACCGCACCTCCTCACGTCGTGGCAGGACCAGATCAAAGCCGTCACGCCGTGGGTGAAAGCGGTCGTGCTCTCCGATGTCACGGACGTGCAGCGCCTCGCCGACGACGCGAGCGACGAGCCGATCATCGCGATCCTCTCGCGCGAGACGGCGAAGCTCGGCCACGCGTACGCGAGCGTCGCGCGCTGCGGACGATGTGGAGCGATCCCTCCGTCCGACGTCGACCATGCGAAGAAGCGCTCTCGTTGTGAAGCGAAGCGCATCCGCGAGAAGACGCCGTTCGGTGCGACGGTGCGCGCGTTCGGCCTCGACCTCTTGCAGTGCTTCCCTGACGACGTGCGGCTCCTTCAGGTGACGCGCGGGCCCGCCCTGGCCGCGGCGAGGCGTTGGGCTGCGAATGGCGTCGATCTCGATACGGCGTGGAAAGCACTCGTGCGGCGCGGGACCATCGATTGGATTCTCGACCGCGCGCTCGAGGACGCGCAGAAGGACGGAACGGAGCACGAGGCGCGCGACATCGGCCTGAAGGTGCTAGAGCTCCTCCTCGTCGCCGACCCGGAGCCGGAGATCGTCGTCGGTGTCGCGAAAGTTCTCTACGAGCACGGCGTCGCGCAGTCCGGGTGGTCGACGCCAGCGACGGTCTCGCTAGCGCGCCGTTTGCTGCTCCTCCTTCCCGAGGTCGACGTCGAGTCGTTCAAGGCGCTCGATGGCGCGAAGAAGTACCAGGCGTACGGCGGCGAGTCGTGGGAGGAATGGGAGCGTCGTCACGCCTTCCTTCACGGCGACGGTGAGGACACCTGGAACCGTCTCGGCGTCGAGAAGAACGAGGTCGGCAAGCTCGTCGTCGGTGGGCACGTCGTGGGTGATCACAAGGGCGCGCTCGACGCGTTCGCGCTGCTCGCGAAGGAGCACCTGCGATGGTCGACGGAGTGCGGCGAGCCGTTGTACCAGGCGATCCCGGAACCGCGGCGTTTCCCCCTGGCCACGTTCATCGCGAAGCGCCACGCCGATCTCTTCGACCTCCTCATCCTGGACGAGGGGCACGAGTACGCGACGGACGGGAGCGCGCAGGAGCGCTCGGCGCATCGTCTGACGAGCCTCGGAATTCCGACTCTCCTCCTCACCGGCACCGTCATGAACGGCTACGCGGAGTCGCTCTTCACGAACCAGTGGGCGCTCTCCGACGACTTCCGCCGCGAGTTCGCGCGCGACGAGCGCATGCGTTTCATCGATCGCTACGGCTACAGGAAGCGTCTCGTCGAGGACCGAGATCGGGAGACGGGGAAGGTCGTCGAGTACGGCTCGATGAGCGACCGCGTCGAGCGCTCGGAGCGCATGATCGGTGACGCGCCAGGCGTGCTCCCGCTCTTCCTACTCCGCTACCTCCTCCCGATGGCGGTGACGCTCCACAAGACGGACCTCGCCATCGACATCCCGAAGTGCTCGGAGTCGACGGAGTTCGTTACGCCCGAGACGAAGCAGGGTGAGCAGTTCCGCTCGTTACAGACTCGGCTGCTACAGCAGATCACGCAGGACCGGTTCAAGGAAGATCTCGCGGGGAAGTTGTGGGGCGCGATGGCGGAGATGCCGAGCTATCTCGACCTCGCGACGGAGGACGTCGGGAACACGGACGAGGGGCGCTACGAGATTCGGTACCCGGAGACCGTCGGCGGCGAGCTCGTGGCCGCGGCGGACCCGCTGCCGTCGGACGTGCTCCTGCCGAAGGAGCGTTGGCTCGTCGACTACGTCATCGAGGCTGCCAAGGAAGATCGGAACGTCATCGTCTTCGCGTGGCACGTGAAGCTGCTCCCTCGCCTCGCTCGACTGCTCGAGAAGGAGGCCGGCGTGAAGACGCAGATCCTCATCCCGTCAAAGGTGCCGACGGCGAAGCGAGAGACGTGGATCAACCAGGAAGTCATCTCGAAGAAGAAACGCGTGCTCCTCGCGAATCCCATCACGGTGCAGACCGGCCTGAACAACCTCGTCTACTTTGCCGACGAGGTGTGGCACGAGAATCCGGCGTGCAACCCCGTTGTATATCGGCAAGCCGTCGGGCGCGTCGATCGCATCGGGCAGAAGAAGCCCACGCGCATCGTCTTCCCTCTGTACGACGGCACGTCGCAGGTCGACCTGCACTCCCTACTCATGCAGAAGGTCGGCGTGTCGATGAGCGCGGACGGGCTCGACGGCGAGAGCGCGATGCAAGCCGCTGGCGTCGGCGAGGACAGCGGTTTCTCTTCGTTCGCGGTTGGACGGCAGCTTTACGAGCTACTCGCGAAGCGTTCCTAGTCGCAGTAGAGCGCTTTGCGGCAAAGGTCGCGGTCGGCCTCGGAGAACTCGAGCGTGTCCGTCGAGTCCTTCGAGATGCCGCTCATGATGTCTTTGCCCGCGGTTGGAAGGTCGGGGAGGCCGATGGCGTGACCCATCTCGTGCTGCATGATCTGGCGGAACTTCGCAGGCTTGATGCGGTCGACGACGGCCCACATCATCACGATGGGGTGCTTCGGCGGCGCGGCGGTCATCGCCTGTACCTTCACCGTGCCGACGGGGAGCCCGTATTGCTGCGCGAGGAACGCGTCCTCTTCTTGGACGATGCGCGCTTGCTCCGTGATCGAGATGAGGACGTTGTGCTTCGCGTCCTTGTGCTGCTTCAGGCCGATGGGTGAATCGAAGTCGAGGTCGTAGACGACGCTGATGCGCACGCGTCCGCCGGAGAGCTTCTTCCACTCCGCGGCGGCTCGCTCGATGCCGGCACGCTGCTCCTTCGTGAAGTCGACGTCGGCGTGGAGCACGAGGTCGATCTCTTTGCGAACGACGGTGACGTCCGGCTTCGGAGGATCAGCGTGCGCGGGAAGGGCAAAAAAAACCGACGCGATGAGAGCGAGTACTGCGAGCCTCATGAAAGAGGCTAGGAACTACGTGGGAAGAGGAATGTTGAACGCGACGGCGACGGACGGCCCGGTCGCGCCGTTCGGAAGAGCGTCGTCGGC
>Ga0255311_1000018_pt1 | contig 18423 bp, 17 predicted proteins | sample EtOH4_T0_E4_meta_FD_201358 | JGI IMG/M metagenome (GOLD analysis project Ga0255311, IMG submission 201358) | Sandy soil microbial communities from University of British Columbia, Vancouver, Canada - EtOH4_T0_E4 | ecosystem: Engineered > Artificial ecosystem > Sand microcosm > Unclassified ... | reverse complement strand
GAAAAGGCCAGCGACCACGCGCCGACCTGGGTCGAGCTGGCTTAAGGCAGCGGTCTAAAGCGCTTTTTCGTAAATCCGGTAGACGTGGTTGACCTCGGCTCCCGGAAGCTGGGCGATCGACACCATCCCCTTGTTGTCCTCGAGGATCCAGCCGAATTCGCCGTGGGTGACGCCGTAATTGGCGACCGCGGCGCGGCGCGTATACTCGATCAGCATGAAGGCGAGCTGGGTCGCGAGGCGGCTGTGGTGGAGCGTCTTGGCGACCCCCATCAGCGGCACCCGTACCCGCCGGGTCCGCGGCTTGCGCAAGCGCCACAGCAGCTTCGCCCAACCGAACGGGAACAGCCGGCCGTCGAGGTCGGCGATAAGTTCGTTGATGTCGGGCAGGGTCAGCATGAAGGCGACCGCTTCGCCGTCGAGCTCGGCGATGCGGACGAGGTCCTCGTAGATGATCGGTTTCAATTTCTTGCCGGCGTAGGCGATCTCGGCCTCGGTCAGCGGGACGAACCCCCAATTGGCCGACCAGGCATCGTTCAACAGGTTGAGGATGACCCGCGCCTCACTATCGAACCGCGATTTGTCGACGCTCCGGATGCGGATCCGCGGATTTCTCTCGCCGGCTGAAACCAGGCGGTCGGTCAGCGGATCCGACCAATTGGCGATATCGACCTCGTAAGTGAGCAGGTCCTTGGCCTTGGCGTAGCCCGCCGCCTCGATCCAGTTGCGATACTCCGGACGATGGTGCCCCATCATCACCGTCGGCGGCTCGCCGAAGCCTTCGATCTCAAGGCCCGGCTCGTCCCAGATGGAGATGCTGATCGGCCCGAGCGCGCTGGTCATGCCCTCGCCGCGCAGCCAATCCTCCGCGGTCGCGATCAGCGCCGCCGCCGCTTCCCCGTCGAGCGCTTCGAACATCCCCCACTGACCGGTGCCGGGCGTCATGTGGGTCTGGACCAGCTCGTCGACCTGGGCGCTGATGCGGCCCACGACATGCCCGTCGCGCTCGGCCAGCCACAGTTGCGCGTGTCCATGCCCGAACCACGGGTTCTTCCTGGGATCGATCAGGCCGTGGACTTCGTCCTTGAGCGGCGGCACCCACGCGGGATCGTCCTTGTAGACGTCCCACGCGAAGTCGACGAAGGCGCGGCGGTCGGCCTTGGAGGCGACGGGGCGAACGGTCAGCGGAGGCGGAATCGGCATCGCGACCGGCTAGCGCGTCGCGGGCCATCGCGCCAGCCGGCAACCCGAGGTTCATTGCAGCGCCATGATGGCGCCACTATCTCGGTCCAATCCGAAAGGCGCAGACAGACACTTATGAGCGACATGGTAATCCTTGAGCGAAGCGCTGGCGGCGCTGGCGACGCGATCGGGCGTCCCGCGCAACGGCGCGTGGCGGACGACAAAGCAATGTTGCGCGCCGCGGCCAATCTGACGCGCGATCTCAACGTGCCTCGCGCGGCAATCTATTGGACTGACCTGATCGCTTCGGCGCTGATCGGTTATGTCGCGCTTTTCAGCGCGATGCTGGTGCCTTCGCCGTTGCTGGCCGTCGCCGCCGGCCTCGTCGCCGTGCTCGCCCTCTACCGCGCCGGCAGCTTCATTCACGAGCTGACCCACATCAAGCAGGGCGCGATCCGCGGCTTTCGCCTGGTGTGGAACCTGTTGATCGGCGTGCCCCTGCTCGTGCCCTCGTTCATGTACGAAGGGGTCCACAACCAGCACCACGCCAAGACCTATTACGGCACCGCCAACGACCCCGAATATTTGCCGCTGGCACTGATGAAGCCCTGGACCCTGCCCCTGTTCTTGGTCGCGTCGCTGCTGGCCCCGGTCGCCTTGCTGTTCCGGTTCGCCGTGCTGACGCCGCTGTCGCTGCTGTCGCCGCGGCTTCGCGCAGTGGTCGTCGCCCGCTATTCGGGGCTGCAGATCAACCCGGCGTTCCGCCGCAAACCCGCTGACGGCGAGCTCGCGCGCCAGTGGCGCTGGCAGGAAGCCGCCACGAGCGCTTGGGCGATCGCCTTGCTGGCGATGGTCTGGACCGGCGTCATTCCGTTGCGCGCCTTCGCCATATTCATCGGCGTCGCCGCCGGCGTGATGCTGGCCAACCAGGTGCGGACGCTGGTCGCGCATTTGTGGGAGAATGACGGCGACCCGATGAGCGTCACCGCCCAATATCTCGACAGCGTTAACGTGCCGCCGCCGGCGGCGCTGCCGGCACTATGGGCACCGGTCGGCCTGCGTTACCACGCACTGCACCACCTGCTCCCCGGCTTGCCCTATCACGCGCTCGGCGAAGCCCACCGCCGGCTGTGCGGCGAGCTCGATTCCACCTCCATCTATCACCGCTCGAGCCATCGCGGCCTGTCGCCCCTGGTGATGCGGCTGGCGCGGAGCAACTGGAGCCGCTGAGTCACTCTTCAGAGCGGATGAGAACCGTCTCGCCGATCAGCAGGAACAGGATGAACGGCGCCCACGCGGCGAGCATCGGCGGGTAGGCGCCGACATTGCCCATCGCCAGGCTGAAATTGTCGGCGACGAAATAGGCAAAACCGAGCGCCATGCCGACCGTCGCGCGCAGCAGCACCTGGCCCGAGCGGGCGAGGCCGAACGCGGCGACCGCGGCCAGGAGCGGCATCAGCAGCGTCGAAAGCGGCCCCGAGATCTTGTGCCAGAGCCCGGCCCGCGCCTCGTCGGCCGGGCGGCCGGAGCGCTCCAGCTGCCCGATCCTTTCCTTCAGGGTGAAGAAATCGAGCTGCTCCGGATCGACCTTGGCGAGGGTCAGGCTCTGCGGCTCCACGCCCTGGAGAGCGACTATCTGCGATTTCCGAAGCACCAGGTTCATGGTCGTGTCGTAGATCCGCACATTGTCGAGCAGCCAGGCGCCGTTCGCCGGCCGAGCCCGCTCGGCGTCGATCACCTGGCGAAGCGTTCCGCCCTGCCGATCGTAGATGGTGACGCCTGTTGCCTTCAGGCCTGCTCCCTGGCCGACCACCTGCCGCGCCCGCACCAGATCGTCGTCGACCAGCACCCAGACGTTGGACAGCAGGTCGCTCTCGGGCGGAATCGGGCGGTAGTCATTGTCCCCCCACGCGGTCACCGTGCGGTTGGCCTTGACGACCACCATCTCGTTGAAACCGAACGCGAGGGCCGCGATCCCGAGGCTGGCGACGATCAGCGGCGCGAGAATCTGGTGCGCGGAAATGCCGGCGGCCTTCATGGCGATGACTTCGCTGTGCTGATTGAGGCCGGCAAAGGCGATCAGCGTGCCGAGCAGCACGGAGAAGGGCAGGAACCGCGCCGTCAGCAGTGGCACCCGAAGCGCGACATAGCGCCACAGCTCGGCGTCGCCATTGCCGGGAACGGCGAGGATCTTGCCGGATTCGCCGAGGAGGTCGAGGGTCATGAGGATGAGGACAAGCGACACCAACACCGCCAGGCTGCGGGTGAGGAACAGCTTGACGGTATAGAAAGCGATCCGCTTCGACGGGAAAAAGCGCAGGTTGATCATGCGCGCTGCGGCTTGGGAAGAAGCGAGCGCACGGTGAGGGCGATCTTCGCGAACCCGCGTTCGAGCGCGCCGATCGGCTGGCCGCCGGGCTTGTGCGCGAGCACATGGTACATCCACCAGATCAGGGCCGAAAGCAGGACCAGCGGCACCCACAAGGCGACCATCGGCTCGATCCGTCCCTGTGCGCCGGCCTGCTCGGCGTACTGGTTGACCTTGTGATAGGCGACGATGATCACGATGCCGACAAAGATCCCGAGCGCGGAGGAACTTCGCTTGGGCGGCACGGCGAGTGCGACCGCAAGCAACGGCAGCATCAGCATCATCACCACTTCGACCAGCCGGAAATGGAGATTGGCCTGGGCGGCGAGGCGCTCCCTGGTCCGCGGGCCCGGTCCATAGCCTTCGCGGACCAGCTCATTGAGGGTCAGCTCTTCATGCTCATGGCCACGGCTGCGGAAGCGGTCGACGGCGGGGAGGTTGACCGGCAGGTCATAGCTGTCGAACGACAAGGTCCGCGGCGTCGGAAACTTGGGTGACTGCTGGATTAGGCGCCCCTTGCGCAAGCGGAACAGGATGGTGTCGGGATCGTCGGTCGAAAGGAAGCGGCCGGCCTCCGCGGTCGCCGCGACCGACATGCCCGAGCGGTCGTCGATCTGCACGAAGATTCCCCTGAGCCTGGTGCCTTTGGCCTCGCTGCTGTCGATCCTCAGGGTCAGCCGCCTGCCGAGATGGTTGAACTCGCCGACCTTGATCGATGCGCCCAGCGCGCCGGAGCGCAGGTCGAAGCGCAATCCTTCATAGCGGTAGCGGGAATAGGGCTCGATATAGCCGACGATGGCGATGTTTAGCAGCATCAGCGCCACCGCGTAGGCGTAGGGCACGCGCAGCATCCGCCCAAAGCCGATGCCGATCCCCCGCAAGGCGTCCAGCTCGGAAGATAAAGCCAGTTTGCGGAAGGCGAGCAGGATCCCGAGCATCAGCCCAATCGGGATGCCGAGCGAGAAATATTCCGGAAGCAGGTTGGCGAGCATTTTCCAGACGACGCTCACCGGGCCCCCGGCCGTGACCACGAAATCGAACAGCCGCAGCATCTTGTCGAGCACCAGCAGCATCGCCGCCAGGATCAGCGTGCCGAGCAGGGGGACGGCGATGGTCCGCGCCAGGTAGCGGTCGATCAAAGACAGGCGGCCCAAGTTTTGGTCGTCCCAACACCATGATTTGGCCGCAAAGCGGTCCGAGATTGCCAAACGGGCGGTTCTGCCCTTCGCGACGAAGGGATGCCGTCCGAGTGTGCCTAGAACAAACGGTCGGTAAAATCATGTCGAAATCGCTTTTCCTACTGGTTGCTCCCCTGCTTGCCGCGACGGCTACGGCCGCGCCGGCGGCGATCATGGGGTCCGATGCCGGGGCGTGCCTGTCCGGCAAACCCTCGCTCCTGGTCCGGGTCGCCGGCTTCAAGCGGGCGAGCGGGACGGTCAAGGTCGCGCTTTACGCCGCCGAGGGCTACCTCGCCAAAGGCGGCAAGCTCGGTAAGGTCGTCGTGCCGGTGCGGGCAACGGCGCCGATGGACATCTGCATCGCGGTGCCCAGGCCCGGCCAATATGCGGTTGCCGTTCACCACGACATCAACGGCAACGGCGACAAGGACGCCAGCGACGGCGGCGGTTATTCGGGTAATCCGAGGCTGACGATCACCAACCTTCGGCCGCCGTTCGGCAAGACCGCCGTCCGCGTCGGCAGCGCTCCGCGCGAAGTGACCGTTTTGCTGCAATACCGGCACGGCCTGTCGGTCGGTCCCGTGAGCGGGTGATGGCGCGGACCCGGATCGCACTGCTTTCAAATCCGAAGTCGACCGGGAATATTGCCCAGCTTCCGCGAATTCGCGCCTATTGCGCCAATCATCCGGACATTTTCCATTACGAAGTGGAAAAAGCCGACCAGGTCGGAACCGCGCTGAAGACGATCGCCAGGGTGCGGCCCAAGATGCTGATCATCAACGGCGGCGACGGGACCGTCCAGGCGGCGCTGACCGAATTGTACAATGGCGGCCATTTTGGCGATGAGACCCCGCCGGTCGCCGTGCTGCCGAGCGGCAAGACCAACCTCATCGCCCTCGATCTTGGATCGCAGGGCGATCCGATCGTGGCGCTCGGGCGGCTGCTGGAAATCGCCCAGGCCGATCTCAGCCCGCACATCGTCGCGCGCGAGCTGATTGCGCTGCGCTGCGGGGCGGGCGAGCAAATGCCGGTCATCGGCATGTTCCTCGGGGGGGCCGGGCTTGCCGACACGATGCTCTATTGCCGCGAGAAGATTTATCCGCTCGGCCTGCCCAACGGCGTCAGCCACGCGATCACCGCATTGGCCCTGCTCGCGCAGCTGCTCCTGAGGCTGAAGGCGAGCTTCCTGCCGCCGCATCCGAGCCCGGTGACGATGTCGTGGCGCAACAGCCAGAGCCTGTCCGGCCGCTTCTCGCTGCTGGCGGTGACCACGCTCGACAAGCTCATACTGTCCGGCGAACTCAACGGCCGCTCGCGCGGCGCGCTGCGGCTGCTGGCGATCGAAGAGCGGCCGGTGTCGCTGTTGCGCGCATTCTTCGCGACGCTCGTCGGCAAGCTCGGCCATTCCAAGATGCGCGGCGTCCATTTCGAGGAAAGCGACGAAATCAGCATTGAAGGGGAAAGCTCGAAGGTGATCCTCGACGGCGAGACGTTCAGGGCCGAAATCGGCCGCCCGATCTTCCTCAAGCTGGCCCAGCCGCTGTCGTTCGTCCGTCTTGCCGCCTGAGGCCGAAGGCTGAGGGCCGGGCCTTGGACAAGCGGAAAGTGGACGATTTGAAAGCGCTGGTTGCGGCCGAGGTGGCGACGCCGGTCGATCCCCGGGTCTCGAAACTGGCCGCGGCCATCGCCGCCGAGCATGGCCAAGCCTCGCGAGCGGTGCTGTTCTACGGCTCGTGCCTGCGGGAGAAGCAACTCGACGGGCTGATGCTCGATTTCTACCTGATCGTGTCCGATTATCGCACGGCCTACGACCGCCGCTGGCTGGCGGCCGCCAACCGCTTGCTCCCACCCAACGTATTTCACTTTCAAATGGCTGGCCTGACCGCGAAATACGCCGTGCTGAGTGAGGCCGACTTCCACCGCCTCAACGGGCCCGAGACGCGCAGCGTGTCGGTGTGGGCGAGGTTCGCGCAGCCGTCCCGGCTGGTGTGGGCGGCTGACGCGCGCGCAAAGCGGAAGGCGATCGACGCGATTTCCCGAGCGGCGCCGACTCTGCTCGCCGCCGCAGCGCCGGCCCTGCGACGCGACGCCGAGCCGCTCGAGCTCTGGCGTGGCGCCTTTGCGTTGACCTACTCGGCCGAACTTCGGGCCGAACGCAAGGCCCGCGCCGGGTCCGTGGTGGACCTCGATCCCGAGCGGTATTTGCGCTTCACCGCACCGGCGCTCGCCGCGGCGGCCAAGCTCCCTCGCACGCGGATCGCCTGGGCGCGAAGGAGACTGGAAGGCAAGGCGCTGTCGGTGCTCCGGCTGGCCAAGGCGAGCATGACGTTCGCCGGCGGCGTCGATTACATCGCCTGGAAGATCAACCGCCACGCCGGGACCCAGATCACGATCAAGCCGTGGCAGCGGCGCTGGCCGTTGCTCGCCGCGATCAGCCTCTTGCCGCGCCTCCTGAGGTCCGGAGCGGTGCGTTAGCCGGCCTCGACAGCGCCGCCGACACCGCGTTGGCGAGGGCACCGACGGTGAACGGTTTCCGTAGGAGCTCGTAGCCCACCAGATGGTCGGTCTCGCCGTCGCCGACATAGCCGGTGACGAACAGCACCGCGAAGTCGCCGTGCGTGGCCTTCAGATGGCGGATCAGCTCGGGGCCGGTCATTTCCGGCATGATGACGTCGCTGATGACGAGATCGAATTCCTGCTCCGCGAACAGCTTGATGGCCTCGGCACCGCTGGCGCAGGCGATCGGCTCATAATCGAGGTCCTCGAGAGCATCGACCGTCGCCGAGCGAACCCGCGGATCGTCCTCGACTAGCAGGATGCGCGCGCCGCTGACGTGCGCTTCGCCTTCGGACCGTTGCACGGCGGGATGCAGCCGCACGGCTGCCGCGGCGGACTCGGTCCGCGGCAGGTAGATCGACACCGTGGTCCCCCTGCCGAGCTGGCTTTCGATGCCGACTTCGCCGCCCGACTGGTGTGCGAAGCCGAAGATCTGGCTGAGGCCGAGGCCGGTGCCCTTGCCGACCGGCTTGGTGGTGAAGAACGGCTCGAACGCTCGTTCGAGGACTTCTTGGGTCATGCCGCAGCCGGTGTCGCTGACGCTGATCCGGACATATTCGCCCGGGCGGACGTCACCGACCTCATTGGCCTGCAGCGTGATGTTGGACGTGCTGATGCGCATGATGCCGGTGCCGTCCATCGCGTCGCGCGCGTTGACGGCGAGGTTGACGATCGCATTCTCCAGCTGGTGCGGGTCGACGTAGCTCGGCCAGGTGTCGGGCGCGAGATCGACCTCGACCTGGATGCGCTCGCCCAGCGTCCGGTCGAGCAGGTCGGACATGCCGGCGACGAGCGTGCTGCTGTCGACCCTTTCGGGCAGCAGCGGTTCGGAGCGGGCGAACGACAGCAGCCGCCGGGTCAAAGCGGCGGCGCGGGTCGCGCCCTCCATGGCGTTGGTGAGGTGGGTCATGACCTCGCGCTTGGGCCCGTTCAGGCGGCGGCGGGCAAGGTCGATGCCGCCGACCACCACCGCCAGCATGTTGTTGAAATCGTGCGCTATGCCGCCGGTCAGCTGGCCGACGGCCTCCATCTTCTGCACCTGCCGCAGTTGCGCTTCGGCAAGCTGCCGCTCGACCGCTTCGGCCCGCAGCGCCTCGTTGGCCGCTTGTAGCTCCTGCGTGCGCTCGGTGACTGCCTGCTCGAGGACTTCGGCGCGCTCGGACTCGGTTTCGGCCTGCCGGCGGGCGGCGGCATTCTGGCGCACCGCCTGGATAGCCACCAGCCCGAGGAAGATGGCGCCGAGCCCGACGATGATCCCAAGCCAGCTGAGGACATCGGTCAGGCGGTCGGCCTGGGCGGAAAATATCTGGCTTTGCTCGATGCGGTTGCGCAGCGACTGCCGTTCGCTGGCGGCGATTTCGTCGAGCTTGCGGGTGACCTCGGGGCCAGTCTGGGAGCGGCCGGCGGCATAGTAATAAGAGGTGCCGCCCTGGCCCTGCTTGGCCGCGGCCGCGCGCGCCGCCAGCGCCAGCTCGGCGTTGCGCAGGGAATAGAGCCGCTCGAGCTCCACGACGCGCCGCCGCTGATCGGGGCTGTTGCGGACCAGCCGTTCGAGCTCCTTGATCTGGTGACCCGCCAGGCGCCACTGGCTGTAATAGATATTGCCGCTGGTTTTGACTTCCTCGTCGAGGACGAAGCGGCCGAGCGCGGCTTCCGACCGCGACATGCTGGAATCGACGCTGCGGACGACCAGCGCGATATTATAGGCGCGGCGTTCCGCTTCGAGCGCGCGCTCGCGGGCGCCATTGGATAGGGCGACGAGGAACACCAGGGAGAGGAGGACTAGGGCGGCCAGCAACCCACCGGCAGCCGCACCTCCGCGGCGCCAGTCGAAATGCTGTTCATCCCCCGGCGGCGTCATGGCACCAGTCTAGACCTGTATCGGGCACCGCGAAAGGCGGGTTAACTTCAACTTATGCAGCCTGTCGCACGCCCGGCAGCAGCGAACATGCCGAGAATCTCGCCAACCTGCTCGCTGCTGTGCTCGGAGCACAATGAGCAGCGCAGCAGCGTCATCCCGGCCGGAGTGGCCGGCGGACGGGCAAGATTGACGTAGAGGCCGCGGTCGAGCAGCGCCTCCCACATCGCCGCGCCCGCTTCGAGATCGGGCATCAGGACGGCGATGATCGCCGACTGCGGCTCATCGGTGCCAAGGTTGAAGCCGAGCTGCTTGAGGCCGGCGTGTAGCCGCTTCGAATTCTCCCACAAATGGGCGCGCTTATCGGCGGAGTGCATCAGCTTGCGGATCGATGTCGCCGCGGTCGCGACCACCGACGGCGGCAGCGAAGCGGTGAACACGTAGGGCCGACAAACCAGCCGCAAGATCTCGAACTTGGGATGGTTGGAGACGCAGAAGCCGCCGACCGTCCCGACCGACTTGGAGAAAGTGCCGATGATGAAATCGACGTCGTCGATCACCCCCTGGGCTTCGGCGACGCCGCGGCCATTTTTCCCGATGAAGCCCATCGAGTGCGCCTCGTCGACCAGCACCATCGCGCCGTTTTCCTTGGCCACGCGGACCATCTCGGTCAGTGGCGCGACGTCGCCAAGCATCGAATAGACGCCTTCGAGCACGACCAGCTTGCCGGCTCCTTCGGGGATGCGCTTCAGGCGCTTTTCCATCGCCTCGACGTCATTGTGGCGGAACGGGACGATCTGGGCGTTGCCGAGCGCGCAGCCGTCGTAGATCGACGCATGGCTGTCGATGTCGAGGACGATGTAGTCCTCCTTGCCGGCGAGCGTCGAAATGACGCCGAGGTTGGCCTGGTAGCCGGTCGAGAAGACCATCGCGTGGTCCATCGCGTAGAAGTCCTTGAGCGCCTCCTCGACCGCGCGGTGGCCCGAATAGGTGCCGTTGAGCACCCGGCTGCCGGTGGTTCCCGACCCGAACTCGTCGAGCGCCTTCTTGCCCGCCGCGATCACGTCCGGGTCGAAGGTCATGCCCATGTAATTATAGGTGCCGAGCAGGATCGTGCGCTTGCCGTTGCAGATTGCGACGGTCGGGCTCTCGACCCGCTCCATGACCAGGTTGAAGGGGTCGGTCATCCCGGCCTCGAGCAGGGCCCTGCGCTGCTCGATGATCGGGTCGAACTTCGAAAAAAGGTCGCTCACCGCTCGCCCTGAAGCTGGCCGACGGCATCGATCAGTTGCGCCACGGTTTCGATCTCGGCGGCGCGGTTCATGCTGATCAATATGTCGAACTCGTCCTCGACCGAGGCGACGAAGTCCATCACTGTCAGGCTGTCCCATTCGAGATCCTGCGCGAAGCGCGTCGCTTCGGTCACCGCGACGCCCTTCTTGTTAAACGGCTCGATCAGCTTGGAGATCTTGGCAGCGGTTTCTTCGCGGTCGGTCATGGGGCGCTCGTCTAAGGCTGGCGCATGGCTTTCGCAACGCAATGGGGCGCAAAAACGGCGGCTCAGAGCCAGCCCTGCTTGGCGTACCATCGGGCGGTGGCGGCGAGGCCGTCGTCGGTCGTGATTTGCGGTCGCCACAAATCGCGCGGAGCGGCGCGGGACGGAGCGACGACCCAGTCGGGGTGGCTGAAATAGGCCGCGCGATCGGGGGTCAGCTTGGCTTTGTCGCCGCGAAGCAGGCGGTCGGCCTTCGCGCCGAGCCTCATCAAGCCTGCCGGAACCGAAACACTGATCCCTCGCCGGCCGACCGCGCTGCCGAGCGCTTGCGCCAACTCCTTGTGGCTCCAGCCGCCGGGACGGCCGTCGTCGGGTTCGAGGATCTGTCCGCTCGGTGCGTCGGGCTCGGCCAGCGCGAGCAGCAGGCGCACCAAATCGTCGACATGAATCAGTGATAGACGGCCTTGGGCCGGCAGCAACACGATGCCGAGTTTGGCCATCCTGAACAGCTCGAGCGTCTCCTTGTCGCCGGGGCCGTAGACGGCGGGCGGCCGAACGATCGCGTATGACAAGTCCGACACGGCGACCCGCTCCTCCGACTTCGCTTTCGATGCGCCGTACAGCGACAATTGCGGCTCGCGCGCGGCGAGCGACGAGACTTGGACGAAGCGGCTCACGCCCGCCGCTTTGGCCGCCTCGAGCATCGCCTGTGTGCCATCGACATTGGCGCGGTCGAAGTCGGCGGCGGTGCGGCCGGTCAGGACGCCGGCGACGTGGATTACCGCGTCGGAGCCGGCGACCAGCTCATCGAGCGCCTTTGGTTGGTCGAGCGCGCCGGCAACCCAATCGACATTGGCGCGCATGTCCATCGGGCGGCGGGCGAGCGCGCGCACCGGGTGGCCCTCCGCCACCGCGGCGTCGATCAGGCGCGATCCAACGAAACCCGTGCCACCGGTAATCGCCAGCTTCACAGCCCCGCCTTCACAGAAGCGCCTTCACAGCGGGGACCACGGCCGCTCGTCGGCCCACTCTTCGGCACTCTCCTCCTGCACATCGCTGAGCCGGCCGACGATCGCGTCGAGCAAGGTTTCGATGCCCTGGCCGGTCGGCGCCGAGATGGCGATCGCGTCGCCGCCGCTGGCCTTGTCCAGCGCCTTCTTCACCTTCGCCAATTGCTTGGCGTCGACCAGATCGGCCCGGCTCAGCGCGACGATCTCCGGCTTGTCGTCGAGGTCGGCGCCATAGGCATCGAGCTCGCCGCGGACGACGCGCCACGCCTCGGCCGGATCGTCGCCGGCCGCGTCGACCAGGTGCAGCAGCAGCCGGCAGCGCTCGACATGGCCAAGGAACCGGTCGCCGACGCCCGCCCCTTCCGCTGCCCCTTCGATCAGCCCGGGAATGTCGGCGAGAACGAACTCGCGCCCCTTGTGGCGGACGACGCCGAGCTGCGGCCGGAGCGTCGTGAACGGATAGTCGCCGACCTTGGCGGCGGCGTTGGTGGTCGAGTTGAGGAAGGTCGACTTGCCGGCGTTGGGCAATCCCACCAGTCCGACGTCGGCGAGCAGCTTCAGCCGCAGCCAGACCCACATCTCCTCGCCCGGCCAGCCGGTCCCGTGCTGGCGCGGCGCGCGGTTGGTCGAGGTCTTGTAGCTGGCATTGCCGCGGCCGCCGTCGCCGCCCTTGAGCAACGTCACCCGCTGGCCGATTTGGGTCAGGTCGGCGAGCACGGTGCGGGCCTCGTCGTCGGCGAGCACCTGCGTTCCGACCGGGACTTTGACCACCAGATCGTCGCCGCCGCCGCCGGTGCGGTTCGACCCGGATCCGCCCTTGCCGCGGGGCGCGCGGAAATGCTGGGTGTAGCGAAAGTCGATCAGCGTGTTGAGCCCCGGCACCGCCTCGAAGATGATGTCGCCGCCCTTGCCGCCCTCGCCGCCGTCGGGGCCGCCATATTCGATGAATTTCTCGCGCCGAAAGCTCACCGCTCCGGGCCCGCCGGCGCCGGAGCGGATGAAGATCTTGGCCTGGTCGAGGAAATGCATAGGCCGCCGCTTAGGCGATGCCGCACTCGAAGAGAACCTCAGGCGCGGGTCTAAGCGGCGATCGACTCCTCGCTTTGCCCGACACCTTCGCCCGCAAGCTCGATCCGGAACAGCCTGGCCGGCGCATCCGAGCCGCGCGCGCAGCTCAGCCTTGGAGCGGTGATGCCGACCGGCTCGAAGCCCAATTTCTCCAGCACCCGCCCGGACGCCGGATTGTCGATGAAGTGCGAGGCCTGAAGCTGCGGCAGCCGCAGCGTGCGGGCGATATCGAGCAGCGCCCTCGACGCCTCGGTGGCAAAGCCGCGGCCCCAGTAGCGGCGGGCAACCCAATAGCCCATCTCGACCGCGCCCGACGGCCTGCGGCCGAGACCGCACGAGCCGAGCAGGCGAGGTTCCGCATCCGTCCGCTCGAAGATCAGGAACGACAGCAGCAACGGATCGCGCGGCTGGGCGAGGTACGCCTCGGCGTCGCGCAGCCGGTACGGCCACGGCGCGGTCGCCAGGTTGCGGACGATTCGCTCGTCGCCGATCGCAGCGGCGAGCGCCGGCGCGTCCTCCGCCCAGCCGGGCCGGAGCAGCAACCGCGCAGTCCTTGCAAACATCGTCCTTCTCCTTCGCCCGGAGCCCCTAGCGGCCCCGCGTGACAGTTTCGGGAGAAGACAAAGAAAAAGGGAGGAGAGGGGCTTCCCTCTTCTCCCTTGGCTTCGATCCTGGTGGATCTCGTCCGGGCCGCCCCTCGTGGGAACAGCCCTTGATCGACTGTTCCTATTCGCTTCCTTCCGCCGGCATGACGTGCACAAACTTGCGGCCAAGCTTGCCGTCGCGGAAGGCGACCGAGCCGTCGGTAAGCGCAAACAAGGTGTGATCCTTGCCGATGCCGACGTTGTCGCCGGGGTGCCAGCGCGTGCCGCGCTGACGCACGATAATGTTGCCGGCGCGGGCCGATTGGCCGCCGAACAATTTGACGCCGAGGCGTTTGCTTTCGCTATCGCGGCCGTTGCGCGAACTGCCGCCTGCTTTCTTATGTGCCATCGTGAACTACTTCGCCTTGGGTGTTTTCTTGGCGGCGCCCTTAGCAGGTGCAGCATTCTTTGTCGACGGGGCCTTGGCCGGTTTTGCACCTGCTTTCGCTGCAGGCTTGGCGGCGGCCTTCGGCTTGGCCTTGGCCTTGGGCGGGTTCGCCTGGGCCTCGTCGTCGGGGGCGGGGCTTTCCGTCGCCGGCGCGTCGACCTTGGGCTTCGCCTTCGAATCGCCGGCGGCCGGAGCCGCGGACTTCGGTGCCTCGGCCTTGCTCGCGGCAGCCTTGGCGGGTTGCTTCTTCTCCGCCTTCTGGTCGCCGATCGCGACGATCCTGAGGATCGTGTGCTGCTGGCGGTGGCCCTTCTTGCGGCGGTAATTGTGGCGGCGGCGCTTCTTGAACACCGTCACCTTGTCGCCCTTGGCCTGGGCGATGATCTCGGCGGCGACGGTCAGGCCCTGCACCGACTTGAGCTCCGAGCCCTCGCCGGCGAGCAGCACGTCGGTGATGTCGATCCGCTGGCCGGCTTCACCGGCGAGCTTTTCGACGACGATTTTGTCTCCGAGGGCAACGCGATACTGCTTGCCGCCCGTGCGCACGACTGCGAACATTGGCACTTCTCTTCTCGTCAGAATCTGGCTTCCACGCGCTTGTCGCGCCCAAGGCACAGGATCGCGCGGAAAGCGTGCCGACTATGGCAGGGGCCTTGGCCTGTCAACCGGAAGCAGGCACCGCGATCGCTGTTGCATCCGCACCACAGCCTCAATCAAACCGTCATTTCAAGGAGATGGCCCTTGCCTCCGCGACCGGTTGCGACAAGGTCGTGACTTCTGGGCGCCGCGGCATGACACCGCGTTCGCGCCCGACTGACCAGGGGGTCTTCAGATGTCCAAATTCGCCATTCGCAGCGCGATTCTCGCTACTATCTCGCCGCTGGCCTTCATGTCGCCGGCTCGAGCCCAGGACGCGCCGCCGCCGCCAGCCGCGCCCGCCGCGACCGCATCGACCGACAACCCGGACGAGACCACCATCGTCGTCACCGGCACCCGGCGGAGCGACCGCACCGTCGCCGACAGCCCGGTGCCGATCGACGTCATCGGCGGCAAGGAGCTGACCAACACCGGTCTCACCGAGACCAACAAGATCCTCAACCAGCTGGTGCCGTCGTTCAACTTCCCGCAGCCGTCGATCGCCGACGGCTCCGACGCGCTCCGCCCGGCGACTCTGCGCGGCCTCAGCCCGGACCAGACTCTGGTCCTGATAAACGGCAAGCGCCGTCACGTTTCGGCGCTGCTCAACATCAACGGGACGGTCGGCCGCGGCAGCGCCGCCGCCGACCTGAACCTCATTCCCGGCCTCGCCATCAGCCGGATCGAAGTGCTGCGCGACGGCGCGTCCTCGCAATATGGCTCGGACGCAATCGCCGGCGTGATCAACATCCAGCTCAAGACGGCCAGCCACGGCGGCCGCGCCAGCGTCACCTATGGCAAGTACATAACGACCGTCGACAATGTCGCCAACATCACCGGCCTGCAGACCAATGCCAGTGGCCAGCCGATCCTCGATCCGGCCGATCCTCGCTATTTCCTCGCCAACAGCGACGGCGACCGCAAGGCGCGCGACGGGGTCCAGATTTCGTCCGGCGTCAATCTCGGCTTCCCGCTCGGCGAGCACGGCTTCATCAACCTGACCGGCGAATATCGCTACAAGGAGATCACCGTCCGCAACGGTTTCGATCTGAGGCCCAACTATGTCCCGGCGAGCGGCGTCCCGGCGTTCGACCCGCGCGAGCTGACCTTCAACCGGCTCCAGTTCCGGTTCGGCGACCCAAAGTCGCGCGATTATAATCTGTTCCTCAACACCGGCTACGAGCTGGGTGGCGACTGGGAGCTCTACGGCTTCGCTTCCTACGGCCATCGCAACTCCGAGAGCGCGGCCAACTGGCGCCAGGAGAACAACTCAGCCAACCGCAATTGGGCCACGCTCGCCCCTAACCAGGCGCCGAACAACGGCAATTTCGTGCCGCTGACGCCGGACGGCTTCCTGCCGCTGATCGCCACCACGCTGAAGGACTATGCCGGCACCGTCGGCGTCCGCGGCGCGCTTGCCGGGTGGAAGACCGACCTGTCGATCGGCCACGGCCACGACAGCTTCGACTACCAGGTCAACAACACCCTCAACACCTCGTTCGGGACAGCCAGCCAGAATTCGTTCGATGCGGGCGGCCTGCGTTATGGCCAGACGGTCGCCAACCTGGATTTCTCGAATGAATATGATCTCGGCTTCGCCAAGCCACTGTCGACCGCCTTCGGCGGTGAATATCGCCATGAGAACTTCAAGATCCGCCCCGGCGAGTTCCAGTCCTACGCCATCGGGCCGCTGTTCCAGCCGTCGGTCGCGACCACCGCCGCCAATTGCACGACGATGCAGGGCGTCTACAACGTCGGCACCGGCATCTGCAGCTTCCCGGGTCGCGCCGCTGCCGCCGGCTCCCAGGGCTTTCCCGGCATTCCGGCCAACAGCGCGACCGACGAAAGCCGCCACAGCTGGGCCGCCTACGCCGAGCTCGACACGGACCCGGTTGAAGGGCTGACGACGACGCTCGCCGGCCGCTACGAGAACTTCTCCGACTTCGGCTCGACCTGGAACGGCAAGTTTGCCGCCCGCTGGGAGCCGATCCACGGCTATGCGGTGCGTGGGTCGATCTCGAACGGCTTCCGCGCCCCGTCGCTCCATCAGCAATTCTTCACCACCACCTCGACCAACTTCATCGCAGGCGTGCCGGTCGACATCTCGACCGTGGCGGTCGACAGCCCCGTCGCGCAGGCGCTGGGATCGAAGCCGCTCAAGCCCGAGAAATCGGTCAATCTGAGCTTCGGCGGGACCGCCAACCCATTCCGCGGCCTGACCCTCACCGCCGATTATTACAACATCAAGATCAAGGACCGCATCGTCCTCACCGAGAATCTCGGCGCGGCCGGTAGCGGCACCGCGGCGCAGAATGCCGCGGTCAAGGCGGTGCTCGACGCCAACGGCTTCCAGAGCGTCGGCGCGGCGCGGTTCTTCATCAACGGCCTCGACACCACCACCCACGGCGTCGACGTCGTTGCAGCCTACCGCGCTCAAATGGGTGCTATCGGCAACTGGACGCTGACCGCGGCCTATAATTACAACAAGACCAAGATCGACAAGCGCATCAACGCGCTCGGTCCGCTCGCCACCATCCCCGGCCTGGTCCTGTTCGGGCGGGTCGAGGGCATCCGCTTCACCGAAGGCCAGCCGCGCGACAAGATCGTCCTCAGCGCCGACGGCGACATCGGCAAGTTCGGGCTCACCGCCCGGACCACGCGCTACGGCAAGGTCGTCTCGCCGGGCGCTGCCGCTCCGATCACCGATCCGACCAGCCTCACGGCGCATGGCCCCGACGACATCTTCCTCGGGCGCAAATGGATCACCGACCTCGAGCTGCGCTTCAAGGCCGGGCCCGCGGAGCTCGCGATCGGCGCCAACAATCTGTTCGACATCTACCCCGACCGCTCGCCGTTCGGCCCGCGGCCGGCGTCGATCGGCGGCTTCTACCCGGCGAACCAGGAGTATATCCCTTTTTCGATCTTCTCGCCGTTCGGGTTCAACGGCCGCTTCGTCTACGGCCGCTTTGCAGTCACCTTCTAGGCCTGCACGCGGATCATGTCCGACAAGGGAAAGGGGGCCGCCGCGCCCCCTTTTTCATGCCTTCTTTTTCGTGGGGCGCCCTAGTGCCGGTGCTCGCGCCGAAGCAGGTAGCGGCCCTCGTCGAATCGGTCGAACAGCGACCCGATCGCCGGATGGTCGATCGGTTCATCGCTGTCGTCGGGCACCAGATTCTGCTGGCTGACGTAGGCGACGTAGCTCGCTTCGGTATTCTCGGCGAGCAGATGGTAGAACGGTTGGTCCTTCGACGGCCGCATCGCTTCCGGGATCGCCTCGTACCACTCCTGGCTGTTGGCGAACTCGGGGTCGACGTCGAAAATCACGCCGCGAAAGTCGAGCAGGCGGTGGCGCACGACTTCGCCGATCGCAAAGCGCGCGAGCGGGATGGAGGTTGGGTTGGCGGGCATGCGGTTGAAACGATCAGAGGGAGACATGGGTGCAATCTAGTGCTGCTTCGGCGCTAGGCAAGGTTGCGAGGCGCTGCTAGAGGCCGCGTCCGACCGAAAGCCGGCTTGCTCCGGCCGGCACCCGGACCCGCGGAGAGGTGGCTGAGTGGTCGAAAGCACCGCACTCGAAATGCGGCGTATGGGCAACCGTACCGTGGGTTCGAATCCCACCCTCTCCGCCACCGCTAGGTCATTGATATAGAGCGAAAATGGGGGGCCGGGTCCGCGCGGGGGCGGACGCATCTTCTGACGGATGTTTTCTCCCGCGCCAATGCGGCGATGTGAACCTTCACTTTGTCAAGCACGGAATGCTTCGCGGGCATGGATTTCAGGTCCCTGCGCCCACCGCCAGTCAGCGATTCATGGGTTCCCCATTGCGGCGGCGGCTCGGGCGCGCTCGGCGATCGGCGCCAGGTCGGTCTCGCCGGCTTTCACCAGCCAGCTGCCGCCGACGCACAGCACCGCATCGAGCGCGAGCCAATCCGGGGCGGTCTTGGGGGTGATCCCGCCGGTCGGGCAGAAACGCAGGTCCCCGAACGGACCGGACAGTGCCTTGAGCGCGGCAATCCCGCCCGCGCTTTCGGCGGGGAAGAATT
>Ga0255311_1000015_pt1 | contig 18805 bp, 14 predicted proteins | sample EtOH4_T0_E4_meta_FD_201358 | JGI IMG/M metagenome (GOLD analysis project Ga0255311, IMG submission 201358) | Sandy soil microbial communities from University of British Columbia, Vancouver, Canada - EtOH4_T0_E4 | ecosystem: Engineered > Artificial ecosystem > Sand microcosm > Unclassified ... | reverse complement strand
CCCTGCCAATAAAACCCAACGTTCATTTTCATCCCGCTGTTTAAGATCAATATGAGGGTAGTAGGCATTGTGTACACTGCTTTCCTGCTCGTCAATCAATCCGGCCAGCGCCAGCGCTCCGCCGACCTTCAACAACGCCGTCAACCGAGGTGCGAGCGCAATCAGTGGGCGGGCCAGAATATTAGCCAGCAATAGATCGCACTTAATAGAGTCCGGCAGATCCTCTGGCTTGCCAATGTGGATACGATCCGCAACACCGTTGCGCTGGGCATTATTCAAGGTAGCCGTGAGTGCTTGCGGGTCGATATCCACCGCCCAGACCTCCTTAGCGCCTAATCGAGCTGCCGCAACGGCCAGGATGCCTGAACCGCATCCGTAATCTATCACTTGATTGCCCTGGACAGGGGTCTGAGCAAGATAGGCCAAACACATGGCCGTGGTTTGATGCGTGCCGGTACCAAACGCTAATCCGGGATCCAGAATCACATTAACTGCCGTGGGATCCGGCGGCTGACAATGGCTTGGGCAGATCCATAGCCGCCCGCCGAAGTGCATGGGGTGATAATGATCTAACCAGGCCCGCTGCCAATCTTTATCCTCAAGCGAGGTAAAACGGCATTCGGGCATAGGCGTATCGGCCAGCGCCAAACGCAAACGAGAAAAAATTTGCAGCGGGTCATCATCGTCATGATAAAGGCCGGTCAACCGCGCTCTCTGCCAGCGCGGTAACTCCCCTGGGCCAGGCTCCCATAAAGGCTCATCGCCGGCATCCTCTAGACTGACTGCCTGAGCCCCCGACTCCAGCAAAGCATCTTCAAAAATCTCCTGCTGCTCGATATCGGCTTCCAGTATCAATTGTCGCCAGGACATGCGCTTTCTCCCTTAGGCCTTAGAGAGAGCAAGCTTTCTTTCCAGATAATGAATATCCATGCCGCCTTTTTGAACCGCGCCATCATCCATCAGCTCGCGGTGCAGGGGGGCGTTGGTTTTAATGCCGTCGACAATCAGTTCTTCAAGCGCCGTGCGTAGACGCGCCATGGCTTTTTCGCGGGTATCTCCATAGGCAATCAGCTTACCTATGAGCGAATCATAGTTAGGCGGTACGCTATAACCACTGTATAGGTGCGAATCCATGCGAATACCCGGCCCACCGGGGGTGTGGTAGTGAGTCACTTTGCCCGGCGAAGGAATAAACGTCCACGGGTCTTCGGCGTTGATTCGACACTCAATGGCATGGCCACGCATAATGATGTCCTCCTGCCGATAGGGCAGCGTTTCGCCTGCAGCAATAAGGATTTGCTGAACCACCAAATCCACACCCGTCACCATTTCGGTTACCGGATGTTCGACCTGGATGCGGGTGTTCATCTCAATGAAATAAAATCGATTGTTTTCGTAGAGAAACTCGAAAGTACCCGCGCCGCGATAACCGATACGCTTACACGCTTCGACACAGACTTTGCCAATCTCCTGACGCTGCGCTTCGGTAAGGCCGGGGGCGGGCGCCTCCTCAAGTATTTTCTGATGACGCCGCTGCAGCGAGCAGTCGCGCTCTCCCAGGTGAATAGCATTACCGTGCGTATCGGCCAGCACCTGAATTTCGATATGGCGCGGGTGAACTAAATATTTCTCCATGTAGACCCTATCATCGCCAAAAGCTGCTCTGGCTTCGGCCTGCGTCAGGGAAATCGAGTTTTGTAGCGTGGCATCACTATGCACCACTCGCATACCCCGGCCACCCCCACCAGCGGCCGCTTTGATGATGACCGGATAGCCAATTTTGTGTGCGATAGCCAAATTCTCTTCGGCATCATCGCCCAAGGGCGCGCCCGAACCGGGCACGCAAGGCACGCCGGCGGCCTTCATTGCGTTGATGGCAGAAACCTTATCCCCCATCAAGCGAATGGTTTCTGCTTTTGGCCCAATAAAGACAAAGCCACTTTGCTCGACGCGCTCGGCAAAATCAGCATTTTCAGATAGAAAACCATATCCTGGATGGATGGCCTCGGCATCGGTCACTTCTGCGGCACTGATCAAGGCCGGCATGCTCAGATAACTTTCTGAAGCAGGGGGTGGGCCGATACAAACGGACTCGTCGGCCATCAGAACGTGCGGCTGGCTGCGGTCCGCCGTGGAGTGAACGGCTACGGTTTTGATGCCCAGTTCGCGGCAGGCCCGCAGGATACGCAGGGCAATTTCGCCACGATTAGCGATAACTATTTTTTCGAACATGTTGTTTATCAAATTAAGAGAAGGTTACTGAATGATTAAGAGTGTCTGACCGTATTCCACAGCTTGGCCGTTTTCTACGAGAATAGCGACCACCGTACCGCCGCACTCGGACTCAATCGGATTCATCATCTTCATGGCCTCAATAATGCAGAGGGTCTCGCCTTTCTCCACGCGCTGGCCAATTTCTACAAACGGTTTGGCCGTGGGAGAAGCCGCACGATAAAAAGTACCCACCATCGGCGAAACGACGGGCTGGCCCGCTGGCAATGCCGCACCACCCACTTCAGCAGGCGCAGCCACCGGCGCGGTGTTTACCGCCAGGTTAGACGTTAACTGGGTGGGTTGATAGGCGGTCATGGGCTGGAACGACATCCCCTGACTCTGTCGAGCCAAGCGTATGCTCTCTTCGCCCTCTTTGATCTCCAGCTCTTGCAATCCAGACTCTTCTAACAACTCAATGAGTTTTTTTATCTTTCGAATATCCATGAGAGTTTCGTCCTTGCTCCCAACTAGGGAGACTTGGGTTGGGCAACGGGGCTTGCTAGACGCGCCAAAGCGGCTTGCAAAGCCAACTCGTAACCGATGGGGCCCAGCCCGCAGATAACCCCTGCCGCCACATCAGAAAAATAAGAGTGGTGGCGAAAAGGCTCGCGAGCATAGACATTAGAAAGGTGTATCTCGATAAAAGGGATGCCCGTTCCCAGCAAAGCATCACGCAGAGCAACGCTGGTATGAGTGAAAGCCGCCGGATTAAGGAGTATGAACGCCACCCCCTCCGTCTGTGCACGATGCACTCGCTCTACCAGATCATGCTCCGCATTGCTCTGAAAAATCAGGAGGTTAACCCCCGCCTGCTTAGCCAGTGCTTGCATATGGCTCTCAATCTCAGCCAGAGTCCGTTGGCCATAGTGACCAGGCTCACGGGTTCCGAGCAAATTCAGATTAGGGCCATTAAGCAATAAAAGTTTGGTCATCGACCTTGGGCATCCCTATTTTCTGACGGGGAAATCCTCCGCCTATCAGATAAAACGCTAACGTTACAACCTGTTTATAGCCAATTCTCTACGAATTGGCCGCTATTTTCGGAGAACACGCCGGTTATTGTGCCGCTAGCTTGACTACGTTGCAACGTCGAATCGATGAGGAAATGCTGATTTGTTTGGCCACGCCAGCGTAAACGATAAAGAAATCGTTCGAAAAAGCGCCGGCCCTCTAAAAAAAAACTTACCCCCCCTGCAGCGCGTCAATAATCGCTGGCCCGAGATTTTCTTGAGTCACCCGACCCGACACAGCTTTCTTTATATGACCTTGCCGATTATAAAGCACACTATACGGAATGCTGCCACTGGCATTGCCATACGCCGTTGATAACTCAATGCCGCCCTCCAGCGCAATCAGCACGGGATAGTTAACGCCGTATTCCTGAGCAAATTGCTGAGCCTTTTCGGGCTCGTCAAGCGCAATGCCAATTATCTGTAACCCATGAGGCCCATGGGTTTTTTGCATTTCCACTAACAGGGGAATTTCTTCCCGGCACGGCCCGCACCAACTGGCCCAAAAATTAAGCAGAACCACCTTGCCATCCCATTCTGCCGCGTCATGAACCTTGCCCTGCAGATCCGGCAGCGCAAATGCCTGACGCTGTTCTGGAACTGTGGACGTGGCTGCAAGCTCCACATACACCGTATATCCCAACACGGTGGACAACACCAGGAGTGATAGTATTAGAATGCCGCGACCCAACTTATTCATCTTCGTCTTCGTCCTCGCTCTCCTTTGACGGCAACACCGCGCTGAGATGCGCGGTAAATTCACGCAGATTCAGGGCTCCCACGATGCGGTAATCGCGCCGCTCCTGGCCCTGCCGATCAAAAAATAACACCGTGGGCGGTCCGATGACGCCAAGAAACCGCATCAACTCGCGATCCGTGGCGTCGTTCGCCGTCACATCCGCCTGCAACGTCACTGTACCCGCAAGCTGCTGTTTAACCTGAGTGTCGGCAAACAACGTACGTTCCATGATTAAACACTCGACACACCAATCGGCGTAAAAATCCAGCATCACGGGCTGATTATTCTGGCTGGCCTGGGTTAGCTGCGCCTGCAGATCAGCCACCGACTTTATACGCCGAAACGCCAAGCTTTGCTTGGGCTCGCTAGAGTTAGCCCCCACCAAGTGAGCCAGCGGCGGCCATAATCGATCACCGCCACTGGCAGCGGCTACTAGAAGGATCAACCCATAAACCAGCGTCAACAGCCCGAGCGCTTGCTGCAACCCCGCCACCGGCACACAATCACTGCCCGGACTGCGCAAGGCGCCGAGCAGCAAACCGGCCGTTACCGCCCAGGCGCCCCATACGGCCAGCCCAATTTCCGGCGGAAGTATCCGCTGTAATAGCCAGACCGCCACGCCCAGCAGGAGGACGCCAAAAAAGATCTCAGTCAATTGCATCCAAGGGCCGGTGCGAGGAATTAATCGGCCCGATGAGGCACCCACCGCCAACAGCAGCGTGCCCATACCCAAACTCAGTGAAAACAGCGCAATGCCACCCAAAACTGCGTCGCCCGTCTGGCCGATATAAATCAAGGCGCCCGCCAACGGCGCGGCAACACATGGGCCAACTAAAATAGCCGACAAGACGCCCATGATGGCGACACCAAGAACCGTTCCACCTTGCTGACGGCGATTTAAAGCATCTAGACGATCCTGCAAGCCACGGGGCAACTGTAATGTGAAGCCACCCAACATCGAGATCGCCAGCACCCCGAAAAGTCCGCTAAAAATGATGATGGCTGCCGGGTGCTGGCTATAGATTTGCAGGTTGGCGCCCAGCAATCCAGCCAGAACGCCAACGCCGGCATAGGTCAAAGCCATAGCCAGCACGTACACCAGGGAAAACCCAAAGGCTCGGCTAGTTCGGGTGGTTTGAGTTCCGGCGAGCACGCCCAATAAGATGGGCACCATCGGCAGCACGCAGGGTGTGACGCTTAGCAGCAGGCCCAACCCATAAAACGTGGCGATAATTTTGATCAGCCCGGCCTGAGCCAGCAAACTGGCTAATCGGTCGGCATTGGGAGCTGGCGCAGAATCCGCGCCAACCTCTTGAGACGCAGTTAACGGCGGCGCTGCACTGGTGGAAAACGCGCCCGGCAAATCGGCGAGCTTAATCCGCGCAGTTTCTGGCGGATAACAGACGCCTCGCTCCGCACATCCCTGATAGCTAACCGTCAAATCTTTACTACCCGGCGGCAAAGCAGCCCGCAAGGTAAGCTCGTTGTAATAAACTTCAGTTTGCCCATAAACCGCATCGTGCTTGAGTTTTCCGGATGGCAGGACGAGTTTGCCCGTGGCCAGAAAATCCACACCATCAACAACCACCTTAAATTGCTCACGATAAAGGTAGTGCTTGGCGGCAATCTGCCAGTGCAGACGCAGGATTCCGCCGACTTCGTGGGAAGCGGTCATCAAGAAGGCTTGTTCTGGGCGCAGCGGTTCATTTTCACCGCGACCCAGCAATTTGGCCAAACCGTCTGCCGGGCCGGCCAAGGCAATAGTGGACATCAGTATCAATGAAAGAGCGACGACCATGCGTTGTCGAATAGCCTTAAGCCGAAACCCTCTGGTAATGTGCTCAAAACTCATTGAGTTAATGCCCTGTATTTTCATGCACCCATTCCACATAGTCGGGCAACCCATGGGTTACTGACATAGCGATAATCTCGGGAAGTTCGTACGGATGGAGCCCAATGATAGTCCTTTCCAGCTGCGCATAGACAGCGGAAGTCGTTTTGATCAGCAAGGCATACTCTTCAGCTGATTCTATTTTGCCTTCCCAGCGATAGACCGATTTTACGCCGGGTAGAACGTTGACACAGGCTGCCAAGCGCAGTTCAACCAAGCGTTCTGCAATTTGGCCCGCGCTGATTGCATCAGGACAATTGCATAAAACAAGTCGTAATTCATCGAGTTTGCTCATTTTTTACTAGCCGCATCGGGTAATACAGGAAACATTATATCCGCTTGACTCAAATAAAATTGCGGCTATCATTAGCACTCGCAACAGTCGAGTGCTAATAATGCCCCCCCCTGTGGGCTGCTCAATGGTAAAGAAGGAGAGCCGTAATGAAAATCCGTCCTTTGCATGATCGTGTGGTAATTAAGCGGTTGGAAGAGGAAAAGAAGTCGCCCGGTGGTATTGTCATCCCCGATTCCGCAACGGAAAAACCTCAGAAAGGTGAGATCCTTGCTATCGGTAAGGGCAAAATCTTAGAAAATGGCGACGTTCGTCCTCTTGACGTAAAAGTGGGTGACAAAGTGCTGTTCGGCAAATACGCCGGCACCGAAGTCAAAGTGCTTGACGGTGACGTCATCGTAATGCGTGAAGACGATATTATGGCCGTGATCGAAGGCTAAGCCTTCTCACCGTCGAATTAATGTTAGAACTCTATTCAGAGGTACAGAATTATGGCAGCGAAAGAATTAAAGTTTGGTGAAGATTCTCGTCAGCGCATGTTGCGCGGCGTTAACGTTCTTGCCAACGCAGTAAAGGTTACCCTCGGCCCCAAAGGCCGTAATGTGGTCCTGGAAAAAAGCTACGGCGCCCCCACAGTGACCAAGGACGGCGTATCCGTCGCCAAGGAAATTGAACTGGCCGACCGCTTCGAAAACATGGGCGTACAGTTGGTTAAGGAAGTGGCTTCCAAGACCTCCGACAACGCCGGTGATGGCACCACTACCGCCACCGTTTTGGCTCAAGCCCTGTTGCGTGAAGGCATGAAAGCCGTCGCCGCTGGTATGAACCCAATGGATCTGAAGCGCGGTATCGACAAAGCGGTGGCCGCTGCCGTTATCGAAATCAAGAAGCTTTCCAAACCCTGCAAAGACCACAAGGCCATTGCACAGGTCGGCGCTATCTCTGCCAACTCCGACACGGCCATTGGCGACTTGATCGCCAAGGCAATGGAAAAAGTAGGTAAAGAAGGCGTGATCACGGTTGAGGACGGTTCCGGCCTGGAAAACGAGCTGGACGTAGTTGAAGGTATGCAGTTTGACCGCGGCTACCTGTCTCCTTACTTCGTCAACAATCAACAGAGCATGGCTTCTGAATTAGAGAATCCTTTGATTCTTCTGTATGACAAGAAGATCTCTAACATCCGCGAAATGCTGCCTCTTTTGGAGGCCGTCGCTCGCGCCAGCCGTCCACTGCTGATCGTTGCAGAAGACGTGGAAGGCGAAGCGCTGGCAACTTTGGTGGTTAACACCATACGCGGCATCGTCAAGGTTTGCGCCGTCAAGGCGCCAGGCTTTGGTGATCGTCGCAAGTCCATGCTACAGGATATGGCTATCCTGACCGGCGGCCAGGTGATCTCCGAAGAACTCGGCTTGACCCTCGAAAAAGCCAGCATCGAAAATCTTGGCCAGGCCAAGAAAATCGTGGTCAACAAAGATGACACCACCATTGTTGATGGCCATGGCAACAGCAAAGACATCCAAGACCGTATCGAGCAGATTCGTCGTCAGATCGAAGAAGCCAGCTCCGACTACGATAAGGAAAAGCTGCAAGAGCGCATGGCTAAGCTGGCCGGCGGCGTTGCCATCATCAAGGTCGGCGCAGCAACCGAAGTTGAAATGAAAGAGAAGAAAGCTCGTGTCGAAGACGCTCTGCATGCCACTCGTGCCGCCGTTGAAGAAGGCGTAGTACCTGGCGGTGGTGTGGCTTTGGTGCGCATCAAGCAGATCATCAAGTCGGTCAAGGGTGACAACAGCGATCAAGACATGGGCGTTAAGATTGCCCTACGTGCCTTGGAAGAACCGTTGCGTCAGATCGTCTCTAATGCGGGCGAAGATAGCGCCGTGGTTCTCAACAAAGTTGCAGAAAATACCGGCAGCTACGGCTATAACGCAGCCACGGGCGAATACGGCGACATGATCGAAATGGGTATTCTTGATCCCGCCAAGGTCACCCGCTCTGCATTGCAAAATGCGGCGTCCATCGCGGGCCTGATGTTGACCACCGAATGCATGGTGGCCGAGCGTCCTAAAGACGAATCCGGCTCACCGGCTGGCGGCGGCATGCCCGATATGGGCGGTATGGACTTCTAAGTCCATCCGTTCCATACGGTACGCTAGTTGTTAGTAAGCCCCGCAATGCGGGGCTTACTTTATTGCGTCATTGCATCGCGCCGGGATAACCCCACTAATTGGCCACCGCAACGGCTTCTGGCTGACCCCAAACTTCCTTAACCTGACGCCGCTGCACCTTGCCGACAGGGCTGATGGGTAGTTTATCGACAAATACTACGGAGCGAGGTTTTTTGTAGCCCGCCATCTTGCCTTCGCAAAACGCGATCACTTCCTGCGGCTCCACATTCTGGTCTGGTTTTAGCTGCACTACCGCCCGGACAGTACTGCCCCATTTCTCGTCCGCCACGCCAATCACGCAAATATCGGCGATTTTTGGATGCTCCAACAGGATTTCTTCCACTTCGTGCGGAAAGATTTTCTCGCCGCCACTGGAGATGCATTCCTTCTTGCGCTCGACCACGCGCAAATCGCCATCCGCATCAAAAAACCCGAGATCCCCACTATGGAACCAGCCGCCGATCATCGCCTCGGCGGTCTTATCCGGCTCATCAAAGTAACCTTTCATGACAGATTCGCCGCGATAAACAATCTCGCCCACTTCGCCCGCCGGCACATCCTGGCCAGCCTCATCGACAATACGCGTCTCGACGATCGGCTTGCCAACACAATGATCCTTAACCGTCGCTGCGCTGGTATCGAAGCGGAAGGAAGTCACCGGCGTCATCTCGGTCTGACCAAAGCCATCCGCAATGACAACGCCAGGGAAATGCTCGAAAATCTTGCGCTTAAGTGCGGCAGGGCATACCCCCGCACCGGTAGCGCAAACCCGCACCGAGCTCTTATCGTAGTGGCCAATTTCCGGCGCGTCCAGCAGCATCCGCCAGGCCGTGGGCACGTTACCGAGCATGACAGGTCTTTCATGCTCGATCATCTTAAGCACGTATTCGGGATCGAAGCTGATTTTGTCCGGCATCAGCAACGTCATGTTACCCATAATCGGCCCCAACACTGCCAACTGATAAGCCGCATCGTGGAACATGGGGAATGACGGCATCATCGCCTTGATGCCACTGCGCGCGCCCACACGCACGGCTAAATCGCTGCCGATAGCGCGGTCGGCTAGCCTGACGATGGTGCGCTGTAGCCAAGTCCGAGATAACAACCAACGAGTTGCCGAAGAATTGATCAGGCTGATTACAAAGCCCGGCAGCTGCTTGCGCAATTCCTGCTCCATCTCGCCTTCAATTCGCAGCGCACCCAGACGGGAGACAATGTTACGCACCAAAGCTTGCAGCATGCCCAGATGGTTTTGATAGGTCAGCATCACACCCTTGGGCAACCCCGTGGTACCACCCGTGTAACAAATGACAGCAACGTCATCCGGTCCAAGGTCAACTCGGGGATAATCCAGACGGGCATTGATTATAAGATTTTCGTAGTCCAGCACTTGCTCACCACCGCGCCCTTTGCGGACATAGTGTTGCACTTGAGGCATGTCCGGTCGCGCCGCCATAACCCCCGCCAGCCAGACATCCTCGAACAAGAATACCTTGGCTTGGCAATGGTTGGCCTGAAACGCGATTTCACGCGGGGAGAAACGATAATTCATCGGTACTGGAATAGCGCCGAGTTTTTGGATGGCGTAGTTAGTCTCGAAGAATTCCGGGCAGTTGTGGAACATAAACAGCACCCGATCGCCTTTACCAACACCTAGATTGGCAAGCGCACCGGCTAACTGACTGGCTCTTTGATTGAGCTCTGCCCAACTTACCCGCCGCTCGCCGTACACCAAGGCCTCGCCCTGGGCGTTGTATTTGGCACACCGGGACAAACAATCATCCATAAAATTAGCCATCAGCCTTCCTCCGAATAGACTTTCTTATCTGTTCAGCATAGACGACGTTTTTGGCTAAGGGGAAAAAATATTGCTGCCGCAGCTCAAGGCACCAACGCAGGCATCTCCAGCCCCATCACTTCGGGCAGACCGAACATCAGGTTCATGCACTGCACTGCTTGGCCGGAGGCACCTTTGACCAGGTTGTCGATGACCGACAGTATCACCACCACATTTTCATTCTGCGGCCGATGCACGGCGATTCGGCAGGTGTTCGCGCCACGCACGCTGGAGGTGGCCGGATGACTGCCCGCCGGCAAAACATCGACAAAGGGCTCGGCAGCATAGGCCGTTTCGTAGAGCTGCTGGATGTCCGCCCCCATGCCAGGCTTGAGTGTGGCGTACAATGTGGCATGGATGCCGCGAATTATCGGCAATAAATGCGGCACAAAAGTCAGCCCCACCGACTGGCCGGTGATGGCCTCCAGGCCTTGGCGTATTTCTGGTAGATGCCGATGGCCGGGCACGCCGTAGGCTTTAAAGCTCTCGCCCATTTCGGCCATCAACATGTCCACTTTGGCGGCTCGGCCGGCGCCGCTAACACCGCTTTTGCAATCGGCAATCAGGTGATCAATATCCACGATGCCCGCCTTGATCAAAGGACGAAATCCAAGTTGAACGGCGGTGGGATAACAACCCGGTGCGGCAACTAATTTGGCGTTCCTCAGTCGACTACGAAGCAACTCAGGCAGTCCATAAACAGCCTCAGCCAATAGCTCGGGGCAGGTGTGGGTATGGTCATACCAGCGGCGGTAGGTTTCCGGATCTTGCAGCCGAAAATCCGCCGATAAGTCGACAATACGAACGCCCATTTTCAATAAGGCTGGGGCCATTTCCATGGCCACACCGTGGGGAGTGGCGAAAAACACCACGTCGCAGCGTTCGAGCATGGCTTTGTCTGGCGCTTGAAACGTCAAATCCACCACGCCACGCAGGCTGGGATACATTTGCGCGACCGTGGCGCCTTCGGCACCGCGAGAGGTGATGGTTTGCAGCTGCACTTTGGGATGGCGCGCCAAGATACGCAGCAGCTCCACCCCGGTATAGCCCGTTCCGCCAACAATACCCACCTTGATCATAGGATCCGCCTTCTTAGTGCCTAAGTCGACTTTCGAGCGATGGCCCGATAACCAATATCACGCCGGCAAAAAGCGCCGTCCCAATGAATCTGGCGAATGGCCTGATAAGCCGCCTGCTGGGCGTCCGCCACGTCATCGCCGAGCCCACAAACACAGAGCACACGGCCACCTTGGGTTACTACCTGGCCGTTCTTAAGAGCGGTGCCGGCATGGAATACCTTAACGTCTACCGAAAAACTGCTGTCCAAGCCTTCGATCACGTCGCCTTTGCGATAGTTCTCCGGGTAACCCTGCGCTGCCATGACAACACCCAGCGCCGGCCGAGCATCCCACTGCACCTCTACGCCGACAAGCTGGCCGCCCACCGCCCGCTGACAAAGGCTGACGATATCCGAGCGTAATCGCATCATCAATGGCTGCGTTTCTGGGTCGCCCAAGCGGCAGTTGAACTCCAGAACCTTGATGCCGCCATCCAGGCCGATCATCACTCCCGCGTAAAGAAACCCGACATAGGGATGGCCATCAGCAGCCATGCCCCGCACGGTGGGCAAAATAACTTCGTCCATAATACGCTGATGAATTTTCGCCGTGACCACAGGGGCCGGTGAATAAGCCCCCATACCCCCCGTATTCGGGCCTTGATCGCCATCGTCACGCGCCTTGTGATCCTGTGACGTTGCCAGTGCTAAGGCATGTGCGCCATCCACCAGGCAGATGAAGCTGGCCTCTTCACCGACGAGAAATTCCTCCAACACCACTTGGCGACCCGCGTCGCCAAAGACGTGCCCGTCCAGCATATCGGTGATGGCAGCGGCCGCTTCGGCCTCGGTCTGAGCCACCACCACGCCCTTGCCCGAGGCCAAACCGCTGGCCTTCACAACGATGGGAGCGCCCTGCTCGCGCAGATAAGCCAGCGCCTTATCCACCTCAGTGAAAGCCTGATAGCGGGCAGTGGGAATACGATGCCGAGTCATGAAATCTTTGGAATAGGCCTTGGAGCCCTCCAACTGAGCCGCTGCAGCCGTCGGCCCAAAACACGCCAAGCCCGCAGACGTAAATTTATCGACGACGCCCAGCACCAGCGGTACCTCTGGCCCCACCAGAGTGAAATCCACACCGTTGTTTTGGGCGAAATGCAGCAAGCCATCGACGTCTTCGGCGGCCACCGCAATATTTTCTACCTTGGCCTCATGCGCTGTACCGGCGTTACCCGGCGCGACGTAAACCTTGTCGACACTCGCCGATTGGGCGCATTTCCATGCCAGCGCGTGTTCTCGCCCACCCCCACCGATCACCAATACGTTCATATGCTTGAATCTTCCCGAATGCTTGATTAACCAAGGTCATTTAAAGGCCGCCAAGATACCACCCAAGGGTGATAACTGCATCCTGGATCGACCATCCGTTCACCGAGCATGTCGCGACTCCAGCCATTGATAGAGCGTCGGCAAAAGCAGTAGCGTCAGCAAGGTCGAAGAGATGATGCCGCCAATCACTACCGTGGCCAAAGGCCGCTGCACTTCGGCGCCGGTGCCGTAAGCCACGGCCATGGGAACAAAGCCCAGCGAGGCGACTAGGGCAGTCATCAATACCGGTCGCAAACGACCCAGCGCGCCTTCTTCTATGGCCTGATCCAGCGGCTGGCCTTGCTCTTGCAATTTTTTGATGAAGGTAAGCAGAACCAGTCCATTGAGCACCGCGACGCCGGAAAGTGCAATAAAACCGACGCCGGCAGAAATCGACAACGGGATACCGCGCAACCAGAGCAATAACACGCCGCCAGTCAGCGCAAAAGGCACGCCGGTAAATACCAGTAAGCCATCTCGCAGATTACCAAAGGTGGCGTAGAGCAACATGAGAATCAACAACAAGGCCACAGGCACCACGATTTGTAAGCGCTTGGTGGCTGACATTAATTGCTCGAACTGACCACCCCAGCCCATCCAATAACCGGCCGGCAAGGTAATTTGATCGGCCATGGCCCGCTGCGCCTCAGCAACAAAACTACCGATGTCTCGGCCACGGACATTGGCCGTAACTACCACGCGGCGCTTACCGTTCTCGCGACTGATCTGGTTCGGGCCTGGGGCAACCTGCAAGCTCGCCAGTTCGCCAAGCATCACAAAACCAGACGCTTTGCCCTGCTGCCCCGGCAGAGGAATCGGCAATCGAGCGATGGTATCCCTATCATTACGCACAGATTCCGGCAGGCGAACGACAATAGAAAACCGACGATCGCCTTCAAATACATGGCCTACCGGTTTGCCACCGACTGCAATTTGGACCACTTCCTGAACCTCAGCCAAGCTCAGGCCATAACGAGCGATTTTGCGACGATCCAACTCAACCGTAAGAATCGGCAGGCCGGTAACCTGCTCCAACTTCACATCTTCGGCACCGCTAATACCCTTGAGGACAGCGGCTACCGCTTCGCCACTGTCTTTCAACACCGCCATATCGTCGCCGAAAACCTTCACCGCCACGTCGGAGCGCACGCCAGAAATCAACTCGTTAAACCGCATCTGGATAGGTTGGGTAAACTCGTAGTTGTTGCCAGGGATTTTTTCTACCGCTACCTGAATATCCGCGACCACGTCGGCTTTGAGCTTGCCCGGATCAGGCCATTCATCACGCGGCTTAAGCATGACGAAAGTGTCCGCGACCGAGGGCGGCATCGGATCGGTGGCGATCTCTGCCGTGCCAAGCTTGGCAAACACTTTATCCACCTCGGGAAAAGCGCGGACAGTTTCCTCCAACTGACCTTGCATCGCCACAGCCTGAGTCAAACTGGTACCTGGGATACGCAACGCATGCAGGGCAATATCACCCTCGTCCAAGCTGGGCACAAATTCAGCGCCCATGCGACTAGCCACCAGCCCCGACAGCGCCAGCAAGACCAAAGCGCCCGTAAACACCACACTACGGTTACCCAGCGTCCAGCGCAGCACCGGCAAATAACCACGCTTGGCCATCTGCATCAGAAAATTTTCTTTCTCCTCGACCCGTTTAGTCAAGAAAATAGCCACGGCCGCAGGCACAAAAGTAACCGAGAAAATCATCGCTCCAAAAAGGGCCACCACAACGGTGAAAGCCATCGGGTGAAACATCTTCCCCTCAACCCCACTCAGCGTGAAGATGGGCAGATAGACCACCATAATGATCAATTGCCCGAACAGCAGTGCTCGGCGAGCTTCCTGGGTGGCGGAAAAAACGGCTTCCAGCCGCTCCTCTCGGCTCAACAAGCGACCCAACCGATGCTGAGTTTCCGCTAACCGACGCAGGCTATTTTCGACAATAACCACGGCACCATCGACGATAATGCCAAAATCCAGCGCGCCCAGGCTCATCAGATTAGCACTGACCTTATAAGTGACCATGCCGGTAAAGGTGAATAGCATGGACAGGGGAATAATCATCGCTGTGATCAAAGCAGCCCGTAAATTGCCCAGGAACAACAGCAATACCACGATGACCAGCGCGGCGCCCTCCAGCAAATTCTTTTGCACTGTAGCGATGGTTTTGTCTACCAGCGTGGTGCGGTTATAAACCGTCTTGGCGGTTACGCCTTCCGGCAAGCTACGATTGACCTCGGCCATCTTCGCCGCCACCGCCTTGGCTACTATCCGGCTGTTCTCACCCATCAGCATAAAAACCGTACCGAGCACCACCTCACGACCGTTTTCTGTCGCGGCCCCCGTACGCAACTCCTTACCCAAGCTGATTTCGGCAACGTCTTTGAGCGAGATAGGCGCGCCATCACGAGTGCTGATTACGATACTGGCGATATCCTCCAGCGACTCCACCTGTCCGGGGATACGCACCAGGTACTGCTCGCCGGATCTTTCGATGTACCCAGCGCCTGCGTTGCCATTATTGTTAACCAACGCCGCCACGACATCCCGCAAGCTCAAGCCATAAGCCATGAGTTGAGCCGGATCCGGCGCCACCTGAAACTGCTTAACATAGCCACCGATGCTGTTAATTTCGGTCACGCCCGGCACCGTGCGCAGTTGCGGCCGAATAATCCAATCCTCAATGGTCCGCAGCTCCATGGAGGTGTACTCGCTACCGTCTGGCTTCAGCCCACCCGGCTTGGGCTCAACCGTCCACATGAATATCTCGCCGAGCCCAGTGGCGATCGGCCCCATACTGGGCTCCACACCCTCGGGCAAGCTGGCGCGGGCCTCTTGAATGCGCTGACTGACTAATTGGCGGGCAAAATAGATATCCGTGCCGTCGGCAAAGATCACCGTCACTTGTGACAACCCATAGCGGGACAATGATCGGGTTTCGACCAGCCCGGGTAATCCAGTCATCACCGTCTCGACAGGGAAGGTCAGCCGCTGCTCCGCCTCCAGGGGAGAATAACCTGGAGCCTCCACGTTGATCTGAACTTGGACGTTAGTGATATCGGGTACCGCATCAATCGGCAATCGACCGGCATTAAAAATACCCAGTGCAGCCATACCCAACATTAAAAACAATACCAGCCAGCGTTGATTCAGTGAGAATCGCAATAATTTCTCAAACATGATTATGCCCCTATGGTTTAGTGATCGTGGCTAGCGCCGGCTTTACCCACATCAGCTTTGAGCACAAAGCTGTTAGTGCTGGCATAGCGCGCACCGGCCGGCAATCCACTGACCACCTCCACCCACTGGCCGTCCTTGCGGCCAAGTTGCACAGGACGAACCTCAAATTCATTACCAAAACGGCCAAACACCGCCGGCTCATCTCGAAAGCTCTGGATAGCATCAATACGCACAGCCACCGGCACCTCGGCAGCCTCGTGCAACACATCTACCGAAACAAATAAGCCGGGACGCCAACGCCCCTCAGGATTCTTAAGCAGAATGCGCGCCTTAGCCGAGCGGGTTTGTTCACCCATTAACGAACCCACGGATGCAATCACGCCTTCGGCGACTTCGCCAAAGGCAGTGGCCCGCACCGTCACCGGTTGACCGACTCGAATGATTTCCAGATCCTTGGGATACACTGTCATTTCAGCCCAGACTGTCGACAAATCGGCCACCGTGCAAATCTGCGTGTCTTCGGTCACCGCTTCTCCCATACCTAGATGACTTTCGGTGATCACGCCATCAATGGGCGAGCGAATCTCATAACGAACAACGTCAATGTCCGGTCGATGCAACTTAGTCAACCCCAACAGCCGGAGTTTATGCTCGATGCCGTGATGAACAATTTCTGCCTCAGCCAGGACTAGTCGGCTGGCCAAGTAGTCTTGCTCAGCAGAGATTTTCTCCTCCCACAGTTGCTTCTCGCGATTAAAGGTCTGGCGCGCCAACTCCAAACGCTTCGTCGCACTTTCGTGATCCTTATATAGATCAGCCAACTCATGGCTCTCCAGAACCACCAGCACATCGCCTTTGCGGACGGTATCACCGACATTGTGAAACGTCTTTCGAATGACGCCAGAAATTCTGGGCACCACATGAGCCACCCGACTTTGGTTGAACTGGATTTCTCCCGGGCGCTGCAACACCGAATGAATACGAACGGGCCCCGCCGTCTCGATTGTGACCCCCGCTTTGCTCGCTGCGGCATCATCCATATAAACACGACCTTCCACCTGATCGTAATGCCATTGATAGGAGCGGCCTTGATACTCGGCCTTCGCATCAATCGAAAAAGAATGTGGCTCAACCAGCTCTCGATCCCCCAACAGATAGTCGCCCTGCGCTTTAAAATTAACCTGCTCCGCCTCCACACCCAAACGATGAACCGTAACCTGCAGCTGGACCTGCGCCGGGTTTAATGGCTTCTTATTCAAATAGGTGTAAACCCTAAATTCAGGCGGCACTCCTTCCTCATAAATGGTCACCTCAACCGCAAATCCGCCTTCTTCAAACCAGCGGCCACCGTGCGGCCCCCTTGCGTAGCTTGCTTGACCGTCGACCTCGCCATGCTCATCTCCACCGAGCGCAGGTTTATCAGAGCTGAGCACCCACCAGGCCAGCAAAAGCCCGCCGATTAAAATGAGTGCGATGATAAGACTGTTACGTTTCTTCATTTGAAATGCCCCAAGTTAGATAGGCTAAGGAGCCGTGACTGATGGCGCTGTTACCGCCAACTCGCCGCCGACGATACGCTCAATGCGCGCAATAACGCGCTGACGATCTGCCTGAACCTGTACGAAAAGACTGTTTGTCTGAAACAGGGTGCGCTGAGCGTCCAAAACTTCCAGAAAACCAAACTTCCCCAATTGATAACCCTTTTGCGTTGCTGCAAACGCCCGCTCCGCACCGGGCAGCAAAGTTTCACGCAGCGTGGCCAACTGGTCGCTAAGAGCCAAGTATTGTTGGTGGTTTTGTAGTAATTCCGTGCGCCGCCCGACCCCATCATCCAAGCGCTCATACTCTGCTTTGTCGAGGCGTCGGCTGGCTTGCTCGACGCCCCCACGGTTGCGGTCAAACAGCGGTAAGGGCAGTGAAACACCCGCGTGATAACCCACATCATCAAACTGACTATAACGACTAGCGCCGGCAATCAATGTCAAATCGGGGATACGCTTGGCCTTCTCCCCGGCCAGCAATGCTTCTTGCCGCGCCAGCTCGTTTTCCCAGCGATGCTGCTCCGGCGCCTGAAGCAATCGATTTTCCAATACATCCAGCGGGGGAATTTCTGGAGTTTCGTCCAGTACGCCTTGAACTGCCTCAAATTTTGGCGTCTGCTGGCCCATACTTGCCGCCAGTGCTGATCGTGCCGCATCTAAGTACCGTTGCGCCTGCGCCAACTCTACCTGGGCATTGGCCTGGACAAGCTGAGCTTTGACATGCTCGATCGGTGAAACCTTACCCGCCTGCACCCGTTTAGCAACAACTTCCGTCGTTTGATCAGCAACATCGGCTAAATCCTGCGCCAAATCCAAACGCATTTGCGCCGCAAGCATGTCGATAAATCGCTGCTTAACCTCAAAAATAATATCCAAGCGTTTGGCCGCATAACTCCAATTTGCCAACAGGCGAGCTTGATCAGCAACGGCAATACGGGCACTGCGTTTACCACCCAACTCGATCAACTGACCAACTTGTAGAGAAATAGCCCGATCCCCCGCCTCAGCTAGCCGATCATTGCCCAGGTTCTCATCCATAATCGTTAGCATGGGATTAGCCAATGTCTTAGCCTGGCGCAGGCTGCCGTCAGATGCTTCACGCTCCTGCGCAATGGCCTCCAAACGCGGGTGATGCGCCAGAGACAACGCCATCACCTCAGCCAAAGTCAGCGTAACAGCATTGCGTGATATTACCGATGTTGCTTCGGACGGCGAGTCATCTTCGATAACCCCAGTCGCCGCCACAGATGGGCTGACAATCTGCCCTAGCGCCATGCCAATAAAAACACCCAGGTATGCGCCATAAAGCCGGCAACCCTTTAGGAAACCTAAAATTTTCATGGGATAAATCCGCTAAAACTAAACACGGTTACACAGATTACGCATCGACAAGCACACGTCGACAAGCAAACTGCATGATATCAGTCGTTACCAAGCTCGCT
>Ga0255311_1000014_pt1 | contig 18941 bp, 32 predicted proteins | sample EtOH4_T0_E4_meta_FD_201358 | JGI IMG/M metagenome (GOLD analysis project Ga0255311, IMG submission 201358) | Sandy soil microbial communities from University of British Columbia, Vancouver, Canada - EtOH4_T0_E4 | ecosystem: Engineered > Artificial ecosystem > Sand microcosm > Unclassified ... | reverse complement strand
CCTTGACACTGCGGGGCGGGCTCACTAGAATCTCGCCTCTTTCGTCTGCCAACCAGATTATTTTTTAAAGACGGGTTATCCCATGCCAACAATCAATCAATTGGTCCGCAAGCCGCGGCAGAAGCGACGGGTCAAGAGCGACGTCCCGGCGCTAGCCGGATGTCCGCAAAGACGTGGCGTATGCACCAGGGTTTATACAACGACGCCAAAGAAGCCGAACTCCGCAATGCGTAAAGTAGCGCGCGTGAGGCTGACAAACGGCTTTGAGGTTACCAGCTATATCGGTGGTGAAGGCCATAATCTCCAAGAGCACTCTGTGGTGCTGATTAGAGGTGGTCGCGTAAAAGACTTGCCAGGTGTGCGGTACCACACTGTTCGCGGAAGTCTGGATACGGCCGGCGTGAGCAAGCGACGTCAGGGTCGTTCCAAATACGGCGCTAAGCGTCCCAAGAAATAACTTTAGTAGCGGATAAGGTGTGTTATGGCAAGAAGACGTGTAGCCGCCAAGCGGACAATTCTTCCCGATCCAAAATTTGGTAATGAGCAATTGGCTAAGTTCATTAACATGATTATGTTGGATGGCAAGAAGTCTGTGGCAGAGCGGATTGTTTATGGTGCCTTGAGCGAGATTCAAGCCAAGAAAGGCGCTGAGCCAGTCCAGTTTCTTGATCAGGCGCTTGATGCGGTACGGCCGTCTGTCGAAGTTAAGTCGCGTCGGGTCGGTGGCGCCACCTATCAGGTACCCATTGAGGTTCGCTCAACGCGTAAAAACGCCTTGGCCATGCGCTGGATTATTGATGCTGCTCGTGCTCGCGCCGAGAAATCCATGATTAAGCGGCTTGCTGGCGAGCTGATGGACGCGGCAGAAAACCGGGGTAACGCTGTCAAGAAGCGTGAAGATACGCACCGTATGGCTGAAGCCAATAAAGCTTTCTCTCATTTTCGCTGGTAAAGCCATTGTTTTTGGCAAGAGGATTTTCAAGTGCCACGTATTACTCCCATCGAGCGATATCGAAACATTGGTATCTCGGCCCATATTGATGCCGGCAAGACCACCACGACTGAGCGCATTCTTTTTTATACCGGCGTCAGTCATAAGATTGGTGAAGTTCATGAGGGCGCTGCCACCATGGACTGGATGGAGCAGGAGCAGGAGCGTGGGATTACCATCACCTCTGCGGCTACCACTTGTTTTTGGTCCGGCATGGGTGATCAGTACGACAAGCACCGTATTAACATTATCGATACCCCCGGGCACGTAGACTTTACCATCGAGGTAGAGCGTTCCATGCGTGTACTGGATGGCGCTTGCATGGTTTATTGTGCGGTGGGTGGTGTGCAGCCGCAGTCAGAGACTGTTTGGCGTCAGGCAACCAAATACGGCGTGCCACGCCTCGCGTTTGTTAACAAGATGGATCGTTCTGGCGCCGATTTTTTTAAAGTCCATGATCAGATGCATAGCCGTTTGCGCGCCAATCCTGTTCCTGTGCAGATACCCATCGGCGCAGAAGAAGAATTCAGAGGTCTCGTTGATCTGGTCAAGATGAAGGCCATCATCTGGGACGAAGAAAATAAAGGCACCACGTTTGTCTACGGGGAAATTCCCTCGGATCTGGTCGAGCTCGCAAAAGAATGGCGTGAGAAAATGCTTGAAGCCGCCGCTGAAGCCAGTGATGAGCTGATGGAAAAATATCTGAACGAAGGTGATCTCAGTGAAGATGAGATCAAGTTTGCAATACGCAAACGCACCATTGCGCTTGAAATTGTTCCTATGCTTTGTGGCTCAGCATTTAAGAACAAAGGCGTTCAGGCTATGTTGGATGGCGTGATTGACTACCTGCCTTCGCCCATAGATGTCCGTCCTATTCATGGAATAAATGCAAATACGGGTGATACTGTCGACTGCCCTGCGCGTGACGATCAACCATTTTCTGCGCTGGCCTTTAAGATCATGACGGACCCCTTTGTCGGTACGCTCACCTTTATACGCGTGTATTCGGGGGTCTTGAATTCTGGCGATACGCTTTACAACTCACAGAGCACGAGCAAAGAGCGTATTGGCCGAATTCTTCAGATGCACGCCAATCAACGCGAAGAAATTAAAGAAGTTCGAGCTGGCGACATTGCTGCCTGTGTTGGCCTCAAAGACATTACAACCGGTACAACGCTATCAGCGCTGGATAGGCCTCTGGTGCTTGAGAAGATGGAATTCCCGGAGCCGGTTATTGCAGTAGCTGTTGAGCCAAAAACCAAGGCTGACCAGGAAAAAATGGGCATTGCGCTGCAGAAACTTGCGCAAGAAGATCCTTCATTTCGAGTTCGTACTGACGAAGAATCCGGGCAAACAATTATTTCCGGCATGGGTGAGCTTCACCTTGAGATTATTGTTGACCGCATGCGCCGCGAATTTAAAGTCGAAGCGAATGTCGGCAAACCCCAGGTGGCTTACCGTGAAACAATTCGCCGCAGTGTAGAGCAGGAAGGCAAGTTTGTGCGTCAGTCCGGTGGTCGTGGGCAGTATGGACACGTCTGGCTTCGCATTGAGCCTCGCGAGCGTGGTGCCGGCTACGAGTTTGTTAACGGTATCGTTGGTGGCGTAGTACCCAGAGAGTACATTCCGGCTATCGATAAGGGTGCAAAAGAACAGTTAGAGAACGGCGTTATTGCAGGCTATCCCATGGTGGATATTCGGGTAACAGCGTTTGATGGTTCCTACCATGATGTTGACTCTTCCGAAATGGCGTTTAAGATTGCCGCCTCGATGGGTATCAAAGAAGGCGCCAAGAAAGCGGACGCCGTTATTCTTGAGCCCATGATGAGTGTCGAAGTCGAAACCCCAGAAGATTACATGGGTGATGTAATCGGCGATCTCAGTCGGCGACGCGGCTTGGTTCAGGGCATGGAAGATGGCCCGTCCGGCAAGATAGTCCGCGCCGAAGTTCCACTTTCGGAGATGTTTGGCTACGCTACGGATCTTCGTTCGCAGACCCAAGGACGCGCCAGCTACACGATGGAATTTTCGAAGTACTCGGAAGCGCCGTCAAATGTCGCGGAGACGATCATCAAGTCACGTAAATAGAACTAACCATCAGGGTTACCAGTTAAAGACAGAGTTATTGAGGACAGAAGATGGCCAAGGCAAAATTTGAGCGTACCAAGCCGCATGTAAACGTGGGCACGATAGGGCATGTGGACCATGGGAAGACGACGTTGACGGCGGCGCTGACCAAGGTACTGGCGGAGAAGTTTGGTGGTGAGTACAAGGCGTACGACCAGATTGACAAGGCGCCGGAAGAGCGGGCGCGCGGGATCACCATAGCGACGGCGCACGTTGAGTATGAATCGGCGAAGCGTCATTATGCGCACGTGGATTGCCCGGGGCATGCGGATTACGTCAAGAACATGATCACGGGTGCGGCGCAGATGGATGGCGCGATATTGGTTTGTTCGGCGGCGGATGGTCCGATGCCGCAGACGCGTGAGCACATCTTGCTGGCGCGCCAGGTGGGCGTACCGTACATTGTCGTCTTCTTAAACAAGGCTGACATGGTGGATGATGCTGAGCTGTTAGAGCTGGTTGAGATGGAAGTTCGTGAACTGCTGAGCCTGTATCAGTTCCCGGGCGATGACACCCCGATCGTGGTGGGTAGCGCCCTGAAGGCACTGGAAGGGGATGCGTCGGATATTGGCGTCCCCGCTATTTTCAAATTAGTGGAGGCGATGGACAGTTACATACCGCAGCCGGAGCGCGCGATTGACCTGCCCTTCCTCATGCCGATTGAAGACGTGTTCTCGATCTCGGGTCGTGGCACCGTGGTGACCGGGCGGATAGAGCGTGGCATCGTCAAGGTGGGCGAAGAAGTTGAAATTGTCGGCATCAAAGACACCGTCAAGACCATTGTCACTGGCGTAGAGATGTTCCGTAAGCTGCTGGATCAGGGTCAGGCGGGTGACAACGTGGGTGTCTTGTTGCGGGGCACCAAGCGGGATGACGTCGAGCGTGGCCAGGTACTGGCCAAGCCGGGTACGATCAAGCCGCATACTCAGTTTGAATGTGAAGTGTACGTCTTGACCAAAGAAGAAGGCGGGCGTCATACCCCGTTCTTCAATGGTTACCGTCCGCAGTTTTACTTCCGTACCACGGACGTGACGGGTGCGGTGGATTTACCGGAAGGCACCGAGATGGTGATGCCGGGGGATAACATTCGGGTAACGGTGAAGCTGATAGCTCCGATTGCGATGGAAGAAGGTGTGCGCTTTGCGATCCGTGAAGGCGGACGCACAGTGGGCGCCGGCGTCGTCACAAAAATCATCGTGTAAGTAAATATCGAGTAATTTTCGGCTCGCCTGAAACATGTCAGAGTAAAATATATGGCTACAAATCAAAGAATTCGTATCAGGCTGAAGGCCTTCGATCATCGATTGATCGATAAATCGGCGAGAGAAATCGTGGAGACCGCAAAGCGCACGGGCGCGCAAGTTAAGGGGCCAATTCCTTTGCCTACCCGTAAAGAGCGTTATACGGTGCTGACCTCGCCGCACGTCGACAAAGACGCTCGTGATCAGTATGAGCTCAGAACGTATAAACGCCTCCTGGAGCTTGTAGACCCCACTGAAAAGACCGTTGATGCGTTGATGCGGCTCGATTTGGCGGCAGGCGTCGATGTGCAGCTAAAATTGCTTTAGCGGCCAAGAAAAAATTTGGCTGAGCAACGCTTGCGGTGCAGGGTTTTTCTGGCTGTAAGCACTAATAATGGTTGATTTGACACTCGTTTTTATTGAGTGGCTATCGAAATTAAATAGGCTCACGCTACGCTAGTCTTCTGAGTGTTGTTTGTGTAGAATGAGCCCCCTTTTTGGTGGTCTCATAATCACTGCTTCGCGGCAGAAGAAATGATGCTAGAGATTTGTGATAGAGGAAAGAAGATGGCGCTCGGAATCATAGGTCGGAAGCTCGGGATGACTCGGTTGTTCACTGAGGACGGTGTAAGTGTGCCCGTCACAGTTATCGAGGCGACCAAGAACAGAGTCACTCAGATAAAAACTAAAGAAAATGATGGCTACTGTGCTGTGCAAGTAACGGCAGGTGAGCGTCGCCCCTCGCGTGTCACCAGGCCAATGGCTGGGCATTTCGCAAAAGCCGCCAGTCGTGCCGGTTCGACGGTCGGTGAGTTTAGAGTTGATAGCGAGAGTGAGCTTTCTGGTTTAGAAGTGGGGCATGAAATTGGTGTTGATCGCTTCAGCGAAGTAAAGATAGTTAACGTTACCGGCACAACCATTGGTAAAGGGTTTCAGGGAACGGTTAAGCGCCATCATTTTCGCACCAAAGACATGACGCACGGTAACTCTCTGTCGCATCGTACACCCGGATCGATTGGTCAGCGTCAAACGCCGGGTCGGGTCTTCAAGGGTAAGCCCATGTCAGGGCATATGGGAGCTACTCAGGTCACCACAACTAACCTTGAATTAGCCAGGGTAGATGTAGAACGCAGCCTTCTCCTTATCAAGGGCGCGGTTCCTGGTCCGGTGGGTGGCTTAATTGTCGTCAAGCCAAAGCAAATTGCTAAGAAGGGCTAGATATGGAAGTTAAATTGGCCAATGGCAAAGCGAGCCTGCAGATTTCTGATTCTGTATTTGCTGCTTCATTCAATGAGTCCTTGATTCATCAGATAGTAGTCGCTTATCTTGCTGCCGGACGTGCGGGCACGAAAGGGCAAAAGAATCGCTCGGCTGTGCGCGGCGGTGGCGCTAAGCCTTGGCGTCAGAAGGGCACTGGTCGCGCACGTGCAGGATCTATCCGTAGCCCGCTGTGGCGTGGGGGTGGAAAAACTTTCGCCGCAGAGAATCGTGATTTCTCGCAAAAAGTTAATAGAAAGATGTACAGAGGGGCTTTGAGATCAATTTTGTCTGAGCTTGTGCGCCAAGATCGCATATCGATAGTTGATGATATGCGTATTGATGAACCAAAGACAAAAGCCTTGATTACAAAGCTTTCGGGGTGGACATCTGGGTCGTGCTTGATTGTTATGTCTGAGTACGATCAGAACATTGATCTGGCATCTAGAAACATACCCTACCTCAGCGTATTAGACGTGTCTTCGCTTGATCCGGTAAGTTTGGTTGCGTCGGACAAGGTTATCGTCACGAAGGACGCTATACGCAAAATCGAGGAATGGTTAGCATGAACAGTGAGCGACTGACGAGAATTATTGTTGCGCCCGTGGTGTCTGAGAAAGCCACAAAAGCGGCTGAGCGTGACCAGCAATTTGTGTTTCGTGTAGTTAAGGGCGCAACTAAAAACGAAATCAAGGCGGCGGTGGAAACATTGTTCAAGGTCACGGTAGAAAAAGTAACCGTATTGAACGTAAAGCCAGAGTTTCGTCGTACGGGGCGCGTTATTGGTAAAAAGTCTGGCTGGCGTAAAGCATATGTGACGCTGGCAGAAGGCCAAGACATTAACTTGGTTGGCATATAATCGATGCCTCCGCATTCGGAGTGGGTTAAATGGCTTTAGTAAAATCTAAACCAACATCGGCGGGTAGACGCTTTCTTGTTCAGGTTAAAACACCTGGGCTGCATAAAGGGCGTCCACTGTCTTCGCTGGTAGTTAAGCAAGTAAAAAATGGCGGAAGAAATTCGCTAGGCCGGATTACGGTTAGACATCAGGGCGGTGGGCACAAACAGCTTTACCGGGTGATAGATTTTTGTCGCAACAAAGATGGCATCCCCTGCCGTGTTGAACGTTTAGAGTATGATCCAAACCGATCTTCACACATCGCGCTTGTGTTGTATGCAGACGGCGAGCGCAGATATGTGCTGGCATCAAAGGGTATGGAGGCTGGAACCGTTCTTCATTCGGGGCCAGATGCGCCGATTAAGTTTGGTAATGCGTTGCCATTGCGGAACATACCGGTAGGTACCGTAGTTCACAATGTGGAGCTTCGGCCTGGTAAGGGTGGGCAAATAGCCAGAAGTGCGGGAGCTTACGCGCAAATTGTCGCAAGAGAAGGCAGCTACGCAACCTTGCGTTTGCGCTCAGGTGAAATGCGTAAGGTACTTATCGACTGCCGCGCCACGATTGGTGAAGTCGGTAACTCCGAACATAATCTTCGCTCTATAGGTAAGGCCGGCGCAAATCGGTGGCGTGGAATACGTCCGACCGTTCGCGGTATTGCCATGAACCCGGTTGATCATCCCCACGGCGGTGGTGAGGGGCGGACCAAGGGCGGGCGCCATCCGGTGTCGCCATGGGGTACGCCAACTAAGGGTTATAAGACGCGAAAGAATAAGCGCACATCGGGGTTTATTGTCCGTCGCCGGAATGCCAGGAAGCAAGGGTAAAGGTTATCAATTATGCCTAGATCGATAAAAAAAGGCCCCTTCGTCGATGGTCACTTGTTCGATAAGGTGACAGAAGCGCAGCGTAGCCGTATCAAGCGACCGATTAAAACATGGTCTAGACGATCCATGGTCCTGCCGGACATGGTGGGATTGACTCTTGCCATTCATAATGGAAGGCTGCATGTCCCCGTGTTGATTACGGAGAACATGGTTGGTCATAAGTTGGGCGAGTTTGCGGCGACCCGTACCTATAAGGGTCATGTGGCAGACAAAAAAGCCAAATAGAGGATGTAAATTATGGAAGTCGTCGCGAAACACCGGCACGCGCGAATATCGCCCCAAAAGGCAAGGTTGGTTGCGGATCAGGTAAGAGGCATGAAAGTTGCTCCTGCGCTGCAGTTGTTGAGATTCAGCTCAAAAAAAGCAGCTGGCTTAGTGCTTAAAGTGGTCGAGTCCGCAATTTCAAATGCAGAACACAACGAAGGTGCTGATGTTGATGATCTGCGTGTTATTAAAGTTATGGTGGACGAGGGGCCTTTAATTAAACGGTTTCATGCGCGAGCTAAAGGTCGCGGCAACCGAATAGTAAAGCGCACCAGTCACATCGCTGTCTACGTCGGTTAGTTGGGTCTGGGTCTCCGGCAACTAAAGAGTAAGTAGAGCTGCATAAGTATAGCTGAGGCTAAAAGAGGAAGGCATGGGTCAAAAAGTCAGTCCTATTGGCATAAGACTTGGTATTGTTCGCGACTGGAATGCAACCTGGTATGCGAACAAACAAGATTATGCCAAATACGTAAACAGTGATATTCGTGTTAGAGCGTTCATTAAGGACAAGCTAGCCCATGCCTCTGTGTCAAAGATATCTATAGAGCGTCCAGCTAAAAGCGCTCAGATTACTATTCATACGGCAAGGCCTGGAATAGTTATAGGTAAGAAAGGCGAGGATATTGAGCGGTTGCGTGATGAGATTTCTCGAATCATGGGTCTGCCCGTCAATGTTAACGTCGAAGAAATACGTAAGCCCGAGCTGGATGCACTGCTGGTTGCTGAAAGTGTGGCACAACAGCTTGAAAAGAGAATTATGTTTAGGCGAGCAATGAAGCGCGCCGTTGCTAACTCTCTCCGCTTAGGCGCTTTGGGCGTAAAGATTCAAGTGGGCGGAAGATTAAATGGCGCTGAAATAGCCCGGTCGGAATGGTACAGAGAGGGGCGCGTCCCTTTGCACACCTTCCGTGCCGATATTGATTACGGATTGGCTGAAGCAAAAACAACCTATGGTGTCATAGGCGTTAAGGTTTGGATATTCAAGGGTGAAGTGATTGCTGGTAAAACCGGCGTTCAAGATATCCAGGCCCCCGATAAGAAGCCTGCGGTGAAGGGTTAGTATCATGATGCAACCAAAGCGTACAAAATTCAGAAAGCAGCAAAAAGGTAGAAATCGTGGCCTGGCATACACAGGTGGAGCAGTTAGCTTTGGTGAGTATGGCTTAAAAGCGATTGACCGTGGCCGTGTTACTGCCAGACAAATCGAAGCGGCACGTAGAGCGATTACGCGGCATATAAAGCGTGGCGGTAAGATATGGATTCGAGTATTTCCCGATGTGCCCGTGACCAAGAAGCCGGTTGAAGTGCGTATGGGTAAGGGCAAGGGTGGCGTTGAATACTGGGTTGCCAAAGTGGTTCCCGGTGCCGTCTTGTACGAAATGGAGGGCGTAAGTGAGCAAATTGCGCGTGAAGCTTTCCGTTTAGCGGCAGCTAAATTACCGATTAAAACCACCTTTGTTGCTCGGACGATATTGTAATGAATATTGAAGAATTGGCTAAATTGGCGCCACAAGAATTGCGCAAAGAATTGGCAGGCTTGCGTAGGGAGCAATTCAGTTTGCGTATGCAGCACGTAACAGGTCAGCTTACTGAGACGCATAAGCTCAAAGCTCTGCGTTGTTCGATTGCGCGCGTCAAGACCGTTCTAACACAAAAGTTGAGTGTAGGTGTATAACATGGATGCTAATCAGCTGGGTTTAAGCGCTCGTGGTCGAACAGTCGTAGGACGAGTCATTAGTAATAAGATGGATAAAACTATTACTGTGCTTGTGGAGCGCCGTGTTGAGCATCCCGTCTATCAAAAATACATGCGGCGTATGACTAGGTTTTATGCCCATGATGAAACTAACGAATGCAATGAAGGTGATTTGGTAAAAATAGCCGAATCACGCCCAATTTCTAAAAATAAGTGCTGGCGTCTTGTCGAAGTACTTGAGCGTCGCATTGATAACTGATTGAAATTGCTTTGCTGCATTGAAAATATAGGCGGTTATTATGATTCAGATGGAAAGCGAACTTCAGGTGGCAGATAACAGCGGCGCCAAGCGTGTTATGTGCATAAAGGTTTTGGGGGGCTCAAAGCGTCGTTATGCCCATATTGGCGACGTAATAAAAGTTTCTGTGAAAGATGCCATACCGCGTGGTCGTGTTAAGAAAGGGGACGTTTATAACGCAGTGGTCGTACGAACGAGAAAGGGTGTGCGCAGAAGTGACGGATCGATCATCCGTTTTGACAGTAATGCGGCAGTGCTTCTCAATAATCAACTACAGCCAATCGGAACCCGTATATTTGGACCGGTGACGCGTGAGCTGCGAAATGAGAAATTTATGAAAATTATCTCGCTCGCGCCTGAAGTTCTTTAAAGCCTGGGGGCGACATGAAAAAGATTAAATCAGGTGATGAAGTTCAGGTAATCACCGGACGAAATAAAGGGCAACGCGGTAAGATTCTGCGTATTTTGACGGAAAATAAAATCGTCGTCGAAGGTGTAAACGTGGCGAAACGTCACGTTCGCCCTAATCCGTCTCAGGGCATTGCCGGTGGGATAGTTGAAAAAGAAATGGGCATACATATTTCAAATGTCATGCTGTTTAATTCGCGAACCCAGAAAGCGGATCGCGTGGGCATCAAGTCTCTGGAAGACGGTCGAAAAGTCCGTTATTTCAAGTCTGATAATGAAGTAATTGATTAATTAGGGTAGAGATTGGATATGGCCAGATTACAAGAGCATTACAGAAAGACTGTGGTGCCTGCATTAACAGAGCGCTTCGGCTATCACAATCCGATGCAGGTACCAAGGCTCGTTAAAGTAACTCTCAATATGGGAGTTGGCGAGGCCGTGGCTGATCGAAAGATTATTGATAATGCAGTGAGCGATCTTGCAAAAATTAGTGGCCAGAAACCACTTATTACCTACGCAAAAAATTCAGTTGCCGGCTTTAAAATACGTGAAGGTTGGCCTATCGGCTGCAAAGTTACTTTGCGTGGTAGTCGAATGTACGAATTTGTTGATCGTCTCGTCACAATCGCCTTGCCGCGAGTACGAGATTTTAGAGGTATCCCGTCAAAATCTTTTGATGGAAGAGGAAACTATTCGCTGGGTGTGACCGAGCAAATAATTTTTCCTGAAGTTGATTATGATAAGATCGACGCGCTGAGAGGCATGGACATTGCCATCACAACGACTGCGAGAACTGACGCGGAAGGAAAAGCGCTGCTCGAAAGTTTTAAATTCCCATTTCGCAAATAGAGTAAGAACATGGCGAAGACATCTGTTATTGAGCGTGAAAAGCGTCGTTCGAAATTGGTAGACAAGTATGCCGCGCTCCGTGCGACCTTAAAGCAGCAAATTAACGACATCAACACCCCGGATGACGTGAAAACAGCGGCTGTTCGTAAGCTTTCTGAGTTGCCAAGAGATTCTAGTCCTTCGCGGAAACACAATCGCTGTGGTATTACGGGTAGACCTCATGGATATTACAGACGCTTTGGTTTGGGTCGTATAAAACTGCGTGAAGCGGCGATGCGTGGTGATGTTCCGGGCCTCCGCAAGGCTAGCTGGTAATTGACTAATTTGGATCATATCTTATGAACATGACTGACCCTATCGCTGACATGCTGACTCGAATTCGTAATGGGCAGCACGCTGAAAAGCACGAAGTACAGATGCCTGCATCGAAATTAAAGCTTAGTATCGCTGCTCTTTTAGTGAAAGAAGGTTACTTGGCTTATGCGCGTGAAGTATCCGATGAAGCCGGCAGAAAGAATCTGGTTTTAGGATTAAAATACTACGAAGGCCGACCCGTTATTGAGCACATCAAGCGGATAAGCAAGCCAGGGCTACGTGCATATCGTGGAAAGGACGATGTGCAGAAAGTTTTGGGCGGCTTAGGCGTCGCTATCGTCTCGACATCTAAGGGTATCATGACCGATAAATATGCGCGGCAACATGGTATCGGCGGCGAAGTCCTGTGCACCGTTTACTAATTGGTAAGGTTAAATAATGTCTAGAGTAGCAAATCAGCCAATAACCATCCCGGCCGGAGTTGATGTCCAGATTGTTGATCAGGATATGGCTGTGAAAGGTAAGATGGGATCGTTAAGTTTGGTGTTGGCTAGCACGGTGACCGCTGCTAAAAATGATGGCCAGATTAATGTGTCAGCAAAAGATGCTGAGCAAAAATCGATTGCCATGGCCGGCACAACTCGCGCTTTGATAGCCAATATGGTTCAAGGTGTAAGCAGTGGTTTTGTTCGTAGGCTGTTGTTGGTCGGCGTCGGTTATCGTGCGCAGGCGCAGGGTCAAGCGCTGAATTTGCAGCTTGGGTTTTCACATCCTGTGGCTTATAAAGTGCCCGCAGGAATTACAGTAGAAACTCCGTCTGTAACTGAAATTATAATTCGTGGCGCAAATAAGCAGGTTGTAGGTCAAGTGGCTGCTGAAATTCGAGCTTTCCGGCCGCCGGAGCCCTATAAAGGCAAGGGCGTGCGTTACGACAACGAAAAAATTGTCTTGAAGGAAGCCAAGAAGAAGTAATATTCTTCCCGGTCTTCTGCGATCATTCAAAAAGAGCTTTATTCCATGGACAAGAAGCAAACCAGATTACGTCGCGCCCGGCGCACCCGCGCCAAGATTCGCGAGTTAAATGTTTACAGATTGAGTGTGCATCGGACACCCCGGCATATGTATGCCCAGATTACTTCTGCTGATGGTTCGCAGACTATGGTGACGGCGTCTACCTTAGAAAAAGATGTTCAGGCAGAACTCAAATACACTGGAAATGTGAATTCTGCAGTTGCCGTTGGCAAGGCTCTTGCGAAAAAGGCAGTGGCGAAAGGTATCGAGCAAGTCGCCTTTGATCGCTCGGGCTTTAAGTATCATGGGAGAGTTAAGGCGTTTGCTGAATCAGCGCGTGAGAACGGGCTTAAATTTTAAAGGTGTACTATGGCAAGTGTAGGAAATCAGCCAAATGCCGATGGTTTGCAAGAAAAGCTAATCACCGTCAACCGTGTTGCTAAGGTCGTAAAAGGTGGTAGACAGTTCGGGTTTACGGCATTAACAGTGGTGGGTGATGGCGACGGACGTGTTGGCTTTGGGTACGGTAAGGCCAGAGAAGTTCCGCAGGCTATTCAAAAAGCTATGGAACGCGCTCGTAAAAATATGCGCAAGGTAAACCTTTCTGATGGCACGTTGCAGCATTCTGTAAAGGCCAGTCATGGCGCAACTCATATCTTGATGAAACCTGCTTCAGAAGGAACTGGCGTGATCGCCGGGGGCGCAATGCGTGCTGTGCTTGAAGTTGCAGGCGTTCGCAATGTGCGCGCAAAAAGTCTGGGTAGTCGTAACCCAATCAATGTGGTGCGAGCTACGTTAAAGGGGCTGGAGGCAGTGCGCTCACCAGAGTTCGTTGCTGCTAAGCGCAACAAAACGGTTGATGAAGTACTAGGTTAATGACTATGAGCGCAATTAGTGATCTGAAAATCACGCTGATACGCAGTGTCTCTGGACGGTTGCGTTCGCATCAGCAGAGCGTACGTGGGTTAGGATTAAGAAAGCTGCATCACTCTAAGGTAGTGAAGGCAACGCCTGAGAATTTGGGCATGATAAACCAAATTTCTTACCTATTAAAAATAGAGGAAGCCTGACCGTGAAGCTGAACACAATTAAACCTGCGCCTGGTTCAAAAACTGCGGCTAGACGTGTGGGAAGAGGTATCGGCTCAGGTCTTGGAAAAACCTGTGGCCGAGGACATAAGGGACAAACCTCGCGCAAGGGTGGCTACCATAAGACAGGTTTCGAAGGTGGTCAGATGCCTATACATAGGCGTTTGCCGAAAGGCGGGTTTCGCTCAAAATTGAAAGCCAGTCGTGCTGAAGTCCGATTGTCGGAACTAGAAACACTCTCTGGGATGGAGTGCGTAACCATTGCCGACTTGATTTCAGCTTCGATCGTTCCTGCGGGTGTAGAGGTCGTAAAAGTGATTCTTTCAGGTAAGATCACTAAGCCCATATCAATTAAAGGAATTGGCGTGACTGTCGGGGCGAGAAAAGCCATTGAGTCTGTCGGCGGCAAGATCGACTGAGCAGTCAATCTCAGGATTAAGTAACTTAAGATGAACCCAACCTCTGGAAAAATGTCCGAGTTAAGACAGCGATTGCTGTTTTTACTTGGTGCGATGATTGTTTACCGCATCGGCAGTTTTATGCCGGTTCCAGGGGTTGACGCGTTAGCCTTGGAAAACTTATTTAAGCATAATTCAGGAACAATCCTTGATATGTTTAATATGTTTTCTGGCGGCGCCTTAATGCGGTATTCGGTGTTTGCGTTAGGCGTAATGCCTTATATCTCCGCCTCAATTATAGTGCAGCTGCTCAGCACAACGGTCCCTCACCTGGATCAGCTAAGAAAAGAAGGTGAGCAGGGGCGGCGCAAGATAACCCAATATACTCGTTATGCAACAGTAGCTTTGGCGTTTTTTCAGGCGCTCGGGGCCTCTTTGGCATTGAATAGCCAGGGAGTCACCTCGCTAAATCCGATTTTATTTGTTGCGATTTCAACGATTAGCCTGGTTACCGGTACGTTGTTCTTGATGTGGCTGGGTGAGCAGGTTACCGAACGCGCGATTGGTAATGGCATCTCAATGCTGATTTTCTTTGGCATTGTCGCCGGCCTGCCTTCTGCGCTTGGCGGGACGCTTGAGCTGGTCCGTAATGGCGAAATGAATGCCTTGTTTACGATAGCGTTGCTGTTACTTATGGTGGCAGTCATCTATTTAGTTGTATATGTTGAGCGGGCGCAGAGGCGTATCCCAATACACTACGCTCGCAGACAGCAAGGCAGAAAACTTTATGCCGCGCAGACGACGCATTTGCCTTTGAAGCTTAATATGGCTGGCGTTATACCGCCCATCTTTGCGTCCAGTATCATTTTATTTCCAGCAATGTTAAGTAGCTGGTTATCCGGGGTTGAGGGGTTTGGTTGGCTTAGTTCTGTGGGCACTTTGTTGTCTCCAGGGCAGCCTTTATATGTTCTCGTGTATGCAGGATTCATTGTGTTTTTCTGCTTTTTTTATACGGCGCTTATATTTAATTCCAAAGACACTGCCGATAATTTGAAACGCTCTGGCGCTTATGTTCCGGGTATACGGCCAGGGCAATTTACGGCTAGCTACATTGATGGTGTGTTAACTCGTCTAACTTTAATTGGCTCAATATACATAGTCACCATTTGCTTATTACCTGAGTTTTTGACGCTGTATTGGAGTGTTCCTTTCTATTTTGGAGGCACCTCACTGCTGATTATTGTGGTTGTGGTTATGGATTTCATGGCTCAGTTGCAGACACATATGATGTCGCATCAATATGATGGCCTCCTGAAAAAGGCCAATCTTAAAACGACGGGCTGATTCTGTTTAGTTGCGTGTATTTTGTATGGAGTGTTTGTTATGAAGGTTCGTGCCTCTGTTAAGAGAATGTGTCGCAACTGCAAGGTTGTTAAGCGGCATGGCGTGGTAAGAGTTATCTGTGAAGATACTCGGCATAAACAGCGTCAAGGCTAGTTTGTCACGCAGCGCTTGCTGCTGTTGCTTTGATCAAATAGAATGCTAGCCCCTTTGGTCATGATTTTGATGTTAGGAGAAGTTTCGAATGCCCAGAATAGCGGGAGTCAATATCCCAGAGCAGAAGCATACGTGGATAGCGTTGACAGCTGTCCATGGTGTCGGGCGCGCTCGTGCGTTGCAGATTTGTAAAGACGCTAGCATCAAACCAGACGTTAAGATTAAAGATCTTACCGAGGGCGAAATCGAATCTATTCGTCAGGTGCTCGCTAAATACACCGTGGAAGGTGATCTTCGGCGTGAGGTTTCAATGAGCATCAAGCGGCTCATGGATCTTGGCTGCTACCGTGGGATACGTCATCGCCGTGGCTTGCCAGTTCGTGGTCAGCGAACAAAAACAAATGCAAGAACCCGCAAGGGCCCGCGTCGTCCCATTAAGAAGTAAATTTAAGTCTAGCTTAAATTTGATATATCAGGATTAAATATATGTCCAAGCCAACGGCACGTAAGCGCGTCAAGAAGACGGTCATTGATGCTGTCGCTCATGTCCATGCGTCCTTTAATAATACAATTATCACCATCACAGATCGCCAAGGTAATACTTTGGGATGGGCCACCTCAGGCGCCTCGGGTTTCCGTGGTTCGCGTAAAAGCACTCCATTTGCTGCCCAGATAGCTGCTGAAAAAGCCGGCCAAAAAGCGCAGGAATGCGGCGTTAAAAATCTTGATGTGCAGGTTAAAGGTCCAGGGCCTGGTCGTGAATCAGCCGTCCGTTCGCTGAATAATGTTGGTTTTAAAATTCTTAGCATCACGGATGTCACGCCGATTCCTCATAATGGATGCCGGCCACCCAAGCGTCGTCGGGTATAAGGACTCGTCCAAAGGAATCAGGAGTTTATATGGCTAAATATATCGGTCCGAAGTGCAAATTATCTCGGCGAGAAGGCACGGATTTGTTTTTGAAAAGCCGGGGGTCTTCTCTCGAGGGAAAATGTAAGATTGACTCTCCCCCTGGCCAGCATGGACAGAAAAAGGGAAGACTGTCAGATTATGGCATTCAGCTGCGTGAAAAGCAGAAGCTTCGCCGTATGTACGGCGTACTTGAAAAGCAGTTTCGTGGCTATTTTGCCCGCGCATCCCGTAAAAGAGGCTCGACGGGTGAGCTCATGCTGCAATTGCTGGAAGGTCGGCTGGATAACGTTGTTTATCGTATGGGCTTTGCGTCTACTCGTGCAGAAGCAAGACAATTGGTAAGTCATCGCCATATTCTCCTCAATGGGCGGTCAGTAAACATAGCGTCTTGTCAGGTCAAAGCGGGTGACGTTGTGATGGTTGCGGAGGCTTCAAAAAATCAGCTTCGCATTCAGGCGGCTCTTAAGGTGGCTGTAGAAATAGGGTTAGCATCATGGGTCGAGGTTGATGAAAAGCAGCTGTCTGGCACCCTGAAAAGGTTGCCTGATCGTGTGGATCTCTCCCCCGACATTAATGAAAACCTCGTGGTCGAGTTGTATTCGAAATAAGAGGTGACACCCATGCAAGGCTTAGTGACAGAATTTTTAAAACCCCGTTTGGTTGATGTGGATCTAATTTCTGAGACGCTTGCTCGCGTGACTTTAGAGCCTCTGGAACGTGGATTTGCTCATACTTTAGGTAATGCTCTCCGCCGTATTCTGTTGTCCTCAATGCCGGGTGCTGCGGTTGTTGAGGTCGAAATTGATGGTGTGCTGCATGAGTACAGCGCTATTGAAGGCGTTCACGAGGACGTGATCGAAATTCTTCTTAACTTGAAGAATTTGGCGATTCGTATGCACACGCATGATGAAGTCGTTTTGACGATTGCTCGTGCGGGACCAGGCAAGGTGACGGCTAGTGATATTCAGCTGGATCATGATGTTGAAATCATGAATCCTGATCTGGTTATTGCGCATTTGAACGAAGGTGCAAAATTCAATGTTCGCCTTAGAATCAAGCGCGGGCGTGGATACGAAGCAAGCAGTCAGCGCGTGGAGTACGATCAAGAGTCCAAGAGCATTGGCATACTTCAGCTTGATGCGTCTTTTAGCCCAGTAAAAAAAGTTTCTTATTCTGTTGAATCGGCACGCGTTGAACAGAGAACCAACCTTGATAAGCTGGTGTTAGAGATTGAAACAAATGCCACTATTGGGCCGGAAGAAGCCATTAGAAGAGCGGCGGGAATACTGCAGGATCAATTGTCCTCGTTTGTATTGTTAGAGGGCAAAGCCGTTGAGGCGCCGCGCTCGAAGCGAGCTGAGATGGACCCTTTTCTGTTGCGCCCCATTGATGATCTTGAGCTCACGGTGCGCTCGGCAAATTGCCTGAAAGCAGAGAATATTTTCTATATTGGTGATCTTGTGCAGCGCACAGAAAGTGATTTGTTGAAGGCTCCAAATTTAGGGAAGAAGTCGTTAACAGAAATTAAAGAGATTCTTGCTCAACATGACTTGTCATTGGGTATGAAGCTTGACTCATGGCCTCCCGCAGAGGTTCAGCAGAAAGCTAGCCCAGCTTGATCAAATTTGGTTTATTTGGCGAGTTGGTTTGCTGGTTTTTATATAGTTTGATGGAAGATAATCATGAGACATCGTAAGAGTGGGAAGAAGCTAGGGCGTAAGAAATCACATCTGGACGCCATGTTCAGAAACATGACGGCTTCTTTGATCAAATCTGAACAGATCGTAACTACTCTTGCAAAGGCTAAGGAGTTACGCAGAGTAGCCGAACCGCTGATTACTCTTGCCAAGAGTGATGCGCCCGAGCGTCGTCGGCGTGCGTTTGATCGTCTTCGTGATCGTGATGCGGTCGCCAAGTTGTTTAATGAAATTGGCCCACGTTTTGTCACCCGTCCGGGTGGTTATATGCGGGTTATAAAAGCTGGGTTCCGGCCTGGGGATACTGCGCCGATGGCCGTGGTTGAGTTGGTTGTTCTGGCCAGCAAGACGGCTAACAGCTAATTTAATTTTAAATCTCTGCGAATTAGCTCGCGCCGCCTGTCGTATTAGGCGGCGTGACGGCTTGATCAGGTCCTCTTTTACGCTTACTTGCGCTGGTTACGTCGTTATGGGCTTTGTGTTAGAGTCGTAGTCCAAGGCGGGGCGTACGGCTTAATCATTTGTTAGGTGGGTTAAAGTTACGCTCTAAGTTTCCAGGAAATCGTATTTTCGCAGGTTAGTGTGAAGAAACTTCTGGCTACACGGTTGCGGTTGTTTGTGCTCTTGGTGTTTATGGCGAACACTGCGAGCAGTTATGCTTTTGCCAGTTCTCTGGATTCTTGGATTCACGAAGTTGATCACCAACATCTCGCCTATGATTCCGGTCATTTTGGCGCTGATGTGGATACCCAGCCGTTATACGATCATCATGATTCGTGTCACCTTTCACACCACTTGGTTCCCTTGCTAAACGGCGAATTTCGGCCGATGCTGGCATCGATTAGTCGGGTTTATTCGATTTGTTCTCGTTGTTCCGTTGTCGGAACCACGGCTCCTCCTCTGTTACGACCTCCCAAAGCTTAATTTTTTTGATTGCTAATGCTCGTGGTTGATTCTGAGCGAGCTTGGTAACGACTGATGTCATGCAGTTTGCTTGTCGACGTGTGCTTGTCGATGCGTAATCTGTGTAACCGTGTTTAGTTTTAGCGGATTTATCCCATGAAAATTTTAGGTTTCCTAAAGGGTTGCCGGCTTTATGGCGCATAC
>Ga0255311_1000012_pt1 | contig 20350 bp, 21 predicted proteins | sample EtOH4_T0_E4_meta_FD_201358 | JGI IMG/M metagenome (GOLD analysis project Ga0255311, IMG submission 201358) | Sandy soil microbial communities from University of British Columbia, Vancouver, Canada - EtOH4_T0_E4 | ecosystem: Engineered > Artificial ecosystem > Sand microcosm > Unclassified ... | reverse complement strand
CACCGACAGCCACACGACCATGGTCAACGGCCTCGGCGTGCTCGGCTGGGGGGTCGGCGGCATCGAGGCCGAGGCGGCGATGCTCGGCCAGCCGGTCAGCATGCTGATCCCGGAAGTGGTCGGCTTCCGCCTCGCTGGCGAGTTGCGCGAGGGCATCACCGCGACCGACCTCGTGCTGACCGTTACCCAGATGCTGCGCGCCAAGGGCGTGGTCGGGCGGTTCGTCGAATTCTACGGCCCCGGGCTCGGCTCACTCAGCCTCGCCGACCGCGCGACCATCGCCAACATGGCGCCCGAATATGGCGCCACCTGCGGCTTCTTCCCGATCGACGAGCGGACCTGTGAATATCTCAAGCTGACCGGGCGCGAGGAGGAGCGGATCGAGCTGGTCCGCGCTTACTGCCAGGCGCAGGGCCTGTGGCGCGACGACAATTCGCCCGAGCCGGTGTTCACCGACACGCTCGAGCTCGACATGAACACCATCGAACCGTCGCTCGCCGGGCCGCGGCGGCCGCAGGACCGGGTGCTGCTGAGCGACGTCGACGACCAGTTCAACGCCGAGCTCGAGAGCACCTACAACAAGCACAACGACCCGCGGGTGGCGGTCGAGGGCGAAGCCTACGACATCGGCAACGGCGACGTCGTCATCGCCGCGATCACCAGCTGCACCAACACTTCGAACCCGTCGGTGCTGGTCGCCGCCGGCCTTGTCGCGCGCAAAGCGCGGGCCAAGGGACTGACGAGCAAGCCGTGGGTCAAGACCAGCCTCGCGCCGGGCAGCAAGGTGGTCAGCGACTATCTCGATGCGAGCGGTCTCAGCGAGGATTTGAACGCGCTCGGATTCGACCTCGTCGGCTACGGCTGCACCACCTGCATCGGCAATTCGGGGCCACTCGCCGAGCCGATTTCCAAGGCGATCGCCGACAATGATTTGGTGGCCGTCAGCGTGCTGTCGGGCAACCGCAACTTCGAAGGCCGGGTGTCGCCCGATTGCCGCGCCAACTATCTCGCTTCGCCGCCGCTGGTCGTCGCCTACGCGCTCAAGGGGACGGTGCGGTCCGACCTCGCCGGCGAGCCGATCGGCGTCGCGACCAATGGCGAGCCGGTGTTCTTGCGTGACATCTGGCCGACCAACCTGGAAGTGCGGGAACTGATCGACGAGCACCTCCATTCGCACATGTTCACGTCGCGCTACGGCGACGTCTACACCGGCGACGACCGCTGGCGGGCGATCGAGATCACCGGCGGCGAGACCTATGCGTGGCCGCCGGCGTCGACTTACATCCAGAACCCGCCCTACTTCACCGGCATGACGATGACGCCAGTGCCGCCGGGCGACATCGCCAATGCGCGGGCGCTGGCAGTGTTCGGGGATTCGATCACCACCGACCACATCTCGCCGGCCGGTGCGATCAAGCTCGACAGCCCGGCGGGCAAGTATCTGATCGAACAGGGCGTGCCGCGGGCCGAGTTCAACAGCTACGGCGCACGGCGCGGCAACCACCAGGTGATGATGCGCGGCACCTTCGCCAACATCCGCATCCGCAACCGCATGCTCGAAAATGTCGAAGGCGGGCTCACGAAGTATGCGCCGACGGGCGAGACGCTGCCGATCTACGACGCGGCGATGCGCTACATGGCCGACGGCACGCCGCTGGTGGTGATCGCCGGCAAGGAATATGGCACCGGCAGCTCGCGCGACTGGGCGGCCAAGGGCACCGTGCTGCTGGGCGTGCGCGCGGTGATCGCCGAAAGCTTCGAGCGCATCCACCGCTCGAACCTGGTCGGCATGGGTGTGCTGCCGCTGCAGTTCCACGACGGCGACAGCGCCGACAGCCTCGGGCTCGACGGCAGCGAAACGTTCAGCATTTCCGGCGTCGGCGCGATCGAGCCGCGCCAGGATGTCGAAGTCGTGATCACGGAGGCGGACGGGTCGAAGCGCAGTTTCTCCGCGCGGTGCCGCATCGACACCTACAACGAGCTCGAATATTTCCACGCCGGCGGCATCCTGCAGTACGTGCTGCGCAGGCTGGCGGCCTGATGGCCGAGCCGGAGCTGGTCGCGGCGTGCCATTGCGGGCGGGCGACCATCCGGCTCCCGCGCAAGCCGGACTACGTCAAACATTGCAACTGCTCGCTGTGCGCCGCGACCGGGTTCCAGGGCATCTACTTCGCCTCGGAAGAGCTGGAGATCGAAGGCGAGTTCGACAGCTACGTCCGGAGCGACCTGAAGCAAACATATTTGCAGATGCTGCGCTGCAAGACATGCGGCACGCCGACGCATTGGGAGCCGCTCACGCCCCCTCCCCATGAGCGCATGGGCGTCAACGCGCGGCTGGTCGACCCGCTGGTGCTCGAAGGAGTCGAAGTGCGCGCCATCGACGGCCGGAGTTGGGACGAGTGACGGTCGTCGAGTTCGCGGTCGAGGCAGCCGGATGGATCGGCGCGTCCCTGATCCTACTCGCTTATTTGCTGCTGTCGATGGGCAAGGTCACCGGCCAGTCGCCGCTCTACCAGGGGATGAACATCGTCGGCGCAGCGGGTTTCATCATCAACGGCTGGTGGCACGGGGCGATTCCATCCGCGGTGCTGAATGTGATCTGGATGATGATCGGGGGAGTGGCGCTATGGCGCATCTGGGCAAAACGGAAATCATCGACCTCAGCCACGTGATCGAAGACGGCATGGTCACGTACAAGGGCCTGCCCGGCCCGCACATCTGCGACTTCAACTCGCGCGAGCAGTCGGCCGGCAATTATGATGATGGGTCGACCTTTCAGATCGGCCGGATCGACATGGTCGCCAATACCGGAACCTATGTCGACGTCCCCTCGCACCGTTTTGCCGATGGCAAGGATTTGAGCGAGGTTGGTATTGAAGCGTTCGCGAATTTGCCCGCGCTGGTGGTCCGCCAGCCGTTCGAAACCGGGCTTGCGGTCGACCTGTCCGCGTTCGACGGGCTTGATGTCCGGGGCAAAGCGGTGCTGGTCGCGACTGGCTGGGACCGGCATTGGGGCAGCGACGCTTATTATCACGACCACGCCTTCCTCACCGCGGCGGCGGCCGAGCGGCTGATTGCGCAAGGGGTCGCACTGGTCGGAATTGACAGTCACAACATCGACGACACGCGGGTCCGAACCCGCCCGGTCCACACCACGTTGCTGGGCGCCGGCATTCCGATCTGCGAGCATATGACCAACCTCGGAGCACTACCCGACCGCGGCTTTCGCTTTTCCGCCGCGCCGCCCAAGGTCAAAGGCATGGGGACCTTCCCGGTGCGCGCCTACGCGCTGATCGACGCCTGAAGCCAGGCGGGGACGATCGCGCCGGCGAGGTCGTCGAGGCGGCGGTGCTCGACGGCGAGGCCGAGGTCGGGATAGGCGACGCGGGTGCGGGGGCCGGTTTGCGCGGTTTCGACGACCAGCAGCCGGCGGTTGACCTTGGCCCGCCAGTTCATCCGCGCGGTATTCTCCTGGCCGACGAAGCAGCCCTTGGAGAAGCTGACGCCGTTCAATTCCGCGGCATTGCACTCGAGCCACAGGATATCGCCCAATTCGGCGCGGCCTTCGGTGGCGCCGAGGTGGAGGCGGTGATCGAGGTAGCCGGCCGAAGGATCGGACGCGGGGGCGAGCCAGCGGCGGCCGAGCTCGGGCAGGCGCGGGTCGGGGACGCCGTCCGCGCCTTTGAGCGACCAGTGGACGGCGAGTGACGGATCGCGTTCGATGCGGATTGCACGGCGGAGCCGGTAGACGGCGAGGCGTTTGATCAGGGCGTCGGCAGCGTCGGCCTCGCAGTCGAGCAGCAGATCGTCGCCGTTGTTCCATATGAAAAAGTCGAACAGGCACTTGCCTTGCGCAGTCAGCAGCCCGGCCCAGACTGGGAGGTCGCCGGCGACGTCGCTGGTGACGAGTCCCTGGAGGAAATCGCGCACGCCTTCGCCCGACAGGCGGACAACGGCTCGGTCAGTCAGGGTGGTCGCGGCCATGGGCTTCAGTTAGGGAGCCGCCGTGGCAATGCAAACGCTGACCTTCCGCCGCCCCGACGATTGGCATGTGCATTTGCGCGACGGCGAGATGCTGAAAGCGGTAGCGCCCTACACGGCGCGCCAGTTCGCGCGGGCGATCGTCATGCCCAACCTCGACCCGCCGGTGACCAGCGTCGAAGCGGCGGCCGCCTATCGCGACCGGATCGTCGAAGCCGCGGGGGCGGACTTCACGCCGCTGATGACCTGTTACCTCACCGACCGCAGCGTCCCGGACGAAATTGCGCGTGGGTTCGAGGAGCGCGTGTGGATCGCCGCCAAGCTTTACCCAGCCGGCGCCACCACCAACAGCGCGTCGGGCGTCACCGACATCGGTAACATCTACCCGACGCTCGCGCGGATGGAGCGGATCGGCATGGTGCTGTGCGTCCACGGCGAGGTCACTGGCCCGGATGTCGACGTGTTCGACCGCGAAAGAAACTTCATCAGCGGGGTGTTGAGTCGGCTGGTCAAGGACTTCCCGGCGCTGAAGATCGTCTTCGAGCATATCACCACCAAGGAAGCGGTGGAGTTCATTCAATACAGCACGACCCTGGCGGCGACGGTCACGCCGCATCATCTCATCATCAACCGTAACGCCATGTTCGCTGGAGGCTTGAGGCCCCATGCCTATTGCCTCCCCGTGGCCAAACGCGAGGTGCACCGGCTCGCGGTCCGCAAAGCGGCGACATCGGGCTGGAAAAACATCTTCCTCGGCACCGACAGCGCCCCGCACGCGCGCGGAGCGAAAGAGTCGGCGTGCGGTTGCGCCGGCATTTTCAACGCCGCCTTCGCGCTCGAGAGCTACGCCACCGTGTTCGACGAGGACGGCGCGCTGGAGCGCTTCGAAGCCTTCGCGTCCGAGCATGGCCCGCATTTCTACGGGCTGCCGCTCAACGAGGGGACGGTCACGCTCGAGCGCGCCGACACGGTCGTGCCGGAGGAAATCGCCGGCGTCGTGCCGTTCCACGCCGGCGAAACGCTGCGCTGGCGGATGGTTGCAGACAAAGGCGATTGAGCGCATTCTCGCTCCCGAATTCGGGGGAGATGGACAATGCGTACAGTAGCAACGATCGCGGGCGGCTTGCTGCTCGTGGCGACTGCCGCGATGGCGGCACATGCCGATTATTACATGACGTTCAAGGCCGTCGGACTCGATCCCGGCGGCCCGATGTACATGAAAGCGCACAGCAGCGGCGACCTCGATGGCGACGGCCTGCCCGACGAAGTGGTCATCCGTCTGGATTGCACCGCCGGAGTGATGCACACGGCGCAATACCAGGTCACCGGACCGCGCGATGCCGCGTCCGGCCAGGCCAGCGGCAAGCGCATGCACAAGCCCTTCACGATCGTGAAGGAATGGGGTGCCGCGACGCCCCAGCTGATGGCGATGAAAGCCAGCTACGACGTCAAGAAGGTCGAGGGCACGGGCGCCCGCGCGATATCGTACGACGACAGCTGGAACCCGATCACGCTGTCGAATGCAGAGGGTCTTTGTGCCGCGGGCCAGGCCACCAAGGCGACCAAAACGCGGTCGAATATCCAGAATAACTGAGCGCTAGCCGGGCCGCGATTAGTCCTCAGTCGCAGTCGGGATTCCCGCCGCTGCCGCTGGTACCGATGATGCCGGTGAAGTGGCCCTCGATCGCGGCATAGCATTCGCACGCGCGCCGCTTGAGGCCGGCCCGGTCGATGACCTGGATCATCCCCCGGCGGCTGCTGATCAGGCCTTCGTCCTGGAGGGTGCGCGCGACCGCGTTGACGGTCGTCCGCTGCGCGCCGAGCAAGCCCGCCAGCGCCTCCTGGGTCAGCTCGATGCGGCTGCCGGCACGGTCCTGGGCGGTCAGCAACCAGCGCGCCGCCCGTGCCTCGATCGGGTGGAAGGCGTTGCAGGCGACCGACTGCATGACCTGCGACAGGAGATAATCGGAGAAGCGGCAGAACAGGTTGCGGATGTGCCCGGAGCGCATCTTCGCCTCCTCGAGCAACGGCATCGGGATCCGCAGTGCCGGCCCAGCGACCATGACTTCGGCATGCGCGAAGGCCGGCGCGTGCCCGCAGCTGACGATGCCGCCGACGGCGCCTTCCTGGCCAATCGATGCGACCTCGATGGTCCGCCCGTCGGTGAGTTCGAGGCGCAGCGAAACCATCGTCGGACCGAACGGGAAATAGCTGTTGACGACGTCATCGCCGCTGGCGTGGACCACCGCGCCGAGATCGAGATCGACCACCGACGCATAAGGCTCGATGTGCGCGCGCACTTCGGACGAAAACGTCGCCAGCAGCCGGTTGCGAGCGAAGGCCTCGTCGGTCCGCTCGAGCTCGTCCGTGACGGCACGGGTCATACGCTTACTCTCCCCCAACGAGCGGTACGACTCTCGCTGTCGTTCGAGACTATCACGCGGGCGCGGCCTCGACCAAGTGCCGGCGGCCGGCGAGCAGGCAATCGGCGACGAGGCGCAGCGGGACGATATCGACCGAACTGCGGCTTTCGTCGACCAGCTCGGCGAACTGGCGGTAGATGTCGGGATATTCGCCGAGGCCGGGCGCGGCCTGCTCGTGGCCGTCGATCGTCAGGCGCGAGCCGCCATCCTCGAGACGGATCTCGACGCCGTCGGAAGTGCGGACGGCGATGGTCCATTCCTCGCCTTCGCTGCGGCGCCAGTCGAGGCTGCACTGCAATGGCCCGTCGGCGGCGGCGCTCGCGAACTCGATTTCGGCGGCGATCGGGGTCTGCGCGTCCGCGGGGAAATAAAGCTCCGCGCCTTTCACGATCAATGTGCCGGGGAAGATCTTCGTGGCGATCGAGAAGGCGTTGATGCCGGGGTCGAACACGCCGAAGCCGCCCGCTTCCCAGATCCAGCGCTGGCCCGGGTGCCATTTGCGCACGTCTTCGTGCCACAGGATGTCCATCGCCGCGATGCGCTTGCCAGCGAGCGCGGCGGCGGCGGCGGTGACCGCGGGATTATGCTGCGCGTGCCAGGTGGTGAACAGCGTCACACCGCGCGCCTCGGCGAGGCCGGCGAGGTCGTCGATTGCGCTCAGCGTGTCGGTCGGCGGCTTTTCGAGCAGAATGTGGAGCCCGCACTCGATGCATTCGCGGGCGATTTCGTAGCGGACCGACGGCGGGGTGGTGATCGCCACCGCGTCGAGCCCTTCGACGTCGCGGAGCAATTGACGCCAGTCGGTGAAGCGCGGCTCGGGCCCGACGCCCGAGCGGCTCGACGTCGCCGCCAGCTCGAACCGCGGGTTGGCGACGATCGACGGCACGTGCTGGTCGGCGGCGATCTTGCCGAAGCCGATGACGGCGATCCTCAGCGGACGCATCACCGGCCGAGCCCGGCGACGTAGGCGCGCGCCCTGGCGGCGGTGTCGGCGGCCGACTGACCGGGAACGTAGAGGCCCGAGCCAAGCCCGAAGCCGTCGGCACCGGCGTCGAGCCACGGCTGCATGTTATCGGGTTTGACGCCGCCGACGACGACCAGCGGAATATGCCTGGGCAGCACCGCTTTCTGCGCCTTGATCACCGCCGGCGTCGCGGCCTCGGCGGGGAAGAATTTGAGCGTGTGCGCGCCGGCCTCGATCGCGGCAAAGGCTTCGGACGGGGTGAAGTAGCCGGGGCTGGAAATTAGGCCCGCCGCGACGGTCGCGCGGATCACCGACGAATTGGTGTTGGGAGAGACGACCAGGCGCCCGCCCGCCGCCTTGACCTCGGCCACCTGGTCCGGATCGAGCACCGTGCCGGCGCCGACCAGCGCGCGGTCACCAAGGGCGGCGGAAAGCAAGCGGATGCTCTCGAGAGGATCGGGCGAGTTCAACGGAACTTCGATGATCCGGATCCCGGCGTCGAAGATCGCCGCGCCGATCGCCTCGGCCTCGTCGGGAGTGACGCCGCGGACGATCCCGACCAGCGGGCAGGCGTCGAGATACTGACGGAACTCTTCGGCTGGGGTCATGCGATCCTCTTCGCGATCTCTTGAATGCCGGCGAGGAAACATAGTTCACCGTCGATCTCGACGGCTTCGCGATTGGCCTCGTGAATCGCCGCCGCATAAAGCCGCGTGAGTTCCGGACGTCCGATGACGCCGATCCGCGCGCTCGCCGGCCAGGTCAGCCCAATCCGCACATCGGTGCCGATCAACAGTCCGCTGACATAGGAGGATGCGTCATCCTTGTTGGCCTGACCGAGCAGCACCGCCGCGCGAACTCCGAACAGGTCGGCCGGAAGCATTTCACGCTCCATTGCGTGCCGAACCCCGCGCTTGAATGCGTCATTCACGTCGACTGGCGCCTGCAAGAGGTCGGCGAGAATAGAGTGCTCTTTCAGCAGGTTGAACAGCTCGCCAGTCATAACCGTGCCGAAGATTTGGATCGTTCCGTGTCGCAGCAACGCCCACTTGTTGTGCGTGCCCGGATGGCAGACGAACCCATCCGGATCGACCAGGCCTGAGGCGACGCCGCCAAGCATCTGCACCTCCTCACCGCGCATCACGTCGGCGCGGCCTTGCCCGACATAAGACACTCCAGGCACGATCGCCGTGCGGTCATCGGCCCAGGCGAGGCTGGCGGCGAGGTCATCGAGCCCGACCGGGCACGGGACATAGGGCGCTTCGATCCAGCCGCGGTTGGAGCCGATCATGCCGGCGAGCAGCAGCAGCTTGTCACCGAGGCGGGCGCGGATCTCCGCCACGGCGGCGGGAAAGCCGCCGGCCGGCACCGACAGCACGCCGCTGGAATCCTCGAACTCGTCGGCGCAGCGCCCCGCATCGTCGATCAAATAGGCGCGGCGGTTGGTCGTCCCCCAATCGGCGGCAATGAAACCTTCTGCCCAGCGCATGCGTCGGCCCATTGGACCAAAAATCGTGAGGTGGCGACATGGGTCCCAAGGTTTTCTTTTGAGGAAGCAAGGCTACTAACCCGGAAGAATGAAGGCGCAGCGCAGATGAAGCCTGAATCGGACGTCACATGCGTCGCCGACGTGCGCGCCGTGCTCGGCGAGGGGCCGGTGTGGGTCGAGCGCGAAGCCGCGCTCTACTGGGTCGATATCAAGGGGCGAAAGATCTTCCGGCTCGGCGAGGGCGGCCAGCTCGATCAGTGGGAAACGCCGTTCCGCGTCGGGTCGCTGGCGCCGCGGGCGAGCGGCGGCTTCATCGCCGGCACCGACCAGGGAATCGCGATCGTCGACCTTGTGTCGGGGCGGTTCGAGGTCGTCGATCAGCCCGAAGCCGACCTCCCCGACAATCGCTTCAACGACGGCAAGGTCGATCGCGGCGGCCGCTTCTGGGCGGGGACCATGGACGACACTGAGAAGAAGGCCGCCGGAAGCCTGTACCGGATCGGGCCGGACCTGCGCTCGACCCGCGTCGACGACGGCTACAAGGTCACCAACGGGCCGACGTTCAGCCCGTCGGGCGACCGCATGTACCACAATGATTCCGCCCGGAAGGCCACCTACGTGTTCGACCTCGACGGCGACGGGAACGCCGCCAACCGGCGTCTGTTCGCGACTTATGGCGAGGGCGATGGTTATCCCGACGGAATGACGGTCGATGCCGAAGCCTGCCTTTGGATTGCCTTCTGGGATGGGGGGTGCGTGCGGCGCTATTCGCCCGCCGGCGAGTGCCTCCGCACGATCGAGCTTCCGGTGGCCAGGCCGACCAGCTGCGCGTTCGGCGGCGACGAGCTCGATCGGCTTTACATCACCTCGGCGAGCATAGGCCTCGACGCAGCGGCGCGCTCGGTGCAACCACTGGCCGGGGGTTTGTTTATGACCTCGCCGGGGGTTAGGGGCTTGTCCGAAATTCCCTTTGCAGGTTGAGCGAGGCCGCGGCGGCACCGCTCCGAGGAGATTGAACCATCGCCAACTTCATGTTCGCGACCGGGATCGAGAACAGCATCCCCACGATCCATAACGGCAAGACCCGCATCGACCAGATGGAGTCGAGCGGCCACTATGAGCGGTGGCGCGAGGATTTCGACTGCGTGCAGGAAATCGGCATCAACTTCCTGCGCTACGGCCCGCCGCTGCACCGCACGTACCTGGGGCCCAACAAGTTCGACTGGGAATTCGCCGACGAGACCTTCGCCGAATTGCGGCGGCGCGAGATCACCCCGATCGTCGACCTGTGCCACTTCGGCCTGCCCGACTGGATGGGTAATTTCCAGAACCCCGACTTCCCGCAGCTGTTCGGCAATTACGCCGGCGCATTCGCCGAGCGCTTCCCGTGGGTCCAGCTCTACACGCCGATCAACGAGATGTTCATCTGCGCGGTGTTCTCGGCCAAGTACGGCTGGTGGAACGAGCAGAAGAAGGACGACGGCTCGTTCGTCACCGCCATCAAGCACATCGTCAAAGCCAATGTGCTGGCGATGATCGAGATCCTCAAGCGCCGCCACGACGCGATCTTCATCCAGAGCGAATCTTCCGAATATTACCATGCCGACAGCCCCGCCGCGATCGGCCGCGCCGAAGTGCTCAACCAGATGCGGTTCCTGTCGCTGGACCTCAATTACGGCCGCCGGCTGGACAGCGGGATGTACGAATTCCTCACCGACAACGGCATGACCCGCGAGGAATATCACTGGTTCATGGAGCATCGGCTCAAACAGCACTGCATCCTCGGCAACGACTATTACGTATTGAACGAGCATCGCGTGTTCGCCGACGGCCGCACGGTCTCCGCCGGCGAAGTGTTCGGCTACTGCGAGATCACGCGGCAATATTACAACCGCTACCGGGTGCCGGTGATGCACACCGAAACCAATTTGTGGGAGGGGCCGCACGGCGACGAGGCGGTGAAGTGGCTGTGGAAGGAATGGGCCAACGTGCTGCGGCTGAGGAACGTCGGCATCCCGACCGTCGGCTTCACCTGGTACAGCCTGATCGACCAGATCGACTGGGACACCGCGCTCCGCGAGCAGAACGGCAACATCAACCCGCTCGGCCTGTTCGACACAGACCGCAAGATCCGCAATGTCGGCAAGGCCTACAAGCAGTTGATCGCCGACTGGCGCAACGTGCTGCCGGCGTCGAGCGTGTGCCTGGTGGTGCCGATCAAGAAATTGGGCGAGGCCAGCGACGACGACGCCGCCGGGCGCCACCTCAACGAAACTCGCCTGGCCGGAGAATGAGATGAAGATCGGCCGCATCGAGACCTTCTATGTCCCGCCGCGCTGGATGTTCGTCCGGGTCGAGAGCGACGACGGCGCGGTCGGTTGGGGCGAAGCGAGCCTCGAGGGCCACGCCGAGGCGGTCGACGGCGCGTTCGAGGCTTTGCGCGACCGCTTCGTCGGCCACGATCCGCGGCGCATCGAGGACATCTGGCAGGTCGCCTATCGCGGCGGCTTCTACCGCGGCGGGCCGGTGCTGATGTCGGCGCTCGCGGGGATGGAGCAGGCGCTGTGGGACCTGAAGGGCAAAGCGGTCGGGCTGCCGGCATGGGAGATGCTCGGCGGCCGGGTGCGCGAAAAGATTCGCGCTTATGCATGGATCGGCGGCGACCGCCCGCACGAGATCGCGGCGGCCGCCAAGGCCCGCGCCGACCAGGGCTTCTCGGCGATCAAGATGAACGCCACCGCCGAGCTCGAGTGGATCGGCACGCCCAAGCTGTTCGACGAAGTGGTCAAGCGGGTCGAAGCCGCGCAGGCGGCGGGAATGGACGTCGGGCTCGATTTCCACGGCCGGGTCCATCGCCCGATGGCCAAACAACTGGCCAAGGTGCTCGAGCCGCTGGGGCTGCTGTTCATCGAGGAGCCGTTGCTGTCGGACAACCCGGAAGGGCTGCGGCAGATCGCCGAACTCGTCAGCACCCCGATCGCGCTCGGCGAGCGGCTGTTCTCGCGATGGGACTTCAAGCGGTTCTTCGAAATGGGCGTGGTCGACATCATCCAGCCGGACCTGAGCCACGCCGGGGGAATTCTCGAATGCCGCAAGATCGCGGCGATGGCCGAGGCCTACGACATCGCGGTCGCGCCGCATTGCCCGCTGGGGCCGCTGGCGCTCGCGTCGTGCCTGCAGCTCGCCGCGTGCACGCCGAACGTCGCGATCCAGGAGATCAGCCTCGGCATCCATTACAACACTGGCGGGCACGACCTGCTGAATTTCGTCGTCGACAAGGACGTGCTGTCGCCGGTCAACGGCTATTTGCCGATTCCCGAGAAACCGGGCCTCGGGATCACCATCGACGAGGCCGCGGTGCGCGAGGCGGACAAGGACCGCCACCGCTGGCGCAACCCGGTGTGGCGGCTCGCCGACGGCAGCTTCGCCGAGTGGTGACGAGTCTCAACTCGTCATCCTGAATTCACTTCAGGATCCATGAACTCGGCCTAGTCGAGCTCACATATGAGGGTGTTTATGGATCCCGGATCAAGTCCGGGATGACGGCCTGTTGGGGCCGTTAGTGACATTTGAAGCGGTCGAACGGTTCGAGGCAGGCCTTGCACCGCCATTGCGCTTTGCACGGAGTCGAGCCGAAGCGGCTGACTTCCTCGGTATCGGTCGAGCCGCACTGGGGGCAGGTCGCGGCTTTCGCCAGCTCCGGCGGGGCAATGCCGTAGGCTTTGAGCGCGGCCTTGCCCTTGTCGCTGATCCAGTCGGTGGTCCACGGCGGCGCCAGCTCGGTTTCGATCGCCACGTTCTTGAATCCGGCGGCATCGAGCGCTTCGCGGATCGTGCGTTCGATTACCTCGGTCGCCGGGCAGCCCGAATAGGTCGGGGTGATGCGGACGCGATCGTCGCCGACGTCGCGGACGATGCCGAGGTCGACCACCGAGACCACCGGGATCTCGGGGTCCATGACGGTTTCGAGCACCGCCCGGATGTCCGCGCTGTTTCCTTTGGCCATCACACCCGCTCCAGCGCCAGCGCGATTCCCTGGCCGACGCCGATGCACATGGTGGCGATCGCATGGCGGCCGCCGCGCCGCCCAAGCTCCTCGGTGGCGGTCAGCGCGAGGCGCGCTCCCGACATGCCCAAAGGATGGCCGAGCGCGATCGCGCCGCCGTTGGGGTTCACGTGGCTTGCGTCGTCGGGGAGCCCGAGCTTGCGCAGCACGGCGAGCGCCTGGGCGGCGAACGCTTCGTTCAATTCGATCACGTCCATGTCGGCTATCGACAGCCCGAGCCGCTTGAGCAGCTTTTCCGAGGCGGGCGCGGGGCCGATGCCCATGATCCGCGGCGGCACGCCGGCGACCGCGGCCCCGAGGATGCGCGCGCGCGGCGTCAGGCCGTGGCGCCTGGCCGCTTCCTCGCTGGCGACGATCAGCGCGGCGGCGCCGTCGTTGACCCCCGACGCGTTGCCGGCGGTCACGGTTCCGTCCTTGCGGACGATCGGCTTCAGTTTCTCGAGCGCCTCGAGGCTGGTCGGGCGCGGATGTTCGTCCTGGTCGACGATGACCGGATCGCCCTTGCGGCGCGGGATTTCGACTGCGACGATCTCGGCGGCGAGGCGGCCGCTGACCTGCGCGGCGGCGGTGCGCTGCTGGCTACGCAGCGCGAACGCGTCCTGGTCGGCGCGGTTGATGTTGAACTCGTCGGCGACGTTCTCGGCGGTCGAGGGCATGGTGTCGTCGCCATAGGCGTCGCGCATCTTCGAGTTGACGAAACGCCAGCCCATGGTGGTGTCGTAAATCTCGGCGTTGCGGTCGAACGCGCTGGTCGCCTTGGGCAGGACGAACGGCGCGCGGCTCATGCTTTCCGAGCCGCCGGCGATGATCAGCTCGGACTCGCCGCCGCGAATCGCGCGGGCCGCCATCGCCACCGCGTCGAGGCCCGAACCGCACAGCCGGTTCAAGGTCACGCCGCCCGAGCTGTCGGGCAGGCCCGCGAGCAGTCCCGCCATCCGCGCCAAATTGCGGTTGTCCTCGCCGGCCTGGTTGGCGCAGCCGAGGATGACGTCGTCGAGCTCGCCCCAGTCGACCTTGGGGTTGCGGTCGACGAGCGCGCGGATCGGGATCGCGGCGAGGTCGTCGGCGCGGATCTGCGCGAGCGCGCCGCCGTAGCGGCCGATCGGCGTCCGCGCGGCATCGCAAATGTAGGCTTCTGTCATCCCTATTAGATGACCCCTCGGCGCATTTGATCAAGCTCGATGGATTCGAACAGCGCCTTGAAATTGCCCTCGCCGAAGCCTTCGTTGCCCTTGCGCTGGATGATTTCGAAGAAGATCGGGCCGATCACGTTCTGGGTGAAGATCTGCAGCAGCAGTCCCTGCCCTTCGGTCGGCGCGCCGTCCATCAGGATGCCACGCTTCTTGAGTTCGGGGATCGATTCGTCATGGCCCTGGATGCGCTCGGGCAGCATCTCGTAATAGGTGTCGGGCGTGTCCTGGAACGGAATGCCGCGAGCGCCGATGATGTCGACCGCGGCGTAGATGTCGTCGGTGCCGAGCGCGATGTGCTGGATGCCTTCGCCCTTATATTCGCGCAGGAACTCCTCGATCTGGCTCTTGTCGTCCTGGCTCTCGTTGAGCGGGATACGAATCTTGCCGCACGGGCTGGTCATCGCTTTCGAGAATAGCCCGGTGACCTTCCCTTCGATGTCGAAGTAGCGGATCTCGCGGAAGTTGAAGAGCTTCTCGTAGAAGTCGGCCCACACCGACATGCGGCCGCGATTCACGTTGTGGGTGAGGTGATCGATGTAGGTCAGGTGCGACGCGTGGCTCGCCTCGCGCTCGCGCCAGTCGGTGAAGAATTCGAAGTCGACGTCGTAGATCGAGCCGTTTCCGCCGTAGCGGTCGACCAGATAGAGCCGCGAGCCGCCGATGCCCTCGATCGCCGGGATGTCGAGCTCGCCCTCGGCGACGTCGCTGACGACGTTGGTCGCGCCGAGCTCGAGCGCGCGGGCATGCGCGGCCTTGGCGTCCTTGACCCGGAACGCCATCGCGCAGGCGCACGGGCCGTGGGCCGCCGCGAACTCCTCGGCAAAGCTCCTGGGCTCGGCGTTGATGATGAAGTTGCAGTCGCCCTGGCGGTGGAGGGTGACGTTCTTGCGGCGGTGGCGGGCGACGGCGGGAAAGCCCATGCGGGTGAACAGGTCGCGCAGCAGCTCGGGGTCCGGAGCGGCATATTCGACGAACTCGAAGCCGTCGGTGCCCATCGGATTTTCAAAGCCCAGCGGCCCTTTTTCGGCGACTTGGGTAGCCATGGCCCATTCTCCTCTTTTCGGGCATTTCCCTGCGCTGCGGAGCCGCGCTTTGCAAGATTGGGCGGGGGGTCCATAGGGGCGCAATGACCGAACCGCTGCCCGCTGGCTGGACCCTCGACGAGAGTGGCAAGGCGCTGATACGCAGCCTCAAGTTCAAGGATTTCAGCGAGGCGTTCGCGTTCCTAGCCCGCGTCGCGCTCCACGCCGAGAAGGTCGATCACCACCCCGAGTTCACCAGCGTCTGGAACCGCGTCGATTTTAAGCTGACCAGCCACGACGCCGGCGGCGTGACCGAGCGCGACGTGGCGCTGGCCAAGGCGATCAACGCACTTATCGTGAAGTGAATGCGGACGACACTTGCGTTGGGTTGAACCCACTGTAAGGGAGTCCGCGTCGAGCTAGTTAGAGCTCGGCCAGTTGGGGTGCGGCTTGGGGGAGCAGTGCATGGCTGGGGCTTGGCGCGCGGGGAAACCCGCCCGATGATCTTCAATTCGCTGACTTTCCTGGTGTTCTTCGCGATCGTGCTGGCGTTGCACAACGCGCCGTTCACGTGGCACCAGAAGAAAATCAACCTGATGATCGCGTCGTATCTTTTCTACGCCGCGTGGAATCCGCCGTTCGTCATCCTGCTGTGGGTATCGACCGTGGTCGATTGGTGGGCGGCGCAGTGGATGGTCCGGGCCAAGACCGAGCGGACGCGCAAGATCTGGATGCTGACCTCTGTCGTGGTCAACCTCGGCATGCTCGGTTACTTCAAGTACGGCGGCTTCCTGCTCGAGAATTTCGTCGACCTCATGGGCTCGCTCGGTGTGGTCTACCAGCCGCCCCAGTGGGACATCGTCCTGCCGGTCGGCATCAGCTTCTACACCTTCGCGACCCTGTCCTACACGCTCGACGTCTACTTGCGCCGCTCGCGGCCGGCCGGCAGCTTCCTCAACTACGCGCTGTTCGTGACCTTCTTCCCGCATCTGGTGGCGGGACCGATCATGCGGCCGACCGAGCTGGTCCCGCAGTTCGAGCAGCCGCGCCGCGCGACCGCCAACCAGATGGCCTTCGGCTTCGCCCTGCTGACGCTCGGACTGTTTCAGAAAGTGGTGATCGCGGACGGCTTCCTCGCCCCGGTCGTGGAGGCGGTCTACGACGCCCACGGCAAGGTCCCGGGAATGCTGGACAGCTGGACGGCGACCTTGGCGTTCGCCGGGCAGATTTTCTGCGATTTCGCGGGCTATTCGACCTCGGCGATCGGGGTCGCATTGTGCCTCGGCTTCGCGATGCCCGACAATTTCCGCTTTCCCTACGGCGCGGTCGGTTTCTCCGATTTCTGGCGCCGCTGGCACATCACGCTGTCGAGCTGGCTGCGCGACTATCTCTACATTCCACTGGGCGGCAACCGCCACGGCACGGCACGCACCTACGCCGCGCTGATGGGCACCATGCTGCTCGGCGGCCTGTGGCACGGCGCCAACTGGACGTTCGTCGTCTGGGGCGGCTTGCACGGCGCCTATCTGTCCGCCGAGCGCTGGCTGCGCGGGCGGTTCGCCGGGTTCAAGCCCAACTCGGTGATGCTGTTCGGGCTCGGGCTGCTGACCTTCCTCTTGGTCAACGTGACCTGGGTGTTCTTCCGCGCCAAGACCTTCGGCGGGGCCGGCATCGTCCTCACCGGGATGGCGGGCATGGCGGCCAAGCCCGAGGCGCTGATCGCCGCCGGGCCGATGATCATCGCGCTAACCATCGTCGGGGCGATCTTCGGGACCCACTGGGCAATGCGCAACACGACGTTGGAAGCGGTGCTGGAGCGGACTCCGGCAGTGGCGCTGGGCGGCATCTGGACGCTGATGCTGTTCGCGGTTTTGATCGAACAGGGGCAAGGTAGTGCATTCATTTACTTCGCCTTCTGATCCGCCTTCGCCTTCCGATCCGCGGGCGACGCGGCACGAAGGTGCGCTCGCGCCGGGGCTGCGCAAGACCGCGGCCGACCGTCCGGGCCAGGCCCAGCCGGTGCCGGTGCGCGACATCCCTGCGCAACCGTGGGTCAAGATGGGCGCGGTCGCCTTCCTCCTCGTCGTCGTGCTGATGAGCCTGTGGGAATGGCAGGCGCGGACCAGGGTCGGACTGCACGCGGGCGATATGGGCGACAGCCCGCAGGCGTGGGCGCAGCAGCGCCGGCTGGCGAGCGCGGCACCGGTGGTGATCATCGGCGACAGCCGCATCCTGTTCGACACCGACCTCGACCGCTTCGAGGCGTTGACCGGCGTGCGGCCGATCCAGTCGTCCCACGTCGGCACCAATGCGCGCGCGCTGCTTGATCATTTTGCCAACGACCGCAAGTTCCACGGCCTGCTGATCGTCGGCATCGCCGAGACGATGTACTTCGGCATGCCGGCCATCGGACTGGCGGCGGAAGCCGTCCACAATTTCGATAAGAACGGCAAGCCGTCGCAACGTAGCGGCCTGTGGCTCGACCAGATGCTCCAGCGCCGGCTGGCCTTCATGGATCCGGAGTATCGGCTGAGCCGGATGGTGACCGAGTTCGATACCGGCTGGCGCAAGGGCGTCGACAGTCCGTACGAGGATGTCTGGAAGATCGGCGAGGTCTTCCCGGGCCGCCAGTATTTCATGTGGGATCGGATCGAGGCCGACAAATATTTGCGCGGCCACGCGCGCCATGCGTGGGACGGGTTCAAGGGACCGCCGGTACCGCCCAAGCTTGCGAAACGGGTGACCGACCGGACTGCGGAGGACGTCCGCCGGATCCGCGCGCGGGGTGGCGACGTGATCTTCGTTCGCCCGCCGTCCGCGCCCGAGCTGCGGGTCAACGAGGAGAAGCGGATTCCGCGGGCGCGGGGCTGGGACCAATTGCTGGCGGGGGCGCAGGTGAAAGGCATCCACGCCGACGACCTCGCGCAAGCCCAGAAGCTTGTGCTGCCCGAATGGTCGCACCTCAGCCGCCGCTGCGCGACCGTGTTTACCGATGCCTATGTGCGCCGGCTCGTTGAGCTTACCCCAAGGCTGAAGCTGCGCGGCGATGCGCCGCCACCCCTCACCCGCGCCGATTGCGTGCCTTCAGCCGCGCCCTGACGGATTTGTCGTCGACCAGCGCTGTGATAAATTCGGCCGGCTGGAGAGCGCGATGAAACCCTTTGCGATTCTGATGGCCGTTGCGGCCGCCTTCTCAATCTCCCCTGCATTTTCACAGACGGTCTTCGATACGACCCTGGGGGAAGCGGACCAGCCAACCGCCGATGTGTCGACCAACGAGCTTCGAGAGATCCTGCGGCGGGGAAGCGCGATCGTGCTCGATGCTCGACCGCCCATGGAATATGCGATCAGCCATATCCCGGGAGCCCGGAACGTGGCTCCCCAGCCGGGGCGGGCCGCTCACCTATACGTGTCGGATGTGGCCGAGGTTGGCCGGCTCGTCGGCGGAGCCAAAGACAAGCCGCTCATACTCTATTGCAATGGCCCGTTTTGCGGAAAATCGAAGCGGCTCGCGGTCGAGCTTGCAAAGGACGGTTACCCCCGCGTCCGCCGTTATCAATTGGGCAGCCCGGGGTGGAGGACATTGAGCGGCGCGGCGATGCAGACCGAACTCCCCGCGGTTCGCTATATCCGTGCCGACGCGACCGCGGTGTGGGTTGATGCCCGGGACCCCAAACACTTCCGCCGCGGCAGCGTTATCGGGGCCCGCAACATACCCGCCAGCGGTCTTCAGCCAGGCAAGGATCAAGGCGTCATCAAGACTGCCAAGGATGACGGCCGCCTGCCGATGGACGATCACAATACCCGGATCATCGTCTTCGGGACCGACGGCCGCGATGCGCGCGCAGTGGCCGACGCAATCGCCGCCGAGGCGTTCCATAACGTCAGCTTTGTCGCTGCCCCCTTCGACCAAGTCCTGCGCGCGGCGCGATGAGAGCTCGAGAATCCCGCGGGCGATGCATCCGAACCCGGATATTGATCGTTCATACGCGACAAGCCATAGGCCAAGACTAATGATTCGTTCGTTCGCCTCCCCCGAGATGATCCGCGCCGCGGCGCGCGGTTATTATTATGCCCGTGAGGTTGGGACCGGCTGACGCACGCGCGACAGACCAACCCAGCCTCGACCCGCCCAGCCTCCGCTCGGCGGGTTTTTTATCGTGCCCAAAAGGACCAGGACCATGCTTCACAGAGCCCTCGCCACAACCGACCGGCCTCGCGGTTGGCGGGACTATGTCGTGCCGCAATGTTGGGAAGCCTTCACCGACGATGACCACGCGGTGTGGGACCTGCTGTTCGCGCGGCAGGTGGAGCTGCTCGGCACGCGGGTCGTGACGCCGTTCCTCGATGGCATCGACCTCTTGCGCCTGTCGCATCCGGGCGTGCCCGATCTCGACGAGCTCAACACCATCCTCGAGCCGCGCACGGGTTGGCGCACGGTGGCCGTGACGGGCTTGGTGCCGGACGACATCTTCTTCGCCATGCTTCAGGAGCGCGTGTTTCCGGTCGGCAATTTCATCCGTAAACGCGAACAGCTCGATTATCTCGAAGAACCCGATTGCTTCCACGACTTGTTCGGCCACATCCCGATGCTCGCGCATCACGATTATGCCGAGATGGTCGAGCATGTCGGTGGATTGGGCGGCGCGGCGATCGCGGCCGGGCACGGCGAGCTGGTCGCGCGGATTTACTGGCACAGCGTCGAGTTCGGTCTCGCCCGCGAAGGCGGCGAGCTCAAGATTCTCGGCGCCGGGCTCGCCTCGAGCTTCGGCGAGGCCCATTTCAGTCTCGAAAGCGACAGCGTCGAGCGGCTGCCCTTCTCGGTCCCGCGCGCGGTCCGCACCGCCTACCGCAACGATGTGTTCCAGCCGCTCTACCTGGTGTCCGAATCGGTCGACGCGACGGTCAGGGAGATCGTCGCCACCAGCGCCGAAGAGCTGCTGGCGCTGTAACTGTGCTCCTGCGAAGGCAGGAGCCCAGGACTGGACCCCTGCCTTCGCAGGGGTACAAGGGCCCGCATGGCCGAGCACCCGACGACCAGCGAATACCGCACCGGATCGGACCCGCGCACGCTGCGCGACGCGCTGGGCTGCTTCGCCACCGGCGTCACCGTGGTCACCTGCTTCGATGCCGACGGGTGCCCGTTCGGCATTACCGCCAACAGTTTCACGTCGGTGTCGCTCGATCCGCCGCTATTGCTGGTCAACGTCCA
>Ga0255311_1000011_pt1 | contig 21490 bp, 19 predicted proteins | sample EtOH4_T0_E4_meta_FD_201358 | JGI IMG/M metagenome (GOLD analysis project Ga0255311, IMG submission 201358) | Sandy soil microbial communities from University of British Columbia, Vancouver, Canada - EtOH4_T0_E4 | ecosystem: Engineered > Artificial ecosystem > Sand microcosm > Unclassified ... | reverse complement strand
AGCCTTAGCCGCCCATTTGGCGTTCGCGAATTTCGTCCAACGATTTGCAGTCGACGCACTGGGTAGCGGTCGGGCGGGCTTCCAGTCGACGTATGCCGATTTCTATGCCGCAGGTTTCGCAGTAACCGTAATCGTCGGTATCCAAACGAGTCAGCGCTTCACCGATTTTCTTTTGCAGCTTGCGCTCCCGGTCGCGGGTACGCAGCTCTAGATTGAACTCCGATTCCTGGCTGGCGCGATCATTCGGGTCGGGGTAGTTGGCGGCGTCATCCTGCATGTGATGCAGGGTGCGATCTACCTCTTCCATGAGCTCTTGCTTCCAGGCAAGGAGGATAGCGCGGAAATGAGTTTTCTGAGCCTCGCTCATGTAGTTTTCCTCGGCCTTGGTTTCATAAGGCTCGATGCCTTTGACGGGGGGGGTCACCATCGGCTCGGGTGACAATTTCTTCTTCGCCATTTTCAACTCCTGATCGGCCATCAGTCGGGACCGTGATGTGCTTCTATAGCAAATGCCGTCGGCAAGCGCAACCGCCGGTTGTATGTACTTAGATCTGTGTCAAATTTTTATGACAAATCCGGGCTGCCGCCCGCCAAGGTAACGTTCACTGGCGGCACCCATCCCTCGGCATGATATTCAGCTACTATGTCGGTGTAAATCCCACCACGGACATTAAAGCGTGCGGTCAGTCGCATGAAGCGCGGCGCACAGGCCGCCACCAGATCGTCCAGAATACCGTTGGTGACGGCTTCATGAAAGCTGCCTTTGTCGCGATACGACCAGAGATACAGTTTGAGTAATTTAAGCTCGACACAACGCTGGTCGGCCACGTATTCCAGGAGCAGGATGGCGAAGTCGGGTTGACCGGTCTTTGGGCAGAGGCAAGTGAACTCCGGCATGCGCATACGAATCGCATAATCCCTTTGTGGGTAAGGGTTTGGGAAGGTCTGTAAAAAACCGTCGCCGGCGGCTTGTAGAGGTTGGCTGGACATATCGCGGTACCTGCGTGATGATATTTCGTTTAATCGGATCGGCTATTCTACAACGGATGCAGCTAAGTAAGATCAAACTGGCGGGCTTCAAAACTTTTGTTGACCCCACTGTCATCAATTTGACTGGCAACTTAATAGGGATCGTCGGGCCTAACGGCTGCGGAAAATCCAATATTATCGATGCCGTGCGCTGGGTGATGGGCGAAAGTACCGCGAAGCATTTGCGTGGCGACGCTATGGCCGATGTTATTTTTAACGGCTCGGGCAATCGTAAGCCCGTTAGCCAGGCCAGTATTGAACTTACCTTTGAAAACAACCCCGATGATGATCGCCACAATCTGCCCGGTGCTTACGCGCATCACGCGGAAATCGCCATCAAACGAGTGCTGTCTCGTGATGGGCAGTCGATATATTATCTGAACGGCACGCGTTGCCGCCGTCGCGATATCCTGGATATTTTTCTTGGCACCGGGTTGGGGCCGCGCAGTTACGCCATCATTGAGCAGGGCATGATCTCGCGTATTATCGAGGCCAAGCCTGACGAACTGCGTGCCATGCTGGAAGAGGCGGCCGGCATTTCCCGGTACAAGGAGCGCCGCCGGGAGACGGAAACTCGCATCCAGCATAGCCGCGATAACCTCACCCGCCTTGATGACGTTCGCCAAGAGCTGGAAAAACAGTTATCGACGTTGCAGCGCCAGGCGAAAGCCGCCGAGCGTTATACCGAGCTGCGCGATCAGGAGCGGCATCTGCAATTGCAATGGCTGGTTTTGCGCTGGCGCGACTATGATCGCCGCTGCGCTGATCTTGATGGACAGTTAACGCTTGCTCAGCAGGCTCAAGACCAGGCGATGGTGGCGCTGACTCAGCGACAAGCGGCTATCGAAACGATTGCTCAGCAGCAAAGGTCGGTTAACGCCGCGTTGCAAGAAGCTCAGGCACATTATTATGCGATGAGTGCGGAAGTCGCCCGGCTGGAGCAGGAAATCAGCCATCTTCGCCAGTTACAGCAGCGGCAGATGGATGAGCGGCTTGGGCTGGAGGCAGAGTCGGCAAGGCTGCGCGAGGATCAGCAGCGTGAGGCGGTAGCGCAGGCTGATTTGCATGCGAGCGTAGCGGAATTATCGCTGGCGCTAGAGCAGTCGGCTGAGGTTGAGCAGGCTGCCACGGTTTTGGTGCAGCAGGCCGAAGTTCAGCATCAACAGTGGCAAGCCGCCTGGGATGAGCATAGAAGTGAGCTGTATCGTACTCGCAACGAGTGGCAGCTTGCCGAAAAGCAAGCGCAGCATCTGGAGTCGCGATGGCAAGATATGGATCGCCAGCGCTGTCGTTTACTTGCCGAACGGGGGGGTGCCGAGCTGCAGGCTTTGGCGGATGAACAGTCCGATTTGACGGATCGTGTTGGAGTTTTGGTGGCGCAAGAGGCCGCACTTGTCGAGAGTTTGGCGGCGGCCAAGCAAACCTTAGAAACGGGCCGGCAAGACTTGCGTGATCATGAGATCACGTTGCGCAAGCGCCAAGATCAGGCTCAGGAACACCGGAGTCGTCTTGCCTCGATGCGTGCTTTGCAACAGGCGGCATTACAGGATTCTAGTCAGGAAACGGCGGCTTGGTTGCAACGTCATAATTTGGCCAACGCGCCTCGGCTGGCCCAATGTCTGGAGGTAAACCCGGGCTGGGAAGTGGCGGTAGAGGCCGTGTTAGGGTCGGCCTTGCAGGGGCTTTGCGTGGATGATGCGGTGGCGTTAGCGCTTGCAATTCAGCAGTCTTCGGGCAGTCTAACCTTGGTAGAGAAGGCAGCAACGCAAGAGCAATCATCGCCTGAAAATAGCCTGAGTCAGCAGGTACGTGGCCCAGGCATCGGTTCGTTATTGGCGGGTGTCGAGACCGCGCCCGATTTGGCGGCGGCGCTGAGTCGTCGACACTATTTGGCGCCGGGCGGTTCGGTGGTGACCCCCGAAGGGGTGTGGATGGGGCAAGCCTGGGTGCGCTGGCACCGTCCTGCCGGAGCGACCCGTGGCGTTATCACCAGAGAAAAAGAATTGCGCGAATTGGTCGAGCAGGTCGCTCAGGACGAGATTGCGCTTGAGGTGGAGCGTGGGCGCAGCCACGCATTGCAGGCGACGATACGCGAAGTCGAAATGGCACGAGAAGCTTTGCAGGCAGAGGCCAATCGTCTGCATCGATCCGTGGCCGAGCATAAAGCCCGTTTGGATGGGTTGATTCGTCAACAACAAGCGATGATCCAGCGCCAAGACCAAGTGCAGCGCCAGCGGGTGGAGCTGCAGGCTAGTCAGGATCAAATCCAAATTGAGCTGGCCAGTTGCCGGCAAAAGATAGACCAGAATCAAGTCAAGCTGACCGAGCTTGCTGCTGCCGAAGACGCACTCCAGGCAGGTCGCCATCAAGATGAGCAAACGCTGTCCGAGGTGCGTTCGGCACTTAAATCGGCCACGACAAACCGGCAAGCTTTGGCGCTGAAGGCGGAGTCACTGCGGCTGGCAGCGGCCAGCAGCGAGAAGCAGTTGATCCAGTTGAATGAGCGCCAGGCGGAGATCATCCGACGCCTTGGCGCACTAGACCAGCAGATTAATGATGGCGTTCTACCCCAAACTCGATGCATTGATCAGTTGCAGGTCGCCCAGCTGGCCAGGGGCGATTACGATAGCCAGTTGCGCGGCCACCGAACCACCTTGGATGACTTTACTCAACAGCTACAGAGGTTGCAGCAAGCCCTGGATGTGGCAGATAGAGCCTTGCAGCAAGCTCGCCGTGGCCGCGAAGAAATTCATCTGGCTTTAAACGAACAGCAAGTTCGCCGGCAGGGTTTGGCCGAGCAGCTGGCGGCTGAAGAAGGCGACTTGCCGGCACTGCTGGCGGAGCTTGCCGACGACGTGACCGCCAAGGCGCGAGAAGACGAGTTGAAAAAACTGGCAGAGCAAATCAGCCGTTTGGGGGCCATTAACCTGGCCGCCATTGATGACTATCGCAGTCAGTCAGAACGCAAAATTTATTTAGATGAACAGTGCAGGGATCTTAACGAAGCATTAGAATCTCTGGAAACGGCGATTGCCAAGATGGATAAGGAGACGCGCGGCCGATTCCAGGCAACCTTCGATCAGGTCAATCAAGGGTTGCAGCGCTTGTTTCCCCGTTTATTTGGCGGTGGCGAGGCCTGTTTGGAATTGGTGGATGGCGATCTGTTAACGGCCGGCGTGATGATACGGGCGCGCCCGATGGGCAAACGAAACAGTCATATTCACCTGTTATCGGGGGGTGAAAAAGCGTTGACGGCGATTGCCCTGGTGTTCGCCATCTTCGAGCTAAATCCAGCGCCCTTCTGTTTATTGGACGAGGTGGACGCGCCGCTGGATGAGGCTAACGTCGGGCGGTTTTGCGCTCTACTCAGCGAAATGTCGTCCCAGGTGCAATTGATTTATATCACCCACAACAAAACCACTATGGAGCTGTCCAGCCACTTGCTGGGCATCACTATGAGTGAACCGGGCGTATCCAGAGTGGTCGCGGTGGACGTGGCCGAAGCGGCACAATTAGCAGAACTCAAGGTGAGAGCATAATGACCGGATTACATGTTGCGATAGTTATCATCGGCGGATTGGTTATGGCGGCCATCTACCTCCATGGAGTTTACTTTTCGGCCCGATCGGATCTGGGGTACGAGAGTGACGATGATTTTTTAGTCGATCGAATCGGTAGTCGTCGTGAACCGGGGCTGGATACGGATAAATTGGCGGCGTTGGACGACGACGAAGATTATGACGACGATGACGACGAAGATTACCTGTTCGATGAGGAAGATGATTTCGCCGACGATGACGTTGCTGATGGCGCGGGCGTGACGAATTCATCGTCGACCACCGGCGACCCCGGCGCCGGCATGGGGCCGCTGTACGTACTGGCGTTTTACGTGGTGGCCGATGCAGGACGATATTTTCGCGGTGAACAATTGCAGCCGGAGTTAGAGCGTTTTGGCCTGGTGTTGAGTAATCACGGCGTGTTTCAGCAATACCCCGACAATGATCGTGACCATGGGCCGTTATATCAGGTGGCGAATGCTATAGAGCCTGGAACCTTCGATGCACGAACCTTGCGCCATATCGAAACCCCTGGCATCACTCTGTTCGCCACTTTGCCCGCACCGCGTTCCGGCGAGCTGATCTTGCGTGAAATGCACGAAGTCGCCACGTTAATTGCTGATCGTTTGGGCGGCTTAATCCTGGATAATCGTCGTCAAGTTCTAACGATGACTCGCCTGGATCAACTGATGGCCGAAGTGCGAGCTCTGGATACCAAGGTTCTGGGGTAGTTGGTGATGAGTGCAAGCGACGGTGGTCAGGCCAACGCCGCAGTCCCGGCGCAGATCGTAGCCCAGGCGGCAGAACTGCGGGAGCAGATCGAGCACCACAACCACTGTTATTACGTCGACAACGCACCGCAAATCCCCGATGCCGATTACGATGCGCTGATGCGTACCTTACAGGCGCTGGAGGCCGAATACCCCGCCCTGGTTACGCCGGATTCGCCGACGCAGCGGGTAAGCGGCCAGCCTGCCGCTGAGTTTGCTACGGTTGTTCACGACATCCCCATGTTATCTCTGGACAATGCCTTCAGCGAGGCGGATGTCCTGGCGTTTGACCGGCGGGTTCGTGAACGTCTCGGTGTCGATGAAGTTGACTATTGCTGCGATCCAAAGATTGATGGTTTGGCCATCAGCCTGCTTTATGTGGATGGTCGATTCGTGCGTGGCGCAACTCGTGGTGACGGCACGCGCGGCGAAGACGTCACCCAAAATCTGCGTACCATCCGCGCCATTCCATTGCATCTGCAAGGCCAAGGCTGGCCGAATCGTCTGGAAATACGCGGCGAGGTCTACATGACTCAGCAGGGCTTTTCCGAAATGAATCGGCGGTTAGCCAACCGTGCTGAGAAAACCTTTGTGAACCCTAGGAATGCCGCCTCTGGTAGCTTGCGCCAATTGGATTCGCAGATCACTGCCCAGCGCCCGCTGCGGTTTTTTGGTTATGGCGTCGGGGTCATCGAAGGCGGGACATTACCGGCGACTCAGTTCGAACTTATAAATGCCCTAAAAAAATGGGGCATTCCCGTTTCTGCCCATCTGCAACAGGTTGCCGGCATATCAGGTTGCCTGGATTATCATCGCCATATCGCGGAGATTCGTCACCAGATGGGCTACGATATCGACGGTGTGGTTTACAAAGTGAACCGTTTTGAACAGCAGCAGGCGCTCGGCTTGGTTGCTCGGGCGCCGCGCTGGGCCATTGCGCATAAGTTTCCCGCACAGGAAGCGTTAACCCGGCTTTTAGATGTGGATTGGCAGGTCGGGCGCACCGGCGCAATCACGCCGGTAGCGCGGCTGGAGCCGATATTCGTCGGGGGCGTTACCGTGAGCAATGCCACGCTGCACAACCTGGATGAGATCGAGCGCAAGGACGTGCGCATCGGCGATACCGTCTACGTTCGGCGGGCTGGCGATGTGATCCCCGAAATCGCCCGGGTCGAACTTGCTTGCCGTCCGGTGGATGCTCGAATCATCACCTTGCCCACGCTATGCCCGGTCTGCGGTGCCCACGTGGTGCGCCCCGAAGGCGAAGCCATTGCGCGTTGTACGGGCCAGCTCGCTTGCCCTGCGCAGCGCAAAGAAGCTTTACGCCACTTTGCCAGCCGCCGCGCTATGGACATCGACGGTCTCGGCGACAAGCTGGTGGATCTACTGGTAGCGCACGGCCTAGCGAATGATTTGGCCGATCTTTATCACCTCACCACGGAACAGTTGGCGGTCTTACCCCGCTTGGCGGAAAAATCTGCCAATAACTTGATACAAGCCATAGCGCGTAGTCGACAGACCACGCTGGCGCGATTTCTTTACGCTTTGGGCATCCCTGGGGTGGGTGAAGCAACGGCACAAACATTGGCTGCGTACTTCGGTAATCTCGCGGATTTTATGGCGGCCGATGCCGAAGCTTTGCAGCAGGTGTCGGATGTTGGGCCGGTAGTCGCCAAACAAATCCTCGATTTTTTTGCCGAGGCTGATAATCGCCATGTCATTGAGCGGCTACAAGTAGCCGGAGTGCGCTGGTCTGCCCCACAATCTCCAATAAATTCTGCGGTGGCTTTAGCAGGAAAAACTTTTGTCCTTACCGGTACCTTGGCTGCAATGACTCGCGACGAGGCCGCCGCCGCTATTCAACGTGTTGGCGGCAAGGTAACCAGCTCAGTTTCCAAGCAGACGGATTATCTGGTGGCAGGTGATCATCCGGGTTCTAAGTTGACCAAGGCAGTGGCTTTGGGCGTTTCTGTGCTTGATGAACAGGCCTTGAACGAGCTGCTATCCGAGGCGGAACAAGGCTGGACAGGGTAAGGACTTTAGGATACGCGAGTCAGTAAAAAATCGGCCAATTGCAGCAAAGGTGCGGCTTGCGCTCCAAAGGGGTCCAGGCTGGCGATTGCCTGAGTATGCGCCTGTTGCAGGCGACGGTGGGCTTCATCCAGGCCTAATAAGGCGGGGTAAGTGGCTTTGCCCTGCCGCTGGTCAGCGCCCTGTCGCTTACCTAAAACCTCCGTTGACCCCGTTACATCCAGAATGTCGTCCTGAATCTGAAACGCCAAGCCTATCGCCGTGCCAAATTCATGCAGCGCCTGCCGGGTAGCCTCGGCTGCCTGAGGCACCAGACAAAGCGGCAGGGTAACTGCGGTTCGAATCAGCGCGCCGGTCTTGAGGCGGTGAATTTGCTCCAGCTCAACCAGGCTGAGAGTCTTGCCTTCGCCTGCTAAATCCAACGATTGTCCCCCGACCATACCCAGCGAACCACTGGCCTGCGCCAGTTCTAAAATCATCGCGGCGCGTGGTTCTGCGGGCAACTGCCAGTCTTCAGCCAACACTTGGAAAGACAAGGCTTGCAGGGCATCCCCCACCAAAATTGCGGTGGCCTCGTCATAGGCCTTGTGGCAGGTGGGTCGGCCGCGACGCAGATCATCGTCGTCCATCGCCGGCAAGTCATCGTGAACCAGGGAATAGGCATGGATCAACTCCAGCGCACAGGCTGGGGTATCCAGTTGATCGGGCGCCAACCCAAGTGTGGCGCCCGCAGCATAACAAAGGGCCGGGCGTACCCGTTTGCCGCCCTCAAGAACCACATAGCGCATCGCCTCATGCAGTCTTGTTGGACTGACGCTGGTTAAAGGCAGGCGGCGCGCCAGCGCAGCCTCTGCTCGCTGTCGATACCGATCCAAAGGCGAAAAATTGGCAGGAGAGAAGGTCATTTATCGGTAGGGATAGCAAGAGGAAGTAGCTCACTGTCGGCGCGATTCTCGGCCAGCATCAACACTTTTTGTTCCGCCTTGGCTAGCGCTTCCTGGCATAAACGGGTCAGGCGAACACCGCGCTCGAATTGAATCAGGGATTGTTCCAGGCCCAGATCACCTTTTTCCATCTGCTCGACTAATTGTTCGAGTTCGCCAAGCGCTTGTTCAAAATTGAAGTCGGTGATTTCTTGATTCGTGGTCACGTCGGGTTTCTTTGGATTACGCATCCGAATGGTCGCCTGTATGAGATGTCTTTGCAGCAGATGGTAACAAATTTGGGCCTATCGATGAATGTTTCCGTGCCCGCAAAATTAATGATTTGATCTGTCACTGGCCATACGGAACAAAACGCTGATCGTAGGTATCGAATAGCCTCCATCACCGATGTTTTTCGATGGGTTGTAGGGTAATCTGTTGGCATCTGAGTTAAGAGGAAGTAGATACTATGGCTTGGTTTAAACGCATTGGCTTATTTATGCTCACCAACATGGCGGTGATGCTGTTGCTGACCATCGTCATTCGGCTGTTGGGCGTCGATCAGTACATGATTCGACAGGGTCAGAATTATCAGGCACTCCTGCTCTTTGCTGCCGTTTTTGGTATGGGCGGATCGTTAATTTCTTTAGCCATATCAAAATGGATGGCCATTCGGAGCATGGGCTGCCAGGTAATCAAAACTCCCAGCAACGCAACGGAAGTCTGGTTGGTCGATACCGTGACTCGTTTGGCGCGAGAAGCAAGAATCGGCATGCCCGACGTGGCGATTTATGGTGGCCACGAGATTAATGCCTTCGCGACCGGTATGTCTAAGAACAACGCCTTAGTCGCAGTCAGTTCGGGTTTATTACAGCAGATGGATCGGCGCGAAGCCGAAGCCGTCCTGGCGCACGAGATTTCTCACGTCGCTAACGGCGATATGGTTACGCTTACCTTGATTCAGGGCGTAGTCAACACCTTCGTTATCTTTTTTGCCCGTATCATCGGCTCCATTGTTGATCGTGCTTTATCGGGGGGTAACGAAGAGAGATCTGGCGGCGGTATAGGCTATTTTATTGCCGTCATGGTGGCGGAGATTTTTCTGGGCATTTTTGCCTCGATGATTGTTATGTGGTTCTCGCGCTGGCGTGAGTTTCGCGCCGATGCGGGTGGCGCGCAGCTGGCTGGTCGCCAGGCTATGATTGCCGCGCTGGAGCGTTTGCGTCAGGCCCACGAGCCCGCCGTTATGCCTAATGAGTTGCGAGCTTTCGGGATTTCTGGCGGTGGCGGAATGATGCGGCTGTTTATGAGCCATCCACCGCTGGAAGAGCGTATCGAAGCACTTCGCCGCTTGAGCTAAGCCAGGTTTGAGAGATACTGCCAGACCCCGCGATTGCGGGGTCTTTTTTTCAGTTATATAGTCGAACCATTCCTATTTTCCGGCGTGTTTTGCCTTACATGAATTACTATCCAATTTTTGTTGATGTGCGTGGTCGGCCTTGCTGGGTGATAGGCGGCGGCGAAGTGGCGGAGCGCAAGGTCTCTGGTCTGCGGCGTAGTGGCGCGGCGGTACACGTCATCGCCACGACGCTGACGGCCACGCTGCGCAAACTGGCAGATAAGGATGAGATTACCTGGCAGGCCATGCCCTATGACGAAACGGCTCCAATAACCGCCTTTTTGGTGATTGCCGCTACCGATGACCATGACTTAAATGCCAGAGTGGCTGAGCGTTGCCAGCGCGAAGGGATTCTGGTCAATGTGGTCGATGGAGCGGGGTATTCCAGCTTTATTTCACCGGCGGTGGTTGACCGCTCGCCATTGATATTCGCCATTTCCAGTGGCGGCGCATCCCCCGTACTGGCGCGTTATTGGCGGGCTCGACTGGAGGTGATGATCCCGGCCGCATACGGGCGACTAGCCACGCTGGTGGGCGCTTATCGGGCTCAAGTGAAGCAAATCATACCGCGCATGGCCGACCGCCTGCGCTTTTGGGAGCGAGTGCTGGATAGTGCGGTTGTCGAGCAAATGCTGGCAGGGCACGACGATCAGGCCGCCACTTTGCTGGAATCACAACTCGAAGCCGAGCGGCAGGCCAAACCGTCTGCTATCGGCGAAGTGTATTTGGTGGGTTCGGGTCCTGGGGATCCCGATCTGCTGACTTTCCGCGCCTTGCGTTTGATGCAAAAGGCCGATGTGGTGCTCTATGATCGGTTGGTATCGCCTCAGATCATGACCTTAGTCCGCCAGGATGCGCAGCGCATTTATGTCGGCAAGGCTCGATCCGACCACGCCGTCCCTCAGGACCAGATCAACGATTTACTGGTGCAGTTGGCCCGGCAAGGCCATCGAGTGTTGCGTCTGAAGGGCGGTGATCCCTTCATCTTTGGTCGCGGTGGCGAAGAAATCGAAAAGCTGGCGGAAGCGGGCGTGCCTTTTCAGATTGTTCCGGGAATCACCGCAGCTTCAGGCTGTGCGGCTTATGCTGGCATTCCGTTGACACACCGCGATTACGCTCAATCCTGCCATTTTGTTACCGGCCATCCACGACAGGACGGTAGCCTCAACCTGGATTGGTCGACACTGGCTCAGCGTAATCAAACGGTGGTTATTTACATGGGATTGACCGGGCTGTCGCATCTGTGTCAGCAGCTTCGTGAGCATGGGCTGCCTGATGATTACCCCGTGGCCATCATCCAGCAGGGCACAACGCCGGCGCAACGGGTACTGGTGAGTAGCTTGAAAGCGATGCCTGCTTTGGCCGAACAGGCGAATTTGCGGCCGCCAACCTTGGTCATTGTTGGCGAAGTGGTGCAACTGCATACCAAATTGGCCTGGTTCCGCAGTGACGGTCAGGTTGCCAGCGTGTTTGGTGAAAATCACTAAGCTAAATTTTCTAAAGCGGTTGATAGGTACCTATGCGTATTCTCATCATAGAAGATGACCCCAAAGTGCTTGCCTATATTCAAAAAGGCTTAAAAGAAGCAGGGCACACGGTGGATAGCGCGCCGGATGGCGAAACGGGGCTGTTTATGGCCACGACGGAGCGCTACGACGTACTGATTGTTGACCGCATGCTGCCTAAACTGGACGGACTTACCGTTATTAAAACGCTGCGCGGTACAGGCAATCTTGTAGCGACATTAATTTTAAGTGCCTTGGGTGATGTGGATGATCGGGTGCTCGGTTTGCGCTCTGGAAGTGATGACTACCTGGTAAAACCCTTTGCATTTGCTGAGTTACTTGCGCGTGTCGAAGTGCTCGGTAAGCGAAGCGCACCTTCATATTCTGGGCAAAGCACTCTGCTCACGGCGGGGGATCTTGAGATGGACGTGCTGTCGCGAAAAGTAAGGCGTGCAGGTACGGTGATCGATTTACAGGCGCGTGAGTTTCGACTTCTCGAATACCTCTTAAAATTCAAAGGGCAATTGGTCACGCGTACGATGCTGCTTGAGTCGGTGTGGGACTACCATTTTGATCCGCAGACGAGTGTGATTGATGTACATATCAGTCGGTTACGGAAAAAATTAGGGGATACAAACAACAAATTAATCAAGACGGTGCGCGGTGCAGGATACATTATCGAAGACGTCTACTAGACGCTATAGAAACAGCTCCAGTTTTAAAATGGCGTTGCTGTTTACGGTGCTGCTGGGCGTTTCAGCCTCAATTTTAGGCTATTTTCTCTACGATTTTGGCAAGCAGGATTTTGTCCGCGAAACGGAAGCGGTGTTGAATGCCGAAATTGCCAGCATGATTGCCTCTACCGATCCGCAAAATCCAGACACGGTCATTGCTTACGTTGAGCAAAAAGCAGCGGTCTCTTCCCTAAATTTTTTTCGTTATGAAGATATCAATGGTCGTTTTCTGGCGGGAAATATGGAAACCCTCCCAGCACATATTGACCGCATTGCCGAAGGGATTCTGCGTTTCTCACTTGAAGTCGGGGACGACAGGCTGAATCTCGCCGTCAAAATCTATACCTTTCCAGATGGGTCGCGCGTGATGGTGGCGCGCAATATTGATTCCATCATTAAGAGCTACGAGCGGTTGCAGCAATTTAGTGTACTCATTATGGTGCTTATGTCGACTGTGGTGATGGTGAGCTTTGCGATTAGTTATTTCGTGGTTAGTCGCATCAATACAATTGCTGAGACGGCCCGCGAAATTATGGAAACAGGTGATTTGTCACGGCGTATTTCTGTTGATACTCAATGGGACGATCTAAGTAATTTGGCGCAAGTGCTGAATAGCTTCTTGGCCCGTATAGAAGTGTTAATGGACGGTATTCGCGAGGTGAGCAACAATATTGCACACGATTTACGCACGCCGCTTACCCATTTGCGCAATCAAATAGAAGAGTTAAAGTTACGGCCTCCAGCGGAGCCAGATGTTGATAAATTGCTGGTGGAGGCGGATCAGATTCTTGCCATTTTTCATTCACTTCTCCGTATTTCAAACCTTGAGAAGGGTAAGCGTTATCAGTCGTTTGAAGAAATTGATCTGGTTGCGTTGTTGCGGGATGTGGTGGAATTTTATGAGCCAGTGGCGGAAGAAAAAAATATCCAACTAACGCGCCTATGGCCCGACAGTCACACCATTAGCGGTGACAGACATCTGCTGTTTCAGTTGTTTGCCAATGTGCTGGATAATGCGATCAAGTTTTCGCCGCACGGTGGCCAGGTCGCTGTGCAAATCAGCGCAGAAAAAACAGGGTGGTGCATTACTATCGACGACCACGGCCCTGGCATTGTTGCCGCCGAGAAAGATCGGGTATTTCAGCGGTTCTATCGCGGAGATGCCAGCCGAAGTACCGAAGGCAATGGCCTAGGCCTGAGTTTGGCAAAAGCCATTGTTGATTTGCATCATGGCAGCATCTGTCTGGAAGATAACGCACCGGGACTGCGCGTGCGTATTGTGCTGGAACCTTAACAATAATTAAGTTTTGAGCAACCCAGCTGCAAGAATTTCTGGTACAGACTATGTCTCAATATGACAAACTTACCCAGACAAAAAATTGCCATTATCGGCACCGGTATATCAGGCCTCGGTGCTGCCTATCTGTTGCATCCCCATCATGACATTGTTGTCTACGAAAAGAATGCCTATATCGGTGGGCACAGTCGCACAGTAGACGTTAAAACCCCGGAGGGCGTAGTTCCTGTTGATACGGGGTTTATCGTGTTTAATTATCGCAATTACCCCCTGCTAGCCAAGTTGTTCGCTACGCTGAATGTACCCGTGACTAAAAGTGATATGTCATTTGGGGCAAGTATTGAGGACGGTTGGCTGGAGTACGGTACGCGGCAGCCCGCCAACGTGTTTGCTCAGAAGCGTAATCTGCTTCGTCCTAAGTTCTGGGGAATGATGCGTGATGTGCTTCGCTTCAATAAGCAAGCGCGTTTGTATCTTGAGCGAGACTCCTCCATTACGCTGGGTCAATGTCTGGACGAATTGCGCATGGGCGCGTGGTTTCGTGATTACTTCCTGCTTGCCATGGGTGCTGCCATATGGAGTACGCCGCTTGCACAAATGCTGGATTTTCCTGCACGTAGCTTCATTCGTTTTTTTGATAATCACGGGCTGTTAGCCCTGAATGATCATCCGCAATGGTATACCGTACTGGGGGGTAGCAGAGAATATGTGGGACGGCTGACCGCACCATTCAAAAACCGGATTCGATTGAATTGCGGGGTGACGCAAGTGACACGTACCGCAGGTGGAGTGGCCGTGCAAGACAGCCAAGGAAATACGGAGTGTTTTGATCAGGCCCTATTCGCTTGCCACGCCGATCAGGCGCTTGCAATGATTCAAAGTTCCACACCGGAAGAACAACGTATTCTGAGTAAATTTCATTACCAGCCAAACCGCATGGTGCTGCACAGCGACCTAAGCTTCATGCCCAAACATAAAGGTGCCTGGGCAAGTTGGGTGTATTTATCGGAAAAGCGTGAGGATAAAAGCTCGGCCATCTCCCTTAGCTACTGGATGAATCACTTGCAACCGATGGCAACGAACATGCCGGTGATTGTGACGCTTAATCCCGCGCACGAACCCAGAAAAGAACTTATCCACGACGAATTTATGTTTGAACATCCCCTGTTTGATACGGCGGCTATTCAAAGTCAGGCTGAGATATCGACGATACAGGGACAAGATCGGTTGTGGTTTTGCGGTGCGTATCAACGTTATGGGTTTCATGAGGATGGCTTAGCCAGTGCAGTCGCACTCGTCAAAAAAATGGGTATTGAACCGCCATGGATATAACGCCCCAAATTTTTACCGCCAAGGTGATGCATAAACGACTATCACCGAAAGTGAACGAGTTTACCTATGGCATTTACTACATCGCGTTACCGCTCCCTGCTAAAAAACTGCCCAGTCGATTGCTGAGTTTCCACGATGCAGATCACGGTGCGCGGGATGGCAGCGACGTGGAGGTTTGGGCGCGTGAGATTCTGATGGGGCAGGGCATCAATGACGGCATAGACCACATCGTGCTGATTACGATGCCACGTGTGCTTGGGTATGTGTTTAATCCCGTCAGTTTTTATCTATGCTTTGATAAAAAAACGCAGCTCTGTGCGGTTATTTGCGAAGTCTGTAACACGTTTGGAGAGCAACACAGCTATCTTTGCGCCCGCACAGACCACGCACCCCTACCATCTGACGAATGGTTAGAGGCTGATAAAGTATTTCACGTATCCCCGTTTTTGGAGCGTGTCGGGCACTATAAATTCCGATTCTCGCTTAGCGGCGATCAACTGGGAATTGGGATCGATTATTTTGATACGGACAACAACAAGCAGCTCATTACCGCACTCACCGGAAGATTGACTCCACTAAATACTGCTTCGTTGTGGCGCGTGTTCTGGTCGCATCCGTTGATCACCCTCAAAGTGATTACACTCATACATTGGCAGGCCATAAAGCTTTTTAGCAGAGGCATTCGCTACGTTGCAAAACCTTCGCAGCTAGCCGAGAAAGTAACCACCGTGCGTGACCTTACTAAATTGTAAGGAACAGGAAAAATAACGGTAGGAAGCTTTGTTTTATTGTGGACTCAAGTAGGGTTCGTGCCACTGGATTTTGTAAGGGATGCTTATGTTAGAAAAATCAATTGCGAATAAATTCTTAACGGCGTTGGATAAGCTGGCGTTTGGTTCCATGGATGTCACCATGCCGGACGGAAAGCGCTATAAGTTTGAAGGCAGCCATCAGGACGCACATGCAACGCTACAGCTGCATGACTGTCGTGCCATTACCGCTACGGCCCTAAAGGGCGATACAGGTTTTGCCGAAGCCTACCGTGCCGGCTGGTGGGATAGTGATGATTTAACTTCTTTATTTCTGGTAGTGATGCAAAATCAGGAGGCACTGAATCCTTACATCAATGGCAGTTTTATTGCGCAGATTGCAGCACGTATTTCATATTTTTTTACACGTAATACGTTAAATGGCAGCAAACGCAATATCCATGCGCATTATGATCTGGGGAATAAATTTTATTCTCTGTGGCTGGATGAAACCATGACCTATTCATCGGCACTATTCGAGCGCCCAGACCAGGGTCTGGTAGCAGCACAGCATCACAAATATGACCGAATTATTGATCGCTTGGGTGACTCAGGACGGGTGCTTGAAATCGGTTGCGGCTGGGGTGGTTTTGCCGAACGCGCAACGGATCGAAAGGATTATCAGATAAGGGGCCTGACAATCTCTAAAGAGCAGCATCAATATGCTACCAACCGTCTTAGCAATAAGGCGCAGATAGCCCTTGAGGATTACCGCATCCAGCAGGGTCGGTATAACAACATTGTCTCAATTGAGATGTTTGAAGCCGTTGGTGAGCGTTTTTGGCCGGTTTATTTCAACAAACTCAAATCGCTGCTGGCAAGTCAAGGAAAAGCGGTCATCCAGACAATCACCATAGGCAACGAATATTTCGAGCGTTATCGGCGCGGGGGCGACGCGATACGTACCTATATTTTCCCCGGTGGCATGCTGCCTTCACCCGCCCGTTTCGCTGAAGAAAGCAGCAAAGCGGGGTTACGTATCACGGACACGCATAATTTTGGTCAAGATTACGCGCTCACGCTTGAGCATTGGCTGGCGCGTTTTGAAAATAAATTAACCGAGATCAAAGCCCTCGGATTCGACGATCCGTTTATACGTCTGTGGCGCTTCTATCTGACTTGTTGCATCGCTAGTTTCAAAGTAGGTCGAACCGATGTGATGCAAGTGGAGCTTACGCATGCGTAATCTTATGGTGCTGGCTGCGCTTTGCCTCCTATCCATGACATCTGCACGGGCAAACGATGCAGTGCAGACACACGTACCCAGTGGGCAGGAAGTTGGCAGTGCACGGCTTTCTTTGATGTTCTGGGATGTCTATGACGTTACGCTCTACGCCCCCCACGGCAAATGGAGTTCCGGTGCCCCTTTCGCATTAAAGCTGCATTATTTTCTCGAAATTAAAGGCGCGGATATTGCTGATCGATCCGTACAGGAAATGAGAAAACAAGGGTTCAGCGACGAGTTAAAACTTGCCGCGTGGCATACCCAGATGCGCGACTTATTTCCCGATGTAAGTGACGGTACTGAGCTAGCCGCTGTATTTGTTCCGGGCGAAATTACAAATTTTTATCAAAACGGTCGGTTCATTGGCAGCATACATGGGGCAGATTTTTCCCTGCAGTTCTTCAATATCTGGTTGGGTGAAAAAACATCTGAGCCTGAGCTGAGGCAAAAACTATTGGGGCTCATATAAATATGACTCAACTTAGCCGTATCCAACTAACACAGTACGGATTTCTCGCCGCGCCAGTCGCATTTGCCGGGTATCCTTTGTATGTACTGGCACCTGACTTTTACGCTGTCCATCAAGGGGTTTCACTGTCGGTGCTTGGAATGGTGCTGCTTGGGTTAAGAATATTTGACGCAATACAAGACCCATTTATCGGGCAGGTCAGTGATCAACTTTCTGGAAAAACCCTGCCGTTGATGCTGGCCTCGGCATTGTTCTTGGTCGCCAGTATTTACACGCTATTTAATCCCATCGGTGCTTATGCTGTTGCGTGGTTTGCGGCCTCTATGTTGGTTGCCGTAACGGCTTACAGCGTACTCAGTATCAATCTGAACACCCTAGGTGCGTTATGGACAAATGACAGGCATGAACAGACACGTATTGCCGGTACGCGCGAAGCTTATGGCTTAGTGGGATTATTGTTTGCCGTAACCTTGCCGGGGATTCTCGAAAAATATCTTCCCCCGGGTCAGGTATTTACCTGGTTCAGTGTGGTTCTCAGCGGTCTAATGATTTTTGCGATGGTTGCTTTTAGTCGCTGGTTTTCGCAACGCCATGCTTTTATTCATCCGGAAAATACACCCTCACAAAAGTTATCGGACACGCTGCGTTTGCTGCCAACGCAAACACGCAAGCTGTTTATGGTCTATGCCATCAGTGTTCTGGCTTCCAGCATTCCTGCGGTTCTGGTGCTGTTTTTTATTCGTGATCGATTAAATAGCGAGGCGTACACCGGCCTATTTCTGTTGCTCTATTTTCTTTCTGGCGCACTGACCATGCCAGTGTGGAAAAATCTTAGCGAACGATACGGAAAGCCGCTGGCCTGGCTACTCTCCATGTTGCTTGCGGTGACGGGTTTTATTTGGGCATTTTTTCTGGGTGGCGGGGATGTTTGGCAATACTGTTTTGTATGCGTTGCTTCGGGGACGGCATTGGGCGCGGATCTTGCGTTACCACCGTCCATCCTTGCCGATCATGTTTATGAGCACCGCTCCGAGGCGACTGCCGCCACGCAGTTTTCTATGCTGACCTTGCTGGCCAAAGCAGGGCTTGCCATGGGATCTGCTATTGCCTTGCCGCTGCTTGATTTAGCCGGCTTTGTGCCCGCTGCAATTAACGATAAGGTCGCGCTTGCTGGGCTAAGTATCGCTTACGCACTGATTCCCTGCTTAATTAAATTGGCAGCTGCTTACTTGTTATATCGCTTCTTTATCACGTCACAAAGGACTAATCGCCATGAATCTTCTGCAAAAAATCACCTTTCTGGGAGTCGTCATAATGCTTAGCAGTTGCGCGGGTCATTCGCTTGATTATTACAAAGACACCACACCCAAGGGTGACATCAAAACTTATTTTAATGGCCCAATTAAGGCTTGGGGTATTGTGCAAGACTGGCGTGGGCGGGTGGTTAATCAATTTGATATCGATATCGTGGGCGAGTGGGACGGTGACACCGGCACACTGACCGAAAACTTTTCTTACTATGATGGCAAAAAACAGCAGCGCGTATGGACGATTAAAAAACTGGCGGACGCTAGTTATGAAGGAACGGCTTCTGACATCATTGATAAGGCGATAGGCAACGTAGAGGGTAATGCGGCCAGGTGGAGTTATGTCATGGATTTGCCTGTGGATGACACGACCTATCGCATCACTTTTGATGATTGGATGTGGCAGATGAATGACGGTGTGCTGATTAATCGCTCGTATCTCAAAAAATTTGGTTTTACGGTATCTGAGCTGACCATTTTTATGCAGAAACAAAAGCCATGATAATGCCGCGATTTAAAGGTGAGATCATCTGGATCATCGGTGCCAGCAGCGGCATTGGGCACGCGCTGGCACTGGAATTAGCGGCAGCAGGCGCAACACTTCTTCTGTCAGCGCGCCGTAAGGACGAACTGGAAAAATTGCGAGCCCAAATTGGCGAACATCATACAATTTACCCTTTAGATATTGCCGATACCGATCTTACAGTCCGCACGGCACAGGCTATTCGTGCGGCAAATACGCGTATTGATCGAGTGATTTTAATGTCGGCGATCTACACGCCTATGACCTTGGACTCTCTCGATATGCTCGCTACCAAGGGTATGATTGAGATCAATTTAATAGGTTATTTTAACGTTGTGCACGCTGTGTTGCCTTTACTCAAGGCGCAAAAATCAGGGCAAATTGTGCTGTGCGGAAGCGTTGCCGGATACGTTGGTTTGCCAGGCGGGCAGCCTTACAGCGCGACCAAAGCAGCGGTGATGAGTCTAGCGGAGAGTCTGCGTGCGGAGTGTGAAAAGCCCATCGATGTAAAACTCATCAGTCCAGGATTTGTCCGTACACCATTGACGGACAAAAACAATTTTCCCATGCCGATGATGATTACGCCCGAGGTGGCTGCAAAAGCGATTGTAAAAGGGTTAAGTCGCCGTGCGTTTGAGATTCATTTCCCCAAACGCTTCACTTTGTTCCTGAAGTGCCTGCGTATGCTCCCTGATTCGTTAAAGTTTTACATTACCCGGCAATTATAAATCGTCGTGATCATCACGTTGCCCGCGTCAAAATCTAGCCGCTCCCGTTAAGCAGGGGGGCTGGAAGGCCGACATCAAAACAAGTATTCTCACACCTCGCGTAACTACGGTGGGCTGGCAGAGTGGTTGAATGCACCGGTCTTGAAAACCGGCAGGGGCGAAAGTCCCTCCTGGGTTCGAATCCCAGGCCCACCGCCATAAACTCCGCTACTTCATTGGCTTGGCAGTACTCCGGCGGTTCCTAGCTTTGTCCAAAGACCCAGAAAATAGCCTGTTGATCGACTTGGCAAATGGCGGAGACGCTGCAGCGGACCCGCAGCAGTATTACGCCGCCGTTGATCTGGGCTCTAATAGCTTTCATATGGTGCTGGCGCGTCAGCTGGCCGGCAAATTACAGATTATTGATCGATTGCGTGATGGTGTTCGTCTTAGTGCCGGTTTGGATGCTGAGGACTACTTGTCCCTGGAGGTTCAAGAGCGCGGGTTAACGGTGTTAGAGCGCTTTGGGCAACGACTGCGCGGTCTGCCTTCCGGTAACGTTCGCGTCATTGGTACCTATACGTTACGCCGGGCAACAAACACTCACGATTTTTTGGAGCGGGCCTATCAAGCCTTAGGTCACCCTGTCGAAGTGGTCTCTGGGCAGGAAGAAGCGCGCCTGATTTATTCGGGTGTCAATTTTACTCAAGGCATCCCATCCAATCGGCGCTTGGTTTTTGATATCGGCGGCGGTAGCTCCGAGCTGGCTGCCGGTTCGGGCGATGTTCCAAGCGTGCTGGAAAGCCTGCATTTGGGTTGTGTCAGTTACAGCCAGGAATTTTTTGCCGACGGTCAGATTACTGCGCGCAACTGGAAGCGGGCAGTCACCGCAGCGCGCCTGGAGATTCAGCCCATACAGCGTGAGTTTATCAACTTTGGTTGGGATGAGGTGGTGGGCACATCCGGCTCGATTCGAGCGGTCCATGGGGTGCTCCAGGCCGCTGGTTTGGTTGATAGCCAGCTAACCGCCACAGGCATGGATGCATTACCTGAACTGCTGCAGCGCGTAGGGCAAATCGACAAATTAACCAGTTTGGGTGGTGACATGACGCCTGAACGAGCCGCTGTTTTTGTCGGGGGCGCGGTCATCTTAAAAGCGGCTTTTGAGGCCTTCAAATTCTCCACCATGAATTATTGTGACGGCGCCCTGCGCGAAGGTGTCTTGGCCGAGCTGCTGGGTACTTCGCCGCGTCGTGAGGACGTGTGTCGCCATACGGTGGATAGCTTGACTCGGCTTTATCACATCGATAGCGAACACGGTCGGCGTGTTGCAGAAACAGCGGCCGAGATTTTTGATCAACTGCCTGGCGAAATGAAGGATCGTGAAGAGCTTCGTGACTTGCTGCTGTGGTCTGCAGAATTACACGAGGTGGGCCTGGCGGTCTCTCACGTTGGTTATCACAAGCACGGCCATTATCTGCTGGTGAATAGTGATCTGGCAGGGTTTTCTCGCGCCGATCAAACGTTGATGGCTTTGCTGGTGCGCTCGCATCGTCGCAGTATCGTTGCCAAAGAATTCAAATCACTGCCGACGGATTATCAAAAGTGGGCATTGCGGCTAACGGTGCTGTTGCGATTGGCGGCGCTATTGCACCGCGCGCGCGTCCCTGACCCCATGCCATCGCTGCAGATTATCAAGGCGACAGAGCAATCCTTAGAAGTTAAATTCTCGCCAAACTGGTTGACCCAGCATCCGCTCACCCTGGCAGACCTTCATGCAGAGGTCGTCCGTCTTAAGCAATACCGTTTCGATCTCAAGTTTTGACGCAAGGTAGGCTAAGTTTTTCTGGCTTAGGCTTTGTCCGCCAGTTTT
>Ga0255311_1000010_pt1 | contig 22423 bp, 18 predicted proteins | sample EtOH4_T0_E4_meta_FD_201358 | JGI IMG/M metagenome (GOLD analysis project Ga0255311, IMG submission 201358) | Sandy soil microbial communities from University of British Columbia, Vancouver, Canada - EtOH4_T0_E4 | ecosystem: Engineered > Artificial ecosystem > Sand microcosm > Unclassified ... | reverse complement strand
TCGCGGCGTAGGAGGCCGTGCCGCTGGTGCTTCTCATAAATGAAATCGACCGCGCGCCCGACCAACGGCGAGTTGCGGCTGTTGAGGACTTCGTAGTCTTTGGGATTGTCGACCCCGAGGCCCTTCAACTGCTCGTAGACGTCCTCGCGGCCGACCAGCACCGGCGTGCCGTAGCCCGCTTCCTTGAAGGCGATCGCGGCGCGCAGCACGTTGGGCTCCTCGCCTTCCGCGAACAGCACCCGCTTCGGGTTCGAGCGCGCCGCTTCATAGGCCAGGCTCATCACCGCCACGGTCGGATTGAGCCGCGCGCGCAATTGCTGGCGGTAGGCGATCATGTCTTCGATCGGTTTTTGCGCGACTCCGGTGCGCATCGCCGCCTCGGCGACGGCGGAGGCGACCACCTCCATCAGCCGAGGATCGAAGGGCGCCGGAATGATATAGTCACGGCCGAAGCTGTGGGTCTGGCCGCCGTAGGCCGCGGCGACCTCCTCGGGCACCGCCTCGCGCGCCAGCTCGGCGAGCGCGTGGGCGGCGGCGATCTTCATCTCGTCGTTGATCGCGGTGGCGCGCACGTCGAGCGCGCCGCGGAAGATGAACGGGAAACCGAGCACGTTGTTGACCTGGTTGGGATAGTCGGAGCGGCCGGTGGCGATGATCGCGTCGGGCCGCGCGGCGCGCGCCTCGGGCGGGCTGATCTCCGGGTCGGGGTTGGCCATGGCGAAGATGATCGGCTCCTTGGCCATCGCGGCGACCATCTCGGGCTTGAGCGCGCCGGCCGCCGACAGGCCGAGGAACAGGTCGGCGCCTTTCAACGCATCGGCCAGCGTGCGCGCATCAGTGTCGGCGGCGTGCGCCGACTTCCACTGGTCGACGTCGCCGCGGCCCTTGTAGATGACGCCCTTGCGGTCGCACATGATGACCTGGTCGCCACGCACGCCCATCGCCTTGATGAGCTCGGTGCAGGCGATCGCCGCGGCGCCGGCGCCGTTGACCACCACCTTCAGGTCGGAAAGGCTGCGCCCGGTCAGGAAGCAGGCGTTGATCAGCCCGGCGGCGGTGATGATCGCGGTGCCGTGCTGGTCGTCGTGGAACACCGGGATGTTCATCCGCTCCTTGAGCGCCTGCTCGATGACGAAGCAGTTGGGGGCGGCGATGTCCTCGAGGTTGATGCCGCCGAAGCTCGGCTCGAGCAGGGCGACGGCATCGATGAACTTCTGCGCATCTTCGGTCGCGACTTCGATGTCGATCGAATCGACATCGGCGAAGCGCTTGAACAGCACCGCCTTGCCTTCCATCACCGGCTTGGCGGCAAGCGCGCCGAGATTGCCCATGCCAAGGATCGCGGTGCCGTTGGTGATCACCGCGACAAGGTTGCCCTTGGCGGTCAGCTCATAGGCGCGGCCGGGGTCGTCGGCGATCGCCTGCACCGGTACCGCGACGCCCGGCGAGTAAGCGAGGCTGAGGTCGCGCTGCGTCGCCATCGGCTTGGTGGCGATGATCTCGATTTTCCCCGGCCGCCCGCGCGAGTGATACTCGATCGCCTCGCCTTCCGAGAATTTGACGTTGCTTTCGCTCATGCTGGCTCCCTGGCGCCGGCCTTTAGCCAAAGGGTGTGGGAAGAGTCACGCATAGCCGCTACCAATCCGGGATGGCCCGAGCCGACGAACCGACGCCGATGATGGCGCAATACCGGCGCCTCAAGGACGAGGCCGGCGATGCCCTGCTGTTCTACCGGATGGGCGACTTCTTCGAATTGTTCTTCGACGACGCCCGGGTCGCCGCCCAGTGCCTCGACATCGCGCTGACCAGGCGCGGCGCAAGCGAGGGCGAGCCGATCCCGATGTGCGGCGTCCCGGTGCACGCGGCCGAAGCCTATCTCGCGCGGCTGATCCGGGCCGGCCACCGCGTCGCCATCGCCGAGCAGATCGAGAATCCGGCGCAGGCGCGCAAAGCGCGCGGGTCGAAGGCGCTGGTCGAGCGCGCGGTCGTCAGGCTGGTAACACCGGGTACGCTGACCGAGGAGGCGCTGCTCGAATCGGGCGCGAGCAACTGGCTGGCGGCGGTCGGGCGGGCGGGCGAGGACCTGGCGATCGCCGCCGCCGACATCTCGACCGGGCGGTTCGAGCTGATAGCCTGCGGGCCCGGGGAGCTGGCCGCCGAGCTGGCGCGGCTGGCGCCGGCCGAGACCATCGCCGACGGAGCGATACCCGGGGTAAACACGACGGGCGGCAAGGGCGGCTTCGACAGCGCCAGCGGCGAACGCGCTCTGAAATCCCGCTTCGGGCTGGCGACGCTCGACGGGTTGGGCGCGCCGTCCCGCGCGGAATTGGCCGCCGCCGGCGGGTTGCTCGCCTACCTCGACGCAACCCAGAAGGGCGCCGGCATCCTGCTCGACGCGCCGCGGCGGATCGCCCGGTCGAGCCATGTCGCGATTGACACCGCGACGCGCGAAAGCCTCGAGCTCACCCGCTCGGCGTTCGGCGGCGTCGCCGGCAGCCTGCTCGCCGAGATCGACCGCTGCCAGACAGCCGCGGGACGACGGCTGCTAGCCGAGGATATTTCCGCGCCGCTGACCGAGCGCCCGGCGATCGAGGCCAGGCTGAGCCAAGTCGCGTGGCTGCATGAAGATGCGCTGCGGCGCGAGCGGGTGCGGGTGGCGCTGAAAGCGATGCCGGATTTCGCCCGCGCGTTGGCCAGGCTGGCGGCGCAGCGCGGCAGCCCGCGCGACCTCGCGCTGCTGCGCGACGGGCTGTCCGCCGCCGCCGCGCTGCAGGCCGAGCTGGCCGCCGAGCCCGACCGGCCGCCGCTGCTCGAGGCCCTGCTGCCGCGGCTTGGCGGGCACGACGCGCTGGTCGCCAGGCTGGCCGCGGCGCTGATCGAATCGCCGCCGCTCGACGCGTCGAAGGGCGGCTATATCGCCGAGGGCTATGACCAAGCGCTCGACGCGTTGCGCGCCGCATCGTCGGACGGTCGCCGCGCGATCGCCGGGCTCGAAAGCCGCTACCGCGATGTGACCGGAGTCGCCGCGCTGAAGATCCGCCACAATGCCGTGCTCGGCTATCATATCGAGGTTTCGGCGCGGCACGCCGAGCGGCTGATGGCGCCGGATTCGGGCTTCACCCACCGCCAGACGCTGGCCGGCGTGGTTCGGTTCAATTCGCCCGACCTGCACGCCGAAGCGGCGCGGGTGGTCGAGGCCGGGGGGCATGCACTGGCGGTCGAAGCCGCGCATGCCGAGGAGCTGGCCGCACTCGCCGTCGCCGCCGCCCCGGCAATCACCGCGACCGGCGATGCGATCGCCCGGATCGACGTTGCCGCCAGCCACGCGGCGCGCGCCGCCGAGGGCGGCTGGACCCGCCCGCAACTCACGGATGAGCCGTGCCTCGAGATCGAAGCCGGGCGGCACCCGGTGGTCGAAAGTGCGCTCACCCAATCCGGCGAACGCTTCGTCGCCAACGATCTGTCGATGAGCAGCGGCGACCGGCTGTGGCTGATTACGGGGCCCAACATGGGCGGCAAGTCGACTTTCCTGCGCCAGACCGCGCTGATCGCCGTGCTGGCGCAAGCCGGCGCCTTCGTCCCCGCCGCCCGCGCCCGGATCGGCCTCGTCGACCGACTATTCAGCCGCGTCGGCGCGTCGGACAATCTCGCGCGCGGCCGCTCGACCTTCATGGTCGAGATGGTCGAGACCGCCGCGATCCTCGCCCAGGCCAGCCCGCAGAGCTTGGTGATCCTCGACGAGATCGGCCGCGGCACTTCGACCTACGACGGGCTGGCGATCGCCTGGGCGGTGGTCGAGGCGATGCACGACCAGGTGCAATGCCGGACGCTGTTCGCGACTCATTATCATGAGCTGACGCGGCTCGCCGGGCGCCTCGACGGCCTGTCGCTCCACCACGTCCGCGCGCGCGAATGGAAGGGCGATTTGGTGCTGCTCCATGAAGTCGCAGACGGGGCGGCCGACCGCAGCTACGGCATCGCCGTGGCCAAGCTCGCCGGGCTGCCGCCGTCGGTCGTCGCGCGGGCGAAATCGGTGCTGTTGAAACTGGAAGCGGGACGCGACGCGACCGGTGGGATTGCCGCGGGGCTGGACGACCTGCCGCTGTTCGCCGCCGCGGTCGAACCCGAGCGGCCAAACGACGAACTCGCCGACGCGCTGGCCGGGATCGAGCCCGACCGCCTGTCGCCGCGCGAGGCGCTCGAAATATTGTACCAGCTCAAACGGCTGGCAGCGGAACGGACCGGCGGATGACGGCGCTCGAGCCCGTCGCCGATCGCCGCGCGATCATCGACCGCCGGGCGCTGGCCGACCGGATCGCCGGCGTGCGGGCGGGCAAGCGCCGGACCGGGGAGGTCGCCAGGATCCTCGCCGAAGCGCTGGCGTCGGGCCGCGCCGAAGTCGCCCGGCGGCTGTCGGAGGAGCCCGGCCGCGGCCGCGCCGCCGCCCGCGCCACCGCCTTCCTCCACGACCAGATCGTCCGCCTCGCCTATGATGCTGCGGCGCCGGAGGCCGGCAAGATGGCGGTCGTGGGTCTCGGCGGGACCGGGCGCGGCGAGCTGGCGCCGTTCAGCGACGTCGACCTGATGTTCCTGACCGCGGCCAAACCGACGCCGGACGACGAGCAGGCGGCCGAAGCCATCCTCCACCTGCTGTGGGACCTGAAACTCAAGGTCGGCCATTCGCTGCGCTCGGTCGCCGAACTGATCGCGCTGGCGAAGAAGGACATGACCGTGCGCACGGCGTTTCTCGAGGCGCGGCTGCTGTGGGGCGAAGAGAGTCTGTTCGATCTCGCGCAGCGGCGATTCCGCAAGGAAGTCGTCGCCGGCACCGCGGCGCAATTCGTCGCCGCCAAGCTCGCCGAGCGCGACGCGCGCCACGTCAAGATGGGCGACAGCCGCTACGTCGTCGAGCCCAACGTCAAGGACGGCAAGGGCGGGCTTCGCGACCTCCACACGCTCTACTGGATCGGCAAATACGTCCACGACGTCGAGCGCCCGTCGGACCTGGTCGGCGCCGGCCTGCTGACCGCGACCGAGTTCGCCAGCTTCGAACGCGCCGAGCGCTTCCTGTGGGCGGTGCGCTGCCACTTGCACCTTGCCGCCGGGCGCGCCGAGGAACGGCTCGGGTTCGACCATCAGCGGCACATCGCGCAAGTCATGAACTACGCCGACCGCCCGGGAAAATCGGCGGTCGAGCGCTTCATGCAATTCTATTTCCTGAACGCCAAGACGGTCGGCGATCTGACCGGGCAATTCCTCGCCGAGCTCGACGAGCAATTGGGCAAGAAGGGATTCCGTTTCGCGCTGCCGACCATCCGCCGCCGGCCTAAACGATTGAACGGTTTCACCCTCGACCGCGGCCGCCTGTCGGTCCCGTCCGACGCGTTCCTCGCCGAGGATCCGGTGCGCCTGCTCGAGCTGTTCGCGCTCGCCGCGCGCGAGCGGCTCGAGATCCATCCCAACGCGATGCGCGCCGCGACCCGCGATGCCAAATTGATCGACGCCAAGGTGCGCGACGATGCCAGGGCCAACGCCTTGTTCATGGACGTGCTGACCAATCTCGACGCGCCCGACACAGTGCTGCGCTGGATGAACGAAGCTGGCGTGTTCGGCCGCTTCGTGCCCGACTTCGGGCGCGTCGTCGCACAGATGCAGTTCGACATGTACCACCATTATACGGTCGACGAGCATTCGATCCGCGCCATCGGGCTGCTCGCGGCGATCGAGCGCGGCGAGCTCGCCAAGGACCATCCGCTGTCGACAGCGTTGTTCCGCCAGCTCGCGTCGCGGCGGACGCTCTACGTCGCGGTGCTGTTGCACGACATCGCCAAGGGCCGCGGCGGCGATCACAGCGTCATCGGCGCCGAAATCGCCTTGAAGCTCGGACCGCGCTTCGGACTCGACGCGGCCGAGACCGAGACCGTTTCCTGGCTGGTGCGCTATCATCTGCTGATGTCGGCGACCGCGTTCAAGCGCGACCTCGCCGACCCCCAGACGATCGAGGATTTCGTCCACCAGGTGCAAAGCCCGGAGCGGCTGCGGCTGCTGCTGATCCTGACCGTGGTCGACATTCGCGCCGTCGGGCCCGGCGTGTGGAACGAGTGGAAGCGGGTGCTGCTGCGGACCCTGTTCGACGCCGCCGAAGAGCGGCTGCGGCTGGGGCACAAGCAACGCGGTCGGACCGAGCTGATCGCCGCGCGGCAGGAGGAGCTGGCCAAGAAACTTGGTTGGAAGGCGTCGATCGCTCGCGCTTATGCGAAGCGACTGCCGGACGCCTACTGGCTCGCCGAGCCGCTCGAGTGGCAGGTCGCCAACGCGCGCCAGGTCGCCACTGCCGAAGCGCGCATCGGCGAGTCGGTCCCGAGCGTCGTCGCCGACAACGATGCCGACAGCAACGCGACCCGGATCAGCGTCTTCACGCCCGACCGCGAGGGGCTGTTCTTCCGCATCTGCGCGGGGCTCGCGGCGGCCGGCGCGAACATCATCGACGCGCGCGTCCACACCACCCGCGACGGCATCGCGCTCGACAATCTGCTGGTCGTCGACGGCCAGGGCCGCGCCTACGCCGACAAACGGCTGCGCAATCGCCTGGTGCGTTCGGTCGAGGCGGCACTCAACAGCGCGCACCCGCCGCGGCTGCCCGCGGCCGAGAGGAGCGGGCCGCGCGCCGCCGCGTTCCGGATTGCGCCGTCGGTGGTGATCGCCGAGCGCGCGTCGAGTCGAACCACGGTCGTCGAGGTCAATGCGCTCGACCGCATCGCGCTGCTCGCCGCGCTGGCCCGCGCGATCCACGATTGCGGGCATCGCATCCACTCGGCCCACATCGCCACCTACGGCGAGCGCGCCGTCGACGTCTTTTATCTGACCCGCGCGGACGGCAAGAAACTCGACGCCGACGACGCGGCCGAGCTGCGGTCCGCGCTGCTCGCCGCGGCACGCAACGAAGCCGAAGCGCGCGCCGCTTAAGTCCTAAACGACGTCCCCGTTCAGCCGCGCTCGCCGGCCGCGGGCGGCGGCGGTGGGGGCGGTGGAGGCGGCGGTGGCGGGCAGGCCGCCGTCGCGTCGATTACGCTGCCGTCCGGGCAAACCTGGGTCGCCGGAGGCGGCGGCGGCGCGGGCGGCGGCTCGTACGGCGGGGCCGCGGCGCGGGGCGGGCCGAACTTGGCACGCAGCGTCAGGCCATAGGTCCGCGGCTCGGCGAGGAACGCGCCGTACAGCTGGGTCGAGCGGGTGTAGAAGCCCTGCTCGACGCCACGCTGGGTACCCGAACCCTGGATCGGCGCGTCAAACGCGACCTGCATATAGTCCTTGTTGAACAGGTTCTGCGCCCACAGCTCGACGCCCCACTCGTTATCCGTGCCGCGCACGCCGATGCGCGCGTTGACCACGGTGAAGGCCTTCTGGACCTTCTCGATATCGAGGTCCGAGCCGGTGTTTATCTTCGACTGGTGGCGGAAGTCGGCGTAGAGCAAGCCGCGCAATCCGGTGTTGCCAAGCCGCGGGGTCCAGGTCGCCGAACCGGTAATCGCCGTCCCGGCGCTGTTCGACAGCCGGCGGCCCGGCAGCTGGAACAAGGCGTTGGTCAGCGGCTTGCCACCGGCGCCGACCAGATTGTTGCGGTACTTGGTTTGCACGAACGTCCCGCCAAGGTTGAGCGCGACATCCGGGATGATCCGGGTGAACACCTCGACCTCGACGCCGCGGCTGCGCACGCCCGGCTTCAACTTGCCGGTGCAGGCGCCGGTCGCGGCACTGTTGTCGGTGTCGGCGCCGCCGAGATCGTCGGAACAGGCGTTGATGTTCTCGACGATGAAGTTGAGGCCATTGAACGTGTTCAGCTGGAAGTTCTTGAACTCCTGCTGGAACACCGCGACGTTCACGTCGATGCCGCGGCCGTTGTACTTGGCGCCCAGCTCGAACGCGTCATTGGTCTCCGGCTTGAACGTCAGGTCGTCGTGGATGTTCGCGGCCCCGGTCGACGCGCAATTCAATTGCACATCCGTGAGGCAGATCGAGCCATTGCCGTTGGCGCGGGCGAGCGCCGCACGGTCGAGGTTGTAGCCGCCGGCCTTGTAGCCGCGCGAATAGCTCGCATAAGTCAGCAGGCTGTCGACCGGCTTCCAGCTCAGCACCGCGGTACCCGACAGCTTGCTTTCGCTCTTGTGATCGCTGTCGGTGAAGGCCCCGCCCGGAATGCCCGGGGACACGCAAGGCAGCGCCTGCAAGGAATTAAGTGCGCTACCGGCAACGATGGTGCACAGCGTATTATTGTCCCTAAGATCCGCGGACAGTTTCTTGCGCTCATGCGTGTAGCGGGCGCCGATCGTCACCTTGATGGTGTCGGTAACCGAGAAGATGTTGTGGGTGAACAAGGCCCAGTTGCGGCTGCTCTGGTTCCAGGTGTCGTCGAGCGCGGCGCCGTTGAGCGTCAGCGCCGGATTCGTCAAATTGGAGAATCCGCTGTTCGTGAACCCGGCGCCGTTGAACGGCGCTAATCGCGAGAAGGCGCGGAAGACGCCTTGTTGCGCCGCCGGCAACAGCCCGACGATCGCTCCCGAGGTGGCCTGGTTGAAGCAGGTTCCTCCCCCGGCCGCACCCGGCTGAACGAGCCCCTGGCCGAGCGCGACGACGGCCGGAACGCCAGAAGCGATCAGGGCCTGGGCGAAATTGTTGGCGACCAGGCAGTTCGCGTAGCGCGCATAATCCTGGCCGTAGGCGAGGTTGTCGTCGACGCGAAGCTTCTCGTTCGCGAAATAGCCTCCGACCAGCCAGTCGAGCTTGCCGCCGAAGGTCTCGCCCTGGAGCCGGATCTCCTGGGTAAAGGTCTTGAACCGGTTGAACGCGCTGCCGTCGTCATTGCGGTAGAGGATGTCGAGATTGTTGAAGTCGGCATCCTGGCCGCGAATATATTTGTTGGTCCGATAAGCGGTGATCGAAGTCAGCTCGGCGCCGCCGAAGTCATAGACCAGCTCGCCCGACAGGCCGCCGTCCTTGACGTCGGAACGGTAGCTTCGACCGGGCGTGATCGAGGTATCGCGAGCGAACGTGTCGTCGCTGATGATCGCGCCGAGGCCGCGCTCGATCGTGGCGATGGTCGACGGCTGCTCGCCCGCGGCCGTGAAGTCATGCGCGGGCAGGTACGGAGCGCCGCAGCATTCCTCGTTGCGCTTGGCGTAATCGGCGATCAGCCGGAACGACAGATTGTCGCTCGGCTGGAACAGCACCTGGGCTCTCAATAGCCAGCGGTCGCGGTTGTTAAGGTCGCGCCCCGAGATGACGTCATGGAGGAAGCCGTCGCGCCTCATGTAGACGCCGTCGAGGCGCCACGCGACCGCTTCGGAGATCGGGCCGGTGGCGCTGAGCTCGAGCCGCCGCGAGTCGTAATTGCCGATGTCGAGCTGGCCGGCCATCAGCGTCTCGAAGCGCGGCTTGGCGGTGATGATCGAAATCAGGCCGGCCGACGTGTTGCGGCCGAACAAGGTCCCCTGCGGTCCGCGCAGGACTTCGATCCGGTCGACCGGTCCGAGCTCGGTCAGGCCGACGCCGGTGCGCGAGCGATAGACGCCGTCGATGAATACGCCGACCGAGCTTTCGAGCCCGGGGTTGTCACCGACCGTGCCGATGCCGCGAATGCGGGCGACGCCGGCGCCGGCTTCCGACGAAGTCGAGGAGACCAGCAGCGACGGCGACAATTGCGTCAGCTGGCGGATGTCGTTGGCACCGGAATTCTCGAGCGTCTCGGAAGTGACCGCGCTGACCGCGAGCGGAACATCGGACAGCGCTTCGTTGCGCCGCGTCGCCGTGACGACGATGTCGCCGGTGTCGACCGGCTGCTGCTCGACCGCCTTGTTGTCGACGGCCGCGGCTTCGGCGGTCGCTCCCTCGGTCGGCTTCGCGGTTCCCTGATCGGTGTCGGTCACTTGCGCCTGCGCCGGAACGGCGAGAGCGGCCAAGCCTGCTGAAATCAGCCATACGGATTTGCGCACCATTTTCGACTCCCCCTGCCAAACGCTGCGCGCGAGAGGCTAATCCACGGATGCGGCTAAGGGAAGCGCAACAGCAACAATCCGTGACGATACGCCAACGGGTTGCGGCGTGGATGCAACAGCCGTCGATTTTTTGTTGATTTCCGTAACGGAATGCGGCGCGGCGTTTGGCCTGCAGTTTGCGCCCGCCCGATCAGCCCGAAGCGTAGCTTTCGAGATAGAAGCAGCGCCGGCAGCGGTAGGTTGTAACTTCGACCTGATCGAGTCCACGCAACTTGAGGCCAGTCCAGATGCTTTTGCGCGGCACGCCCGCCACCCATTTCGGAACCAGCCTGGTCCCGTGCCCCTGGTCGATCATGTAGCCCGGCTCCATTCCCGACGAACAGCGCGGGCAATTGAGCGACCGGTTGACCGGAGCCATGCTCACTTCGGCGCCAGCACCATCAGCATCTGGCGGCCTTCCATGCGCGGATGGGCCTCGACCTTGGCCAATTCGGCGGTTTGCTCCTGGACCCGGCGCAGCACCGCCATGCCCAGTTCGCCGTGCGCCATCTCGCGGCCGCGGAAGCGCATCGTAACCTTGACCTTGTCGCCGTCCTCGAGGAACTCGAACACCTTCTTCATCTTCGTATCATAGTCGTGATCGTCGATGTTCGGACGCATCTTGATCTCCTTGATCTCCTGCGTCTTCTGCTTCTTGCGCTGCTCGTTGGCCTTTTTCTGCGCCTCATATTTGTAGCGGCCGATGTCGAGGAACTTGGCGACCGGCGGATCGGCGTTGGGAGAGATCTCGACCAGGTCGAGCCCGACTTCGGCGGCCTGCTCGAAGGCTTCGCGCGTATACATCACGCCGAGATTTTCGCCGTTTTCGTCGATCACCCGCACTTTCGGGGCGGTGATGAACTCGTTGTATCGGGGGCCGGACATGGACGGCGGCGTCTGCGGGCGGCGCGGATAAGGCGGGGGTATAGCTTGGTCTCCAATCGGTGGGTCTGACAACCGGAGTTAGGCGGTTGGGCAGTGGATGAAAAGGCTGCCGCCGATTCCGCGAGTCGTTTTTGCAACGACCTGTGGCGATGCGGCGTCAGGGCGCGACGCGATCACTCAACGCCGCAGGTCCGGCGGCACGGCCTCGGCGGCGATCATCGCGACCGCCTCGTCGAGACTCATCATCTGCTGGCGCTCCTCGGAGTCCATGCGCCGGAGGGCGACCGTGCCCTCGTCGGCCTCGCGCTTGCCGACGACCAGCAGCAGCGGGACCTTGGCGAGGCTGTGCTCGCGGACCTTGTAATTGATCTTCTCGTTGCGAAGGTCGGTTTCGACGCGAATGCCCACGGCGGCGAGCTTTTCCGCCACCTGCCGCGCATAGTCATCGGCGTCCGAGACGATGGTCGCGACCACCGCCTGCACCGGCGCCAGCCACAGCGGGAACTTACCGGCGTGATGCTCGATGAGGATGCCGATAAAGCGCTCGAACGTGCCGAGGATCGCGCGGTGAAGCATCAGCGGATGATGTTTTTCACCGTCCTCGCCGACGTACACCGCGCCCAGCCGCTGCGGCATCGACGGATCGAGCTGATGAGTCCCGCACTGCCAAGTCCGTCCGATCGCGTCGGTCAGATGGAATTCGAGCTTGGGGCCGTAGAAAGCGCCCTCGCCGGGCAGCACCTCGTATTCGAGCCCGGTTTCCTTCAGCGCCTGCTCGAGATCAGCCTCAGCGCGGTCCCACTCCTCGTCGCTGCCGATGCGCTCGTCCGGTCGGGTCGCGAGCTTCACTTGGTAATCGGGAAAGCCGAGGTCGCGGTAAACGGAGTCGAGCAGCGCGCAAAAGGCTTTGGTCTCGTCGACCAGCTGGTCGCGCGTGCAGAAAATGTGGCCGTCGTCCTGCGTGAACTGGCGCACGCGCATGATGCCGTGGAGCGCCCCGTGCGGTTCGTTGCGGTGGCAGCAGCCGAACTCGGCGAGCCGGAGCGGCAGCTCCTTGTAGCTCGTGATGCCCTGCTTGAAGACCTGGACGTGCGCCGGGCAGTTCATCGGCTTTAGGGCCATCAGATCGGCATCGCCGGTGATGACCGGCCTGCCTTCGTCGGTGCCGGGCACCTCGTCGGGGACGACGAACATATTCTCGCGGAACTTGCCCCAGTGGCCCGAGAGCACCCACAGCTTCGAATCGATCAACTGCGGTGTCTTGATTTCGTTATAGCCGGCGGCGTCGAGGCGGCGGCGCATATAGGCCTCGAGCTGCCGCCAGATGACCCAGCCCTTGGGGTGCCAGAACACGCTCCCGTGCGCCTCGGCCTGAAGGTGGAACAGGTCCATCTCCTGGCCAATCTTGCGGTGATCGCGCCTGGCCGCTTCCTCGAGCCGGACGAGATAGGCGTCCAGCTGTTTCTTGTTGAGCCACGCGGTGCCGTAGATGCGGCTCAGCATCGGGTTCCTGGGATCGCCGCGCCAGTACGCGCCCGACACCCGCGTCAGCTTGAACGAGGCGGGGTCGAGCTTGCCGGTCGAGGCGAGGTGCGGGCCGCGGCACAGGTCGACCCACGCGCTGTCGCCCTCCCCCGAACGGTACATGGTGATCGCTTCGCCCTCGGGCAGCTCCATCACCCATTCGGCCTTGAACGCCTCGCCGCTTTTTTCGAAATATTCGCGCACCTGTTTGCGGGTCCACACCTCGCGCACGAGGCGCTCGTCGGACGCGATAATGCGGCGCATCTCCTCCTCGATAGCGGGGAGATCCTCCTCGGTGAACGGGCCGCGGCCCGGCGCCGGCGCGAAGTCGTAGTAGAAGCCGTCATCGGTCGCCGGGCCGAACGTAATCTGGGTGCCGGGAAACAGGCTCTGCACCGCCTCGGCGAGCACATGGGCGAAGTCGTGGCGGACCAGTTCCAGCGCCTCTTTCTCGTCGCGCGACGTGACCAGCGCCAGCGCGGCATCGCTTTCGAACGGCCGATGCAAGTCGCGCAGCTCGCCATCGACCTTGGCCGCGAGCGCAGCCTTGGCGAGCCCCGGGCCGATTGCCGCCGCGACATCGGCCGGCGTCGAGCCCTCGGGCATCTCCCGAACCGAACCGTCGGGAAGCGCGATCTTGAATATCTTGTTCATCGGACAGCGGCTCTAGCCGCCGTCCGCTTTTCCCTCAACCGCTGCCCTCACAAGCCGCGGAATGGCGATGCCCGGGGGAGCAAAGTGGAATTCGCCGGGGATCGCCACCTTGGCCGATTCGGTCGGCGGATGCAGCGGCACGCCCTCGAAGCTGAGCTGGGCGCTGGCCCACAGCTCGCCGAGATCGCCGCCGACAATGTGGCCGTCGGCGACCGACAGCCGGACACCGCCGACATGGGCGGCGACGACGACAAGGAAGTTGAGCTCGACGCACGGACAGGAGGCGACCGTGACCGCGATCACCGGGTTGAACTCGCGGCTGACATCATGCTCGCCGAGCTCGATCACCGACCGCTCCCCGGGCGGATGCTGGTCCGGATCGGCCAGGGCGGCGATGGGCGCGGCCTGCGCCCAAGCCCTGGCAAGCACCTCGAGCAAGTCGCAATCGAGCACCGACTTCAGAGCGTCGAGCAGTTGGTCGCCGATGAAGTCCCAGGCGAGCTTCATGCCGTCGACCTGTTCGTCGTCGCAGAGCCTGGTCCTGACCTGCTCGGCCATTGAGTCGAGCCGTTCCGGGAGCAGCGCGCTGAGGCGCACGCCCTCAGCCACCGCTCGCCCCGGGCGTCGCGAGGCGGGCGCGGATCGCCACGGGCGGGCTGACGAACGACAGCCCGCTGATGGCACTGGCGCCGGCCGACAGGTCGATCCTCGGCTTCAGCGCGAGCGCGGCGCGGGTCCGGGCGATCCGGCGCATTCGCAGCCCGCGCATGACGGCGGCGACGGCGGCCGCGGCGACAAGCAGGCCGAGCAGCAGCCAGGTGCTGGCGGCAAAGATGGACGGAGTCGGCTCCGCGACCGCGGCCGGAGATGGCACGGCCGGCTCGATCGCCACTGGCGGCACAATTGCAATCGGCGGCGCAGTTGGTGCGGGGGCGTCGGGGACGACCACCGGCGGCGGCACGGTGGGCTCGATCGAAGCCGGCGATACGTCGCGCGGCCTCGGCCGGGGCGCGGGTGTTGCCACGGCGGGTTCAACCGTTGGCCGCGGCCTGGGAACGGTCGCGGCAGAACGCGGCGAGGGACTAATCACGGCAGGGGCCGGCGTGGCGTTCGTTGTCGGGGTCGGAGCCGGGATCACGGCTGCGCCGGGCGTTGCCGCCGGTTCCGTAGCGGCGACCGGATCTGCGGGTGCAGCGGTCGCAGTCGCCGGCCGCGGCGGCGCGATCGCATTGACGAGGCCTTGCAGCAATTTCTTGCGCAGCTTGGGCGAGATGCTCGGCTGGACGCCAATTTGGCCAGGGGCGGATCCCGTGGCGGGTGCGGGGGCCGTGGCGACCGTACCGGTGTCCGCGGTGCCTTGGGCCTGCGCCCGCGCGGCGCCGGCCAGTGACAACGCGGCGATCAACGCGGCGATTGCGAGCCTCATGGTTCCCCCCGGATCCGGCAGCAGCGCAACCTTCCGGTCATTTCCCTGAGACTGTCAAGCGCAAGCCCCTCGGGATCGGCGCAAACGCCGCCCCCTGACCGCGCGGAAGTGGTGATGTCAATGACACTTGACATCGTCGGGAGATGAATGTAAAGCGAACTTGATAACTAGGAAAGGAGGCTTGTCATATGGTTGCCCGTACGCCTGCGTGGAAACGCTACAATATTCGCGTCGTCTGGCTGAGCCTCGTCTACGCGGCGTTCCTTATCGCCGCCGTTTACGGCTTCAAGCACCAGCTTGTGCCCGGCGCGCTCAAGTACTTTGTCGCTGTCCTGCCCGCCTTGCCGATTATCGGCATCTTTGGTGCAATCGGCCGCTACCTGGTCGAAGAGCAGGATGAGTATATCCGGATGCTCATGGTCCGGCAGACACTCTGGGCGAGCGCGTTCTCGCTGAGCGTAGCGACCACTTGGGGCTTCCTCGATAACTTCCGCCTTGTCGGCCATGTCGATGGCTACTGGATCGCAGTCCTGTGGTTCGTCGGACTCGGCCTCGGCGGGATCTACAACAAGCTGACGCTTGGCGAGGCTGGCTGCTGATGGAAAACCGTCTCAGGGTGCTCCGCGCCGCGCGCAGCTGGAGCCAGCAGGATTTGGCCGAGCGGCTGGAGGTATCACGCCAGAGCGTCAATGCGATCGAGACCGGGAAATACGACCCGTCGCTGCCGCTCGCCTTCCGCGTCGCCGAGCTGTTCGACCTGCCGATCGAGGAGATTTTCGTGTCGCCCTCGCGGCGCAGCTCGAAGGCGATCTGACCTCAGGGGCGATCTGACCTCAGGCCGGCTGGGCGGCCAGCGCCTCGTCGATCAGCGCCTCCGCGCGCAGGAACAGCTGGGTATCGACGATGACCCCGGACGCATGCGCGTTCTCGATCACCTGGGCGGGGCGCGACGCGCCGATGATCGCCGAGGCGATATTGGGCTCGCGCAATACCCAGGCGAGCGCGAACTGGGGCAGCGTCAGCCCCGCTTCCTCGGCTGACGGTTTCAATTGCTGCACGGCTCGCAGCAGCCCGGGCTGCATCAGCCGGTCCATCCAGCCCCCCATCGACTCGCTGGTCGCGCGGGTGCCCGGCGGCGGCGGTTTGTCGGGGTCATATTTTCCACTGAGCACACCCTGCCCGAGCGGCGACCAGACGATCTGCGAGATGCCATTGGCGGCGCACAGCGGGATCACCTCGTCCTCCGGCTCGCGCCAGACCAGCGAATATTGCGGCTGGCTCGATACGAACTTGGTGACGCTGGTCATGTCGAGCGCCGCCTGGATGCGCTCGGCCGGCCATTCCGAAAAGCCGATGTAGCGGACCTTGCCGCTGTCGACCGCGCGGGTCAGCGCTGCCATCGTTTCCTCGAGCGGGGTGTCCCAGTCGTAGCGGTGGCACTGGTAGAGATCGATCACGTCGACCTGCAGCCGCTTCAATGACGCATCGAGCTGCTTTTCGACCTGGCTCGCCGAAAGTCCACGGTCGGTGTCGCTCATCGGGAAATAGAGCTTGGTCGCCAGGACATAGCTGTCGCGCGAGCGGGACTTGAGCGCTTCGCCAAGGAAGGTCTCGGCGGCGCCGCGGCCGTAGACGTTGGCGGTGTCGATGAAGTTGATGCCCTGCTCGAATGCGGCATTGAGGCAGGCGAGTGCGGCCTCGGCCTCGACCCCGACTCCGTAGGTCAGCCACGAACCGAGCGAGATCTCGGAGACCTCAAGATCGCTGTCGCCAAGCTTGCGATATTTCATCGTCGCCTCCTCGCCGCCTGCTCAACCAGCGCGCGAGCGACCTGTTCCGCGATCATCGCGGCAAAGAAAATCCCGGGCGAAGCAGGTGCCTCGCCCGGGAAGTTCGATACGCCCGTTGTCCGGAGCGTCCGCGGTTTAGCCGCGCTCGCCGGCACTCGGCGGTGGCGGCGGCGGAGGCGGCGGCGGAGGCGGCGCCGGGCACATGTCCGTCGCCAGGATCACCGAGCCGTCCGGGCACGTCTGCGTCGCGGGAGGCGGCGGAGGCGGCGGGGGCGGCGGCGGTGGCGGCGGCGGCGGTGGCGGCGGCGGAGCGAAGTTGTAGATCAGGCTCAGCAGCAGGCTGTGCGAACTGAACCGGTTGCTCGCGTCGAGGAACACCGTGGCACCGCCGTTGGGGCCGGTATAGGTGAACACGTTATCGTAATTGAGCCGGCCGGTGCGAAAGTAGCGATACTTCAGGCCGATATCGATCTGATCGGACAGCGCGGTGCGGACGCCGGCGATCGCCTGCCATGCCCAGGCGCTATCGCTGCCGCCGAACTCTTTGACGCGGGCGCGGCCGAAACCGCCACCGACATAGGCGCCGAAGTTGGAATCGCCGCCGAAATCGAGCAGCGCATTGCCCATCAGCGACATGACGCTGGCGTGGCCGCGGACGTCGAAGTCAGCGGGGGTGAGGGCGGTGCCGAGACCAGTGTTCAAGGCCCCGATGAAGGCGGGATCGAAGTCGATGCTCTTGGCCCTGGCGCGCTTGTAGCCACCCTCGGCCTCGATCCGGAACATGCCGAAGTCGTATCCGCCGATGAGGTCGACGTCGAAACCGCTCTTGAGATTAAGGTCGGCCGCGTTGGTCGTGGCGACGTCGGTCGTGAGCGGGTTGGTAAAGTTGATGCTTCCGTCGACGTGCTGGTCCTTCGGGAAGAGAATTCCCCCTTCGAGACCGACGTAGCCGGCATTGTCGCGAGCGACCGCAGGCGATGCGAGCGTCGCCACGGCAACTGCCGCGAGTAGGTATTTGCGCATTGGTAAAACCCCTTATGAGCGCTTGATTGCGGCTCCCTAACCGACTGGACCGAGGAAAGTTTCAGAGTAGCAATGGCTTCGGACGATTTGACCGGAAAACTGATGCAAAAACCACACAGTAAGAGAGGTGGGGTGTCCCGGACCCTGCGTTCCAGATTAAGCCGCTGCGATGCCCAAAGATAGCCAGCCAGACATCACGTACCTTGACGGCCGCGACGGGCGCCGGCTCGCCTACCGGCTGCGCACGGGCGCGACTCCGACGCTGGTGTTCCTGCCCGGCTATGCGTCGGACATGGACGGCGCCAAGGCGGTGGCGCTCGACGGCTTCGCCGAGCGCCGCGGGGCAGCGATGCTGCGGTTCGATTATTCGGGGACCGGCGCGTCCGCGGGGAGCTTCGCGGACGGCACCCTCGACCGCTGGCGCGACGATGCGCTGGCGGCGATCGATGCCCTGGCCGCGGGACCGATCATCCTCATCGGCTCATCGATGGGCGCGTGGATCGCGCTCCACGTCGCGCTGACGCTGCCGGAGCGGATCGCGGCGCTGGTCGGAATCGCGGCGGCGCCGGACTTCACCGACTGGGGATTCAGCGACGCGCTGAAAAAAGAAGTGCTCGAACACGGCAAGATCGAGCGGCGAGATCGTTACGGAGACGAACCGAGGCTCACGACGCGGGGATTCTGGGAGTCGGGCCAGACGATGCGGCTATTGGAGGCGCCGATCGCCATCGAGTGCCCGGTGCGGCTGGTCCACGGCGACGCCGACCACGACGTCCCGGTCGGGATCGCGATCCGGCTGATGGCGCAATTGCGTTCAGCCGATGTCCAGCTGAATATCCTAAAGGGCGGCGGCCATCGCCTGTCGGAACCGCACGAGATCGCCACGATCGTGCGCACCGTCGCCGCCCTGCTGGAGCCTAGCCCATGATATTGCTGATTGCCGTCGCCCTCGCCGCTGCACCTGCGCCTGCCGAGACGTGCCCCGACGTCGTCACTCCCGCGGCGTTCGTCTGCCGGGCGCTCGAGGCGAGCAAGGCCGGCCAGCCCGACGCCGCAGCGGCGGCGTTCGAGCAGGCGGCGGCGGCGTCCGACGACAAGGATCCGGCCAAGGCGCGGATGTTGGCCGCGGCCGGCAACATGTGGATCGCCGCGGGCCAGCCGGGCAAGGCGGCGCTGGTCCTCGACCGGGCGCTCGCCGGGACCGGCCTCGAGGCCGAGCAACGCGGCGAGGCCCTGCTCGACCGGGCCCGCGCGGCCGAGGCGCAGAACGACCTCAAGACCGCCCGCGCCAAGCTCTCGCAAGCCGCCGCGACCATCTCCGACGACCCGTTCTATTGGTATTTCTCGGCCGCGGTGGCGATCCGCGAGCTCGACGCGACGACCGCCCAAGTTGCGATCAACAAGGCGCTCACCCTGGCGCCGAGCGATCCCACCATCCTGTTCGAGGCCGGCCACGTCGCCCATTTCGCCGGCGACGAGGTTGGGGCGCGGAGCTACTGGACCCGCGCCGCGGCAGCCGACTCCGACGGCCCGATCGGCAAGGCGGCGCGCGACGCGCTGAAGCTGCTGCCGGTTCCCCTGACGATCATGGAGGCGCCCGCGGCGACGCCCGTGACGACAAAGGAGACGCCCGCTAAAGGGAATTGATGCGCTTCCTCCACGCGATGCTGCGGGTCGCCGACCCCGACGCGACGATTCGGTTCTTCAACCTGCTCGGGCTCGAGGAGCGGCGCCGCACAGACGTGCCGCAGGGCCGCTTCACGCTGATCTTCCTCGGCGTCCCCGGGGATGACGGCGGCGAGGTCGAGCTGACCCACAATTGGGACGAGGGCGACTATCCGGGCGGCCGCAATTTCGGCCATCTCGCTTATGCGGTCGACGACATTTACGGCTTGTGCTCGCGGCTGATGGACGCCGGCGTCACCATCAACCGCCCGCCGCGCGACGGCCATATGGCGTTCGTCCGCTCGCCCGACGGGGTGTCGATCGAGCTGCTGCAAAAGGGCGACGCGCTGGCCGCCGCCGAGCCGTGGGCGTCGATGCCCAATACGGGGACATGGTAATGCTCGAGATCGTCGCCGTCCCCGCGCTGGCCGACAATTACATCTGGCTGGTGCGCGACGAGGCCAGCGGCGAGACGGCGGTGGTCGATCCCGGCGAGGCGGCGCCGGCGCTGGCCGAAGCGGAGCGCCGCGGCTGGCCGATCACCCAGGTATGGAACACCCACTGGCACCCCGATCACACCGCCGGCAACGGCGCCATCAAGACGGCGACCGGGGCGACGGTGTCGGGCCCGGCGGCGGAAACGATCAGGGTGCGCGACGTCGGGCTGGCGGAGGGTGACGAGCTCCGCATCGGCGATCACCGGGGCCGCGTGATCGCCATTCCCGGCCACACGCTCGGCCACATCGCGCTCCATTTCGAGGACGCGGGAGTGGCGTTCGTCGGCGACACCTTGTTCGCGATGGGCTGCGGGCGGCTGTTCGAGGGGACGCCGCAGCAGATGCACGAATCGCTGCAGAAGCTCGCCGCGTTGCCCGACGACACGGAGCTCTACTGCGGGCACGAATATACGCTCGCCAACGCGCGCTTCGCGATCCACGCCGAGCCCGACAATTCGGCGATCGCGGCGCGGTTGGCCGAAGTCGAGAAATTGCGCGCCGACGGCGAGATCACGCTGCCGACGACGGTCGCCGAGGAACGCGCCACCAACCCCTTCGTTCGAGCTTCGGACTGGCAGCAGTTCGCGAAGCTGCGCGCGGCCAAAGACAGCTTCGGTTAATCCGTGCGGGCGCTGATGGAACGAGCACTTTCGCATTCACTTTTGCTTGAAAGGAGGTTTGCGATGCGGTGCGTGTCTTTCCTTCTTCTGACTGCGGCGCTCAGCGCCTGCGCCTCCGCTCCGCAGCCGAGAAGCGCCAGGGCCGAAGAGCATCTACAGTCGCTGTTGGCCGGCAAGACCCCGGGCAAGCCGGTCGACTGCCTGCCGACCTACCGCTCGGGCGACATGGTGGTGATCGACGACAATACCATCGTCTTTCGCGACGGCCGCCGGGTGTGGCGCAACGACTTGAACGGCGGCACCTGCAACTCGCTGGGGTCGGGCCACTACGCGCTGGTCACTCACACCTTCGGCGGTACGGGGCTGTGCCGCGGCGACATCGCCACGGTCGCCGACCTGCAGAGCGGGATGACGGTCGGCAGCTGCGTGATCGGCGACTTCGTCCCCTACACCAAAGTCGGCTGAGGCGCAGGGACGCAATTTGAGCAGGACCGTTTGGCGGCCTGCGGCAGCATGAGGATCGCGATGCGCGGCATGTCTCTCCTTGTCCTGGCGGCGGCGCTCGGCGCCTGCTCGACGGGGCCGCAGCCCGGGCGCAGCCCATCGGCGGAACGCGACCTCCAGCGGCTGCTGGCCGGCAAGGTCCCGGGCAAGCCCCTCACCTGCCTGTCCGACTCGCGCACCAAGGAACCGGTCGTGATCGACGACCACACGATCCTCTACCGCGACGGCCGGACCTATTACCGCAACGACTTCCGCGGCGGCACCTGCGCCAATTTGAGCAGCGGCTTCGGCGCGCTGCTGACCAAGCGATTCGGCGGCGACCTGTGCAGCGGCGATCCCGCCGAAGTCATCGACACAAGCAACGGCTTCATAGTCGGCACCTGCCTGATGGGCGACTTCGTGCCGTACAAGCCGGCGGGCCGCTGAGCGGCAGCCTATTTCCCGTAGAGGGCTTCGAGGCGCTCGCCGTACACGCTTTTGATGACGTGGCGGCGGATCTTCATCGACGGGGTCAGTTGCTCATTGTCGATGGTGAACGGGCCGTCGGCGACGATGAAGCGGCGGACCCGCTCGACGATCGACAGCTCGGCGTTGACGCGGTCGACGGCGGATTTGAGCCGTTGCGCCAAGTCCGGGTCGTCGGCGAATTCGGGGTCGGGAACGAGCAAGGCGACGAGGTGCGGGCGGCGGTCGCCGTGGACCATCGCCTGGGCGATCTCGGGCTGCAGCGTCAGCATCCCCTCGACGCGTTGCGGCGAGACGTTGTCGCCCTTGTCGTTGACGATCAGGTCCTTCTTGCGGTCGGTGATGACGATCCGCCCCTTGTCGTCGAGGTGGCCGACGTCGCCGGTCGCCAGCCAGCCGTCTTTCAAGACGCGCGCGGTTTCCTCGGGATTGCGCCAGTAGCCGTGCATGACGAGCTCGCCGCGGACCATGATCTCGCCGTCCTCGGCGATGCGCACCTCGGCGTCCTTCACCGGCGGCCCGACGGTGTCCATGCGAATGCCGGCGCTGGGGCGGTTGCAGCTGATCACCGGCCCGGCCTCGGTCTGGCCGTAGCCCTGGAGCATGGTCAGGCCCAGTGAGTGGAAGAACAGCCCGACCTCGGGATTGAGCGGCGCGCCGCCCGAGACCATCGCCTTGATCCGGCCGCCGAACTTCGCCCGCACCTTGCGCCTGAGGGTGAGCGACAGGAGGCCGTCCATCGGCAGGTCCCACGGCTTGACCCGGCCCTTGTAGCTGCTCGACCCGATCGTCAGCGCGCGCATCAGCAGATAGTTCGACAGGCCGCCCTTCTTGACCGTCTTGAGGATGCGCGCGCGCAGCATCTCGAACAGGCGCGGCACGACGACCATGATCGTCGGGCGGACCTCCTCGATGTTGGCGGCGAGCTTCTCGAGGCTCTCGGCGTAATAGATCTCGGCCCCGAGCCCGATGGGAAAATGCTGGCCGCCCGAATGCTCGTAGGCGTGGCTTGCAGGGAGGAACGAAAGGAACACCTCGTCGTCCCAGCCGAAGTCGGTCGAGATGATGTCGGCGGCGCCGGCGATGTTGGCGAGGATCGCGCCGTGGTGCTGCTGGACGCCGCGCGGGGCGCCGCCGGTGCCGCTGGTGTAGATGATGCAGGCGAGGTCGTCGCGCTCGACCGACGCGAGGCGCTGTTCGAGCGCGGCGATGTCCGGCTCACCCGCGACGAGGTCGGCCCAGTGGTGGTAATGGATGTCGTCGGTCGCCTGGCCGGTGCGGATGTCGGCGATGCCGACGATGTGGTGGCATTCGGACGCGAACAGCACCGCCGGGACCAGCG
>Ga0255311_1000008_pt1 | contig 24989 bp, 20 predicted proteins | sample EtOH4_T0_E4_meta_FD_201358 | JGI IMG/M metagenome (GOLD analysis project Ga0255311, IMG submission 201358) | Sandy soil microbial communities from University of British Columbia, Vancouver, Canada - EtOH4_T0_E4 | ecosystem: Engineered > Artificial ecosystem > Sand microcosm > Unclassified ... | reverse complement strand
GAATATTGCTTTGGCTTGAGTTCAAAGAGCTCTGGGTTTGTTCCTGCTGCTTTTGCAGTTCAATCAGCGTGGTCTTGTTTTTGTCACTGTCGTTGCTAACTCGCTGCAGCAAATTGCGGGCGGGCGGCTCTCCCATTAGCTCACGGGTTAGCACCCAGCCTTCCTGGTCGTTGTTGGTGCGCACACGAGTCCATTCTTCACTGTCTTCCAGCGCTTCGATGGGTGTGCCGCTCTCCAGCATGCGGACAATTCGATACTGGACGCCTGGCCCGGATCGCATACCGGTTTGCAGTTGATCGCTGATGTAGCGAGGAGCGGCCTGCAGCGCCATTGAGAACAATAGTGTCACGGTAGCAATGATGACTGCGAGGGTGTTTTTTGGCGACTTCATATCCATTTGAGTACGCATCCTATTTTTCAGTCTTGGGAGAAATACCGCGTCATTATGGCGTGCAGTTAGCGTCAGGCCAAGTGCGAAATTACCTATGCAAGGGTATTAACACCAAATTTTCGTGCGTTATCCTACACAAAGTGCGCTTGCTCCTGACGGCTGCAGCGCGGAAAGCTTAAATAAAAAACGGGCGCACCGGTTAAGGGTGCGCCCGTGTGGTTACTTCGCTTAATCGTTAGTGGAATAAATCGATATCCCAGGTGATTCTAAGCGAAGGATCGACATAATGACGATCTTCGTAAACCGGAACCGCGTAATAATGATCCTGGTGTACGATCACCGGCGAACGGTGGTGAACAACCACAGGACGGCGGTGCACATGCTCATGAACAATCACGGGGCGATGGTGGCCGTGCTTATGGATAATCGCAGGGCGATGGTGGCCGTGATGGCGCCGATGATGACTGTGATCATCGGCGTCTGCGGCAGCCGGCAGCGCCATGGCTAAGCACAACAACCCACCAATGATTACGATTTTTTTACCAAACATGGGATCCTCCTTATCAATGTCCCGCGCACATTATATACCAAATATAAAGTGGCTATTGCACGGATATGGTATATTAATCAATATAAATCAATAAGATAACTATTATTTTTTTGGCCTTAAATGCTTTTGTCTAACATAAATGAGTTCAGGTAGTTAGTAGTCTGTGTCAGCGGATATCCAGGCGAGTATTCCGAGTTTGTAACGAAGGGCGGCCATGACGAGGGTTTTTTGTTAGGATAGCCCACTTTCTGGGCGTGGCGGTTTTTGGCTGCGTTTTTAAGTCATTTAGTGAGGCGATTATGGCGCAAATCAACAAAGTGGTCTTGGCCTATTCGGGTGGCCTGGACACGTCGGTGATCCTCAAATGGTTGCAAGAAACCTACGGCTGTGAGGTGGTTACTTTTACCGCTGACTTAGGTCAGGGTGAGGAGCTTGGGCCAGCGCGAGTCAAGGCCGAGCTGATGGGCGTGAAAGAAATCTTCATCGACGATGTGCGCGAAGAATTCGTGCGCGACTTTGTGTTCCCGATGTTTCGCGCCAATGCCTTGTACGAGGGTGAGTACCTGCTGGGCACGTCGATTGCGCGCCCGTTGATTGCCAAGCGGCTGGCGGAGATTGCTGCGCTGACTAACGCGGATGCGGTGTCTCATGGCGCGACGGGTAAGGGCAATGATCAAGTCCGCTTCGAGCTCGGCGTGCATGCCTTGTCACCGGGATTGAAAGTGATTGCTCCGTGGCGAGAATGGGATCTCACCTCGCGTGAGCGACTGCTCAAATATGCCGAACAGCATGGCATTCAAGTCGAGCGCAAAGGCAATAAATCACCGTATTCAACAGACGCCAACCTGCTGCACATTTCCTACGAAGGCGTGGTGCTGGAAGACCCGTGGGCAGAGCCGGAAGAAGATATGTGGCGGTGGTCGGTAGCGCCGGAGCAAGCGCCAGATCAGGCCGTTTATCTGGAGCTTGGCTTTGAGCATGGCGATCCGGTGTCTATTGATGGTGTACGGATGACTCCGGCGACTTTGCTGGCTCGATTGAATTATCTGGGTGGGCAGAATGGCATCGGTCGTTTGGATTTGGTGGAAAACCGCTACGTCGGCATGAAATCGCGTGGCTGTTACGAAACGCCTGGCGGTACCATCCTGCTCAAAGCCCACCGGGCCATCGAGTCACTGACGTTGGATCGGGAGGTTGCTCACCTCAAAGATGAGTTGATGCCGCGCTATGCCAGCCTTATCTATAATGGTTACTGGTGGAGCCCAGAGCGTAAGATGATGCAGGCCATGATTGATGCCTCGCAAGCGCAGGTTAATGGCGTGGTTCGGCTGAAGCTTTACAAAGGCAGCGTGATGATTGTGGGGCGTAAGTCTGACGACAGCTTGTTCGATATGGCGATAGCAACTTTCGAGGACGATGCGGGCGCTTATGATCAGCGGGATGCCGGCGGTTTCATCAAACTTAATGCCCTGCGCCTGGCTATTGCTGCGCGTAAGGGCCGTCAGCTTAAATAACGCCTATAGCTTGCGCAGGCAGTCCAAATAGGTCGTCTCATCGGGTGCCCGGTGATGCCGCTGGGCTTCCCAAAGGGCGATGCCCAGGCAGTCCATCATGCGGTGTTCGGCGTCTAGATGATCGTTAAGCCGACGGCTCAACGTCTGGTGGATTTTCCGGATGCCGGCGGGCCGATCCGTGGCGACCTGCTCGCGAATGGCTTGATGCATGGCCATGTGCAGAAAAGGATTTTCTTGTCCGGTTTCGAGTTCAAAGTCTTGGCTTAGCTGTGCTTCGTCGCGCAATAGAGAGTGATATTCTGGATGTTCTTCGACGATACGGATAATTTGCTGCTCCAGTGGTGTCACTAGCTGGGCGGTTTGGGCTTTGCGCCAGCCTTCGAAGAACATGCGCCGCAGGGATTGGCGGTCTTGGCTGAACATTGAATCGTACGCTCCGTATTTGTAGAGATGCCTAATATTAAGTGGTAACTTGCCAGCTATGACGGCCGCCTCTGAATTACCTAAAGAAATTTATCGTATCGATCAGGTTCGCGCCCTGGATAGCGCAGTCATGCGTGCCACAGGGCTGACCGGCCACCAATGGATGTGTCGTGCCGCCGCATCGGTATTCGCTCGTTTACGTCAGCACTGGCCCAAAGCTATGCGTTTGTTGGTGCTCTGTGGCAACGGCAATAACGGTGGTGACGGCTTTGTCATTGCTGGCTTGGCACGTCAGGCCGGATTGCCGGTGTCAGTTTTTACTCTGACCGATCCCTCTAATCTTAAAGGCGAGGCAGCCCAGGCGGCTCACGATTATGTGAGCGCCGGCGGTAGTTGGCAATTGTTTACTGATCGGCAGCAGATTTTAGATCATCCTGCCGATTTGATTGTGGATGCCTTGCTGGGTACGGGGGTGCGGCAGCAGGTTGAAGGCCAATGGCGCGAAGCGATTGAGGCCATTAACGGCCATCCTGCACCTGTGCTGGCGGTGGATCTTCCTTCGGGGTTGCATGGCGATACCGGTCAAATCTTAGGTGCCGCTGTTCGAGCTGCGGTGACGGTGACTTTTATCGGCCTTAAGCCAGGGTTGCTGACAGCGGCCGGGCCAGAGCTCTGCGGCATCTTGGAATTTGCCGATCTGGGCGCTCCGCCGGCAGTTTATAAAGCTTTTCCGACAACAATGCGGCGAGTGACGCCAAGAGAGATAGGCGTTTGCTTGCCACCTCGGCCGCGCCATGCTCACAAAGGCATGTTTGGCCACGTTTTGTTGCTTGCCGGCGGGCCAGGTATGTCCGGTGCGGCTCGATTGGCGGGTGAGGCGGCCTTGCGAGTGGGCGCCGGGTTGGTGACGGTGGCTACGCATCCTGACCACGCGACCAGCCTCAATCTAGCCCGGCCCGAGTTGATGGTGCTGGCGGTGGATCGCCCGGAAGCGTTGTCGTCTGTATTGTCTCGCGCCACGGTCTTGGCTGTGGGGCCGGGCCTGGGTCAAAGTTCTTGGGCCAACGCTTTATTCGACTACGTTATGACCTTGGATCAACCCATGGTGGTGGATGCCGATGCCTTAAATCTTTTGGCGCAGCAACCGCAACGTCGGCAGAACTGGGTGCTCACCCCGCATCCGGGCGAGGCGGCGAGATTATTAAACAAACCTACCGTAGACATCCAAAATGATCGATTTGCTGCCATTGCCGAGCTCGTTGACCGTTACGGCGGCGTTGCGCTGCTCAAGGGTGCCGGCACGTTAATCGGCAATGGCGCGGAAACAGCTGTTTGCCAGACAGGTAACCCCGGCATGGCCAGTGGCGGGATGGGGGACGTGCTGACGGGCGTTATCGCCGGATTGATCGCGCAAGGGCTGGATCTCTTCACCGCCGCTCGGCTGGGCGCGCTGATTCATGGCCTGGCCGGCGATTTGGCGGCTGCGGAGGGTGAGCGTGGCCTAATGGCGATGGATCTCCTATCCCATCTTCGCTCCTTAGTTAATCCGCGTTGATGAATACGCGCATTTGGCAGTTAGATGATGAAGCCGCGACCCAGGCTCATGCCGCATCGATCGCTCGCGTGATTCAAGGTAGCTTAATCATCTATCTGCACGGTGAACTGGGCGCTGGCAAGACCCGTTGGAGCCGGGGATTTTTGCGCGCGCTGGGCTGGCAAAACTCGGTTAAGAGCCCGACTTATACGCTGATTGAAACCTATGAGCTGGCTCGGGGAACAATTTATCACCTCGATCTGTATCGGCTCGCTGACTCTCAGGAGCTCGAGTTTTTGGGGCTGCGCGATATGCTGCAAGAGCAAAGCGCAATCTGGTTGATCGAATGGCCAGAGCGTGGTGAGGGCGGGTTGCCCGGTGCTGATTTGAGTGTGGCTTTGCAATATAAAATTCTTCCAGAAACCGGCCGGATCATGACGGTCACGGCCTTCACGCCGCGCGGCAAAGTTGTGCTGAACGCATTGAGCGAGCTACCGTGAGCGCTACCCACTTACTTGCTATCGACCAGGGCACCACCAGCAGTCGCGCCATAGTCTTTGATCGTGCGGGGCAGCGGCTGGCCACTCACCAGATTGAATTTCAGCAGTATTTTCCCGCCGACGGCTGGGTGGAGCACGATGCCCTGGAAATCTGGCAGACCGTCGAGCTCACTTGCCGCGAAGCCCTGCGCAAGTCGGGTCTAAGGGCTGTCGATATCGCTGCCATCGGCATCACCAACCAGCGTGAAACCACCGTGCTTTGGGATCGTGTCACCGGTACCCCTTTATACCACGCCATCGTCTGGCAGGATCGCCGTACCGCCGCGATTTGTGAATGTCTTAACCGGGCCGGCCACGAACCCCGTATTCAAGAAAAAACCGGATTGCGGCTGGATCCCTATTTTTCTGCCACCAAGCTGGCCTGGCTGCTCGACACGGTGGCGGGTGCGCGAGATCGCGCTGAAAAAGGCGAGCTGGCGTTTGGCACCATCGATACCTGGTTGTTGTGGAAGCTCACCGGCGGAAAATCCCACGCCACCGATGCTACCAATGCCTCGCGCACGTTGCTCTTCAATATTTGCACCCAACAGTGGGACGATGACTTGCTGGCTCTTTTCGATATTCCCCGCGCCGTTCTGCCGGAGGTCAAAGACTCCAGTGCAGATTTCGGAAAAACCACGGCGGATTTTCTCGGCAGCCCCATCCCCATTGGGGGTATAGCGGGCGATCAGCAGGCGGCCCTGATCGGTCAGGCTTGTTTTACGCCGGGCATGGTGAAAAGTACCTACGGTACGGGCTGTTTTATGGTGATGAATACCGGCGATACTGTCGTGTATTCGCAGAATCGCCTGCTGAGCACGGTGGCCTATCGTTTTAACGGCAAGCCGACCTATGCCATCGAAGGCAGTATTTTTGTGGCGGGCGCAGCTATTCAATGGCTACGCGATGGGCTTAAACTTATCGGCAATGCGGCGGAAACCGAAGCCATCGCGCAGCGCACCGATGATGCGCATGGCGTGTATCTGGTGCCGGCTTTCACTGGGCTGGGCGCGCCCTATTGGGATCCGTACGCACGCGGCGCCCTGCTGGGGCTAACGCGGGACAGCGGCATCAACGAAATCGTCACCGCTGGGTTGCAGTCGGTGTGTTTTCAGACCCGCGATTTGATAGAAGCGATGAAGCGCGATGGCGCAAGCGAAATAAATACCTTGCGTATAGACGGTGGCATGGTGGTGAATAACTGGCTGTCGCAGCGTTTGGCCGATATCATTGGCGTGACGGTGGATCGTCCGGCCGTTAACGAGACCACGGCGTTGGGTGCGGTTTATCTGGCGGGGTTGCAGGTGGGTTTATATCAGTCTCTGGAAGAGATTGCCGCGCTCTGGCATAGCGAGCGGCGCTTTACGCCAATCATGGACGCCACCCGTCGCGAATCGCTTTACGCCGGTTGGCTGGATGCAGTGCGCCGGGTCACTACCGTTTAGCTTCGAATTAAGTCCAAACGTCGTATTTTGATCGTATATTGCCAGCATAATGGATTCGCACAATATACTTACTTCATAGATAAAGAAAATCTTGTTTTTTATTCGAGAGTTTATTCAGGTTATTAGGAAGGTTAAGTCGATGCGGAATTATTGGGTTTTATTTCTGGCGCTACTATGGGCATTGCCGTTGTGCGCCCAAACAGAAGTAAAAAGTGTCCGCGTGGCGGAACATCAAGGCGCAACACAAATCATTTTGGAATTTGCAGACCAGGCGAAGTACAGCGTAAATTTCCTATCGAATCCCGCGCGTATCGTGGTTGATATCGCTGATGCGCACCTGTCAGGTCAGTTACCGTCAGGTGAGGGTTATCCCCTGATCAAAGCGATTCGGTCGGGAGCCCGCAATGGCAACGATTTTCGCCTCGTGCTTGATGTGGATGAGGCAGCGAAATTTCGCAGTTTTCCCTTAAGCCCCAGCCCTAATGCCGGTGAATTGGCGAGAGGATTGATATTGGAGCTGAATCAGCAGTCGGGCAGTAAACCAGTCGTCGCACGATTGCCGGATACTCGGGCAACGATGGTCAAATCTTCCGCCCCGCCGCCGCCACGAGTTAAGGTGACGGCCAAATCTGGCAAGGCAGGCGCATCTCGTCACTTCGTCGTGGCCATTGATGCTGGCCATGGCGGTGATGATCCCGGTGCGATCGGTCCCCGAGGCATTCAAGAAAAAGATATTACCCTGGCCATCGCCCGCAAGCTTGCCCATCTGGTCAATGCCGAACCGGGCATGAAGGCTGTGCTGACACGTGATCGCGATCAGTTTTTACCGTTACGTCAGCGCATCGATAAAGCAAGAAAGCATAAGGCAGATTTGTTTATCTCCATTCATGCCGATGCTTTTCTCAACACCTCTGCTGCCGGCGCTTCTGTCTACGTCTTGTCTGATCGTGGGGTGACCAATGAAGCCTCTCGCTGGCTGGCAGAGCGGGAAAACTCGGCCGATTTAATCGGCGGCGTTTCCTTGGGCAACAAGAATAAAATGCTCGCCACCGTGCTGATGGACTTGTCACAGACGGCCACCTTGGATGCCAGCATGGATCTGGGTGAGCGCGTCCTGAGTAAACTGGGGCAAGTGGGGGAGTTGCACAAGGATAAAGTGCAGCGGGCGGGCTTCGTGGTGCTGAAGTCACCGGATATTCCGTCGATTCTGGTGGAGACCGCCTTTGTCTCCAACCCGACGGAGGCGCGTAAGCTGATTCAACCCTCTCATCAGTCGCGGCTGGCAAAAGCGATCCTGGGGGGCGTGCAAAACTACGCCGAGCAGCGCCGGCCAGACGTGTTTCTGGCCCACAATGAAAAGCCCGCCGTGGTCAAGCATCGCATACGTCGAGGCGAGACGGTGTCCAGTATCGCCCAGGCTTACGATGTTAATCCGGGCCAGATTCGCCAGCTTAATCGACTGAGTAGCGACTTCATCAGAGTGGGCGAAAATTTACAAATCCCGGCTCCCAAGGGGTGATGCTCGATAATTTTAGTTTCGGTGTCGGCGGTCAGTTGTTAGACTCATCTGACTATGCCTATTCTTCGTTTGCCTCCTCAACTGATCAATCAAATCGCCGCCGGTGAAGTGGTTGGCCGCCCTGCGTCTGCCGTCAAGGAATTGGTAGAGAACAGCCTGGATGCGGGGTCGGCGCGTATCACCGTGGAGGTGGAGCAGGGCGGGTTAAAACGCCTTCGAGTGATCGACGATGGTGTGGGTATTCCGCGTGATGAGCTGCCACTCGCCTTAGAGCGTCACGCCACCAGCAAAATTACCAGTCTGGATGACTTGGAGCGGGTAATGAGTTTGGGGTTTCGCGGTGAAGCCTTGCCGAGTATTGCGGCGGTTTCGCGATTGACGTTGACATCGCGTCGTCGAGATGTGGAGCGTGCGTGGTCGGTTACGGTCGACGATCAGTCGCAGGTTGAGCAGCCTCGCCCGGCGGCAGGGTCTGCGGGCACGGAGGTGGACGTTCGGGACTTGTTCTACAACACGCCGGCGCGGCGTAAATTTATGCGCTCAGAAAAAACCGAGTTCAGTCACATTGATCGGGTCATGCGCTCCTTGGCGCTTAGCCGTTTCGGTGTGGGATTTACCCTGCTGCACAACCAGCGCGAAATCTTCCAATTGCCGGTGGCTGTAAAAACCGAAGAACAAGAACAGCGTTTGGTTGATTTGCTGGGCAAGGATTTCGTTGATCACGCGCTCTATCTGGAACATCAGGTGGCCGATTTGAGTATTCGTGGCTGGATAGGGTTGCCCACGTATTCTCGCGGCCAGTCCGACCAGCAATATTTGTTCATCAACGACCGATTGATTCAAGACAAATTACTCAGCCACGCCGTGCGCCAGGCCTATGTTGATGTGCTTTATCATGGACGATACCCCGCTTATGTGCTGTATCTAACCATGGATCCTGCCCTCGTCGACGTTAATGTTCATCCGGCAAAACAAGAGGTGCGATTACGCGATGGCAGGGCGGTTTACGACTTTCTGCGGCAATCGTTGAAGCGTGCCCTGGCAGAAGCCAAAGCGGGGGCCCCGACTCGGGGTATCGAAGATGTCAGTCCTTCGACGGCCTTCGTATCACAGCGGCCGCCGATCAATAATGACTGGAGTAATCGTGGTTACGGCTCATCGCCCGGGGAATATCGCCAGCAGGGATTATCTCTGCAAGTGGCCGAAGCGTTGCCGGCCTATCTGGGCGCATCACAAATCAACGATCCGTTTACGGCAGCCCGCCCCAACGACGCCGCCATCCCTCCGCTGGGATACGCCCTGGCGCAATTACACGGCGTGTATATTGTCGCGCAAAACGCCCAGGGCATGATACTCGTCGACATGCATGCCGCTCACGAGCGCATCGTCTACGAAGGCCTTAAGCAGGATCTCGATCAAGGCGGCGTATCTGTCCAGCCTTTATTGGTGCCCGTCCCGGTGACCCTGAGTCCGGTGGAGGCCAAGGCTGTTGAAGATTGGCGAGAAACTTTGCTCAACCTGGGGCTGGATCTCGATCTGACCGGGCCTCAGTCTGCGGTAGTTCGAACCGTCCCGGTTTTGCTGGCGTCAGCCGATCCGGCGCGGCTGGCCAGGGATGTTCTGAGTGATCTCATAACTTACGGCGTTAGCGACCGGGTGGTTGGCAATATTCACGGCATGTTGTCCAGCATGGCCTGCCATGGCGCCGTTCGCGCTCATCGTCGTCTCGATATTGCCGAGATGAATGCGCTGCTTCGAGACATGGAACGTACCGAGCGCAGCGGGCAGTGCAACCATGGGCGGCCCACCTGGGTGGCTATAGATATGATATCTTTGGATAAACTGTTCCTGCGCGGCCGGTAACAGGCAAGCCCTAATGAATTTATCAGCGCCCGGGTCACGACCTAGAGCAATCCTCCTGATGGGCCCCACCGCGAGCGGAAAAACTGACTTGGCTTTGCGCCTGGCTCGATTTTTCCCCGTCGAAATTATTAGCGTTGATTCTGCCCAGGTGTACCAAGGCATGGATATCGGCACCGCCAAGCCGAATCAAGAGCTGCGTGCCACCGTCCCGCATCATCTGATTGATATTCGCGATCCTGCCGATACGTATTCCGCCGCAGAGTTTCGCGCCGACGCCAACGCAGTCATGGCGGATATCGTGGCGCGAGGCCGCATTCCTTTGCTGGCAGGGGGGACGAGCTTGTACTTTCGCGTGCTGCAACAAGGGCTCAGCGATCTGCCTTCTGCTGACAGTGTATTGCGACAAAAATTAATCGAAGAATCGGCGCGTTTGGGCTGGCCCGAGTTGCATCGGCGATTAGCGACGGTCGACCCCGTCGCGGCGGAGCGCATCCATCCCAATGACCATCAGCGGGTACAGCGGGCGTTAGAGGTCTACGAGCTGACCAGTAAATCGTTGTCTGCGCTTTGGCAATCCCAGCAAAGGCAGGGCAGTGATTTCGATTTTCTTAAGCTGGCGATTGGGCAAATTCCCCGAACGGAGTTGCACGAGCGGATTGCCCAGCGATTTCGGCAAATGCTTCAGGAAGGTCTTGTTGACGAAGTATCTGCCTTGCGAAATAGGGGTGATCTACATAAAGATCTGGCGTCTATGCGGGCGGTGGGGTATCGACAAGTTTGGGATTATCTTGATGGCCAGATTGATCATGAAGGGATGTCAAAAAAAGGTATCGAAGCCACACGGCAGCTGGCCAAGCGCCAATATACCGCGTTAAGAAGCGAAGCCGATCTACTCTGGGTCGAGCAAATAAGCGGTTCTCTGGAAAAAACAATGGAGGCTTGGTTAATGGCTGGCTAGGCACAAGGCACGTCTGAGCAAATCCCCCTAAATTCGCTGCCACTTTGTTTTTTGATCTATGCTATAGTTTTTCCCGCGCGCCTCATGCTTGGGCAAGGGTTATCTACTGGCCACATGATTTTGGACGAGCATGGCAAGTTATATTAAAAACATATTCATGGAGTAAGGCCATGGCGAAAGGACAATCATTACAAGAACCTTTTTTGAACGCCTTGCGGAAAGAAAAGATCCCCGTGTCTATTTATCTGGTCAATGGAATTAAGCTGCAAGGTCAGATTGATTCCTTCGATCAATTCGTTGTGTTGTTGCGTAATACCGTTAGCCAAATGGTTTATAAGCACGCCATCTCCACAATAGTCCCGTCTCGCAATGTGAAATTGGCGCCTATGGGAGCGGATGAGGAGCAAGTTGAAGAAGAGCCTGGTAATTTCTAAGTCTTACCGCCTTGGAGCTATCGGGATGAAAGACCGTGATTGACCGCCCCGATAAGGGTAATCGTGCTGTGTTGGTTGGTCTGGATATGCGTGGGGTTGACTGGGATCGCCAAGAATTTTCGAGGCTGGCCCAGTCCGCAGGAGCAACCGTGGTTGGCGTGGTTACCGGGCGGCGGAAAACTCCCGATCCTCGATTGTTCATGGGCTTAGGAAAAGCTGAAGAAGTCCGCCAGGCGGTTGTCGACCACTCCGCTGATCTCGTGCTTGTAGATCACGCGCTTAGTCCCAGCCAGGAAAGAAATCTGGAGAAGGAACTGTCCTGTCGAGTTCTTGACCGTAGCGGACTCATTCTGGATATATTTGCCCAGCGCGCCCGCTCGTATGAGGGCAAGTTACAAGTCGAGCTGGCGCAGTTACGCCATCTTTCTACCCGACTGGTGCGCGGTTGGACCCATCTAGAAAGGCAAGGTGGTGGTATAGGCTTGCGCGGACCGGGCGAAACTCAGCTCGAAACTGACCGTCGGCTTGTTGCTAAGCGCATACAGCATTTAGAGCAACGCCTTGAAAAAGTGGCCAAGCAGCGTCGTCAGGGCCGCAGCTCCCGTACCAATGCGCTCGTGCCCTCGGTAGCGCTGGTTGGGTACACAAACTCGGGAAAGTCCACCCTGTTTAATAAACTAACCGGGGACGATGTGCTGGCGGCGGACAAATTATTTGCCACCCTGGATACCACGGCTCGCCGGCTGCATCTGTCGGGAGAAACCGTTATCCTGGTCGACACGGTGGGGTTTATTCGTGATCTTCCCCATGACTTAATTGCAGCCTTTCGCGCCACCTTAGAAGAAACCCTGGAGGCGGATTTGTTGTTGCATGTAATTGATGCAGCCGACCCGGATCGACAGGAAAGAGAAAAGGAAGTGCTTGCTGTATTGGCGACTATCGGCGCGGATGACTTGCCTTGCATGCGCGTCTATAACAAGATTGACGCCTGCGGCTTAGAAGCCCGAGTCGATAGCCCAGGAGATGCCGGCCTGCCGAATCTTTGGGTCTCGGCGATTACCGGCGAAGGCTTGGAAAATTTGCGCTTGGCAATGACCGAATTTTTTTTCGGTGGCACGGTTCATGGCCGGGTGCGCTTGACGCTGGATCGAGCCAATCTGCGTTCCCGCTTGTTTGATGAAGGTGTTGTATTGGGAGAAGTGGCAGAGGACGATGGCTGGTTGCTGGAAGTAAAACTTCCTGAATCCGCCTACCGTGAATTGTGTCAGCAAGCCGTTTGGTCAGATCCGATTTTGCATTAGAGGCTGGCGGGTCTTTGAAGAGTATAACGATCTTCAATGGCCGCTTAATTTTAGTAAACCTACCGCAGTGGCGGAGTAATAGAATGGCATGGAAAGAACCCGGTGGCGGTCGTGACCCATGGTCAGGAAAAAACGGCAAAGGCCCTCCCGATTTGGATGAATTGTTGCAGCGATTGCAGCGCTGGCTAAATCCCCAGTCGGGTGGCCAGGGCGGTGGAATGGGCACCAAACAGCTGGGGTTGATTGCCCTTGTGGTGGTTGCCGGGTGGCTATTTTCGGGCTTATATATCGTGCAGCCTGCAGAACGTGGCGTAGTGATGCGTTTCGGTGAGTTTCATGCGATTACCACCGAGGGGCCTCATTGGCATATGCCGTTTCCCGTCGAGCGGGTCGAAAAAGTTAACGTAGATAGTATTCGCGAGGCTAGCTACAAAGGGTTGATGCTGACAAAGGACGAAAATATCGTCAACGTCCATGTGGCGGTCCAGTACCGTGTTCTTGACCCTGAGAATTTTCTCTTTAAAGTCAGCAATCCAGAATCCTCACTGCGTGATGCCTTAATCAGCGCATTTCGTGAGGTGGTCGGTCAAAGTAACATGGATTTTATTCTCGGCGAGGGGCGTCTAGAAATCGCCTCCACCACGCGTGATTTAATCCAGCAAATTGTGGACGGTTACGGCACGGGCATCGCCGTGACGTCGGTTAACCTACAAGATGCGCAGCCGCCTGAGCAGGTTCAGGGTGCGTTTGAGGATGCGATTAAGGCTCGAGAAGATAAGCAACGCATCATCAACGAAGCCGCGACCTATGCAAATTCTGTCGTGCCGACAGCCCGTGGCGAGGCGGCGCGCCGTACTCAAGAGGCCGAAGCTTATCGCGAGCGCATCGTTGCCACGGCCAAGGGTGAGGCGGATCGATTTACATCTGTGTTAACAGCTTACCGAAAAGCGCCTGACGTCACTCGCGAACGTCTTTATATCGAAACTATGGAAGACATTCTGGCGCGTAACCCGCGAGTTTTAGTCAAGTTGAAAGAAGGTAACAAGATGATTTATCTGCCTTTGGATAAAATACTTGAACGACGTCCCGGTGAATCTTCAGGCACCTTGGAAACCGACTCTTTAGCTTCTAGTCCCGCCAGTGAGCGGGTACCCGTGACAAGTACAGATTCGCGTTCGCGAGGGAGACGCTAATGGAACAACGTATGTTGATGGTACTGGGTTTGATTGTTCTGACGGCTTCGCTTGTCATGTCGTCACTTTTTGTGGTTGATGTGCGGCAGCGTGTTATTTTGCTGCGTTTGGGCGAAATGGTCAGAGCCGATATCAAGCCCGGTATTCATATAAAATTTCCGCTGCTGGATTCGGTGTTGGCATTCGATGGTCGCCTGCAAACCTTGGAAGTTTTGCCGGAACGATTCCTGACGCTGGAGAAAAAGAATCTGAATGTCGATTTCTACGTAAAGTGGAAAATCGATGATGTGAACAAATATTATCGAGCCACCGGCGGCAAGGCCAGCACAGCGGCGCAACGTCTTGAACAGATAGTCAAAGATGGTCTGCGTGGTGAATTTAGCCGCCACACGCTACAAAAGGCGGTGTCCGGGAAACGAGATGAAATTACTCAGGCCACCAACGACCAGGCGAATAAATTAGCCCGCGATTTGGGCATCGTTGTACAAGAGATCCGTATTCGCCGCATGGACTTGCCCGATAACGTGAGCGACTCCGTGTTTGCGCGCATGCAGGCGGAGCGTGCTCGGATTGCCCAGGAGCTTCGGGCAGAAGGTGGCGAATCCTCAGAAGAAAAACGCGCCGAAGCCGATCGTGAACGGGAAGTGATACTGGCGAACGCCTATCGCAGCGCTGAAAAGATTCGCGGTGAAGGCGACGCGCTGGCCACAGAAATCTACGCCAATGCTTATCGCCAGGATGCGGAATTCTATAGTTTCTACCGTAGCCTTAAGGCCTATCGGCAATCGCTGGGGGATGGCCGAACCACCCTGGTGATCGATCCGGAAGGGCCTTTTTTCCGCTACTTCAACGCACCTAATCCGGGCCGGTAATCCGCAAGGACAATCCGGTATGCGGGGGTACATGCGTAATTTTTTGAGTTGAGAGTGAGCGCAATGCGCAAACAGCGCTGGATGTTGCCTGACGGCGTAGAAGAGATTCTTCCGCCCCACACCTGGGCGGTGGAAAGCTTGCGCCGCCACCTGTTGGACTTGTTTCGCGGCTGGGGCTACGATCTGATCATCCCCCCGTTGATCGAATACTTAGACTCGCTGCTGACCGGCGCGGGCCAGGATTTGGATCTGCAAACCTTCAAGCTTACCGATCAGCTTAACGGTCGGATGATGGGTGTTCGAGCCGATATCACGCCTCAGGCCGCCCGAATTGACGCCCATATCCTGGGTGGTCGGGGAGTGCGTCGCCTGTGTTATATTGGGGCTGTTCTGCACGCCCGCCCGGACGCGTTTGGCGGCTCGCGCATCCCGCTACAGGTCGGTGCCGAGCTGTTTGGTCACAGTGGCCCGGAAAGCGATCTGGAGGTTCTCCGCCTGATGATCGAAACCACCGGCAAAGCCGCAGTGACCGATCTGCATCTCGACCTGGGACACGTGGGGATATACCGAACACTGGTTGCTCAGACTAATTTGTCGGTAGAACAAGAAAAAGCGTTGTTTATTATCTTGCAACGCAAATCCAGCCACGAGTTGAACGATTTGCTGACTGAGCTACGGATACCCGAAGCACAGGCACTATGGTTTCGAGGCTTAATTGACCTCAACGGCGATGACCGAGTGCTTGATCAGGCCAGATTAACCTTGGCTAATGCCGGTAACGAGGTGATCGAAGCGCTGGATCGCTTGACGTGGCTGGTGGCACAATTGCGCGACCACTATCCCGATTTGCCAGTGCATCTGGATTTGGCAGAACTAAGGGGCTATGCCTATCACACCGGGGTGATATTCGCCTTGTTTCAACCCGGCCGTGGCTGGGATTTAGCGCGTGGTGGACGTTACGACCATGTGGGTGAGGCATTCGGCCAGGCCAGGCCAGCGACTGGGTTTAGCACGGATCTTGTGGCCTTACTCAACTCTTGCGGCGCTCAGGCAGACGTTATCAGCATGCCCATTCGGGCTCCAGCTTTGCCTGATCAAGATCTTAGACTTTTCATAGAACAACTTAGGCAATCTGGAGAGCGGGTAGTGCAAATACTGCCTGAGCAAGGGCAAGAGTCTGCAGACAACTCAACTGACCGGCGCATTGTAAATCGTCAGGGTCGTTGGGTTGTCGAATAAAATCGTCAAAAAGATAGACATTGATGGACTCTTACCCCGGCTTATTGGGATAATACGCGCCCTCCAAGGATAGCAATCAAACCGGGTAGGATTAATGGGTAAAAATGTGGTGGTGATCGGCACCCAATGGGGTGACGAAGGCAAAGGCAAAATTGTTGACCTGCTTACCGAGCGCAGTGCCGCCGTGGTGCGTTTTCAGGGCGGGCACAATGCCGGCCATACGCTGGTTATTGAAGGTCAGACCACCATACTGCATTTGATTCCCTCCGGCATTCTCCATGACGGTGTCCAGTGTTTGATTGGTAATGGGGTGGTTGTTTCTTTGGCTGCCTTGTTTGAGGAAATTGCCATGTTGGAGCGCAGCGGCGTTCCGGTTCGTGAGCGCTTGCGAATCAGCCCGGCATGCCCCTTATTGCTGCCCTCTCATGTGGCTCTGGATAAGGCAAGAGAAAAGGCGCGTGGCGCCCAGGCTATCGGCACAACGGGTCGGGGCATCGGCCCGGCATACGAAGATAAAGTCGCCCGGCGCGGATTGCGCATCGGTGATTTGTTTCATCGCGAGCGTTTTGCTGCCAAGTTGGGCGAGCTTCTTGACTATCACAACTTTCTGCTGCGCCATTATTACAAAACCGATCCGGTGGATTTTCAAACCGTGCTGGATGAAAGCATGGCGTTGATGACTCAGGTTGAACCTATGGTGGCCGATGTGGCTATCCTGTTGGATCAGCTGCGTCGCCAGGGTGCAAACGTACTCTTTGAGGGCGCTCAGGGAGCGCTGCTGGACGTTGATCATGGGACCTATCCCTACGTCACCTCATCCAACACCACCGCTGGCGGAGCGTCTACCGGTACCGGTCTGGGGCCTTGCCGCCTGGACTACGTGCTGGGCATTGTCAAAGCCTATACCACTCGGGTGGGCGGTGGGCCGTTCCCCACCGAATTATTCGACGATCAGGGGCAATACTTAGCGCGCCGTGGCCGTGAAGTGGGGGCCACCACCGGCCGGGCCAGACGTTGTGGCTGGTTTGACGCCGTGGCTTTGCGCCAGGCGATCATGAACAATAGCGTGTCAGGATTGTGTATTACCAAGCTTGATGTGCTCGATGAGCTGGACGTGATCCAGATGTGTATCGGTTACCGAAACGGTGATAAGGAAGTTACAGAGTTACCACAAGGCGCTGATCAAGTGGCGCTGTGCGAACCCATTTACGAAGAGCTGCCAGGCTGGAAAAAGCCCACGGTAGGTGTGACGCGCTATGAAGATTTACCGCTACAGGCGCGCGCTTATCTCGAAAGAATTCAGGAAGTAGCGGGTGTGTCGATTGATATCGTGTCAACGGGCCCAGATCGGGCACAGACGATAGTGATGCGCCACCCACTGGATTAGTGGTTATCAGGATGCGGGAACAAAAACAAAAAAGGGTTTCCAGTGAAACCCTTTTTCGAAAGATTTGGTGCCGAGAAGAGGATTTGAACCTCCACGGAGTTTCCCCCACTAGTACCTGAAACTAGCGCGTCTACCAATTCCGCCATCTCGGCTTAGGCAACCGCAAAGAAAAAACGGTTGCCATGCGGTCGAGGAATTTACGCATCTCCTGACAACTTGTCAATGTAGTTAATTGAGCCCACAGGCTCTGAAGTGTAGGATTAATGATTTATCAGCCCAAATGGGCCAGCCGCGATTCGCAATATGCAACTGAATCGCTTAAATATTCTCAACCCGCCCCCAGTCGGGAATTTATCCTGTCCATCCTGGATGAATCGGCGCGGCCGATCACCCTGGATGAACTGGCGGTAAACATCGGGCTTGAATCTGAAGCGGAAATCGACGGATTGCGCCGCCGCCTCATCGCGATGCTTCGAGATGGGCAATTGATTGAAAATCGGCGCGGCCAATACGGTCGCGTTGAGCGTATGGACTTGATTCAAGGCCGAGTAACGGCGCATGCGGATGGTTTTGGGTTTTTAGTGCCCGATGACCACGGCGAAGATGTTTTTCTGCCACCTAAAGAAATGAGCCAGCTGTTCCATGGTGATCGGGCCCTGGTTCGAGTTCGCCGCATTGATCAGCGTGGCCGCCGAGAAGGTTTTGTGGTTGAAGTTTTGGAGCGGCTTACCAAACAATTGGTAGGGCGTTTTTATCAAGAAAGCGGGATGGGTTTTGTGACGCCCGACAATCCCCGGATCACTCACAACATCGTGATTCCGCCAGACCATTGGGGTAATGCGAAGGAAGGTCAGATCGTCGTGGTTGACGTCATCGAGCCGCCCGGCAAGCACCATCAAGCCATCGGCCACCTGCGCGAAGTGCTCGGCGATCATATGGCGCCTGGCATGGAAATCGACGTTGCGGTTCGCAATCACGGCATTCCGCATACCTGGCCTGAGGCCGTGGAAATCGAAGCGGGCACTTTTCCTTCGGAAGTGTTCGGCTGGTCGGTTGATGAGCGCGAAGATTTACGCTCTATTCCCCTGGTGACAGTTGATGGCGAAGACGCCCGAGATTTTGATGACGCCATTTTTTGTGAACCTTCGGGTAGTGGTTGGCGCTTACTGGTCGCCATTGCCGACGTGTCGCACTACGTCCAGGTAGACACGGCGTTGGATCGCGAAGCGAAGGATCGAGGCAACTCTGTGTATTTTCCCGAGCGCGTCGTTCCGATGCTGCCAGAGGCGCTGTCTAACGGACTGTGCTCGCTGAATCCCAAGGTTGATCGCCTGTGCATGGTGTGCGCCCTGGAGATCAGCAAAAACGGCGAGATTGAACGATTCCAGTTTTTTGAGGGCGTGATGTGTTCGGCCGCTCGCCTGACCTACAATGAGTTCCAGCGCGCTGTGGTCGACAAGGATTCGGCGGCACGCCACCGGGTCGGCAACGTGCTGCCTCACCTTGAAAATCTGCATAAGCTTTATCAGGTCATGCGTGAAGCGCGTACCCGGCGCGGTTCGATTGATTTTGACTTGCCCGAAGTACGCATCCGTTTCGATGAACACCGCAAGATTCAAGAGGTCTACACGCTGGATCGTTTCGACGCGCATCGAGTGATTGAGGAGTGCATGATTGCGGCCAACGTGGCCAGCGCCTCCTTCCTGCGCCAGCGCGGCATGCCCGTATTATGTCGAGTCCATCAAACGCCGGCAGCCGAGCGATTAGAGGAGCTGCGCGAGTTCCTGGTCGAATTTGGCCTTGGTTTGGCGGGTGGCAGCGAGCCCCGGCCGGCCGATTACGGTGCCGTGTTGGCGCAAGTTGCGGATCGTCCGGAGCGCGCACTTATTGAAACCGTGCTACTGCGTTCCCTGCCGCGAGCGCTTTATACTGCCGATCCCGATGCAGGTCATTTTGGCCTTGCTCTAGAAGCGTACGCTCACTTCACATCGCCAATCCGCCGTTATCCTGACCTGTTAGTGCATCGAAGTATCCGCCATGTGTTACGGGGTGGTCAGCCCGAGAACTTTGCCTATACTCGGGAAGAAATAGATCGCATGGGCGCCCATTGCTCCTCCACAGAGCGCCGCGCCGATGATGCCGTGCACGATGTTATCGCCTGGCTAAAGTGCGAATTCCTGATGGATCGTTTGGGCGAAACATTCAACGGCCGCATTAGTGGAGTCACCCCTTTCGGCTTGTTTGTAACCATAGATGGCGTACAGGCCGACGGCTTGATCCACGTGACCGCGCTGGACAGTGATTATTATCATTTTGATCCGATTGGCCGCCGCTTGCGCGGTGAGCGCTCGGGCAGAGTTTATCGTTTGGGGGACGCCATCTCGGTACGTCTTGCGCGAATCGATCTGGATGAGCGAAAAATCGATTTCGAACCCGTAAGGGACCTCAAAGAAAAAAAATCAGATAGTAAAACGACGACTAAAACTCCTGCCAAAGGCGCAGTTAAATCATCGGGTAAGCTATCTGCTAAGCCGGTTGCTGACAAGCCATTAAAGAAGTCTGAAACCAAATCAAAAGCCAAGCGTGGCGGTCGACGTCGTTCGAAGAAAAGCGAACAGAATAAAATCAAGAATACGGCAGACTGATGGAGAATAATTCGGTTGGCTAAGCCACAGAAATCAGAAAAATCCTATCGTGGGGCACGATCCCGGGTTGAGCCAAAAGTCCGTGCCGGGGGCGAAGATTTGGCTTGGGTATTCGGCATTCACGCCGTCGTTGGCCTTTTGGAGAGGTTCCCCGGCAGTGTACGTCGATTGCTGGTCCAGATTAATCGTCAGGAAGGTCGGGTGGCCGATCTAATTGCCGTGGCTCAGGCGCAAGATATCCCTCTCGAATTTATCAGCCGGCACGATCTCGATAAGCAGTTTATTGATCAGAGGCATCAAGGTGTGGCCGCTGAATGCATTGCTTTGCCGGAGCCATCAGAAGCGGATTTGGAAGACGCATTAGCTCGCAATCAATCCGGATTGTGGTTAGTGCTTGACGAAGTTCAGGATCCGCATAATCTGGGCGCTTGTCTGCGCACTGCCGCCGCCGCTGGATGCCTTGGCGTGGTTATTCCCCGCAATCGTTCGGCCAGCTTGACCGGTACCGTGCGCAAAGTCGCCAGCGGTGCCGTTGAGCTGGTGCCGTTGTATCGGGTAACCAATCTAGCGAGAACTTTGCGGTTGTTCCAAGACGCGGGAGTACAGGTTATTGGCGCCGCAGGCTCAGCGAGCAAGACGCTTTATCAGCTTGAACTGGCTGATTCCGTCGCCTGGGTACTCGGCTCGGAAGCAGAAGGATTACGCCGCCTGACGCGTGAACATTGTAATGAATTGGTGAATATCCCCATGGCGCTCGGCGTTGAGAGTCTTAATGTATCCGTAGCAGCGGGGATTTGTTTGTTCGAAGCGGTACGGAAAATGAGTTTAACCGGTCGCTTGAAAATTGAGTCGATCTAGATTTTATTAAATAAATCAATAGATAATCAGGAAGTTGTGTTTTATGCCGACTACTTCGCCATCGCCAGAAAGTACGGAATCGTCACAGTTGCCATCGGGAGGCGGCCGGCCCCGAAGCGCTCATCAAGAGCGACTTGCCGCTTTGAGCTTGGCTGCCCTCGGCGTCGTTTTTGGTGATATTGGCACCAGCCCGTTATATGCCTTGCGCGAATGTTTCTTTGGTGCGGCAGGTGTCCAGCTGACTCAAGACAACGTGCTGGGCGTGCTTTCATTGATTTTCTGGACATTAATTATCACCATCTCCATCAAGTACCAGGCCTTGGTGTTGCGTGCGGATAATCGAGGCGAGGGTGGTATTTTGGCCTTGGTTGCCTTGCTTGATCCGTGGCATGCGCCACCGGGTAAAAAATCCAGGGCGTTGGCAGTCTTGGGCGTATTGGGGGCGGCATTGCTTTATGGTGATGCCATCATCACCCCGGCAATTTCCGTGCTCAGTGCCGTCGAAGGGTTGCAAGTGGCCGCTCCGGCTCTGAGTAATTACGTCGTACCCATCACCGTAATGATTTTAATCATGGTGTTTTGGTTGCAAAAGCGTGGCACCGGCCGAGTTGGCGCCTTGTTTGGACCCGTTATGGTGGTGTGGTTTGTGGTGCTTGGGTTGCTGGGCATCCGTGGAATTCTCTATCATCCCGAAGTACTGGCCTCAGTCAACCCCGTCTACGCCATCGACTTCCTTGCTCATCAAGGGGCCACAGGATTTTTAGTCCTGGGCGCGGTGTTTCTTGTCGCGACAGGTGGCGAAGCCTTATATGCCGATTTAGGGCATTTTGGCCGGCGGCCTATTCGCCTGGTTTGGTTTACGCTGGTATTGCCGGGTTTACTGCTTAATTACATGGGGCAAGGGGCTTTATTGTTGGGTGGAGAAGGCGATGTGTCGGAGCCATTTTTCCACTTGGCGCCTGACTGGGCGCTCTATCCAATGATCGCGCTCTCAACATTGGCCACCATTGTCGCCTCACAAGCGATTATTTCTGGCGTGTTCTCGCTAACTAACCAAGCCGTGCAATTGGGTCAGGCACCACGGATGCGCATTGTCCAAACCTCAGCGGAGGAAATGGGGCAAATTTACGTGCCTTTGCTCAATTGGGCATTGATGTTTTCCACCATTGCCTTGGTGTTGTATTTTAAATCCTCGAGCAATCTGACCGGTGCCTATGGCGTTGCCGTCAGTGCCACCATGCTGATTACCACGATACTCACCCATTTTATGATGCGGGATAAATGGAAATGGCCCTTGCCTCTGGTGATAGTAATTACCTCGATATTTTTATTCGTGGATTTTGCTTTTTTTGCCGCCAACCTGATTAAGATTGAGCACGGCGGATGGTTCCCCATTTTGACAGGAGCCGTGGTGTTCACGCTGATGTCCACCTGGAGTTCTGGCCGGCAAATGGTCATCCAGCATTTAGTAAGCGCTACCATGCCGTTGGATGAGTTTCTGGGTCGAATGACGGATGGTAGCCCAGTGCGGGTGCCGGGCACCGCCGTTTTTATGACCGCTCCAGACTTGGGCGCACCCCCCATCCTTCAGTATCACCTTGTGCATAATCAGGTACTGCACGAACAAGTTGTTTTGGTCACCGTGATTACCAAAGACGTACCCTGGGTAGCGGCCACCCACCGTTTGCGAGTTTTCAAACTGAAGCGTGGATTCTGGCGGGTACACATTCATTATGGATTTATGCAAACACCTAATGTGCCGTTGGCGCTTCGTTTATGTGAGAAATATGGTTTGCGCATAGATCCCAATTCCACAACCTACTACCTTGGTCGGGAAACCCTGTTGCCGCCGGGGCAAGTTTCGCAGATGGGGCGTTGGCGTCAGCGTCTGTTCGCGTTTATGTCAAGAAATGCCGTAAGAGCTACTGATTTTTTCAAATTACCGCCACATCGTACGGTGGAGTTAGGGATACGGCTGGAGCTGTTACCTATAGCACATAGACCCGCCAAATCAGGGAAAACCAAATTAACGGATAGTGAGTCGCGCCCAGAACCTGAGTCGACCAGTGAACTTGTTGATGTCCCTCGAATCGAATGACGGGTTAGTTGCAGCAAAATCGGCCGGAGTTCGTGCATCTGTGAAATACAAAGGTGAATGTGAGGACGGTGTGATGCCTCACCTGCTACCTAGGGTAGTGATCTCGATAGTTATTGGGTTTGGTTTGACGTGGATGCTGCCATTGAGTGCTTATGCGGCGGATCAAGCTAGCCCACCTCAGTCGGTAACAAGCTTTCCCTCCAGCCTTTTAGCCGACCCAGTGGGCGATTCTTTGCTATTGGAGCCCCCCGCTCGCGACACCCCTGCGTATTCAGGTGAAATGCCTGATTTGTTCGTGCGCACCCCTGTTCTACAAGGCTTTCGATTGGATGTTGGTCAATTGAACACGGCCCCCTTGGCGCAAACGGACTGCGCTGAAAACGCCCAGGGCGCTCAATGTGCTGCCTGGAGAGATACCGGTGCGTCAATCGCTTATCAAGCCGAACAAGGGATGATGACCTGGCCTTACCTGGCCTATGGCTGGGGAGAGAAAGCCCGTGCAATGCAGCAGGGACTTTCGCTTTCTGCAGATATGGGAATTTTAGTTGACAGGCTGGGCACGTCCCAGCTTGGCATGGCTGCTTGTGAATTGGATGCCATCTGTTTTCTGCAGCAGGAGTTGACTTCATCCGAATTCAACCAACAAGTCTACGGCTACCACCTCACACCGTTATTGCATTTTGGAATTGGCTATCGTTTTTGATAGTTAGCGGGTTTTTACTGGCTGCCGGAATTGAACACGGTTACAATCCTCGGCTGAGGGGATTAAAACGCATTTCAGTTTATCCATATTAATTTAGAGTGAACGTCTGGCTGCTCCGGCGAGCGGCAGGCCACTACCCGAGAAAAGCATGGGCAACCTGATAATACCAGTCATCCTAGCCATCGCCATTTTTATCTATTCGCCCGCCCCGCCTCGCCCCGCCAAGGAAGCGGTGGATATGCCGGTAATGACCGAGCATGGCATGACTCGTTACGCAGTTAATACTGAATCTCAGGAAGCCTTGAAGCGCCAGCGTGTTGTTGCCCAGCAATACGATTACAGCTGCGGCTCAGCAGCTCTTACCACGATACTCAATCACCATTTGGGTGAGCCTATCAGTGAGAGTCAGGTGATTGAGGGCATGCTCAAGTATGGCGAGGCAGAGCAAATTATTGCTCGTCGTGGATTCTCGTTGCTGGATATGAAACGCTACGCAATCTCTCTCGGCTATGAAGCTGGCGGATTCCGTGGCGAACTGCCCGATTTGCTGGCGCTGAAACAGCCCGCCGTTATCTCCATACGCTACGGTGGATTTGACCACTTTGTAGTTTACAAAGGTGAGGGAAATGGTCATGTCGTATTGGCCGATCCAGAGTTTGGTAACTTGACGATGCATGTGCGAGATTTTGCGGAGATATGGGCCCCCAAAGTCCTATTTGTTGTTTATCCTCGCGCCGAGTTGCCAACAGCAGGTTTAACCTTATCCAACGAAGATTTGCGTTTTATGGATGATGATCGGATTCGCCAAACTGCTCTGCAGTCGGTTCCTCAGTTCTCTGGGGCACTGGCGAACAGCATCGAGCGTTCTGCGCGCATACGATAATCTATAAACAAGCAGAGTTGAGATTGTTTCAGATAACTTAAGTTATGGTAGACATGAAGGAACATGGAATGAAGGGAAGGTGGTCGTTAAATCTACGACGTCATGCGATTTTGTTGAGTTTTTCGTTCGTGCTTGGCTTGATTGCTTTGCCGAGCTTTGCCGAAGAGGCCGCCGCGCCGACGATCACCGACCAAGCCAAAGGAGCGTTAGCCAAGCAAGAGTCCGATAAAGATCGCCAAGACCTTATCCAGGAAACCTTGACCCGCGCTGATCAAGAATATTCTCTGCAAAAGCAGGGAAAGATTAAATTTATCTATGATTTTACTTATAGTTACTACGGCAACGCGGTGGCTACTCAAACTGCCGTAAGTGGAACAGGCAATCAAACTTTAGTCAGTATCATCCAAGACAGCCAGCATACGTATGAACATGCCTTGACGGCGGATTATGGCTTGTTAGACAACCTGACCGCCTCACTACGGTTCCCACTGGTTTATAAATACGATGATATTAATGAAAATCAGCGGACTAACGTCGGTGATGTTAGAGGCGAGTTGCGTTGGCAGCCCTGGCATAACCAGAAACACAGTTCTCAGATTACTTTCTTAAGTGGCGCGACCATTCCCACTGGGAGTAGCCC
>Ga0255311_1000007_pt1 | contig 27459 bp, 29 predicted proteins | sample EtOH4_T0_E4_meta_FD_201358 | JGI IMG/M metagenome (GOLD analysis project Ga0255311, IMG submission 201358) | Sandy soil microbial communities from University of British Columbia, Vancouver, Canada - EtOH4_T0_E4 | ecosystem: Engineered > Artificial ecosystem > Sand microcosm > Unclassified ... | reverse complement strand
CCTGGTGGCGGCGGACGTGGCCCTGGCCCCATTCGTCCCCTCGGATACGGCGCGGGGCGGCAGCATCATGTACCCGATCACCCGCAGCGTCGCGGAGGCCGCGGGCTCCTCCCCGGGACCGACGGCCCGTCACCTGGGCGCGTTCCTGATACTGGCGAGCTTCCACGCGACCTACACCGCATCCGGCATGTTCCTGACCGGCATGGCGGCCAATCCCGTCATCGCCGGGTTCGCGAAGCAAATCGGCGGAGTGGAGCTGACCTGGCTGCGCTGGATCGAAGGCTCTATCCTGCCGGCGCTGCTGACGCTGACCCTGGTGCCCCTGCTGCTGCACCGGCTGGTGCGGCCCACGATCAGCGACACGGAGCCGGCCCGGGCCCACGCGCGGGAGGCACTCGCGGAGCTGGGCCCGATGCGGCCGGCCGAACGCGGCCTCGGGGTGGTGATGCTGGCGGTGATGGCGGGCTGGATCAGCTCGCCGTATCACGGGATCCCCAACGCGTTCATCGCGCTGGCGGGTGTCTCCGCCCTGCTGCTCGGCCGGGTGCTGAGCTGGGATGACCTGTTGGGCGAGCGACGGGCCTGGGACGCGCTGATCTGGTTCGCGCCGCTGCTGATGATGGCCTCCGAGTTGCAGGACACCGGTGTGATCGGAGTCTTGTCGAGCTCGCTGTTCGCGGGATTGCAGGGCTGGCCCTGGGTCGCGGCGCTGCCCGCGCTGCTGGTCGCCTATCTGTATCTGCACTATGGCTTTGCCAGCATGACTGCGCACGTGACGGCGCTGTACCCGGGCTTCCTCGCCGCCGCGCTCGCCGTCGGCGCGCCGGCGCTTATCTCGGCGCTGGGCCTGGCTTATTTCTCCAACCTGAACGCTTCCCTTACCCACTACGGCACCGGCTCGGCGCCGATCTTCTTTGGCGCGGGCTATGTTCCGCAGGGAACCTGGTGGCGCATTGGATTCCTCGTCTCGCTGCTCAATATCGTGATCTGGCTGGGGGCGGGCATGCTCTGGTGGAAGGTGCTGGGATGGTGGTAACACCTAAGCGCTCCTTGCTGCCCGACGCGGTGGAGGAATATGTCGCGCGGCTGATCACGCTGGAAACCCCCGTGCAGCAGCGACTGCGGGAGGAAACGGCGTCGCTGCCCCAAGCCGGCATGCAGATCGGACCGGATCAGGGAGCGCTGCTGGCCCTGCTGGTACGGTTGCTCGGGGTTCGCGCGGGCCTCGAGATCGGGACGTTTACCGGATACAGCGCCCTGGCGATGGCCGCCGCGCTCCCCGAGGACGGCCGCCTGGTGACCTGCGATGTGAGCGAGGAGTGGACCCGCATTGCGCGGCGCGCCTGGGATGCGGCGGGCGTGGCCCGGAGGATCGAGCTGCGCCTGGGTCCCGCGGCTGCCACGCTCGAACGGTTGCTGGAGGAGCGCGGTCCGGCCTGCTTCGATCTGGCGTTCATCGACGCCGACAAGCCGGGATACGACGGCTACTACGAGGCCTGTCTCCGGCTGGTGCGGCCCGGCGGCCTGATCGCGATCGACAACATGCTGTGGAACGGCCGGGTGGCCGACCCCGCGAATCAGGAGCCCAGCACGGCGGTCATCCGCGCCCTCAACCTCAAGATCCGCGACGATCCGCGAGTGGATTCCTGTCTGCTGACCATCGGGGATGGCCTGATGCTGGCGCGTCCCCGCTTGCTCTGATTTGATTCGGGAGCTAGATCATCTTCGGACGCTGCACCCCCGCTCCTGGAGGTGGAGATGAATCGAGCTGCTTCCCTCGCGGCGCCTGCCGAGGCCGGGTACGAGATTCCCTCCGGGGCGGGCATCGGCCACGCGCACCTCAAGGTCAGCAGTCTCGATCGCGCGCTGCAGTTCTATTGCGGTATCCTCGGCTTCAAGCTGGTCGCGAAGTTCCGGAACAGCGCGGCCTTTCTCGCTGCGGGAGACTATCACCATCATCTCGGGCTCAATACCTGGGAAAGCCTGGGCGCTTCGGCCCCGCCGCCCCACCACACCGGACTCTATCACGTGGCGATCCGCTATCCCACGCGGCGCGACCTGGCGATCGCGGTCAAGCGGCTGCGCGAGGCGGAGGTTCCGCTGCGCGGCGCGTCGGACCACGGCGTGAGCGTCTCGATCTATCTCAGCGATCCGGACGGGATCGGACTGGAGCTCACCTGGGATCGACCGGTGGCGGAATGGCCCCACACGCCGGAGGGCGGGCTGGAGCTCCGGATGGCCGATCCGTTCGATCTCGAGGCGCTGATCGCCGAGGCGGTGCCGTGAGCGCCCTGACCATCGCGCTGATCACCCGCACGCTGCAGCCGCGCCGGGGGATGGCCTGGCACGGCGGGCCCACTCCCGCGCGCGCGCTGCGGGGGGTCGATGCCCGGCTCGCCCGCTGGCGCCCGCCACGCCGCGGCCATACCATCTGGGAGCTGGCGCTCCACGTGGCGTATTGGGATTACGAAGTGAGACGCCGGCTGCTCGGCACCGCGCTTCCCCGCTTCCCGCGCAGCCCGGCGAACTGGCCCAGGATGCCGCAGCGTAGCGACGAAGGGGCCTGGGCCGCCGACCGGGCACTGGTGGCCAATGAGCATCGGCTGCTGGTGGAAGTGGTGGCAGATTTCCCGGTCAGCCTCCTCGGGCGGAAGCTGGGCCGCAGCAAGCGCTGGAGCTACGGCGACACGATCCTGGGGATCACCGTGCACGACGCCTACCACGCCGGACAAATCCAGCTGCTCAAGCGCATCGGGCGCCGGGATTAGCCGGTCGTTCCCCCGGAAGCCGTTTCCGGCGATATTTCCGGGGCAATCGTTCTCCCTCCCGAGGCCTTCCGAGTGACCGCGCCCGCCGCATCCAGCGCGCCCGCCGCGACCCTCGCCGCCCCCCGTCGCGCGGCGATTGTTTCGCCGCTGGTCGACGCGCTGTGTGCGGGAGGGCTCTCGCTGCTGATCCTGGTCCCGCTGCTGCTGAGCGGGCGGAGCGACTTGCTGCTGGTGAGCGTCGGGGTGCAGGCCTGGCTGACCGCGCTGGTCAACATGCCGCATTTTCTCGCCTCGTACCGGATGGTGTACCGCTCGCGCGCCAGCATCCGCGCGCATCCCTGGGCGGCGGTCTACGTCCCCATCGTTCTGCTGCTGTGCTGCGTCCTGGCGGTGGTCGCCAGTCGCAACACCGATGTGCCGATCTCCGCGCTGCTCACGCTCCAGAACGCCTATCTGGCCTGGCACTACACCGGGCAGGCCTGGGGCATGACCGCGACCTATTCCTATCTCGACGGCGCGTCCTTCAGCCCGACCGAGCGGCGCCTGGTGCGCGGAGCACTGTACATCCTGCTGGCGTGGCACGTGATCTGGTTCTTCAACCTGGCCTATGAGAATCTCGGCCTCGCGCCGCTGTATGAAGTGGTCACGCTCCTCATGGCCGTCGCCCTCGCCATGGGCCTAACCGGTTTCGCGCTGCACAAGGCGCGCACCGGGCGTTTTCCGCCGCTCCGTGCGCTGATTCCCTGGCTGGCCATCTTCGTATGGTATGCCGCGATGGCGCGGTGGGGCCTGCCGGCGCTCTTCCTGGTGCAGATCGCGCATGCGCTGCAGTACCTGCTCTTCCCGATGCGCGTCGAGGTGAACCGCACCCGGCGCGGTGCGGACGGCGGGACCCCGCGCGAGCGGGTGCTGTTCCACATGCTGGCGTATGGCGTGCTGCTGCTCGGCGCATCGGTCGTGGCCGCGGTGCTGTTGCCCCTGGGCGCGATGGCGGTGGTGACCAGCTGGCTGGGCTCGCGGCCGGGCCAGGTAGTAGGCTTCGCGATCCTCGCGTTCCTGAACATCCACCACTACTTCACCGACGGCGTCATGTGGAAGCTGCGCAACCCCGAGGTGCGGGAAGATCTCTTCGGGCACCTGCCCAAGGCGGCCGTTGTGGCCGCAGCTGCTCCAGTGCCGGCGGTGGGTCGCCGCAAGCGCCGGGCGCGCTGACCCGATGTATCGCGCCTGCCTGTTTTGCCACGGTGACCTCGGCAGCAACGCGGTCGTGGAGCAGCTGCCGATCGGACGCCGGCTGGCCTTCGATGCCGGGAGAGGGCGCCTCTGGGTGGTCTGCCGCAAATGCGAGCGCTGGAACCTGACCCCGTTCGACGATCGCTGGGAGGCGATCGAGCAGTGCGAACGGTTGTTTCGCGCCACGACGACGCGGCTCTCGACCGACCAGATTGGCCTGGCTCGCCTGCGCGAAGGCCTGGAGCTGGTGCGCATCGGGGAGCCGTTGCGGCCCGAATTCGCGGCGTGGCGCTACGGAGACCAGTTCGGGCGCCGCCGGGTTCGCCACGCCCTGCTGATCGGCGCCGGAATCGCCGGGGTCGCCGGCCTGGTCGTGGTGCCGACACTGGTCGGGATCTCGCTCGGCGGCGGCGGGTTGTACAACGTGATCAACCCGGCCCTGCAGCTGATGAAGGCGAAGCGCACCGTCGCGCGGCTGTCGCTCCGGGAAGGCGCCACCCTCCCCGTCACCCAGCTGCAAATCGAGCACGTCCGCGTCTCCGGCGAAGCGGGCGGCGCCTGGCGGTTGCACATCCCGGCTCGAAAAGTCACGTGGCGTGGAAAGCCCAAAGCGGGCGATCTCGTCGTACTCGATGGGACGCTGGCACAGCTGGCGCTCCAGAGAATCCTCCCACGAGTCAACCGGCGAGGGGCGTCGAAGCAGCAGGTCCAGCAGGCGGTGCGCGTTCTGGAGGAGTCACCCGACACCGATGCGCTCGCGAACCGGCTCACCGAGTCACCCGGTAGGTTCTGGAAACCCAAGAACCAGGGCATGCTCTACGCGCTGCCGACCGAGATGCGCCTGGCACTCGAGATGGGCTCCCATGAAGATGCCGAGCGTCGCTGGCTGGCCGGCGAGCTGCTTGAGCTCGAGGAGGCCTGGCGCGCCGCGGAGGAGCTCGCCGGAATCGCCGACAAGCTGGGCCTTCCCGAGCAGGTCGAGGCCCGGCTCGCGGCGCTGCAGCAGGAAACCGGGGCGAGGAAGGCTCCGGTCGACGGCTGAGCACGCGACCCGTATCTTCTAGCATGGCTGCGCTCCTGTTCTGATCCGCATGTACGAGCACCGGACCGATCCCCTGCTGTCGCCGCCGCGCTTCCTGCGCCGGATCGCGCTGCACCTGCTGGCGGCCTTTGGGCTAGTCGCCGCGTCGCTGGGTCTCGGCACCCTCGGCTACCACGGGCTGGGCCGGCAAGACTGGATCGACGCCTTCGTCAATGCGGCGATGCTGCTTGGCGGTATGGGCCAGATCGGCGACATGCCGACCGCTTCCGGCAAGATCTTCTCGGCGCTATTCGCACTGTATGCGGGTCTGGTCCTGATCGCGGTGACCACGCTCATCGTTGCGCCGGTGCTGCACCGCGTGCTGCACTCGGTGCACCTGGGCGAGGATGACGACGTCTCCGGGGGCAGCGAGAGGTAACCCCATGCGAGCCCCGTTAGCCATCCTGCTCTGCCTTGCGCTCGCGTGCGGCAGCCCGACCGAGCCGTCTCCCACGCTGCAGTTCGAGGGCCAGGTCGTGTTCGGGATCCCAACGCTTCCGATCACCGCGCAGGCCCTGGACGGTGGCATCAAGGTATCGGGCGTCATCTCGACTCCCACAGCGGAGTACACCCTCACCGGACACATCCGAGCTGGGGGCGGCAATAAGCTCGTGCTGGACGTGGTCGTCGATAAGACGCAGACGGGCGCCCCATTTCCGGTCCAGAATTACTACGAAGGGAGGATCGGTAACCTGAGCAGCGGCAATTACGACCTCGAAGTCAACCACACCCTTCATATCACGACGCCCCAGACCGCCACGGTGTTCCACGGAGTGGTTCACGTCCCGTGAGCGGTGCGGGGTTTCCGGATCTGTTCTCTCGCGACGCCAGGGGATACGCCCAGTTCCGTCCCCGCTATCCGGTCGCGCTCTTCGATTGGATCGCGAGCCTGCCGGCCCGTCGCCAGGTCGCGCTGGACTGCGCCACCGGCAACGGCCAGGCGGCGACGATGCTGGCGCCGTACTTCGGGCAGGTGCTCGGGATCGACGCGAGTCTGCCGCAGCTCGGGGCCGCGACCCGCACCGCACGCGTTCATTATCTCGCCGCCCTCGCCGAAGCGAGTCCGTTGCGCTCCCGGGCTGTGGACCTCATCAGCGTCGCCCAGGCGCTGCACTGGCTGGAGCGGCCCCGCTTCTTCGCTGAGGTGGAGCGGATCGCGGCGCCGGGTGCCGCGCTCGCGATTTGGGGCTACGGCAGGCTGCAGGCGACTCCGGCGATCGATACCCTGATCCACCGCTTCCATGACGAGACGGTGGGGTCGTACTGGTCAACCGCACGCCGGCTGGTCGAGGAAGGTTATCAGGGGATCCCGCTTCCGATCGAGGAAGCGACGGCGCCCCCGTTCGCCATCGAATCCCGGCTGACCCTGGCGGAACTGCTCGGCTACCTGCGCACCTGGTCGGCGGTGGGGAAGTACCTCGCGGTGCACGGGCACGATCCGGTCGAGCGACTCGTGCCCGAGCTCGCGAGTGTCTGGGGTGATCCGGCGGCGCGACGGCGGGTCCGCTGGCCGCTCTTTGTGCGCGCGGGCCGCTGGCGCGGAGAGTGGCTTAGTCCTCCAGGACGAATGTCACCTTGAGGTCGACGCGGTAATCGCGGATCACGTTGTTCTCGACGTCCACCTTGAACCCCTTGATCCAGACCCCCTTGATGTTCTTGAGCGTCTTGCCGGCGCGCTTGATGCCCACACGCACGGCGTCGTCGAAGCTCTTCTTGGAGGTGGCGGTGATCTCGGTGACCTTGGCGACGGACATGGCTTGCTCCCAGTGGCGAGGAATCCAGGAATCTACCGTCCGGGGACGCCTCAAGCGCTAGATTCCCGCACCATGATTCCCTTGCTGTCCGCTGCCTTCGCCCTGGGCGTTTCCCAGGCTCCCGCAGGGCCCGCCCCGGCGTTCATGCCGGTCCCCGCCTCGGTCGCCTGGCGGGTGGGGCGCATGCGGCTCGATAGCAGCTTCACGGTCCGGGTGACCGGGGCGCGCCGCGACCAGCGGCTGGCACGCGGAGTAGAGCGGTTCCTGCGCCGAGCCGGCGGCACCACGGGGCTCATGCTCAACCGGGGCGCCGCCGGTCTTACCGTGTCCGCGGCCGGTCCCGGCCAACGGGTGCAATCTCCCGAGGAGGACGAGAGCTACACGCTGGAAGTCACCTCGGGGGGAGCCACCCTGGAGGCGCCAACCACCGTCGGGGCGCTGCGGGGCCTGGAGACGGTGCTCCAGTTGATCGATTCGGACTCGGCGGGCTGGTACCTGCCCGCCGCCCGCATAGAAGATCGCCCCCGATTTCCCTGGCGGGGTCTGCTCATCGACGTCGGCCGCCACTTCGAGCCGCCCGAGGTGATCAAGCGGCAGCTCGACGGGATGGCCGCGGTCAAGCTCAACGTGCTGCACTGGCACCTTTCGGAAGACCAGGGCTTCCGGGTGGAGAGTCGGCGCTATCCGCGGTTGCAACAGCTGGGCTCGGACGGGCTGTATTACACCCAGGAGCAGATCCGCGACATCGTGGCTTACGCGCGCGATCGCGGCATCCGGGTGATCCCCGAATTCGACATGCCGGGCCATTCGACCGCCTGGTTCGTCGGGTATCCGGCGTACTCCAGCGCCCGAGGGCCCTACGCGATCGAGCGGCATTTTGGAGTCTTCGTGCCGACCTTCGATCCGACCCGCGCCGAGACCTATCAGTTCCTCGACGGCTTCATCGCCGAGATGGCGGCGCTGTTTCCCGACCCGTACTGGCACATCGGGGGGGACGAGGTCGAGGGCTCGCAGTGGCGCACCAATCCGAAGATCCGCGCCTTCATGCGCGCGCGGCGGCTGGAGAACAACGGTGCCCTGCAGGCGTACTTCAATCGCCGGCTGGCGGCTATCCTCGCGCGCCATGGCAAGCGGATGGTCGGGTGGGACGAGATTCTGCACCCCGACCTTCCGCAGACCACGGTTGTTCAATCCTGGCGGGGTCAGAGCTCGCTGGTCGAGGGAGCCAAGCGCGGCTATCGCGGGATCCTCTCCGCGGGCTGGTATCTCGACGCCATGCGCACTGCGGCGGTCCACTACCTCGTGGATCCCCTCCCGCAAGGCAACGGGCTCAGCACGGAGGCCGCGGCCCGCGTGCTGGGGGGTGAGGCCTGCATGTGGGCCGAGCACATCACACCCGAGTCGATCGACTCGCGGATCTGGCCGCGGCTCGCGGCGATCGCGGAACGGCTCTGGTCGCCCCGCGAGGTTCGAGACGTCCCCGACATGTACCGGCGACTGGCTGTGATGCGGAACCGGCTGGAGCTCCTCGGACTGGGCCACGAAGGGCATACGGCCCGCATGGCACGCCGGCTGGCCGACGGACACGACCCCGGCGCGCTCACTGCACTGCTCGAGCTGGTCGAGCCGGTCAGCTTCGGGGAACGCGCGTCGCTCCAGGCCCTGGTGCAACAGACGCCGCTGGTGTTCGCAGCCGACGCGGCACGGCCAGATCCCCCGGCCCAGTGGAATGCCCGCCAGGCGGCGAGCGCCGCCCTGCAGCGCGGCGAGGCGGCGGCGGCGAGGCGCGGGATGGATTCCAGCCTGGTGGCCTGGTCCCGATTGGCTCCCGCGCTCGACAGCCTTGGCAGGGAGGCGCCGCTGGTGCGGGACGCCGTGCCCGCCGCGCGGGCGCTGGTCCGGGTGGCCGAGATCGGGCGCGAGGCGCTGGGCCAGCTGGGCCGCGGTCCCGCCCCACCGGAGTGGGTCAAGGCCCGCTTGGCCGAGCTGGATGCGCTCGGCAAGCCGCAAGGATTGCTCCGGCTCTCAGTCATTGCGGCCGTGCGGCAGCTGGTGGAGGGCAGCGGCACACCATGACCAGCTATTTCGCCTATGGCGCGAACATGGACCCGGTGCACATGGCGAAATGCTGTCCCGGGGCGACGCGGTTGGGCCACGCGATCCTGCCGGAGCGGAGCTTTCGCATAGCGGCGACGGGATATGGAGACGCCGCTCCCACTGGCGGAGGCGACTTGCACGGGGTGCTCTGGGAACTTTCGCCCAGCGACGAGGCCGCGCTCGATGCCTTCGAGGGCGTGCCGGATGGACTTTACCGCAAGGAGCACGCGACCGTGCGGGACAGTAGCGGGCGCCAGGTCACCGCCATGCTGTATCGCGCTGCGGACCCGGCGCCGGGCCGTCCGGTTTCGGGATACCTGGAGGGAATCCTCGAAGTCGCGCAGGGACTGGGGTTCCCGGTTCACTACCTGGAGAGCCTGCGGCAGCTCGCCAGCGCGAGCTAGCATTTTCGGAGGAAGTCATATGGACCGGCGCGCTTTCCTGCAGCACGCGGTCGGCAGCAGCGCCGCCCTGCAGCTGTCCTCCCGGAACGGTCCCGAAGCCGCTCCCCCGCACGGTCACCCGACCATCCCCCCGGCGTTCGAGCTGGAGGAGGTCACCGTCCAGCAGCTCGGCGAGGGCATGGCGTCGGGGCGCTGGACAGCGCGGAGCATCGCCGAGCAGTACCTGGCGCGGATCGAGGCGCTGGACCGCGCGGGACCGGCGCTGAACTCGGTCATCGAGCTCAATCCTGAGGCGCTGGAGATCGCGGAGCAGCTTGACACGGAGCGGAAGACCCGCGGCCCGCGCGGGCCGCTCCACGGGGTTCCGGTTCTCGTCAAGGACAATCTGGACAGCGGCGACCGGATGCAAACCACGGCGGGCTCGCTCGCGCTGGGCGGCGCGCCCGCCCCGCGAGACTCCACCGTGGTGGCGAAGCTGCGCCAGGCCGGTGCGGTGCTGCTGGGCAAGACCAACCTGAGCGAGTGGGCCAACTATCGCTCGACCAGCTCGACCAGCGGCTGGAGCGGACGCGGCGGACTTACCCGCCATCCCTACGTGCTGGACCGTAACGCCTGCGGGTCCTCTTCCGGCTCGGGCAGCGCGGCCGCCGCCAACCTCGCGGCGATCACCATCGGTACCGAGACCGATGGCTCGGTGGTGTGCCCCGCGTCGATCTGTGGATTGGTCGGGATCAAGCCCACGGTGGGGCTGGTGAGCCGCGCGGGCATCATCCCGATTTCCGCGACGCAGGACACCGCGGGTCCCATGTGTCGCAGTGTGGCCGATGCCGCCATCCTGTTGTTCGCGATCCAGGGATTCGACTCCCGTGACCCGGCGACCGCCCCGCTGCGGACGCGACGACCGGCCGATTGGAGCCGGGACTTGCGACCCGACGCCCTCCGCGACGTTCGGCTGGGCATCGCGCGGAAGGGCTTCGGGCTTCCCGCCAGCGTCGAGCCGGTGCTCACCGAGGCGATTGCGGCGCTCAAGCAGCTCGGCGCGGTGGTCGTGGATCCCGCGGAGATCCCCAACCTCGAGAAGCTCGGCGATCCCGAAACCGCGGTGCTCGATTACGAGTTCAAGGCGGGACTGGCGGAGTACTTCGCCGCCCGGGGACCGGACTATCCGATCAAGGGGCTCGAGGAGCTGATCCGGTTCAACCAGGCCAACCGCCCGCAGGAAATGCCGTGGTTCGGGCAGGAGATCTTCGAGCGCTCGGCCCAGCGCGGGTCGCTGAACGATCCGGCCTACCGCACGGCGAAACAGAGCTGCCGGCGGCTTTCTCGAGCCCTCGGTATCGATGCCGTCATGTCGCGACTGCGCCTCGATGCGTTGGTAGCAATTACCGCCGGCCCGTCCTGGCCCACCGACCTGGTGAACGGCGATCGCTACACCGGCGGCTGCTCGACCCCGGCGGCGGTCGCGGGCTATCCGCATATCACGGTTCCTGCCGGCATGATTCACGAGCTCCCGGTGGGTCTCTCCTTTTTCGGCGCGGCGTGGAGCGAGCAACGCTTGATTCGCTTCGCATACGCGTTCGAACAGGCCACCCGACTGCGGCGTCCGCCGCGATTCCTCCCGTCGCTCTGAGCGTTCATATTGCCGGTATGGCGTCCCAATCCTTTCTCTCCCGCCTTGCCAGGAAGGCCCGCTGGTTCTGGCCGGTTTTCGGCACCATCGTCCTGGCGGACTGCTCCACCAAGCAGTGGATCGTCTCGTCGCTGAGCAACGACCCTGGGCCGTACCCCCTGATCGGCGACCTGCTCCGGCTCACGCTGGCCTATAATCCGGGCGCAGGGTTGAGCCTATCGTTTGGCAACGCCTCCCGGATGGTCTTCGCCGGCGTGGCCCTGGTCGCGTTGATCATTCTCTTCCTGCTCTATCACCGCACGCCGTCCAACGCGGTTCCCCGAGCCGTTGCGCTCGCGCTGGTGGCCGGCGGTGCGCTTGGCAACCTGCTGGATCGGCTGCGCTCGGCGCGGGGTGTCGTCGATTTCATCGACATCGGCGTGGGCCAGTCGCGATTCTGGACCTTCAACATCGCGGACCTGGGGGTCACCACGGGTGCGCTGCTCCTCGCCGTGGTGTTGTGGCGCGAGGACCGGGCGCAGCGCACGACATGAGAACCCTGCTGCTCGTGCTGCTGCTCGCGGCCCCGAGCTCCGCGCAGCTGCCCCCCGGGCGGATCTCGCGAGCCGGCGTGGCGCGTGCCCAGGCCGTGGTGGACTCGGTCTTCCTCGATCGCAAATCTCTGGAAGGCACCATCGAGGGAGGCGACTGGGCCTCCTATCTGATGGCACGGCTCGGGGTGGAGCCGATTCCCGAGAACACCGAAATCCTGATCGCCGTCGACAGTACCCACATTGTGCTGTCCGGCCGGCTGCAGGACCTGCCCCAGGAGGCCCGTGCCATGATCGGCCCGCTGGCCGCGCTGGTCGACTCGAGCACGGTGCTGGCCGCCGACATTGCGCTGCTGCCGGCGGCCCAGGGCCTGAGCCATTTCCGGCTGCAGGGGGTGAGTATCGGGGGCTTCCCGGTGCCGGAGATCGTGTTGCGCTCGATGCTGCTCGACGTGGGCGAACACTATCCCGCCCTCACCAAGAGCGGGCGGGACCTCTACGTCGAGATTCCCACCGACGGCCGGGTGCGCCTGATTCCCGGCGCCGTGCGGCTCACGGCAGCACCGCGTCCCTAACCCGGCAGAGCCCAGCCATGCCCGACGCGCGCTACCCGGTAGGACCCTTCGTCGTCGAGGGCGAAATCACGCCGGCCCGGCGGAAGGGCTGGATCAGCGAGATCGCGGAGGCGCCGGCGCAGCTGCGCAGTGCTGTGCACCGGCTCACCGAGGCCCAGTTCGACACCCCGTACCGGGAGGGAGGCTGGACCGTGCGGCAGGTGGTTCACCACCTCCCCGACAGCCATCTCAACGCCTATGTTCGCTTCAAGCTGGCGCTGACCGAGCACAACCCGACCATCCGACCCTACGAAGAAGCCCGCTGGGCCGAGCTGCCCGACACCACCGGGACGCCGATCGGGGTGTCCCTGATGCTGCTGGAGGCGCTCCACCGCCGCTGGGTGGTGCTGCTCCGCGCGATGCAGGAGCAGGAGTGGTCCCGGACTTTTTTCCATCCCGAGCACCAGAAGACCTTTTCACTCGACCGCGTCCTTGCGCTGTACGCCTGGCACGGCCGGCACCACGTCGCCCATGTCACTGCGCTCCGCGCACGGCTCGGCTGGGGAAACGCGGACCGGTGACCAGGAACCAGTAACCACTCCGCCTGCGGGTTTCCCTCCGCCCTCTCTCGCGCTGAGCGGTCCTGCCTCGCGCTCTGCGACGCAACCCACGGCGCTCGCCGGGGCCCTCCATCGCCACGGATTCCGGACCCGACCGGTTATGAATCGGTCGGGAGCCGGTTGTCGAATTTCGGGACTGCCCAGGACCGAACGCGCAAGCTCATGAGAGAGTGTGGGAAAGGAGGCCGGCAGCAACGGCGGGGAACTTCTGGTCGGCAATATCGTCATATTATTATACGGTACCATCCAACATTTCCTTGGTGTTTTTCCCTTCAATGACAGAATTAAGTGCAAGCAGGATCAATAAATGCGTCTATAGATCAAGATAGCGTAATACTATGACTACGCAGTAAAGTACTGGGACATTTACCCGAGGGGGGAGGCAACAATTCTGGATCGCCTGACCGACCCGTCGGGACAGCGGTTCGAGGAACTCGAGCCGCTGCCGCCGCAGTGGCGCGAGCTGGTGGAGGCATTGCGGGACCAGCTGGGCCGGGCCATCGAGCAGCGCGAATGGCTGGCCCGGACCTTGGAGCGCACCTCCAGCGAGCTGCGAGAGCAGCTGGTGGAGCTGGAGGCGCTGCGGCGCGCCCGTACGGTCGCCGAGTCGGCGAATCTCGTGCGGGGCGAAATCCTGGCGACCATCAGCCGAACGATGCGCACGCCCGCCGACTCGCTGCTTGGCCTCACCGGGCTGTTGCGACTGGGTCCCCTGATGCCGACCCAGCGTGCCTACGTCGAAGCCCTCGCGGGCGCTGCCGAGCTATTGCGGGGCATCCTCAACAACGTGGCGGACTTCTCCAGGCTGGAGAGCGGGACCCTGCCGCTCGAGCCGATCGGCTTCGACCTTCGCCTCATGGTGGAGGACCTCGCCGCCCTGCTCGGGGGCGAAGCGCACGCGAAGGGCATCACCCTCCGGCTGGCCTGGCCCCCCGATGCCCCCCGGCGGGTGACCGGGGATCCCGGTCGCATTCGCCAGGTGATCGCCGCGCTGGTCCGGGACGCGCTGACCCGCATGCAGCAGGGAGAAGTCGTGGTTGAAGTCGGCGAAGACCATGGACGGGCGGCCGGACCGGGGATCCGCGTCGTGGTGGAGGACAATGGCCCCGCCATCCCGCAGGACCTGCTGCCGACCTTGTTCGAGCCCTTCACCCGGGGAGATGCCTATTCCAGCCGCGAGGGCGGGTTAGCGCTGCCGATCGCGCGGAACCTGGCCCGCCTCATGGGCGGCGACCTCGTGGTGCAGAACACCGCGCAGGCAGGCACGCGCTTTACGCTGCGGCTGCCGCTCAGTCGGCTCGAGCCGCTCCGTGACGGAGCGGGGGCCGAGGCGATCGAGGCGCCGGTTCCCAGCTCGGCATTGCCGGGAACGCTGCTGGTGGTGGAGGCCGATGCCACGCAGCGGGCGAGCTGGGCGACCATCGCGGAAGCAGCGGGTTACCGGGCCAGCGGATTCGCCGGCCGCGACGAAGCCATCGGGGAGCTCAAGCGCCGCGCCGCCGCCGGCGACCCGGTGAGCATCGTGATGTTCAGTGACCACGACGCCGATGAATACCATGGCATCGGCCACGACATCGTCAGGGATCCGGCGCTGGGCAAACCGGCCCTCATCATGCTGCCCGCGGCGGGCAACCCGGGCGACGCGCGGCGCCTCATGGATGCGGGTTTCCGTGGCTACCTGGTCAAGCCGATCGCGCCCGCGGATCTGCGGGAAACCCTGGAGACGCTGCGGCGGACCCCGCGCAGCGGGTGGCACCGGCTCTTCCTGACCCGGCACTCGCTCGCCGAAGCGCGCCGGGGTGGCACGGTCGGTGAGGAGGAGGTGGAGCTGGGGCTGGGGATGCTGCTGAACAGTGACCGGTAACCAGTAACCGGTCACCGGTCACTGATTACCGCCGAAGGGATCTTCGAGGGAGGGAGAGGTTGGCGTGAACAGCTCCGCGCCGCTCTCGGTGATGTGCATGTCGTCCTCCAGACGCACGCCAAACTCGCCGCGAATGTAGATCCCCGGCTCATCGCTGAACACCATCCCCGGCTGCAGTGGCAGCGTGTTGCCGCGTACCAGGTACGGCCATTCATGGCCGTCCATCCCCATGCCGTGCCCCACGCGGTGGGTAAAGAACTTGTAGTCGGGGCCGAACCCGGCATCGGTGATCACTTTGCGCGCCGCGGCATCGACTGCCTGGCACTCCACTCCCGGGCGCGCCGCCGCGAGGGCCGCCTGCTGGGCCCGCTGCTCCACCTCGAAGACCTGTTTCATGCGGTCGGTCGCCCTGCCCAGCACGAAGGTGCGGCTGATATCGCTGGAGTAGCCCTCCGCCTGACAGCCACCGTCGATGAGGAGAATGGTGCCTTCGCGGATGACCTGGGGTGTCGCCGAGCCATGCGGCAACGCCGAATAGGGCCCGACCTGCACCCCGGCGCCGCCCCGGAATCCCAGACGATCATGGGCTTGCGAAACCAGGCGGGCAAAGTCGTCCTGGGTCATCCCGTCCTTGAGGGCACGGTAGGCCGCCGCGTACGCTTTCAAGGTGACCGCCGAGGCGAGCCGCATCAGCTCGAGCTCGTGCGCGCTCTTGCGCATGCGGCAACCCGCCGTGACCGGCGTGCCGCTTGCGAGGGTCAAGGCCGGAAGCGCCGCTCCCGCGCCGCTGGCGAAGACGTTGCGCACGGTCTCTTCGATCCCGAGGCGTCCAGTGGTGAGTCCCAGCGCGCGCAGCCCTTCGGCGATCCGCTGATACGGGCTTTCGTGCTCCTCCCAGGTCAGCACGTCGGCCGTTCCCTTGAGCGGTCCCGCGTCGATCTGTTCCGCGGCGCGATCGCGCTCGAAGGCGGGGCAGACCACGAAGGCCCGGCCCGCGCGCGGGACGATCAGGGCGAGCAGCCGCTCGCTCAAGCCCCAGTCCATGTTGGCGAAGTAGCGCAGCGAGGTTCCCCCGGTCAGCAGCAGTGCGCCGAGCTGCTCTGCGGCGAGCAACGCACGGGCGCGCTCCAGCCGGGCCTGGCGTTCTTCCACCGAGATCGGATGGGCCTGGCTCTGCATCGAGCTGAGGGCGCGGATCGACGGCGGCAACGCTTCGGCTTGCTGGCTGGAAATGTCTGCCGGTGATCGCGCGAGCAGCGCGGCGGCAGCGGCCGTGGAAGAGGCTCCCAGGAATTCGCGGCGAGTAGTCATACCTTATTATACCGCCATGTCATTGCGTCGCCTCACGGTGCTGGGCGGAAGCGATCCCGCGGCGCGCGCCGAGCACCTCGAAGCGGCCAGCCGGCTCGGCGCCCTCCTGGCCGAGAACGGCATTGCGCTTGTCTATGACGGTGGCACGCAGGGCCCCATCGGCGCGCTCGCCTCCGCGGTGCGCAGCGCGGAGGGCCGTGCCTTGGCCGTGACGCCGGATGAGCTGGCGGAGCTGGGTGACGGATTCCTGGCGCTGCCCGGTGGACCCGCACCGCTGGACCAGCTCTTTGCGACCGGGCTGCCCGAGCGAGGGGGCGACGGGAAACCCTGCGGGCTGCTCAACACCGCGGACTATTACACGGGGCTCCTCAAGACAGTGGGCGATGCGATGCTGGAGCGTTTCGTCCGCGAAACCCAGCGCGGCCGTCTCATCGTGGAGCGGGATCCCGCCGTGCTGCTGCGTGCGATTGCCGACTATCGTCCCCCCGAAACCCGGCGGCAAGGCTGATGAGCGTCTTCGAGATCACTGCGGCCGGACTCGGTGTCATCAGCGTGTTTTTCAGCACACGGCAGAACATCCTGGCGTGGCCCACTTCGCTGCTCAACAACGCGATGTATGGCGCGATTTTTTTCGAGCAGAAGCTGTACGCGCTGATGGCGCTGCAAGGCTGTTTCTTCGCGATTGCGATCTACGGCTGGTACCAGTGGCTGTTCGGCGGTCAGGCCAGGACCGAGCTCAAGGTCTCGCGTATTCCACCCCGGCTCGGTGGCCTGCTCGTGCTGATCGCGCTGGCGGCGACCCTGGCGATCTGGTACCTGCTGCGCCGCTTCACCGCGGATCCTGCCCCGCTGGTGGATGCCTTCTTTTTTGCGGTGAGCCTGACGGCGCAGTGGATGATGGCCCGGAAGTACTTCGAATGCTGGCCGGCATGGGTCGCGATCAACTGCGTCTCGGTGCCGTTTTTCTTTCTGCAGCACTCCTATCCCACGATGGCACAGTATGCCGTCTTCCTGGTCCTCGCGATCATGGGGTGGCGGCAGTGGTGGGCCTCCCTGGCGGTCCGGGAAGCGACGGCGTAGCCGCTCGGGCCGGAATTGCGCCAGGGTCACCAAACCGTGATGCGGAGCACATCTCGGCGTGCCTGTCAGGGGCTACGTTGTCTGCATGTCGACGAGCAATTACTTGCGTGCCCTGCTCAAGCACGACCTGAATACGATCCGCCGGGTCCTCTTTCACCAGCCGTTGTTGACCCGGCCTTCCGGTTCACACGGAGCGCTTTCGGGCGTTCCAGAGAGCGAAGACGGGGATACCGGCGAGCAGCAGGGCGGCACCGCGGACCGCGTTCCAGGGATTGGAGCGGATCGAGCCGGCGACAACGTAGATCGCGGCGAGAATGAAGAGGACGATCGTCCAGGGATAGCCCGGTAGCCGGAAGCCGGCACTGCGAGGTCTGGAGCGCTCCCGGCGTCGGTGCACGAAGAGGGTCGCGGCGGTCGCGCCGAAGAAGATCCAGTCGGCGAAGGTGACGTAGTCGAGCAGCTGGCCGTAGGTACGGGTGGCCAGCAGCAGGCAGGCCCACGCCCCCTGTGCGACGATCGCGGTCACCGGGGTACGGAATCGCGGATGCAGCCGGGCAAACGACTGGAAAAACAAGCCATCCGCCGCCATCGCCTGGTAGACCCTGGGCGAGACCATGATCACCAGATCGAGAAACCCGAGGGTCGAAATCAGGATGCCGACGCTGATGATGGTCCGGCCGCGAGGCCCGAGAATCGCGGTCATGGTGTCCGCCGCGGGCGCGGTACTCGCGCCCAGCCCCGCGACGCCAAGCACCCGCAGATAGGCCACGTTGGCGAGGAGGTAGACCGCCACGACCGCGAGGACCCCGAGCACCAGTGCGCGGGGCAGGTTGCGTTCCGGCTCCAGCAGCTCCTCCGCGATGAAATTGGTCTGTTGCCAGCCCCCGTACGAGAAGAGCACGGGGACGAAAGCGGTGGCCAGCGCGACGGTGATGGCCGTGAACCCCTGGGGGGCGGGCGGGGGGAGCGCCGCGGCGGCAGCGGGGGTGAGCGTGGGGTGCAAGGTCAGGCCCGCCAGGATCAGCAGCGCGAGCGCGGTGAGCTTGAGCACCGTCAACCCGTTCTGGGTCCAGGCCGCCGGGCGGACGCCGACGTAGTTGAGTGCGGTCAGCAGCGCGATGGCGCCCGCCGCGACGTAGGGGAGGACGGCTGTGGGCCAGCCGAAGAGGGCACCGGCATAGCTCGCGAAGGTGAACGCGACCGCCGCGATGGCGCCGGTCGCGATCATGAGCAGGAGGCCCCAGGCGTAGAGGAACGCCGGGAGCGGGCCGAAGCCTTCCCGCAGATAAGCGTAGCCGCCGCCGACGCGGGGAACGCGCGCCGCGAGCTCCCCGAAGATGAAGGCGCCGAGCAACGCCACCACTCCGCCGGCGATCCAGGCCGCCAGCGTGAGTGGCGCGGTCCCCACCCGGGCGGCGACGATCGCCGGATTGAGGAAGATCCCCGAGCCGATGATGCCGCCGATCACCGCCATCGTGCCGGTGAAGAGACCCAGTTTGCGGGCGTAGGTGGTCATTCAGGGGATCAGGGGATCAGGGAATCAGGGCAACTGGGAATTCGGCTATTATACGGCATGCGGCACTTGAGCGGGGTGTTCCTGTTTGCCGGCCTGGCCGGTTGCCTCGAGGCGAACGTCCCGGAGCTGGTCACCGGCAACTGGGGCGGCCCGCACCTCGGGCTGGTGGCGAGCGCAGGCGGCGCCACGCTGGAATACGACTGTGCGACCGGAAGCATCGCCGAACCGATCCGTCCCGACGCGGCCGGACGCTTTACGGTTTCCGGCGAGCATTTCCCGGGACATGGCGGCCCCGGCCTGATCGAGGAGAATCCGATCCGGCGGCCCGCCCGCTACGTTGGCAGCCTGCGGGGGGCGACCATCACCCTCACCGTCACCCTGACCGACACCCAGGAGACCCTGGGGAGCTTTACCCTTCGACTTGGCGAGTCCCCCCACGTCTTCAAGTGTCTCTGAGTCGGCTCCATGGGCTTCCGCAAGTTCATCGACCGCGAGAAGCAGCAGTGGGAGATCCGGGACGTTTCCCGTTCGCGGTGGGAGTTCAGTCCGGCGGGTGACAACCGGTTGCCGGCGCGAACCGTGGAGCCGCCGGGCTACGAGCAGGACCCGTACGAGCTGAGCCAGGAAGAGCTGCAGGCGCTGCTGGACGCCAGCGCCGCGCAGATCAAGCGCTCGGTCAAGAACCCCTTCGACGCATGATCCTTCCTGCGGCACGCGCCGCGGTGGCCCTGGCGCTGCTGCCCGCACTCGCCGCCGGGCAAGGGTCTCCCAAGGTCCACCGGCTTCCGGCGACGCCGCAGACCGTCGCGTGGGGTTACTACTCCGCCAGCGCCAAGCCGGTGCTGCGGGTGGGCTCGGGCGACATCGTCGAAGTGGAGACGCTGCTCACCAATTCTCCCACCCGGCTCGAAGCCGCCGGGCTTGCAGCGTCCGAGGTCGAAGCCTCGCTCAGGGCGGTGTACGACTCGGTGAAGGACAAGGGGCCGGGCGGGCACATCCTGACCGGGCCGGTGTATGTGGAGGGCGCCGAGCCGGGCGACGTGCTGGAGGTGCGCATTCTCCAGGTCACGCTCGCGATTCCGTACGGCTATAACGGCTGCAGCGGATTTCTGCGGGAATTGTGCGCCGAGCCGCGCACCCGCATCATCCGCCTCGACGGCAAGCACATGCGAGCCGACCTCGGCGGCGGCATCGTGGTGCCGCTCAAGCCGTTCTTCGGGAGCATGGGTGTGGCCCCTCCCCCCGATTCGGGGCGGGTGAGCAGCAATCCTCCGGGCATCCACGCCGGCAACCTCGACAACAAAGAGCTGGTGGCGGGCACTACGCTGTTCATCCCGGTCCACGTCGCCGGCGCGCTGTTCGAGGTGGGCGACGGGCACGCGGCGCAGGGGGATGGCGAGGTGGATCAGACCGCCATCGAAACCTCGCTGCGGGGCCGGCTGCAGCTGATCGTGCGGAAGGACATGAAGCTGGTGTGGCCGCGAGGGGAGACCCGGACCGACATCATCACCATGGGGACCGACACCAGCCTGACCGTCGCCACCCGGATCGCCCTGCGTGAGATGGTGGGATACCTGATGGCAGCGAAGGCGCTGACGCAGGTCGAAGCGTACCGGCTGGCGAGCATCGCGGCGAACCTGCACATCACCCAGCTGGTGGATCAGCGGGTGGGGGTGCACATGATGATCCCGAAGCAGGTGCTGGGCCTTCCTTCACGCTAGGAGCCGCGAGCGTGTTTCTCGCCAATCCCAAGTCCCAGACGGCGTACGACGTCATCATCGTGGGGTCGGGCGCGGGCGGGGGCATGGCGGCCTACCAGCTCGCGGTGGCCGGCCTCAAGGTACTGGTGCTGGAAGCAGGCCGCCGCTACGACCCGGTCACCGAGACCCCGATGTTCCACCTGCCCAAGGACGCGCCGTTGCGGGGCGGCGGGACCCGCGAGAAGCCCTTCGGCTTCTACGACGCCACGGTGGACGGCGGCTGGGAAGTGCCGGGGGAGCCCTACACCACGGCGCCGGGCAGCGAGTTCCGCTGGTGGCGGGCCCGCATGCTCGGCGGCCGCACCAATCACTGGGGGCGGATCTCGCTGCGGATGGGTCGCTACGATTTCAAGCCCAAGACGCGCGACGGGCTGGGCGCCGACTGGCCGATCGACTACGACGACCTGGCGCCCTACTACGACAAGACCGAGATGCTGGTCGGCATTTACGGCGACAACAACGGGCTGGAGAACACGCCGGATTCTTCGCCCGGGGTGCTGCTACCCCCTCCCGCCGCCCGCCCTTCCGAGCTGCTCACCCAGCGGGCCTGCGGGCCGCTCGGCATCCCGGTCATCCCGGCGCATCGGGCCGTGCTTTCGGTCCGGCAGGACGCGAGCGCGCTGCCGCGCAAGCTGCATCCGGATAACCCGCTGGCCCGCCGAGTCCTGGCCGACTCGATGCGGAGCCGGCAGGCCTGTTTCTGGGCCACGGAGTGCGGCCGGGGCTGCTCGATCAAGGCGAATTTCCAGTCCACCACGGTGCTGCTCCCGCCCGCGCTCGCGACCGGCAATTGCGACATCGTGGCGGACGCCATGGTGCGCGAAGTGACCGTCGACCGGGCGGGCCGGGCGACTGGGGTGAGCTATATCGACAAGCGTACCCGCAGCGACCGGCACGCCGCGGCACGCGTGGTGGTGCTGGCCGCGAGCGCCTGCGAAACCGCGCGCATTCTGCTCAATTCGCGGAGCGGGCTCTTTCCGCACGGCGTAGCCAACGAGAGCGGGTTAGTCGGCAAATATCTGATGGACACGGTCGGCGCGGGCATCTCGGGCCAGATCCCGGCCTTGGAGAACCTGCCGCCCTATCACTACGACGGGGCCGGCGGCATTCACATGTATATGCCGTGGTGGCTCTACCGGGAGCAGCTCGCCGGCCAGCTCGGCTTCGCGCGCGGCTACCATGTGGAATTCGGCGGCGGCAAGGGCATGCCGGGGCCCGGCATCTTCGGTGGCCTGGAGAGTTACACCCGGGGCGCCTACGGCAGGCGCTTCAAGGAGGCGGCGCGGCGCTACTACGGCTCGTTCATGTATTTCGACGGCCGCGGGGAGATGATCCCCAACGAGGACTGCTACTGCGAGCTGGATCCCGACGTGGTGGACCAGTGGGGCATTCCGGTGCTCAAGTTCCACTGGAAATGGTCGGACCATGAGACCGGACAGGCCGCCCACATGGTGAAGAGCTTCGCCCAGATCATCGAGGCGATGGGGGGAAAGGTGAGCGGCACGGTGCCGACCGACGGCGCGCGGGCCATCGCGCGCGGCGGCCAGATCATCCACGAGGTCGGGACCTGCCGGATGGGGACCGAGGCGAAGTCGTCGGTGCTCAACCAGTGGTGCCAGTCCTGGGAAGTGAAGAACCTCTTCGTGACCGACGGCGCGCCCTTCGTGTCCAACGCGGACAAGAACCCGACCCTGTCGATTCTCGCCCTGGCGTGGCGCACCTGCGACCGGCTGGTGGACGAGCTCAAGAAGGGAAACCTATGAAACCCGGACCTCATGCTCCGCGGCCCTTGCCCACAGCTTACCCAGACTGCGCCGATGGAACCGATGGCGGCGGATCGCCTTCGCCAGCCGTAGAATCCGGGAGATCGGTAGACGTTGTTGAGGGTGCCGGCATGGCGAGAAGAGAGGCGCTCAAGGCGATGGGTGCGGCGATCGCCCCGCTCCCCGTGCTCAATGCCCTCCAGGCGCAGGGGCCGCCGGTGCAGGGCACCCCCGGCGGCAGCCGGACCCCGGGGCCGAAAGGGGGTCCGCGCGGCGGCGCCTGGGATCCGGATCTGCTGCATCCCAGCAAGGAATGGCCGCGGAAGCTGTCGGCCAACGAGCTGGCGACCCTGGCCGTGTTGTGCGACGTCATCATTCCCGCCGACGCCAGCAGCCCGGCGGCGAGCGCCGTGGGCGTCCCCGCCTGGATCAACGAGTACGTGAGCGCTCCGCTGGAAGGCCCGCAGCGCGACCTGATCCGGCTGCGTGGCGGGTTAGCCTGGCTCAACCTCGAGGCGATAAGACGCTTCGGCAAGCCGTTCCGCCACGCCGCCGCGGCGCAGCGGACCGAGATCTGCGACGCCATCTGCTACCTGCCCGACGCCCAGCCGGAATTCCAGGCCGCGGCGCGCTGCTTCGACCTGGTGCGGGACCTGACCGCGGTGGGGTTCTACACGACCTACGAGGGCATGAAGGATATCGGCTATATCGGCAACGTGGCCTTGCCGCGCTTCCCCGAGGTGAGCGCGGAAATCCGGCAGAAACTGGGCCTATGAGGCGGAGAGGGCCGCCACGATCGCGGCGATGCCTTCCGCCCCGCCGCTCGAATGCAGCTCCCTGACGCCGGTCGCCGCGAGGATACGGCGGGCGTTGCCGGCCCGGATCCCTCCGCCGGCCAGCACCGTCAGCCGCTCCCCGGCCTGGGCAACCAGCGCCGCGATCAGCGCGACTCCCTCCGCGGCGCTCGCCGCCTGCCCTGAGGTCAAGACCCGCTCGATCCCGAATCCAATGAGGGTTTCGAGCGCCTCGCCGGGATCGCGGGCCCGGTCGAAAGCCCGGTGGAACGTCACCGCCAGGGGCCGCGCCGCGTCCAGTAGCCGGCGCAGCAGCCCCTGGTCCACCTGGCCCGCCGCGTCGAGCCCGCCGAGCACGACTCCTTGCGCCCCGAGCGCGCGGGCGGCCGCGATGTCGCGGAGCATGGCGGCGATTTCGTCTCCCCGGTAGAGAAAATCGCCGCTGCGGGGCCGAATCAGCACGTGGAGCGGCAGCGTGACCTGCTCGCGCACGGCGGCCAGCAGGTCCCGATCCGGCGTCGTGCCACCCTCGACCAGGTTCTGACAGAGCTCCAGCCGGGCGGCTCCCCCGGTGGCGGCCCGGCGTGCCGCGGCCACGCTGTCCACGCACGCTTCGACCAGGACCGTCATGGCGCGACAAACTAGGGACGCCGGGGCTGCGCCGCCACTCCGGCAGCGTTACCTTCGCACTCCGACCCCGCGAGAGGAGCCGGGTGCGCGCGCTGCATCAGGTCGTGCTCAGGACCCGGGAGGTGCGGTACGGTACGCCCGTCTTTGCCGGGAGTGACGTCCCGGTACGCTCCCTGCTCGAGCACCTGGATCGCGGCAAGGAGCTGGAGGCGTTCTTCGCGGCGCACCCGGAGCTGCGCCGCGAAGTGGTTCGGCAGGCCCTGGCGCTCGGGCTGGAGGCATTGCTGCAGGATGTGCCCCTCGAAGGGGGGCCCCCGCAGGGGTCGCTACTCCCCCGGGTGGACCCGGCCGGGGTGATCGTCAACGCCGAGGAGCTCGCGGTGGGGCAGGTCGTCGGGAAGCGGGTGCGCTGTCCCGCCTGCCGGATGTTGGTGTTTCGCTCCTGGCCCGAAGGCTGGGACGCTCACGCCGCCATGCGCTGCCGGGGTCTTCCCGGCTCGGATCCCGAGGCGCGGAAGGCGGAATTCAAGCGGCGCTACGGTCAGCTCTTCCGCGGCTGAGCGCCCGGAAGAGGAGAGTTGTCCATGTGGTGCTCTGGTCCGTTCGCGCTGTGCCTGCTGCTCACCGCCCCGCTGGCGGCGCAGGCGCCGGCCGATTCGCTGCTCCCCATCGACAGCACGGTGACTGTCGGCAGGCTGCCCAACGGGCTGCGCTACTATATCCGCGCCAACCGGCGCCCGGTGCACCGGGCGGAACTTCGGCTGGTGGTCAACGCCGGCTCCATCCTGGAAGACGCCGACCAGCTCGGCCTCGCCCATTTCGTCGAGCACATGGCCTTCAACGGGACGGCCCATTTCGCCAAGCAGCAGCTGGTCGACTACATCGAATCGATCGGCATGCGCTTCGGGGCGGACCTCAACGCCGGCACGTCGTTCGACGAGACGGTCTACCAGCTGCAGGTCCCGACCGACAGCATGCACATCGTGCGCAAAGCGTTCCAGATCCTGGAAGACTGGGCCCACGGCATCAGCTTCGACAGCACCGAGATTCGCAAGGAACGCGGCGTCGTCATGGAGGAATGGCGGCTGGGCCGCGGCGCGGAGCAGCGCATGCTCGACAAGGAGCTGCCGGTGATCTTCCGCGGCTCCCGCTACGCCGAGCGGCTCCCCATCGGCACCCCGGAGTGCATTCAGCGCTGTCCGCCCGAGGCGATCCGGCGCTTCTATTCCACCTGGTACCGGCCCGACCTGATGGCGGTCGTCGCGGTGGGCGACTTCGACCTCACGGCGATCGAGGCCCTGATCCGGGAGCGCTTCGGCTCGCTGCCCGCCGCGGGCACGGCGCGGGCGCGGGAGCGGGCCAGCGTGCCGCCCCGCAGCGACCCGGAGGTCTTCGTCGCGAGCGATCCCGAAGCCACCGGCACCAGCGTCTCCGTGTACCTGTTGCGGCCCAGCGGGACCCGCGGCACGATCGGTGCTTGGCGTGCCGACCTGCTGGAGCAGCTCGCCGCGGGCATCCTCAATGAGCGGCTCTACGAGCTCACCCGGAAGTCCAACCCGCCGTTCATGGGGGCCGGTGCGGGTCGCGGCGAGCTGGTCCGCACGACCGAGGCGTTCAGCTTCGGCGCCGCGGTGCCCGACAGCGGGGTGCGCAGAGGGTTGGAGGCGGTACTCACCGAGCTGGAGCGCGCTGGGCGGCATGGCTTTACCGCCGCCGAGCTGGATCGCGCCCGGCGCGAATACCTGCGCTCGCTGGAACAGGCCTACGCGGAGCGCGACAAGACCGAATCGTATTCCTTCACGGGCGAATACGTCGAGCATTATCTGACCGGTGCCGCCATTCCGGGGATCGGGTACGACTATGCCCGGGCGCAGAAGGTGGTGCCGGGCATCGAGCTCGCCGACCTCAACTCGGTCGCTCGCGGCTGGCTGGCCGCCGGTGCCCCGGTGATCCTGGTCAATACCCCCGAGAAGAACCGCGCGGCGGTGCCTTCGCCGCAGGCGTTGCTCGGCCTCTTCGCCGCCGTCAAGCGCGCCGACATCGCCCCCTACGTCGAGACGGTGTCGGCGGACGCGCTGGTGCCGGGCACGCTCGCCCCGGCCGCGATCACTGCCGAGCGGCGGGACAGCGCGCTCGGCACCCTCGACTGGAGCTTTGCCAACGGGGTCCGCGTCATCCTGAAGCCCACCGACTTCAAGGCGGACGAGCTGGTGCTGCAGGCGTGGAGCCCGGGAGGGCTTTCGCTGGCCCCGGACAGCCTGCTCACCAGTGCGCGCTTCGCTTCGCAGGTCGTGAGCGTCAGCGGCATCGGCGCCTTCAGCGCGGTGGACCTGCAAAAGAAGCTCGCGGGCAAAGCGGTCAGCCTGTCTCCCTACATCGGCTCCTACGAGCAGGGGTTGACCGGGCAAGCCTCGCCGCGGGACGCGGAAACGCTGCTGCAGCTGGCCTACCTCTATTTCACCGCCCCGCGGCTCGACAGCGCCGCGGTGGGCGCGTTCCTCGGCAATTTCCGCGCGGCGCTCGCCAACCGGAGCGCCAGTCCGCAGGTGGCCTTCCAGGACACGCTCACCGTCACGCTCACGCAGCACCATCCCTGGGGCCGGCCGCTGACCTCCGCCACGGCAGATGAGGTGAGGCCGGTCGCCGCCATCGATTTCTACCGCCGCCGCTTCGCCAGCGCGGCCGGGTTCACCTTCTTCCTGGTGGGCTCGTTCACCCCCGACTCGATCCGCCCGCTGATCCAGCGCTACCTCGGTAACCTGCCGGGCGGAGGCACCGGCGAGCGCCCGGGAGATCCGGGGATTCATCCGCCCACCGGCGTAGTCGAGCGGAGCGTGCGGAAGGGGATAGAGCCCAAGAGCCAGACCAGCATCGTGTTCACCGGCGCCGCGAAGCTGTCCCGCCAGGAGCGCGGCGTGCTGAGCGCCCTCGCCAACGTGCTCGAGCTCCGGCTGCGCGAGGAGCTGCGCGAGGAGCTGGGCGGGACCTACAGCGTCGGCGTGAGCGCCTCGGCCTCGCGGGTTCCGCGCGACGAGTACCGCGTTTCGATCAGCTTCGGGTCCGACCCGGTGCGCGCCGACAGCCTGGTGCGGGCCGTGTTTGCCCAGATCGACACCCTGCAGACGAGCGGGCCGAAGCCGGGCGACATCGCGAAGGTCAAGGAGACCCTGATTCGGAGCCGGGAGACCAACCTGCGGCAGAACGGCTGGTGGCTGGGGCAGCTGCTCAGCTCGGTGCGCGACGGCGATCCCCCCGCCGCGCCGCTCGACCCGCTGCTCGCCGCGCTCAGCGTCGACGCGCTGCGGACGGCGGCCCGCAGCTACCTCGATCGCTCCCGTTTTGTGCGGGTGACGTTGCTGCCGGAGCGGTGACCGCCACCGGTGACCGGTGACCGGTGACCGTTGACCAGTAGATTATTGGGAGCCTCATGACCGCCCAGCGATTTGCCCGGCCCGACCCGTCGGAGTACGCCCCCTTTTACGCGGGGTACATCGCCGGCGTGCCGGAGGGCGAGTTGCTGGGCCTGCTGGAGCGGCAGCTGGAGGAAACCACCGCGCTCCTGGCCGCGGTGCCCGAAGCCCAGGGTGACTTCGCCTACGCACCGGGGAAATGGACCCTCAAGGAGGTCCTGGGCCACATCGCCGATGCGGAGCGGGTGTTTTCCTACCGTGCCCTGCGATTCGCCCGCGGCGACGTCACGCCGCTGGCCGCTTTCGACGAGCAAGCCTGGGTCCCCAATTCGGGCGCCCGCAGCCGCAGCCTGGCCGATCTGATCGGCGAGCTTCGCGCGGTGCGGGTGGCGACCCTTGCCCTGCTGCGCGCGCTTCCCCCGGGGACGGATGGCCGGCGGGGGACGGCCAGCGGCCGAGAGGTGAGCGTCCGCGCGCTGGCCTGGATCATCGCGGGCCACGAGCGGCACCACCTCAAGCTGATTCGCGAGCGCTACCTTGACTGAACCGGGTTGGATGCTCGAAACGATCCGGGCGGCGCTCGCAGGCCGCTACAGCGTCGAGCGGCTGCTGGGCGAAGGCGGCATGGCCATGGTCTACCTGGCGGAAGACGAGCGCCAT
>Ga0255311_1000006_pt1 | contig 32977 bp, 40 predicted proteins | sample EtOH4_T0_E4_meta_FD_201358 | JGI IMG/M metagenome (GOLD analysis project Ga0255311, IMG submission 201358) | Sandy soil microbial communities from University of British Columbia, Vancouver, Canada - EtOH4_T0_E4 | ecosystem: Engineered > Artificial ecosystem > Sand microcosm > Unclassified ... | reverse complement strand
TTCACGCCGTTGAAACTCGACTCCGAGGCCAGGTAGATTGCGTGACGCCTGATCGTCTTGTATTTGTTGCCACGAATCACGCTGCGGCTGCATGGCGTGAACAGCGTGCCGTAGCCCTCCGATTGTCCGGCGAAGCCAACGATGTTGGTGAACTGGTTGTCCACTACGGACCAGCCGACCGGAACGGCTTGCGCTGCTGCGCCGCCTGACCAGATGCCGACGGTAAGGTTTTCGAAGATGCAGTCCTTGACGGTAACGCCGTTGGCTGGCGTGACGTTAAGCGGTGCCGGATGGTCAGAGTTTCCGCCGTGAATTCCGCCCTGATACTTCGGCGTCGGTGCGGTGCCGGTGACGCCGCTACCGGTAAAGCGACATTTTTCGAACGTGCAGTAATCGCTCGGAACGACCACGAACAAAAATTGCTGACCGTCGTTGTCCAGCCTGAACTTGCCGCCGCGCATTTTCACGCCGACGTTCGCAATGCGCGCGCCTGCCGTCAATCGGTAGGTGCCATCGGTGGCGTCAATGACGCTGTAGGCGGGGGCCGCTGCGAGCACGGCGGCGTACCTGGCCGCATCGTCTGTGGCATCGTCACCTTTGCAACCGCCTTGCTTGAGCGTGATGGTGCCGCTATGGAGCAGCACGAAGCGGCCAACGCCACCGGCGTTGAGCTGAAAATAATAAACGTCGTCCGGCGCGGCCGCGAGCGCCGCATCCCAGCGATAGCGGGCGCCGCCGCCGATGGCGGCCGTGTTGTAGCCGAGCGTGCTGACAATTTGCCCGTCGCTGAGATTGGCGACCAACAGCGCTTTCAGCGCCGCGACATTCGTTACCGCGATGGTGCCGGCGCCGGAAAAGATGATCCCGGAACCGACGGTGGGTGCCCCAGTAGCGTCGAACAACAACGCCTTATTGGCTCGTGTAGCCGCGACAGGTAAATCCAAAAGCTCCCCACTCTCCGGCACCTTGATAGCGCGATCTGCGTTAGCCGATGCGTCCTGAATCAGCATCGTTTGCAGGTCCTGATCGTTGTCGATATCGTCAGCGGTGAAGTCACCGTCGGTGATGAAATCCGTCGTGCGCGTGCGAGGGACGCTTCGCTTCAAAAGGACTGCGACACCATTCGCGGGGGCGACCGTGAAGGCCACAGTACCGCCGCTGGTGGCACCGACTCCGGCGACCGTGTATCCGGCGCTTTGGAGTACGCCCGCCAAATAGACCTTGAGGTGGCTGGCGTCGAGGATGCCGAACCCGAAGGAGAAAACGGTCGTGACGCCGTTGCCGGTTGAGAGATTAAAGTTAGGCGCCGCTGAAACGGTCATGTTCGTCCCCTAAAATCTAGGCCGACATCGTAACTCGATCCGTGAGCGTGCCACGGACCCGGCCCACCAGCCACCGGCTCGCCCTCCCGAGGAATCCTAGCAGGTCGCTCCAGGATGGCTCCGGCGAAGGAATCCAGATGGTCGTCCACGCCGTCGGCGAGCGGATGCCAGTCGCGCATCTGCTGGAAAGCGCCGGAGTCCTTGACCGAACGATGAGCGTGCAGCATGGCACCAGATAGCGGCGGCTCGATCGCCCTGGCGATGCGCACCACCTTGTTCTCGGACACGTTGTTCTCGCGTACCGCACTGATCCCGTTCAGCACTTTCTTGAGCACGGCCGGGACGAAGCCGCCGACGCCGTTGGTTTCGACGGTCACGCGCGGCACTCGCAGCGGCTGCACCAGGTCGCGCAGCTCGGTGCACTGATCGTCCAGTTCGCCGTACAGGCCACGACAGCGATGCCAGAACAGGTGGCCGTGATCGGATTCGAATACCACGGAGCACGATGAAATGTCTCCCCTCACCTTGCCGAGCGCCACGTCCCAGTAACAGCGCACGCCCACGATCCGGTGCGCGCCGATGCGGCAGGTCGGCACGCCGTTCGCGGTCCCGAACTCCGGCTCCTCATCGTAGATGGTGATGCGGTCCGGGTTCAGGCGGACTTCGTGCAGCGGCCTGGAGCGGAGCAGGTATTGCGAGTCCCACTCGTTTTGCGTCCGGCACTCGGCGCGGCGGAAGGCGACCTCCTCGCGGTCAAAGCGCGCCGGCCACACGTTGCCGCCGTACACGTCCACGATGCCGGTCTGCGGCTCCTTGAACTCGAGGTGATCGCCCTTGATGGCGTAGGCGTGCACGTCCAGCAACAGTTTGCCGTTGAACACGTACAGGTCAGCCGGCTCGATCGCCCAGGGGATCGCCAGTTTCGTGAGCTGCGAGGCCTTCTCCTCACGATGGTTGTGCGCGAAAAGTTGGATCGTCAGGCAGTCCGCGCCATCCCGCTCCAGCTCGTCGTAAAGGGAGTCGTGCGTGTGCGGCGTGCCGATGTATTCCTTGCGCCCGGTCGGCACCAGGATGTGCGTGGCGTCGCCGATGCGGGCGCGCAGCGATTCGCGCGCCTCTTTGGTCACGATGTTCTTCGGCACTTCCACGTCATCGAACAGCACCTTGTTGGCGCGGCTCGAAGTGACGTTCGACATGACGCCTTGGGCGTTCATGGACGGATTGCGCGGGTCATCGTGGCCGAGCACCCAGAATTGGTCGCCGGATACGTCGCGGTCTGGGAGCAGGCCATCGCAAAGCGGATGCCGGCGCAGGACATGCTTGCAGTCGCGCGACATCTTGCGCGCCGTCTTGTCGTCCGAGGACTGGATCAGCACGCGGTGCCGCGCGTCGCAGTAGAACTCGTGGGCCTCGTTGATGGCGGCCAGCGTCGATTTGGCGGCGCCCCGGAACACGCGGAGCACACCGACACGCTTCTTGCTGTGGCGGCGCTGCTCCATCCAGTCCGCGATCAGGAAGTGGAAATCCGGGACCTTCCAGCCCTTTCGGTCGGCCCAGATCTGGAAGAAGGTCGGGAACGACGCCCGCACCGGCGGATCAGCCCTGGCCGCCGACCAGCTTCAACCGCGCTTTGGCGCCGGTTACGCCCTCCGTGGCTTTGCGCTGCGCACGCTCGATCTCGGCGTTGATCTCGTCCATGCCCTCGAGGTTGCGTTTGCCGAGCGTCTTGTTCAGCACGATGTAACGCAGGATCCGCTCGCACAACAGGTAGGTGTTCGCCACGTTCTTCTTGTAGTTTTTCTGGCGGACAATCATCGCCTCGTCGCTGACGGCGGCGTCCACGGCGCCCGGTGTGCAGACGCGGTCAAGCAGCAGCTCCGTCTCCTGCCCGGCGACCTGCATCACGCGCTTTTCCAACCGCTCCAGGTCCTCGATGGTTTTCAGCGTCATGTCATTGCCCCTTCGGCACCGGCGCGACGGCCGTCTCCGGAGCGCGCTGGACGAAGTCGCCAGTGCCCGCGCCCATCCACAATTCCTGCCCGGTCCGCTTGCGCAGTTTTTCTTCCTGCCGTTCCATGAAGCCCGGGTTGTTCATTTCGTGGAGCGTTCCCATGACGTAGTGCTTGAACAGCGGCGCTGTCCACGGCAGGTTAGCACCAGGCACGTACTCGGGCAGGATCTCGGTCAACTTGTCGGCGGCGTCGGTCGGTTTGCCGTCCACAACGTCGGCCATGATGTTCTGGAGTTTGTTGAGCGATCCGCCGGTAGGCCCGAGCAGGATTTCTACCGGCGCCGCGTGCTGTTCCTCGAACCCGGACACCAGGTTGGCGTAGTGACCCAAGCCGCCGCCCGCGAGGATCGAGGCCGCGACAAATTTGCCGTTCGGCAGGCCGTCAGGCGTGACCATTTCCTGCATGTCGCGGCCGCGCGCGAGATTCTTGATCTGCACGGATAGACCGCCGAGGACCGTGGAGACGCCGAAGGCCCAAGCGGCGTACTCCCATTTGTTGTCGGAGGCGATGAAACGCCGTCCCTGCGTCAGCGCCACGCTGATCGGATAGGACATGAACTGGAGACGGGCATTGACGATCCAGCTCGCGCCCGGTCCCGCGTTTTTGGCCCGCTGGATCACGGCGCGCTGGCCGGAGGTCGGCTCGTTGATCGCGGCATCCGACTCGTGCACCAGCATGCCGGCCAGCGTCGAAGCCGCCGAGCCGCGCAGGTCGGCCACGCTCTTGCCGGAGGCCAGCGCCAATTTGGATAGCGCACTGTCCGGGATCCCGAGGATCGCGCGCGGCGTGAGCATGTTCCCGGCGCTGCCCCACCGCTCGAGCTGCGCCAGCTTCCAGACCGCCCAAGTCTGGTCGTTGATGCCGTAGGAATCGAGCAGCTTCCGGTCGGCCTTCGGCACGGCCGCGAGGTCGAACTTGGACACCATGCGGCCGACGGTGTTCGAGATCGTGGCCGTGAACGTGTCCTTCATCGCCTGCGACCACGCGCGTAGCCCGGTGAGGCGGAGCACCTTCTGATTCGCGCCGACGAACATATCGCGCGTCGATTCACCGACGATGCGATCGCCGGCCGAGCGCAGCATGTCCGTCGCCAGCCCGGCGTTCTCAAGCCAGATGCGGTCCTTGTCGCCGAAGTTGAGCATCCGTCGCGTGAGGTTCAGCCACAGGTCGGCCTTGGACACGTTCCAGAAGGATGCCGCCGCCGTCATAAACGCCGGATCCGGCAGCGACGAGAACACAGCCATGCCGAGTTTCAGCACGTTGACCGCGCGGAAGAAGTTGAAACCCATGTCCGCCGCGTGCGCCAGGTCAACGGTCCGCGTCTTGTCGCCGACCTTGAACTCGAAGCGCCAGTCCGGCAGCGGCTCGTGCGCAATGTTGCCAGCCGTGTAGTCGTAGAGCAGGTTCGCGTAGGCCTTTTGCGCGGCAAATGAACTGCGCTCGAAGTCGCTGGCTTCCCGCTCGTTCAATCTGGCCGCCTCCGCGTTGGCGACCTCGCGGATCGTCTCGCCCGGTTTGCTGCCGAGCGTTTCGATGATGCCGATGTCGTTGGCCATCCGCTTGATGTGCGAGCGCAGGATGTCGTACAGGTTCGCCCCGCCGAACTCGGCGTGGTACTTCATCCAGGAATCGGCGCCCAGGAAGTGAAGCTGGCGCTCCACCGACCCGCGCGCGCTGAACGAGTGCTCGCCCGGGATGTCCTGTTTCAGGTCGCCGCCCTCGCTCAGGGTGACGTAGGAGCGGTGCAGGAATTCCTCCAGTTCCATGTCGTCCATGATCGCGCCGTCTTTCGCCAGCATCTTGCGACGGTCCATGAGGCGCGAGGTGAAGGCGACCCATTTGTCGGCGCCGGCGCGGAGCATCCGCGCCGCGTCGTGGCTCTGCGGGATCCAGTTTTCCATCTTCACGATGCCGCCGCCATTGGCGTTGAATCGCACGCGCAGCGACTCGTTCACCTCGCGGAAGGTCTTGCCGATCGCTGCGATGTCCGGGTTGCCGACGTTCTCGCCCAGGATCGCGCGCACCAGCTCGCGCGTCTGTTCCTTGTCCTCGAAGATTCGCAGCAGTTTGCGGTTGTCGGTGGCGCGCAGCGCCTGCTCGACCACGGCGCCGTGCATCTGCGCGACTCCTTCCGCGATCGTGGTCATCGCCGTGGTGTTGCTCTTGCCGCCCACGTCCTGCGAGAGCTTCTTGAGGAAGGCGCCCATGCCTCCGAACTCGGCGCGGCCGCGCTCGATGAACTGCGCGATCTCGACCCGCACGGCCGCGTCGTTCTGAGCCGCCAGAATCTTGCGGATTGACTCCTTCCGGACCTCGAAGGCGCCCTCCTTGACTGCCTGCGACAGCGCCTCAGCCTTGCCGAGGCCGGCGTCGCGCGCCTTGTTGAAGGCCCGCATGAATCCGGCGGCCCGGTCGCGTAGTTGCTCCGGCGTCAGATCCGCACCGAGCGTTTCCTGGAAGCATTTGTCGAAGGCGGCCATCAGAGCGCTCCTGCCAACTTCGCCAGGATGCACTGGCGCACGGCCTCAAGTTCCGGCGTCACGTCTCGAGCAGCTTCGGCTTGCAGCGCCGCGATGTGCTCGTTGGCGTTGACCGGGTTGCCCGCAGCGTCCGGAATCGTCAGGTTTTTGGGGAAGGCCGCTTGTGCTGGCGGTACAGTTTCGCCAGTCGTAGCAGCCGCTGCGCCTTCGTTTCCTGTTGCTTTGCCATTGATCCTCCGAACCTCTGCCATGAAGGCAACGTCGTCGTCACCGTGTTTGATCGCGGCCGCTTCGACGGCAGCCTCGTCCTTGCGCATCGCCTGTTCCACTTCCGCCACGGCGACCGCTTCGGGCGCGGTCAGGCGCGCCGGTTCAGCCGGCCCGGCCGGATGCCCCTCCTGCGCGTAGTCGTGGTACGCCTGCGCCATCGCATCTGGGTCGAAGTCCTCGATGCCGACCTCTTTGGCGCGCTCCTCGGCGAGTAGTTGCGCGTGCTCCATCGCCGTCTGCGGCGGCATCACATCTGCGGCGCGGCCCTCAACGGCGGCGCGCACCAGCTCGCGGATCCGCTCGGCGTCGCCGGTGACATCGGTGGTGTCGTGCGGCAGGTAGCCCATTTCGACCAGCCGCTCGCGCAGCGTGTCCAGTCCGACGCCGCTTTTCGTGAACAGCCGCCGAGTCCAACCGCCGGCCCTCGTTGCATTGCCCTCGCCGGTGATGTCGCGGATCTCGGCCTGGTCGATTCCGCCCAACTTGACGATGTTCTGGCGCAGGTCCTTGAGCGCCTTTTCAGCCAGCGCGGTACTGGCCGGCACGGTTTCCTTCGGGGGCTTCGGCAACGGTTCGGCAGCCATGGCGCGCACGCTCGCGCCGTGCTCCTTGGCCAGCTTTCCCATCCCGACCTGCGGGTACTCCGCCGCCAGCTCCTCCGGCGTGATCGCATCGCCCACGGCCGTCGCTTCCGCCGCCTTGGCGGCAGCCTCCACGGTCGGCGGCGACACGTCGGCCTTGTTCGCGCGCGCCAGCGCTTCGTCCGGCTGTACCAGGCCGTCCTTGCCGTCCGGGACAGCGCCCTCAGTCGTCGCGTCCAGGCGCCCGTTGAACTCGTCCAGCCGCTTCGCGGCCTCGAGCGGGGTCTTGGCGCCTGCCTGCGCCGCCTGCCGCCCCACGTCGCGCAGGGACACGCTCATGGCGTCATCCACGACCGACAGCGGCAGCCCGACCTTCCGGGCCGTCAGGGCGGCCCTGCCGTGCGCCAGGAGGCCGAACAACACGCCGAGCACGCCGTTGGCCATGATGGAGTCACCGGACAGCACGGCGGTCCTGGCGGCCTCCTTGTCGTATCCCAAGGTCGCCAGCGTGGCCTTGTCGGCGCCGGCAAGCGCTACGCCGCCCAGGATGGACCCGGCCGCCCCGCTCATGATGCGCTGCACAATGGCCGGGCCGAAGCCCCGCAGGATTGGCGCCACGACCGGAACAGCGGCCAGCAGGCCGGTCCCGACGCCGCGTACCACGCCGATCGCCGCCGCCTCGCCGCCGCTCTTGCCCTGGTCCACGGCCATCGCGCCCTGGATGGCAGTCTCGGCCGCCGCTACCGTCGCAGGGCCGAAAATAGCCTCCGAGCCAATCCTGGCGATGTCGTGGAGCGTGTTGCTGGCGCCGCCATAGGTGATGGCGCGCTCCTGAGACTTCTGCCGGCTGGCCGTGGCCGGGGCGGTGATGTTCTCGTCCCACCATTGGCGCCAGTCGGTCTTTCCCTGGCCGCCGGCTGGTAGCGCCTCAGCGACCACGGAGCTGCCGACCTCGCCGAGGATAGACGCGCCCTCGTAGATGCCGCGCGCGATGGCCTCGCCTGCGTTGTTCCAGGCCGGCAGGTCGCCGGGCTGTTGCCGGGCCTGCTCGAGCGTGATTTCCGGGTACATCAGCGCCCCACGTCGATCGCCAGGTCACGCACCACGGCACCGTTGTAGATGATCCCGTAGCGCGACCAGCCAGCCTTGAAGGGCTTGGCGGTCGCGTTGGCCGCCTCGATCTCGTTGTCGTCCCACCCGCGCGCCTTGAGCTGCTTGCTAAGTTCCGCGTGGAACATAGAGGTGAAGTCGGCCCCGTCCATGCCGACCGGCGCGAACACCGACTGCCCGTTGATCGTCTGTTTCGCACCGAGCACGGCCTGGGTGGCGTACTCCATGCCGTTGCGCTTGTCGGCTTTCTTGTCGGTGTCGTTCAGCGTCGCCCAGTAGGCCTTCGCCGCGTCCATGTCGCGGCGGCGCGCGTCCGGGAAACCGGAGTAGGCGTTGCCGGCCACGCGGTCGAAGGCCTTATCGAATTCCTCCGAGTTGACCTTGACGTTGCCGGCCTCGATGTCGCGCGCGCCGCGCAGGATCCTCGGCGCAATAAATTCGCCGGTGCCGTTCACGCGCGCGTTGTGCACGCCGTACTGCATCGCGCTCGCTACCACGGAATCGTCGCGGCCGATCGTGGCGATGGTGGCGTCCACCATTTCCTGCGGAACGGTGTGACCTGTAACCGGATCCGGAGAGGTGAGGTCCGAGAAAAACTTGGCGGCTTCGCCGGGTTCCATGCTTTTGAGCGCCACGGCGACGGCCTTCGATGCCTCCGGCCGCACGAGGCCTGGATTCACGCCGGTCCGGCCAGCCGCGTCGGCCGCGCGGTCCACATTCGCGCGCATCTGCTCGGCAGCGGGCGCCTGCGCGTCCCAGGTTGGCCACGATTCGCCGGTCTGCGCCTCCCACATGCGCACCGGATTGTCGGCGATCTGCTTGTTGAAGCGGTCCGTCGCGGCGTTGAGGATTTCGTAGCGCTGGATAGCCTCGACGCGCGCCGGAACGGTGCCGGCGGCGCCGATGGCTTGCTGCGCGTCGCTCACGATCTTGTCGCGCTCGGCGGAGCGCATCTGCGCCATCGCTTTCAGATCGGTGGACATCGACAGCGCGAGCTGCGCCTTTTTCTTGTTCGGCACGTTGTCAGGCAGCGCGGCAAGGTATTTGTCGTACTGCTCGCGCTCGCCTGGGACGAAGGCGGCTGGATCCGCCGAGCGGTCTGCGATCATCTTCGCGTTGAAGTCGGCCTGCGCGCGCGTGCCGCGCTCGTCGGCGTCGAAGGTGGCTTTCAGTTCGCGGATCCTGGCGTCGGCGTGCGCCATGAGCTTCGTGCGGCTGACGCCCTCAAGACCCGGGTACTGCTTGTCGTCGTTCAGCGCGTTCTTGAGTTTGCGCATGTCGTCAATGCGCTGCGCGCCCTCGATTTGGCTGGTGACGTTCGTGGTCCAGGCCGCATCGCGGAAGGCGCGCTTCGTCTCGTCAGGATTTTTGTAGAGGTCCTTGTTGCCGTCCACCGTGATGTCAACGGTCTGGATCGCGGTCAGTGGATCCTTGCGCGCCTGGTCGAGCGATGCCTGCATGACCTCCTGATTCGCGCCGGACCGGCGCTCGTGGATGCGCCCGCGCTGTGCGGTCAGGAATTCGTCGGTCGCCTTGATCGTGGAAATGTCGAAAAAGGGCCGGTACTTGTCGCGCGAGTCCTCCGGAATAGCTCCGAGAAGTTGCTCGCGCCGGATATGCGCCTCGTCCTTGAAGGCGGCGTCGAGCTGGTCCGCCGTGATCTCGCCCTTGGCCTCCTTGTCGAGCAGGTCGGTCTGGAGCTGATTCAGCGAGGAATCGTAGTTGGCGCGCGCGACGGTGGCCTGCGCGTCGAGCGCCTGTTTGCGCTCCGCCTCTTTCTGCTGTCCCTTGCGGATCAGCGCATCGCCCAACGCCTGCAATCCCTCGCCCACCCGCACACCCGGCTGAACCCTCGCCGTCGGGCTGGTCCCCTCGGGGACGTAGTTGCCGTAGTTGCCGAGCTTGATGGAGGCCATGTCAGGATCCCAGAACCGTGGCGATGTTCTCGAACGTCGCCTTGACCTGCGTATTGGTCGCATTGCGCCGGAGTTGTTTCGCCTCAGCGCGCAGCGCCGCCGCATCGACCTGACTCTGGTAGATCGTCAGCAGTGCGTCGCGCTCGACGTTGCGGCTGATGTCGCTCTCCACGGCCGCCGTGCTGCCAGTGTCCACCATGACGCCGGAGGCCGCGTAGTCGGCGCGCGTCTCGCCCAGGAAGCGGCGGCCAGCGGTGCGCACCAGTTTGGCCTTGATCTGACCCATCGCCAGCGCGTCCTCGGCGGAGCGCTCGCGCAAGGACGCGAGGTATTTAAGTTCCTTCTGTTGCTCGTAGGCGTCGTAGCGGTTGCCGACGGCCTTAACGATGCCGCCGATCATCCCGAGATATCCGCTGCCGCCCATGCCAGCCATGTTCAGGTCCGCCTAATTGATCGTGACGTGTCGAACAACCGACAGCAGGTGAAAGAAGTACGGCAACTCCTGCGTAATTTCTTCCAGATCCTCATTCTGCGCGAAGCTCCAGCCGAGCGTCGTCAGTTGCAGGTCCTCGTTCCGGATGACCGGCGGCTTGTCGAGTACCGCGACGCCAAAATCGCGGCCGCGCAGAACCTGGCCATTGACCTTGAGGCCCCGGCTCTCGATGACGCGCAGCACGACCTCGTTCACGCTCGCCGCGCGGCCCTGCGAGCTGCCGTCCTGCTGGAACTCGATCTTGAGCGGCACGATGCGAGACAGGTACGGCACTCCGATCTCGATGCGCGTGTCGGCGGCGCGCACGAAGTTGAGAGGATTTGCGGCAACCTGCTGTACCTGCGCCACGCCGTCGAGAAGGATGTCAACGGTCTGCCCGATCAGATGCGCGATTCCGGTGACGATGCTAGAGGCCGGCAGACCAGCCGTTTTGACGAAGGCCGCGTGCGTGTTCACGTCGTAGCTCTGGTACTCGATGAACCACTTGTTCGCGCCATTGATGCTGCGCTTCGTGCGGAACCAGACCTGGTCGCCGGTCGCGCCCGGGACCGAGCACACGTCGAGATAGGCCCCGTTCGCCGGCTGGCTCGCCCACCCGCGCATCTGCACGTCGCTGGTGGCGTCGTAGGTCAGTGAGGCCAGTGTGCCGTCCGCCATCACGCCCCAAACAACCTGATATGGCTCCTTCGCGTAGGCCATGCGGCGTAGGCCGGGCAACAGCAGATGGTCCGAAAGCTCGGACAGGTCCGCGCTCTGGTAGCTGTCCGTCGTGAAATCGTAGGAATAACTGCGGAGTTGCTTGCCGGTGAAGGTGGCGAACAGCAATTCATACCCGATCTTCGTCGGCTTCACGTCGCCGGATCCGTAGAACGTGTGCGCGTTAGCGTCCACCGACACGGACGACAAGGCGCTGCCCTGCCCCTTCAAACTGTGCTCGGCAGACGAGGTGAGCGCGATCAACGCGCGCAACGATTCCAGATGTTGCACCAGGTCGGCGGTGCCGGAATCCAGTGTGAACTGGAAGGCATCGTCGGCATTGACGCCGATGGCAAAGTCGGTCGTGTCGCCGATCGCGGACCCCCAGATCGTGTTCGGCTGGCTGGTCGTGCCGCCGTACACGACGCGCTGCTGATAGACGCCAACGGACTGCGGGAAACCGCGCGCCGTTGACCACGATTTTTCCTCGAGCGTCCAGGCGCCGGCTTCGGCGGCCGTGGCCACCGACAACACTTTGCGCACGATGCCGTTGACGTTCAGCGCGTTGGTAAAGACAGTGATTTCAACGATACCGTCGTTGATCTTCACGTACTTGCCGATGTCACCGACCCGGAAGGCGTCAGCCGTGGCCGTGAGCGTGATGGTCGCGCCGGTGGTGCCGACCGCGCTCGGCGTGAGCTTCGTTTGCGGCGAGTCGGTCAGCGTCCAGGTCTGCGACACGTAGGCGAGCGAGTCGAAGTCACGGACCGAGGTGCCGGTAACGTGTGTGGTGTCGGTGAACGCCGTGATGGTGAGCAGCCCCGAGCCGGCCTCGATCTGCCGGCCCACATCGGACGCCAGGAACGATGCGGCGCTGGCCGTGACCACGATGCCGGCGCCTGTCATTGCCGACAGCGCGATGTTCGCCGCCGGCTTCGTGCCGAATTCCGCAGACGGGTAGACCGACACCGGGAAGTTGCCGATAACCCACAGCGCATTGGCGAAGCGCTGGAGCCGCTGCGGATGCACCGAGCCGTGCGCGAGCAGCATCGTGTTGGCTTTCTGCGCGTATCGGATCGCGGCGAGTTGGTCGAGCGTGTACGGATTTGCGATCGCGTAGTGCGCGCCACCGCCGTCGAGCACTGGGCCGATATTGGCGCCGGAACCGTAGTAGAACCTGATCGTGCTGCCAAGCTCAACGACGTAGGCCGTCACCTTGTCGAAGATGAACGGGAAAATCGCTCCGCGATCGTCCTGATCCTTGGCGTCCTTGACGTAGATCGTGCCTGGCGACCGAATGACGCCGCCCTGTTTCAACGGCAACCCGCCGGAGCACGTCTTGACGCCGCTGTAGTACCGCTGAATATCGGTGCGCCCAAAGACCTTCGGCGACAACTCGCCGGACGAAAAATTGGTCTGGATCGCCCGGATTTTGCTCAAGCGCGGACGCCGATGAACGTCGAGCTGACGGACTCGTCGGTAACATCCTCCTGACCGTCGATCGCGCGCGACACCTTCTGTTCTCGCTCGGAACTGGACTCCATCGCATCACGGACGGCGGCGGACTTCGTGATCGGGTACGCCAGCAGCACCGTCATGCGCGCCGTCACGGCTTCGATCAGGCCGGGGTCCCATGTAGCCGGATCCTCGTTGCGCCAGACGTAGCGAAGGTAGAGCGGGTTTTCGTCGCAGAGGATGACGCGGCCGCTTTCGCTGCCCTCGACGCGGTAGTCCGTGAAGGTGCGGTTCTCGCCGAGCGAGAGTACGCGCAGGCAGTCAGCCGGCAGCAGGAACTGGAAGTCCCATTCGAAGGCCGGCGCGGCCGCGAGCGGCGCCAGTGCCACGCGCTTGATGCAGGAATTCCACAGGTGGCGCCGGATGACGAAGTCGCGGGCCTGGGCGAACAGGTTGCTGCACAACCGCGCGCGGTCAGTCTGCTCGTCCAGCGTGTTGATCGGGCGGTCGCCAAGGCGCAGCAGCGCATCCGTACAGATAGTGACCACCGAAGCCATGCGCCGCCCCCATCAGGTGCCGATAGCGCCCAATCCTACAGCCTCAGCGGCGTTTGAGCACCCGATTGGCCTTGGCGATAATCTTCTCCTCCGTCGCCTCCGAGATCCGGCCGGCGTCCGCTGCCTGTGATGCGCGCGCCTTGGCATTAATGGCATGAGCGCGATCCGGCATCGGATATTTCCGCTCGCCGGGCAGACCGAACTGCTCCGGCTTGAGTTTTTTTCGCTCTGCTGCGCTGAGAACTGACATTTTCCGTTTCCTAAAAGAAAAGGGCCGCCCCGAAGGACGGCCCTAATTTACACCCGACCGCAGGGAGGAAGATCAGTCGAGCGCGTACTTGAAGTGGAATGTCAGGACGGCGGCGGCCGTCAGGGTCGCTCCGCCCACCGTGGCCAGGATCATGGCGCCGGCCGGCTCCTCGTACACCGCGCCGGAGGCCAGATGCGCCTCCATGAGGTTCGAGCCAGCCGCCGTGACAGACGTGGCCGCAAGGTAGCGCCCGGCCGTGCCGGAGTCGCCGACTGCGATGGTCTGCGAGGCCGCGCCCGCCGAGTTGAAGAACTTGCTGCCCGGCAGGATGCGCGCGCCCTTCGGCAGGTAGAACAACTCGATCGTGTCCGCGATCGTCGGGATGCTGGACGCCGGGACGGTATAGCTGGCGACGGCGTAGCGGATGCGCGCGCCGAGCTGCGTCACGTCGGTTTTCACCGGCGGCGAGGCCCGGTCGTTGGTACGGAGGTCGCTGTAGAAAGTGGTCATCGTGGTGCTCCTTGTCGCGGTTGGTGCCGGAGTGCCGGCCTACTGCGCGATTCCCAGTGAGAAGAAATCAGCGCCGCAGGTCACAGGGAACCTGCGGCGCCGATGATCTTTACGCCTCGATCACGTCGATCTGGACGACGCCGGCATCTTCCTTGCGGACTGCGCCGACGCTAACCTGGCCGTACACCTGCCAGGAGAACTTCTTGTCGGCACGCTCGGCGATGCGCGCGCTCGGCTCGACGCCGGTGCCGTACTTCATGGCGCGCGGCGAGAAGGCGAAGCACGAACGGACGGTCGTGGCGGCCACGCGCGGCAGCATGTTGTTGCCGGCCGTGTCCGTCTTGGGGAGGCGCACGAAGTAGAAGCCCATGAACGTGTTGATCGTGCCGGACACCAGCGCCTTGACCGAGTTGTAGTCGGCCGAGGTGATGGTCGAATCGCCGAGCAGGTTGTCGATCTGGTCAGCCGTGCAGACCAGGACGTAGCCGGCGTTGGCGTAATTGCCATACGGCTGTTCCTGAGCCTGCTGCTGGCCCATCATTTCGAAGAACGCCTCGTCGTTCTGCTCCGCGTTGTCCAGCGTTTTCTTCGTCGTGCGCAGCTTGGCGAGCGTCAGGCCGGTGCCGCCGTTGGCGATCTGCTGCGCTGCCGGCAGCGCGATGGACGAGGCGCCATTCACGCCCGCAGCGGCGGAGCCAAGCGCGGCGTTGATGATGACCTTGTCCTTCTTGCGGTTGAGCGCCGCGATGCAGTTGGCGACGGTCTGGCTGGTCGGGTCGGCCAGCAGCTTGACCTTGTCGAGCTTGTCGATCAGCTCGCCCCAGTCGGCGTCCTGCATGAAGCCGATGCGACGGCTCTGGACCTGGTCCTGGATCGGCGTGTCGCCGTGCCGCGTGGTGACATCGTTGGCTTCCGCACCGGCGATGCGCTCGGCCGTGAAGGAGTCGCCGACGACGCCGGTTTCCTTGTCGCTGATGAAGCGCTCGAGGCGCGACTGGCGCTGCTGCGCGAGCAGGTTGAAGTTGGCCGCGAACTGGCGGACGAAGTTTTCGGTGACGGTGAAGGACATTTGACTCTCCGGGAGAAAGGAATGGAACAGGTACTTCGCTGTTCACTCCTGCCCGGGTTGTCTGCTCTTTCGAGCCGGCCCTACAGAGGCGACGGAGGGGTTTTGTCCCCGGCGGACTCGCCCCGATCTGGGGTCCGTCCGCTCAATCCGTGAGCTGAGACTACGGCGCGCGGCCGCGCGCTGTCAACTCAGCCGCTCTTGATGGCCTTCTTGAGCAGCTTCACCAGGTCGTCTTTCTTGTCGCTCGTGTCGTACTCGACGCCGCGCGCCTCGAGTTCGGCCTTGAGTTCGGCCACGGTCAGGTCGTCCGGCTCGACGGCCTTCGTGGCCGGCGCTTCCTCCGGCGGAGCGGACTGCGGCGGCGGCTGGCTGCCGTGCTCGCGCGACTGCGCGTGGCTGACCGGGGTCGTCTCGGACTCCTCGATCGGCAGCACTTCCACGTCGCGGCGATCCACGCCCTCGAGGGAACCTCCGCCCTCGCACGCGATGTCCACCGTGCCGTTGGCGCGGATGGTGTTGATCCGGCCGACCTGTCCCTGGGCTGATACACGCTGTCCGATCTGCATGGTCGTTTCTCCTTTGGAGCCGTCGATTCTACGCTGTGCCGGAAATCATGAGAAAGCCAGTGCCAGTGCGGTGCTTGCCGCGCACGATGCTATTCACCGTGGACGGATGCACGCCGTACAGGCGCGCAATCGCGGTCTGGCGCATACCGTTTAAGTGCATCGTCCGAATCACCGGAATCTCGACGTCTGCGATCTTCGCAAGGCCGTTGCGTTCTCCGCGAGGCACTACGTAGCGCGCGCGACCCTTGGCGATCTTGTCGCGCATGTTCGTGAGCGCGGAACCTAGAAATAGATGCGCAGGATTGCAGCAGGCACGGTTGTCGCAGCAGTGGCATACGTGCATATCGTCTGGAATCTTTCCGTTCATCCTCTCCCAAGCCACGCGATGCGCTTTGCGTTGTCCGCCATCTTCGGAAGTGTGCCCGTAGCCATTCGGGTCTTTCGCCATCAGCCACGGCCAGCAGGCGTCCTCGTCGCCAACGGCTACCTTGGCCCAGAAAAGGCGATTCATGCGACACGCGACCCAGATACCGGAGCCGTGCCGTAGCGTTGTGCGAAAAGTTTTTCCACTTTCGCCTTGACCTCTTTGTGCGTTTTGGCAAACGGATTCACGTAGGCCGGGTCGTGCATCAGCTTGTCGATCTCGGAGTCGAGCGACTGCGCCGACTCGGCCGAGCTGTCGCCGCCCGGGGAATCGTCCTCCTTCATTTCCGCACCGATCTTCGCCAGCGCCATGATGACCTTGGGCATGTTGCCGATGACGCCGCGCGTTTCGGCGTCGTCGCCGAACAGTTGCTTGAAGGCGCGATTGGCGGCCTGCCTGTTCTTCGCCGCCATCGCCGGGTCCTTCCAGACCTCGCCCAGGGCCTTTTCGCATGCCTCCTGCGTGCCGAGCAGGTCAGCGCGCAGCTCGGCGGCGAGGTTCGTCGCCGTCTCGGCCAGAGTGCCGGTGAAAACCTCGAACTGCGCGTCTGTGAGGCCGGCGCCGTGGGCCTTGCCGCGCACGTCCTCGAAGAACTTGGTGTCGAGCGGGAACTTGTCGTCCGGCTTGAACTTGTAGCCGTCCGGTTTCTCCGGCGGCTTACCGACGTTGCGCATCTGGCCTTCCAGTTCGGAATAGCCCTTGTAGATCGCGCCGTGATTGATCGCGCCGTCGGCCTTGCCGCCCTCGCGGAACTTCGCGGGGACGGTCGTCTCCCACGCCGGCTCCTGGCCGAGCGCCGTGCCACCGCCGGCTCCGGCCCCTGCACCGCCGCCGCCACCGCCGGCTCCGGCTCCGGCCTCGACCTGCAATGCGAATGTCGGCTTGAACATCATCGTGTCTCCGGTTGATCGAATACCTGGCCGATGCGGCGCAGGATGAAATGGATGACGCCTCGGCGCGCGCTGCGCGCGTCGGACTCGCGCTGCTCGGCGACGCCGCCGGGCTTGAAGGTATCCACGTCGTAGTAGCGCGCGGTCAGGTCCTCGAGCACCTTCTTGCCGTCCGGCGAATTGAACACGCGGTTGTAGAGCGTGGGATCGCGGTCCTCGTCGTTGCGGCGCGGTACGTCGGTTGGATCTCGCAGCGCAGCGGGCGGGACCGGGGGAGCTGGCGGGATCGGCGGCTTGCTGTCCTCGCCCCTGGACCAGCGCTTCGTCGCGGCCTTCTTGGCGATCGCGGAGCGCTGCGCCTTGGTCAGCGCTTTCGCTCGGGCGTACCCGCCTGCCGCTCTGCCGCCTAGTTCGTCGCTCATCGGCTAGCATCTTAGAGCGGATGCTTGCGTGCTTGCAAATCAGGACACGGCGCTGCGCCCAACCGAGAAATAGCGCGACAGCACGGTCACCGGCTCGCACCCCTCGATCGGCGCTCCGGCGAACGGCGCGCGCACCTCGATCACGCAGACCTTGTCGGCGGCACCAACGCTGACCGTCCAGTTGCGGAACCACGCCTGCTGCCCGGCGAATTGCGTGGCCAGGGCAGGTGGCTGTTCATCGACCTGCACGCCGTTGCTGTCGAGGTAGTAGACCCGCGCGGTTGGGGCTGAATCGAGCGTGACGCGCGTGCCGTCGCCTTTCAGGTACTCGATCGTGTAGATGATCGCATCGCCGACTTTAACCTCATCCGGCACGCGGATCGCCAACGCGCGATCGGCCGTGAAGGCGCTCGAGAAACTGACGGTCTGCGAAGCCGTGCCGAGACCGACAGCATTTGCCGGGGCATTGGGAAACGCCTCTTGCGTGCGATTGCCGGCTGGGGCCGATACGAAGGTGGTCCAATCCAGTCCGGGATCCGGCGTGCGGCCCGCCGCGTTGGTCACTTCTGCCGTGTTGGTGACCACCACCGCAGCTCCGTTCAGCAGCCGCTGCGTCATCGTGATGCCCGGAACCACAAAGCCATTGGCGTCTTGCACACCGCCACCGGCGTTGTCAGCGGCCCACGCGAATAGCTGATCCGCGCTGATAACGTACAGCGTGTCGTTGCCTCCGACCGTGTAGGTGTCGTCGCCTTCGGCGTGGACGCCGATGGTGAAGCGAGGGTCGATGTCGTAGAAGCTGCTGCGCTTGACGTTGTTGCCGTCCTGCACGGTGCCGCCGCCATTGGCGATCGCCTTCGTCCACAAGATCGCCCCGGAGTCCGGCACGAACGCCGCGTTCCCCGTCGGCAGCCAGCGCGCACCATAGGACGCCAACGCCAGGGTGAAGTTGTTGCCGACCGTCACGGTCTGCTGGTGCGAAGTCCCGGCATCAATGCCAGTCGTCCCGGCAATGAATTGCGCGTCGGCGGCGTTGAGGAAATCCAGTCGCGCTGTTTCACCAGAAGGCGCCCCGAGCTTCTGCGTATGCGTAGCTGTCAGCGTTATGACCTGATTCGCGGCGCCCGCATTGTCGCGGTAGCTGAACTTCGCTTTGCCAGCGTTGTAGGCATTCACTGCCAGCGAACCCAAAGCGTTTCCGCGCAGACAGCCGGAATCAGCGAACGATGCGGTGCCAACAAAGCCGACAGCCGTGGTCAGGGTTCCGTCAGTGTCCAGGTCGTAGTCCAGCGCGTTCAGCGCCGAATCGTCCTTGACGGTCCGCAGGTACAGCCGATACACGCCGGCGCGAGCGGCCGTAGCGTTCGTGCCGTCGGCGGTGGCAAAGAAGGTGAAAGCCGTACCGTCGGCTGGCTCCGCAGCAAGGGTCTGGTAGGTGCGGATGACGGTGCCGTCGTTGTCGCGGCGCACCTGAATCGTCACCTTGTTTGGCGGATTCGTGTCGTTGACCTTCCGGTAGAAAAAGCTGATCGAGGCGCCGCCGTTGAGTTCAAAGCCGGCGCGGTCAGCCATCGCGCTGTTGTCGTTTACCACGCGCAGCCGTTTGTCTACGTTGGTGCCGAGCGGCGTGACGGCCGTGAACCCGCAGCGGCAGTCGCCCTTGTAGCGGCTGGTCACTGCGATGACACGTCTCCAGCGGCGGTCTTAGCCAGCTCGCGCTGGACTTCTTCCAACGATGCGCCGCTTGCCTGCATCACGGCGCTGTAGAACTCGTACTCGGTGTCCTTGATCGCTGCTCGTGTGGCGTCCGCAATGCGGGCGCTCATATCGAGTAGCGTTGGCTCGGCGGCCGAGGTCGGCAGCCATGCGCCGGCATCTTCGTGCCGATAAGTGGCGCCGCAAGCGGCGCACTCGTAGATGATGGCGCCAGGCCACACCGGCGTCGGTACACCTTTCTCGAAGAACACGGTGTCTGCGAGCCGGTGGAATACTCGATTGCCGCAAGTGCAGAGTCCGATCACGGCACGTTCAGCCAGTTGCGATTGTCCGATAGCGGGTTGATGCAGTCGTCAATTCGAGGCAGCGGCACGGTTGCCAGGCGCTCCAGCAGGGTGCCGGTCGGCAGCACCGTGACCAGCCCGATGTTTATGCGCTTGATGACGTAGCGCCGGCCACGGCGGCCGACGGCGGATGGCAGTGTCACGTTGATCGGCACGATGTTGTCGCACAACAGAATGAAGTCGTCGTCCGACATCGCGTAGTCGGCCGTCGTGATTTTCAGCGCGCCAGGATCGACCAGGTTCAGCGAACCACCGGCGCCAACGAGATTACCGCCTGAGAAAATCTGGTAGTTGGCGGCGCCCATGCGCGCGACCACCTTACTCTCGCCGTTGCTGTAATGCGCGACCAGCGTGTAGCCCTTCTGCTCGAGCGTCTTGACCACCACGCCCAGATCGGCGATCTGCTTGAGAGCTGCACTGGCAAGATCTCGCACAGCATCCAGCGCCTGCTTGAACCCGTTGCCGAACAGTTCGAGCATCCCGGGCGTCTTTCTAACCTGCGCCAGCGCATCGGTCGCCGTGCGCCGCGCCTCCTGCGCTTGGGTTTCCGCCGCGCCGACGCGCTGGACTGCGCCGCCGACGAGCCTGTCCAGGTCGCCAACCTTGACGGTCGCATCCTCCGCGAGCTGCTTGGCCTGCTGGCCGAAGTTGATCGCGCGCGCGGCGCGCGCGTGCGCCGTGTTGGCCGTCTCCAAGGCGCGCGGACCGACGGCAGCCTCGGTTCGAAGCGACTCGACGGAGCGCTCGAGCGGTCCCAGGTCCTGTGGATCGGCGGCATCCTCGAGCAGCAGCGGCATCGGTGAGAACGTCGCTGGCTTCGGCGCGCTGGCGGTCTTGACGGCCAGCGCCAGGGCAAGACTTGCGATGCGCTCGCTCTCGTCCTGCCGGGCGGCGGCCTCGCGCGCGGCGCGGCGCGCGCGGATCGCCTTCATGTCCAGCGGCATTTACGCCGCCTTGAGGAGGTTCTTCGCGGCCTGCGAGTTGGCCTGGTCGGCGACCATCTGATTGCTCTGGCGCTGGCGCTGCTGGCGGTCGTCGCGCAGCGTCTTGATCTGCGCGGTCGTGCGCAGCAATTTCAGCGGCAGGCCGTTCAGCATCGCCTTTTCGCGCTTGCCGTTTTCCCAGTCGTAGATGTCCAGGATGCTCGTGTCCTGCGTGACCTCGGCGGTCTGGAGCAGGTCCTGCTCGAAACGGTCGATGACCTGCACCTCGACGGCGCGCTGCTGGCGCGCGAGCGGCGAGACGTAGCGGATGTTGACCGTCCCCGCCTTGAAGATTTCCTCTGGCGGCTGTTCGATCTGGCCGCTGTGCAGCAGCAACGAATAGACGCGCGCGATGAACGGCTGGAGAAATTCTGACTGCAAGCGGCCCAAGATCGGCGCCAGCATGTTGCGCAGTTGCGCCAGGCGGGCCTCGATCTCGGTCGCCGTCATGCGATCGTTGTTGGGGAGCTGGAGCTGGTCCGCCAGCAGCATGCGGCGGATCTTCGTCTCGAGGTTTTCCTTCATCACGAAGGCCAGGTCGAACTTGCTCGCCGGCTGGAGCGGCTTCATCGACTCCACGCTGTTCGCCACCACCACCTTGCGCGGGCCGATCTTGATGGTGCGCGGGTTGAGCACGCCATCGTCCTCGGCGATCCACATACCGGCGATGGCCAGTTCCGCGTTCATCAGCACGTACTGCACGAGCTGATTCAGCGTCTTGGTGTCGGCCAGGGCCTCGTACATCGGACCGATGGCGTAGGCGCTGTTCGGCAGCGGCAGCCAGCGCGGCACCATGACCGGGTGCTCGCGGTAGCCGGATTCGCGCACGATCTTCTTGCTCGAGCACTCGATCGTGACCGAGGCGATCGGCATGGCCTTGCCGGTCTGCGCGCCGACGACGTAGTCCGCGCGCGGCTGGATGATCCACAGGTACTCGGACTGCTTCTCCGGATCGCTCTTGAAATCCGACTGCACCGAGGTCGGCAGGTTGGGCAGGCCGTACTGCTTCTCGGCCTGCGCGGCGCTGAGCTTGAACTTGCGGCGGATGATGTCAGCCGGGCCGTCCTTCATCGACTGACCAAGCGTGCACTCCGCCATCGGCCAGCTCTCGCAGCGGATCCCGCCATCCTTGTCCTGATCGACGTACATCGGCGACCAGCCACCAATGGCCCAGGTCAGGAACACCTGCATGCCGACCGAGTCGTAGTTGCCGTCGTGAATCGCCTGCCAGATGGCCTTGGCAGTTTCGTCCAGCCACTTGTGGCCGGTGACCTGCGTCGTGGCGCCGCGCTTTGGCAGCACCTGCATCAGGAACCACTGGGAGTTGGCCGGCGTGAAGCCGGCGATGATCGCGGACGCCAGCAGCCGGCAGGATTCGGCGGCGGTCGAGTCGTAATTTTTCACCACCTTCTGCGAGGTGGCGTCGTTCAGCGCGGCAGTGGATTCGGTCGAGGTGCCTTGCAGGCCCGCGCCCATGATCGGGTAGGTGTAATCGAAGCAGTCTTTGTACGTCTCATCCAGCGTGCGGCGCTCGGTCAGCGCTTTTTCGTGCTGTGCGTAGTAGTCAGCGCCCTTCGCCATCCGTTGCCCCCGACCTGCTGTTGCCGGGGACTATACCCCGAGGACCGTCTTGTAGTCGCTGGAGAGCGAGCCGAACCCGGAGGCGAGCAACCCGGAATCGCGCATGCGTCGGCGTCGCATCAGCAGCTCCTGCCCCGCCACGCGCGCGGCCTCGGCGTCCGCTGCGGCCTGCGCATCCGCCACCTTCTGCGCGTCGATCTCGTCCTGCGTGAGGTAGGTCTGGATCTTCTCCTCCGCAGCTCGGCCACCCTGCGTCACCGCCACGCTGCCTAGCGCATCCAGCGGCGCCACGCCGCCGGCCGGCAGGTTCACCGGACCGTAGTCCGCCATGCGCAACCGCTCGGATGCAATCCGAGACGGTTTGATCTGCTGGAAAAAATTGGAGTCGGAGAGGCCGAAATTGTGCCGCAGCACCCGGCTGCTCTCGCGGTTGTAGATCCTGACGTGCCGCGTGACATCGCCGGCCTTGAGGATATTTTTCGGACTCAGGGAGCGCGAGCCGGTGAGCTGATTTACCGCGTGCTTCGTCGCCGTGACCGGGCTGCTGTTGTTGTAGGTGACACCACCGCTCCACGAAAATCCGAAACCCATGTCAGTCTCCGCTCACAGCGCCAGGCAAAGCGTACCAGCCTTGCGACACGCCCGCGCGCTTCATGGCCGGCGCTGCTCGAGATAGCACATGTCGCACTGGACCCACGCCCGGCACCCGCATTTGCTGCACCGATAGCCGAACCACCGCTTGCGCAGCCGCGCGAGCCAGGCCTTCACGTCAGCACCGCACCGAGCACGATCCCGACCAGCACCCCGAAGCAGAGCGCCGCCAACTCGCGGTCGCTCACTTCACCACCATCCGCCCGTCCTTGTCCCGCGTCACCACCGGCTCGCGCGGCGGCTTGAACACCGCCCCAGGCCGATCGTGCAACGCGAACTCCGGCGGCGCACCAGCCGTCTCGTCCACCACAATCTGCCCCGGCTTCGCGACCGATTTTTCCACCTGGCCGCTTTTCCTGATCCCCGCTTTTCCTGAGGAAACCTCAGAATTTTCTGAGATCGCACCAGCCGATTCGTCAGCCCCCTCGGATTCCGATACACCCGGGAGAAAGTCGGGGCGAGGGGAGAGAGGGGGGAGGGGACCTTCGGTCCGCCCTCCCGATTGGGGGAGCCGCCCCCCGTCAGCAGCGCCCCCAGGAAATCCGAAGGCCTCCGCGTGTTTCTTCGCGTCTCGCTTCGCTTGCAGAGCTGCGCGCGCCTTCATGCATGCAGCGGCCTTGCGAGGGTTGACGCCATCGGCGCGCGCCCTGCGACGTTCTGCGCGGTCGAGCCTGCGCTGGCGGTCCATGATTCGCACGTCTTGATCCTGGCTCATGTGCTCCCCTTAACTTCGGTGAACGCTATTTAACATATTCCCAGTTCTGCACCATTCGCAGCATCTTCGGTCATCGTGCCGTCATCGTGCAGGATGATCGGCGAGCCTGCGCGCTGCTTCTGGCGCGAAACTCGAAGCGATGAGCGGGCGGGCTGCCCCTCTATCGGGCTTCTGCTGTTCGTGTTGGCGTGTCGACGTGAAGGTCGGACGAGGTCCGCGCCGGTGTCGAGGTCTTGCAGGTCGGCCGGTGAGCATGGCCGCGAGTGTCGCGCCGTTCGGTCTTGCTGTCCAGCGTGGATGCGCTTCGGTTGGAGGCTTATCGGACCGCGCACCGTTCGGCGCTTCGTTTCGAGGTCGGCGCCAGGCGTGAACGCGGGAGGCTGTTGGAGCGGCGCTTCGCTTCGGACAATCCTCCCCCTACCCCCTCCTTTCGGATGGTGCGGGCCGGCTGGTCCGTTTCGCGGTCATGCCCGGCGCTGCGGCCGTGGCGGTGGCCGCTATGGTTGCTGATGCCGGGACAGGTTACCGGGCGCCCTGGTTGTGGCCGCGCGCCCCGAACGTGGAAACCCAGACTCGCAACGTGCGTGCGGGTCTGTCGTGCTGATGATGGTGACGATTGCCGGGCCGTGTTGCTGCGAGGCATGCCGGAACGCGCTGCGATGGATCGCCAGCTCTTTGCGTTTCCTGCTGAAGTGTCCCCGCACTGTGTCCCCGGCTCTACTGGCGGCGGGTTGACTGCCCGGGGCTATTCCCGGATAGTGCGCACGTCGCTGGTAACGACACGGACGATACGCCTCGCGGATTGTCCAGGTCAACAGGCCTTCGCACCGCCGTTGATCCCTGAACGCCCATCCTCCTCGGTGGGCGTTCTTGTTTCTGCCGTCTATCCGATAGAGCGCAGCGACCCGATAAGCGGTAGTCTTTTCGCTTGCATCCTTATTGCATCCATTCCGCTCCTCAATTACACTTGGTCCCGGTGGCAACCTGTCACCTAAACCGGAGTAGATGCAATGCGCAAACTCACAGCCGAACAGACGGCCGCGCGCGATGCGCGCCGCGCCAAGTTCCGCGCCTTGGTCGCTGACGTTGCAGCGATGACCGACGAACAGCGCGCCGGCATCGTCGCCAGGCTCGGAGCGGTTCCGACCTGCACCGGCGGCGCCCTCTCGTTCTTCAATTCCTGCCTCGTGCTGTCGCAGGCCCCGGGCGCGTCGCTGGTCGGCGGCTTTCAGCAATGGCGCAAGCTCGGGCGCATCGTGCGCAAGGGCGAGCACGGCGCAATGATCTGGATACCCACCGGCCAGGCTGCGGCGAGCGCGGACGCCACCGGCGAGGCGACCGACAACGACGCGGACGGCGCGCGCATGCGCTTTATCACCGGGACCGTTTTCGACGTGTCGCAGACGGACGCCATGCCGGAAGTGACCGCGCATTGCGGCGCCGCGATTGCCGCGTGGATTGACCCGGCCGGATCGCTCCAAGCCGCCGGCCTGCTGGAGGTGCACGCATGAAAACCGCCACGATTGAAGTAAGCGGAGGCGTCGCCACGGTCACGCGCCAAAGCCCGGGGACCCGCGTCGTCATCATCGACCACGACAACGACGAGGAGAACAACGGCCAGCCTACGCGCGACGTTCAGGAAAAGCCGGAGCGCGATCTATGTGCGGCCGCGCTTCTCGTGCACGCCTACGCGCGGAGCAACACGGACGCGAGCAGTATCGACTGGGACGACCTCAACGCCGCCCACGATCAGGCCCGCAAGGAACTGGGCGCGGCCCGCGTGCGCGAGATCGAAGGGGTTTACTCGTGACCGCCGGCTATACCCACCGCGTAGACTTCGAGCGCCGCTTTGTAGAGGGAGCGCTGCGCGGCCTCACCGTGCCGGATTCCCTCTCGTTTTGCTCCAAGACTGCCGCGCTGTTCTACGCCAAACGCGACGGCCTGACGCTCACGCCATACGGCGGCGGCGCCTACGTGCAGCAAAACTCCAAGGTGATCACGCTCCCCCACATTTTCGAGCTGTCGAACGAGGTGCAACCGTGAACCCTACGCAAAAAGCCTTGCACGACCTCGCGGACGAGGCCATTGCCGACGCTGGCGAATGGAAACGCGCATGCCGAACCGCTGAGGCCGACGTATCGCGTCAGAAAATATTAAATGCCGAGCTGGTCATAGAGCGCGACAACCTGACGCGACAGCGCGCGGAATTGAGGGCCGCTCTCGAATCCGTAATTGCATGGACCGACAGCGACTGCACTGCGGCGCAGGAATGGCCGCGCCGCTTGCTGCTGATCCGCAACTGCGCACGCGCCGCACTGGCGAAGGGGCGGCCATGATTCTGCGAGGACCAGACCGACACCCGCGAACCGTGGGAGCTGGACACCGTCTGCGCTGACTGGCTTTACGGCGGCCCGCGCCGCTTCGATGGCGACACCTGCGCCGAAACCGAGGAGGGCTGTTAGGCGCCAGGCCCTGCGCCTTCGGGACACCGAGGACGCAAGGCCGGGCAACCTGCCCGAACACCAAACACCGGAGAATTTCACAAATGAAGCTCACCTATTCGCAGCTATGCGCGATTGAGAAGAAGGCCGCGCGGCACTTCAAGGCCAGCGCCTCGGCATGGGAGCGCGCCAACAACTGCCCGGGAGACACCGATTACCAGCGCCGCTATAAGGCGCATTGCGAGGCGCGCGAACAGTCCCAGGCTGACAAGGGCGAGGCGCTGCTGGCTCCCTTCGGGATCGCTTGCGACTGGCCAGGCCTTTACCCGTCTTTCAAGGTCAAGGGCTACACGGTCCACGATTTGCGCAGCGCGCTCTCGGATGCGGTTCGCGTGGTGCTCTCGTGAGCGGCCCCTACGATCCTGACAACTTCGCCGCGCGCGTCAACTACGCGGCGCAATGCTTCATGCGCGGCATGCGGTCCAGCCGGACCTTCGACACATGCTTCGAGATGAACGACGGCACAGCGGTTGTCGTCGCACTGGTCCGGCGCTCGCTGAAAAACCCGAAGCTTCGCGCAGCTATCGCTTCAGGCTGGTCGGAGGGCTTCCCGCAGTCTTGGACCGACAAGGCCGCCACTCATGCGCACATTCCCACGCGCTGTCTGCCGGAACTGGCGCGCACACTCAGGGGCGCGCCATGACGCGCCGCGAAAGACTGGAGGCGAAGTTAGAAAAGCGCGCGGAGTGGGCCGAAGGCCGCGACGCCAAAGCGGCGGCCGCGCATGGCCGCTTCCACGTCATCGCCGACAACATCCCGCTAGGCCAGCCGATCCTCGTGGGCCACCACTCCGAGCGCCACCACCGGCGCGACATCGCGCGCATGGATTCGGCCATGAGCCAGGCCTGCGAATCGACGGCAATGGCAGCCCACCACCGCAGCAAGGCCGCCGGCCTGGAGGCGCAGCTCGAAGGCTCGATATTCTCGGACGATCACGACGCGCCCGAGGCGATCGCGGCGAGGCTGGCCGAGCTGGAGGCCAAGCGCACAGCGATGAAGGCCAGTAATGCCGCCTTTCGGAAAGGGGACGCGGTCTGGTCCGCGCTGCTCGGCATCACACCCGAGCAGGCCGCCGCCAGGCGCGCTCAGATCATGGCGGGCCACTCGTGGACCAGGCAGCCGCATCCGACCTATGAACTGTCGAACCTCGGCGGCAATATCGGACGACTGAAAAAGCGCCTGCTCGAAGTGGCTCGGCGCCGCGAGCGCACCCAGAAGGCCGAGGCCGCCGGCATCCTGGTCGAAGGGACTGGCGACTACGTGCGCGTGACCTTTGCCGAGAAGCCGCCGCGCGACGTGCTCGAAGCGCTGCGCGCCGCCGGCTTTCGGTGGGGCGGAGGGTCTTGGATTGGCCGCCGCGACGCGCTGCCCGCGTGCTGCACACCGGCCGCGCCGACGGAATAGGGCTAGGCGTCAGCTCTGAAATTGACCGTGGAACTGAACAGAAAAAAGCTCAAGAGCTGTTTTTATTGTTCATCGCTTAGTGGTGAGGAAGCCGTAAGCATCCCTGCCGGGTAGGCATGAGCACTTACGGCCGGGGCATCGCTTGAGCGGAGCCGGCTTGCCGGTTGCCATCTTGTTCGAGGCACGCCCTATGGCAACTACGGGGCGCGTGACTGTCTAAGCCTCAGCGCGTTCCAGTAGTCACCGTGAAACCGTCATCCCTGCCGGTTACCCCTGCGGATGACGGAGTGAATTTATTGCCCTTCCTGATGTTCTCCCTGGCTTGGATTATTTGAAGATTCTCGGCTACGTGCAGACCTGAAACGCGCTTGCCAAGCATCGGCAGCACATGATCCACGTGGACGCGCGCACCGGAGGCCCTGAGCCTGGCGGCTTCTTGGTAGATTGCCGCGATTGCCCTGGTGTCGGCCCACGGGACGACGCGGAGACGGCGCTTTTCGCTCCGTCTGGACGATTCCTCAGCGCGGTAGGCCGCGTGGTATTCGCACAACCGCCCGCTGCCGTTGTGATAAACAACCGCCGGCCACGGCTTTTTCATGCCGCGCCGACGGTGGATTTTCAGGCAGTCCCTGCACACACGCATTCCGCTCGCCTTTTCAGGCTGGAGCAACGCGGGGCTTTACGAAGGATGGGTGGACGGTGCTAAACTTCGTCCCGCGACTTCAGCACTCGCACCCTAGCCCGTCTAGGATTTTCGGTCAAGGCAACTTGGCCGGACCAAGGCCCCCGAAAGGGGGTTTTGTGTTTCTGGCGTCAGCCGAAGGTCTGCTTCGGATGGAAGCTGGCCGGGCGGCCCTCCAGAACGTCCAGGACCGCGCGCAGCAGCGCCGTGGCTCTGCGCTTGTCCAGGGCGTGCTTCGTGGCGCTGGCGATGGCCTGCTGCCTGTTACGCAGGTACTTGCGCCGGTCGGCCTTGGCCGCGCGCACGCGCTGCTGGCAGGTCATGTTCCGGACCAGCTTGCGCTCGAGTTGACTGGGATCCGCGCGATAGCGCGCCCGGGCCTTGGCGCGTTCGGCCTCAAGGTTCGCGGCGTAGCGTTCCCGCTTGCGCAGCGCCTCGCGCTCCCGGTAGGCGTCCGTCGATTCCCTGGCCACCTTGCTCCGCCACCGGCCGCCGAGCCGCTTCGGGAGCGGCCTGGGAATCCAGTGCGTCAGGAATAGAGCCTCGGCGTCGCTCACTGGCGCCGCCTGCGGTGGCTATCGAGCCAGCGGACGTGCTCGGCGTGCTCGCGCTGCGCCTCCGTGAATAATTTGTGGAGCGCCGCGCTGTATTCGCGGTCGGCCTTGGTCATGCCGGCCCAGTCGCGCGGCTCTTTTGCTGGCGCGGTCAAGCTGCCCACGGCTGCGGCCTCAAGCTCTTTGGGAGATACAGTGGATGACCAGGATGCCCACCCTTCGTGAGGCGAAGCACGTGCATCGGCGGCAGCATCGTCTTGACCGAGCGGGCGCGCCCAAGATGATCACCTCCGGTTCCCCAGGCGGCAACTATCAACCGAGCACCTTCGGCGAAGCCGAGCAGGTAATCGTTATTCGACGGCCCAACTGGATCCTCACATAACAGCATCCTGCGCGGATCGGTCGAGCGGAAAGCGAACAAGTTGGCCATGACCAAGGCTGTGTAGCCCCAGTCCTTCGCGTAGTTCATGCAGCGCCGAATCGTCGGATCGTCTTTTGATTCGTCGGCGGTGCTCGGATTAAGGCCGATGAACATGCAGTAGTCGCCCAGGTGTGTCTGCTGCGGCTCGCCAACGTAGCGCCAAAGCGCGTATCGGTATGCCCGGCAATCGCTCAAAACGGCTCCGCTCGGATTCGGCCGGGCGAGGTCAATCACGGCAGCGTCAAGCCGATGGCGAGAGCAACGAGCGCCGTGGCCACGCCGTTCTGCACGTCGCGCGGCGTCGTGAACAGTACACGCCAGCCAGCGATGGCGGCGGCGTTCAACTTCTCGTGCTCTTTGAGCAGGGCCGCCCCTCGATTGTGCCTGCCATCCGTGAAAAGCCCGCCCTGCACTTCCAACGCCAGTTTGTGCGCTGGCCAGGCGTGGTCGAACCGCCACTTACGGACAGGATGGAAGTAATACTCACGCTCGGGCGCCGGGATCCGGATGTCGCCGGCCCTGAGTGGCAAGGCGGTTGTCAATTCGCGCAGCTTTTGGGCTGCGCTAGCCACCGAACAGATCCTTGGGCCTCAGCGCTTCGAGCCTGGCCAGAACCTGCACCATCATCCGCAACTCGTGGTCGGCCTTCTCGCGGGTCATCTTCCCTTCGCCGATGCGGCGCGGGTAGACGTATTCCCGGAAGCCGATCTCGCGCTTGACGGCCGCGATCTCCAGTTCCAGGTCGCCGTCGATGGTGCTCAAGGGTGAGCCTGTTCCAGCACCATCACAATATGCTTGCTGAGGGCGCGACCGTTTTTTCTGGCCTCGCGCTTGATGCGCAGGAGCAGCGTATCGGTGAAGCCTCTGATCGAAAGCGACCGGCGCGGCCGCTTCGGCGCTCTGTTTGCAGCTACGCGGTAGGTCATCGGGTGAGCCTCTGAATGTGCGAGGCTGCATATTAGGCTGGCTTGACACCGGATGCAATCAGGATGCAGTATGCGTCCGCCAGCAAGGTGCTGGCCTAACCGAGGAGAGCAATGAGCAACCCCCTAGCCGCTTGCGAAGCCCGCAACGCGATACTCGTTCAGACCTTGATCGGCCTCGCCGAAATGGTCCGCACCGAAGTCACCACCGGCCGGCTGCGCGACAGCGCCGCATGGACGAAAGCCCTGGCGCTGGCGGACGATGCGATTGCCGGGCGCCCGGTGCAGGCATGACCGTCACCGCCTACCCGCTCTGCTGGCCGTTAAACAAGCCGCGCCGAACGAACCGAGAATTCGGGCGGTTCGGAAAGAGTGTTGTCCGTGGTGACAACGCTTGGCGCTCCAAGGAGGACGTTTCCGTCGCCGACGCCTGCCAGCGCCTCCAAGCCGAGCTTGATCGCATCGGTGCGCGCGAGGTCGTGCTTTCCACAAATCTGCGCACGCGGATAGACGGATTGCCGCGAAGCGACCAGCCGCGCCCAACAGATCCCGGCGTCGCGCTCTATTTCCAGCTCAAGGGCAAGCCGCACTGTCTGCCGTGTGACACGTACCGGCTGGTCGAGCACAACATCTGCGCGCTGGCCGCTCACATCGAAGCGACGCGCGCGATCGAGCGCTACGGCGTCGCTGACCTCGCCGCGATGTTCACCGGGTTCCAGGCGCTGCCGTCACCGGAGACGGCCGGCGTGCCGCCCTGGCGCGTCGTGCTCGGCTGCCCTGCGGCCAAGACCTTCGAGGAGGTGAAGCAGGCTTATCGCCAGCGCGCTTCCGAGACGCACCCCGACCGCGACGGCGGAGACGCCGACAAGTTCAACCTCGTGCAGCAGGCATGGGTCATGGCGCAGCAGGAGCTGCGAGCGTGAGCGGCCCGATCTGGATGTTCGACCTGCAAAAGCGGGACGACGCCATCGGCAACTTCGCGCTCGACCAAGCCACCAGCCCGGCTGGCCGCGCGGCCAACATCACGGCCAACGAAATCGCCGATCTGCTGCGTGCTTTCTTCGACGCGCCGACCTCCACAAAGCTTCGCGTCCAGCCCTCGCTGTCTGGCGGCATCGTCAACGATGCTCCTGCGCGACCGCTGCCCCCGAGGGATGCCCCATGACCAACAAATCGACTGAGGACTTCGAGCGCGCACGCAAGCTGCTGCTCGACAACGGATTCAGCAACAGCATGGTTGTTGACCTGCTCACGAAGCGGAAGGAGTTGCGCGACGGGTTTGCTATGGCGGCCCTTCAAGGCCTGATCGCCGGAGAGGCCGCTTTCAACATCGGCATGCAAACGTGGGCGCGACAGCGGGAAAAGCCCGAGGTGGTCGCCGGGTGGGCGCTCGAATACGCGGACGCCATGCTGGAGGCCCGCCGTGTTCGTTGAAGAAATCATGGACCTGGCATGGCCGCGCGCCGGCATCACGGCGAATTTCCTAGGTCGTTTGGCTGCACAGCAGGAGCGCGACCGCGCGATGTGCAACGCGGAGAACTTGGCGCGCTTCTATTCGAAGGTGTACGGGCCGGTCGTCGGTCCGCAGATCGCCGATGGATCGCTCCCGTTGACGGCCGCGCCGATGACCGCGACCGAGGTCAGGTATCTGATCCAAAAATTCTGGGAGAAGCAGCGTGGCTGACCTGCCAAAGCTCTGCGCGACCTGCAAATGGCACCGGCCAGGCGCCTACCCGGAAGCGCAATACGCGCTGTGCGCCAACCCAATCAACTGCGCGCTGGCTGATCCGGTCCACGGCAGCAATCAACGCTGCACGGAAATGCGAGCCGGCCCCTGTGGGCTAGATGCGATTCGACACGAGGAGGAGATTTGTGGACATGCTTAAGGTGAGCGACTACACCGGGCCAATCGACAAGCCTGGGCTGTACCGGATGCCGGCCGAGGTCTACCACAAGGGTCCAGCCGTGGGTCCTGAGTTCTCGAACAGCCTAGCGCGCGCGCTGCTGACCACCTCGCCGCTGCATGCCTGGACCATGCATCCGAAGCTCAATCCAAACTGGCGTTCGCAAGACAGCGAGCGGCGCATGGAGATCGGACAGGTCGCGCATCGGCTCGTGCTCGACGCCGGCCAACCCATCGACATCCTCGAGTTCAAAGACTTCCGGACCAAGGACGCGCAGGCCGCGCGCATCGACTCCGAATCGCGCAACCGGATCCCGGTGCTGCGCTGCGATTACGAGCGGGCCGAGGGCTTGGCCGAGCCGATGCGCAATGCCGTGGAAAACTTCATGGGCGCCGCGATCGCCGATTGCCTGCGCGAGGTCGTGATCCTGTGGCAGGGCAAGAATGGCGTCTGGCGCAAGGCGATGCCGGACATTGCCACGCCGGACCTGCGCCGCTTGTGCGACGTAAAGAGCACCGCGACGAGCGTGCACCCGGCCGCGTGCAGCAAGCGCGTCTACGACGCCATGTACCACATCCAGGCTGTGCACTACAGCGAGGGCTGCGACGCGCTGGATCCGGAAGGCATCGGCCGGCGCGAGTTCGGTTTCCTGTTCGCCGAGACTTCCGAGCCGTTCGCCGTGTCGCCGCCGATCCTGCTTTCCGAGGCTGGCCGTGCGATGGGCGCGGAGCAGCTTCACATCGCCTCGGACAAGTTCGCGTCCTGCCTCAAGACCGACCGCTGGCCTGGCTACAGCGACCAGCCGCACGTCGCCGAACCGCCGCCGTGGGTATTGAGCCAGTGGGCCGAGCGTTCGATGTCGGACGAGACGCTGAATCCTGAAATAGACGCCAAGTACGCGAACGTCTGAACTATCTACCAACGGAGAAACAATCGTGACCCAAGCTCAAATCGACGCCCTCAAGTTGGAGGCCGTCATGGCGCTCAACCTGGACACCGGCGCGCACGAATCTTTCGAGAAAGGCCTGTGCGTGATGGAAGCCGTGGCTTACGTGGCCGGCGAGCGCTGGAGCGATCATCCCGCGTGCGCCTGCCCTGTCATTTCCTCGTTCCTGCGCGCGTGGAATGACCGCCTGCCGGACGACGAGCGCCAGCAGTTGAAGCAATACATCCCGCTGCTGGTCGGCAGCCGCGCCACGCGCGAGATCGAGCGCAAGCGGTCGTGGCTGATGACCGACTGGGTTGTGCGCGACTGCGCCCCGCGCTGGCTGCGTCGGGCCGGTATGGATGCGCAGGCCGACATTCTGGCCGCGATGCCGTCGATCACCAACGGGGAGGTCTATGCGTCTGTGCGGCCCGCCCTGATGGCCGTGCGCGAGGAAACGTGGCCTCGGCGGCAAGAGTTCAGAAAAAAGTTTTTTGCTGCTTTCAATAAAAGGTGGCTAGAGCTAAGGCCCGCCGACGCCGCCGACGCCGCCGCCGCCGCCGCCGACGCCGCCGCCGCCGACGCCGACGCCGACGCCGACGCCGCCGACGCCGCCGACGCCGCCGCCGCCGACGCCGCCGCCGCCGCCG
>Ga0255311_1000001_pt1 | contig 64338 bp, 98 predicted proteins | sample EtOH4_T0_E4_meta_FD_201358 | JGI IMG/M metagenome (GOLD analysis project Ga0255311, IMG submission 201358) | Sandy soil microbial communities from University of British Columbia, Vancouver, Canada - EtOH4_T0_E4 | ecosystem: Engineered > Artificial ecosystem > Sand microcosm > Unclassified ... | reverse complement strand
TCCGGCGGCAATAGCGCTCGCTAACTCGCTAACGTCGTCAACTACAAGCGAGAAGCGGTTTTGTCCGCCGTTACCGGGGCGCTTCCAGAGGGAAGACGCGAATTCCGGGGTTTGCAGACCCGAAATTTTCGGTTCGATACGAACCCGGAAACGGGTGTTTCCAATCTGTCGATATCCCAACACTCCCAGCGGAGTGCTGAGAATTTCGACGTACTGTGTTCCTTCGGTACCAGTCATTTTTTAACCTCCTTTCTTAGACTCGTAATGCAAAGACTAACGGAACCGCCAAACCCTGACGGATTAGACCGTCCAAGAGAGATTAGTATCCCGTTTTTACTCTCTTTCTAGTATGCCTAGGCCTGATACACAGGGTATCTAGTGTTCTGCATTTGGCGGTTCCATTCGGTGCCGTAAAGGTTTTAGTTACGATACCTAGGTGAAACAAGTCACCAAATAAATTAGCAATGTTGCCCGTCCAGCAAACAAAGCAGCACCGCGATCCAGCCAACCGTCGCGCCGCCAATTCGGGTACAGAGTTTTTGCATGAATTCCATAATCTCATCCTCGCGTTCTAAGCGATAAATCTCGCGGTCTCGCGTCATTCGTGCCACCCGTTATCGGTTATGTAGCCGTCTTCGCCGACAACTACGCACTCGCTCTGTGTCAGTTCACGCACGAAGCCAAATTCTTTAGCGCCAAATTTTCGAGTCACCAATCTTTTAGCTTCGTCCTGGTTATACGCCATTATAACGATTAGGCTTGTGGCGTAGTTAACAATATAGGTTCTCATTATTGATCCTCCTAATCTGTCGTCGTTGCAGCACGTATTTTTTCTATTTTGGCCCAATCGCGCCCTTTGCCGCCGACAAACGAAGCAGAGATAAGACCGGCTCTCGCCTGCTCTATGGTGTCTATTGGACCGCCTTTACCGAAAGCGCCGGGTATGTCATACACCAAATGCGATTCAAATTCGTCGAAAGAAAGGTCGTCTGGGTCTTCGCACCAATCCAGATAATCTGATATTATCTCGTTGTTTGCGGCTAGCAAAAGCCTGTCTTCTATACGCCACGGCAACGGATATTCTTCGTGCAAAGTCATGTCACTCAATTCCTTTCATAACGCCCTTGCTAACTCGCGCAAATGCTGGTCGATCATTGCGAACTCGACGTGCGCAAAAGTTTTAGCCGGTAAATTCGCGTGCACCGCTGGCATTGTATTGTTCGCGTCTGGTTCGCGTAGCCTACGCCGCTGGGCGTCTATGGACTCCAGTAATGCGACTTCCGCAACTAGACGTTCTTTCAGTGACGAATATGTGTGTGGCACGTTACTCTCCTCCTACTGCGCCCAGATGCGCGTCGTGCGCACGTTTATGCGTGGTTAGCCAGATCGGACGACAATCTGGGTGTTCAGCAACTACACGCGCGTCGTTCGTCCGGCAGTTGCGCGAGTAATGCGAAACCAGCCCGCCGCACAGCGCGCATTCGTGGCGACAATACGTCTTTTCGGGCCAGTTCCACAGACGGCGGATTGCGTAGAGGATTTTCGTTTTCATCGGTCGTCACCTAAAATATTGTTGATAGCTTGAAAAATCTCTTCCAATACAAACGGTGTCACATCGACATTGTGCCAACTAACCCCGCCTAGAGCGTCGTGCTTTTTCACCTCAATTCTATGCTGCGGTACTCGCTGGGTTGAGTTCGGGCTTGGAAACAAGATGACGGCGTTCATTACGACGCGGTAGTTATCGGTGACGACAAGAACGAACGGTTTCATTCCGCACCTTCCCACGCCGTCCAGAACGTCAACCGCGCGTCGCGGTCTTCGCCGTGAATCTTGCGAATAGCGCGCGCCAGCGATAACGACTCGCCGCGTGATTCGCTGAAATCGTCAAGAATAGAGCAGTTCGCGGTGGCGAGTACCGACGTTTTACGGTTCTCGCGCAGTTTCTTCCGCCATTTGGCGCGCGGCGTAAAAATCACGTGGCAAGTCGTCGATCCGCCTGTTTTATGTGGAATTGAGGTCACGGGCTCCCAGTTTGCTTCGCCTTCCCGTGCTATGTCCCGCAACGGTTTCTTCGACAGCACCAACCGGAGATGAAAAAACTCCACTTCGTACTGGCCGTGTTTTGTTTCTATTGTCCGCATTGGTTTGCTATCCTTTCTCTTGTTTTAAGTAATTTCGGTGTGCGACTGTTTCAAGCGCGTAGGGATTTCTAGGCGTCCCATTCCCTTTTCACGGAAGGCGCCGTACGACGCTTCCGCTATAGCTACGCAATCGCACACCGAAATTACTTAACCTGTAATGTTACGCTACTCCCAAGCAAGTCCACGCACCTGGAAACAACGGCCGTCCGCCGTTCGTTTTTATTAGCTCGGTGTTAGCGCGCATTTTCACGATCTTGTCGCACGCCGGTCGCCCGCAAGACGTACACCGCGCGGTGTCGGTCTGCGTCGAGTTGTGAACGCGCAATCCAATACCATACCTCGCGTCTTGGTACGCCGAAATACAGCCGCAGTATTTAATACTCGTCATTTTCGTTTTCTCCTCACGCGCTTAACGCGCAATCGTCCATTCGGTGAAAACAAAATACAGCGCGACCCAAAACCACGCCGCGATTACTAAATGCCGTAGCGTCATTGTACCCGGCCTTTCGGCGGCGCGGTAAGCTCCGTGCCGTGCTGTACCCCGAGCACAAACATTACGACAAACGCTGCTTCAAATACCGACGATACGCCTCTGGCAAGGAAGACTAATAACATTAGCTGGTCAACTAACTTGGCCAGCGGCTTCAGTTTCTCGTCGCTCAGTTCGTTGTAGAGTTGCTGCCGATTGTCGTCGAACTTTCTTCCGGCTAACTCCGCAATGCTGTTTTCGGCGTCTGGCGGCAAAGCCGCTCGAATCGCGTCAATCGTTTCTTTCAGTGTCATGTTGCGCTCTCCTGTCTTGTCGGTTTAGTGAAACAACAATTGCCACAACGACCAAAGAATCAGCGGTGTGGCGATGAAAAGACAGATTAGGAATCTTTGTCTGTTTTCCGTGGACATTCGGTACGATTCTCTGAATCTGTCTTCCTCAGTCAAAAAAAACACTTCTTTCGGTTTCATACAATTCTCCATCGGTTTCTAGCTGCGAGTAAGTAATAAAAAGCACGACGAAGCAGCGTGCAACGCGCATAGCGATTTGTTTTTCGCCTTCGTCGGCGCATCTCCCCGCGCCGCTTTGCGCGGTAAATCACTTCGCGGGCAAAAGCTCAAACCAAAAATCGGTGTACGCGGGACCAAACGCCCGCATTGCGTACGCGGCTCGTTTTTCGTCCGCCCGCGCGTCGGCTAAACGCGCTAGTGTTGCGCGTCGATGGTCTGCGGCAAGGTTTGCGCGGTGTTCAGCGACCGCACGTTCTTGCGCGGGCGTCGGGCGGCCGTCTGCAAGCGTTGTGTCCGAGTCATGCAGGTAACGCGGCGCGGCGCTGGGGGCGTCGGGGGTAACGCGCACTTCACGTCCGACTTGGACGGCAGGGACACCTGCGGCAATAACGCGGCGCAGCAAACCGAGGTCAAACGGTTTCGCGCCCACGACGCGCGTCGTATCGGTGACCCAGTCGTCTTGTGCGAGGTCGCGGCGTCGTAAGACCGGGGTGGCCCGCGCTTGTGCGATTTCCGCAAGCCGCTTGTCCCGTTGTTTGTCCCCGGTGGCCGGACGCGCGTGCGCCCGTGGCGCGTCTAGAATCGCTACGATACTGGACGCATGGCGTGCGGGGATAACCGGGTCGCCGCGTTTTGGGCGCGGTCGGACGCTACGACGCGCAATTTCAGCTACCTCGGCTTCCCGTTGCGCGCGCGCAAGGCGTTCGATGATGCTGTACCGCGTGCGCGGAAGAGGTTTTACGCTACGCATTCTGGTTGCTCCTAGTCAACCCGCGCGCCATACGCGAAACAGCGCCGTAGCGTCTTACGTGTCGCGGACGCGCAGCTTCTAGGAACGTGGGGTTTACTTCGCAGTCGCCGTTGCGGGCTTCGCGGTCGCCGGGACTTCGGCAAACGTCGATTCCAACGCTGTCAAGCTGACCGCGCCAACCGTCGCCGTGAGAACGATTTCCAGCACCTTGCCCCGTACTTCCGGCTCTGGCCAGTCGTTCGGCACGGTGTATTGAAAGCGGACGGGCAAACCACGCGTTGACATGCAGAGCGGTTTTCCCTTCAGCTTGTTCGCGCCCTCACTGAGGGACGCTTCAAACGCGACGCCGACCGGAATCGCATGCACGATTTCGAGAACGCCATTGTTAACGCGCATACCAGCCGTCATGCGCGTTGCAGACGCCGCTTGTGCGCTGCCGCTCAGTGCACTTGCGATTGATTTCAATTTCGCCACGTGAAAACCTCCTGTCTTGCAAAATTCCGTCGCAAGAGAAACGCGCTGCGACGAGTCGCGAAGTGACCTTGTGCGGCGCAGGTGAGGACGGGCGCAAACCCAGGTCCGTCAGCTTCTGGCCGCACAAGGTCACTCTCAGAGTATCACAGCGCGCCTGGCGATACAAGAACTTTTTGCAGCCTGCGCGGGGCGAACGGTGACGGGGAGTACACAAGGCTAATACCCGTGCACTATTGCACTACGACTAACGCGCTACGACCTACGCACTACCAATACCGCGCACTACGCACTATCGCTACCTACGCGCTACTACCTACCGCCTACTACCTACGTATCACAAATACCTAGTATTCCCAATACCCAGCGACCGCTTGCCGCGCGAGGTCGCAAGTATTCCCAAGAAGGTTCCAAGTGACCGGGGCCGGGGGTACAGACCCCCGAGGGGGCCGGGCGGAGAGCGGAAGCCAAGAAAGGCGACGAAGGAGCCTTTGACGCCCCGCGTATTCGCGGAGAAAAATTTCTGGCAATTTGCGCGGACACATTGCACGTTACGTCTCCAGACGTCTGCGGCGCGCGCGGCTTTACGCCTCCGGCTCCGGAAGCAGTAGAATTAGGTATGGGAGAAAACGCGTTTCTTGACGACATCGAATCCTTCGGGACGCCGGAGCGCGCGTTGCGCGAAACGATGCGTCGCGAGAAATCGGCGGTCGCGGGAAGCGGCATAGACAAAATCAAAGACTTACTCCGGTCGTGGTACGAGTCTGGTGACATCGGTGTCGGCCCGGAAGCGATGGGCGTCGGCGGTATGGTTAGTATGGCCCGCCCCGGAAGTCGCGCGTGGCCCAAGATACAAGAGCTATTCGGCGACTTCATAAACACGTATCCGAAAGTTAATCTGCAACGGTTCCAGAACGAAAAGGCGGGAGAAGAAGTATACCGACGTGGCGGTGAATATTATCTTGGATTAGATCCGGATTCGCTTGTCGCGCCGCAGTACAAGAAACCCGCCACGTATGGAGAAGGTGAGGGCGGCGAACTTCTGAAACTTCGTCAACTGGAATTTGAAAATCCGACATTCGTTTCGTCTAAAGGTTACACTCGGTCTTTTCTAGATCATTTCTTGGGTGAGAATATGGGGCGAGAATTAAAAACCGAGTTTTACAACGCTGTTGAATTACAAAAGGGCGAGATGGCAGAAACTGTTCGCCGTAAGGGTCGTCCGACTGACCCGGTCGCATATTTGCAGTCTGGTTTGCTTGGTAAAATCGGCGCGAAGCCAGAAGAGATTCGGCAAGCACTCTCGGCTCGTGAGACTCGGGATGCTCTGTACGATCTGTACAAAACTAAACTTCTGAAACGCGAAGGAATTGATGCAATAGTGCGGAAGCGTTTGAGCAGCATTAGCGAACCAGAAGTTTTCGTTGTCAATCCGCGAACGCCCAAATTACAACCGATAGGCCCGAACGAGTTAACTGAATTACCAGGAAATAGCTACAACCGAAAAGATACTCTGTATAAACTTCTCGAACGAACCGGATTGCTCGGTAAGCTTACGGAATAATGTCACGGCACGATCTTCCACAACCGTAACCACGCGCGGTACGCCGCGAGGTTTAGCTTGTCAAACTCGTCTAGGTTTTCTTTCGACATTGTCTCGCGAACGACCCCGGCGTAATCGAACGCCGCCGCCAGCACGGTTTCTCCCGGCAAAACACCGCCCACGGCTAACTTGAACTCGCTAGGTAATTTTATTTCTTCCGGCATCTTAATTCTCCTCGTCTTCCGGGCGCATCGTCGCGCCAACCTCCACCAACGCTTTAACAGACCACTCGCCGCCGTCCTTCCATCCGCGCTCGTATCCGCGCTCCCAACCATGCCAGAACGCGCCGATTAGTCCGGCAACGGTAACTACCGTCACCAAGCCTATCGCGGCTTGAACCTGCGTCAACGTCCACGTGTACGTTTCCATACGAATCCTCTCCTCGCCGCCCGCAATCGGGCAAAAGCTAACCTTTGGCGCGGCGACCGTTCGCGTCGCGACTTCGCGCGGTGACATCGGATACACAACGTCTGCATATTCGCCAGATCGGTTTCCAAGTCCGGAAACTGGTACCGGGGTTTAACATGGTCGGCGTCCCACCAAGTCCGGCGGGCCATTTGCTTAAGTGTAAGATTCAATACCTTCCGCTTCGGCCACCCGATCCGTCGGCCGGTTTCCGCCCGCCACGCTTCGTATTCGGCTTTCAACGCATCGGTATCAACAAAGCACACGGCGCAAACCCCGTGGTCTCTACGACTTAGAAAGTCCTTGGCGCGGGCTTGGAACTCAGTATCCCGTTTCGGTAACATGAGAACACTTCTGGGCCTCTCTTCGTATAGACGTATAAAAGTTACTGTGGGTTACATTTATTTTCCGTCCCGCCTGTTTCCGTCTAACACACGACATCGCGGGGACTTATCGTGTATCATGTAATTAAGGAGAACGACGATGGCGAAGCTACCCGGTGCGACGATTCAAGCGAGTGTGTACGGTATCACGGATTCGGTGTTTAACGACCACATGCGTTTGGAGACTGTCAAGGACAACAAACAGGTGAAGTTGAATGCCCGCGATTTCTCGCAGACCTCGGGCGACTCCATCGCGTTTATAGCGCAGCCGAATCAGATCGCGACGACTACGGGCGAAGTGTTCGGCGGCCAGATCAAGCCGCGTCTCGCGTCCGGACTTTCCGCTGCGACCGTCAACGGACTTGGCATCGACTCTGAGCTAAAAGGCACCGGCGCGACCACTGTTACCTCGGACCTGCGCGGATTGAACCTGTACATGGGCGCGGCGTCCGCCAACCACGTGATCGGCGGCGACGTTGTTGTGTTCCGGTCTCGCGCGGAGATCTCCACTAACCCAACTGGGCATATTGTTCTTCACAAAGTCGTGAACCACGAAGGGTCTCAGGGCTGGGACGGGTTTGTCAAGTTCGCGGAAGCGCTCGGGACGCATTCGATGACTACGAACTCGGACAAAACCGGGAACGCAAAATCCGGAACGATCAAAGTCATCGCGAACAACACGTTGTATCATATTCAACTCTTCGCTGACTAAGGAGCGACGACGTGCCACATATTGATGGAATTCCGGTTCCTGAACAATTCGTTCGAGTTCGCGTGAACGCTCCTACGTTGGCGGCGACGAAAGCGATCACTGGCGCAACCAACGCGTCGCCGATTGTTATCACGTCGAACGGCCACGGATACTCGAACGGTGACTTGATCTTGGTCGCAGGAGTCGAAGGCAATACGGCGGCTAACGGCTGGCGATTGGTAGCTAACAAAACTGCTAATACTTATGAGATCACAACGCTAGCCGGGATAAACGTAGCTGGGAACGGCGCATACACTCAGAACGGAACGTCCGCCAAAGCATCATCGGCGACTGCCGGTCTTGTCTCCTCACGTAGTATCCATTTGGTAAAGGTCCGATTGAACAACACAACCGGCGGTGCAATTACCTTTAACCTCACAGATAATCTAAGCGGATCAACTTCCGTTTCTGGACCGAACTATCGGTACCAAGGTTTCTCTGTCGCCGCTAATACCGCGCCGAGTCCGAATCCGCCCGAAGGCTTCCATCCACCTGAACTCTGTGAGGAAGGAGCGGTATTTTACGCGTCTGCAACTGGGCTCGAAGTAACCGTCGAAGGATGGCGGCGACCGAACTTCACTTAACTTTATGAAAATCACAACGTCCGTTCTGAATCAACGCGTTCAGGACATCGAGTCGCGACTCGAACAACTTCGCGCGGATTACAACGCTTACTTCGGTGCGTTGCAGGAAGTTAAATCGTGGCTGGCGTATCTGGACCGAGACGATCCGCCGCCGCCGGAACCACTGGAACTTCCGGTTCTGAACTTGGATCAGCTTCAAGCGGCGCTAAATCCTCCGGCCGCACCTTCGGGTCCGGAAGATGCTTCCAATCCTTCCGCGCAACAATCCGCCAAATCTGTTGACGCGTAATCATCACATCGCGGCTGTGCCGTAGGGTAAGCAGCGACGAGAAGTTCCGCGATAACTCGGCGGTCGAAAAACCGAGCATATACCCGGCGCGGATACCACTCACGTCGTCGGCCGTCAGCTTCGCTGTCTGCACGCGTTCTCCGCGCCGCGTCGCTGGTAACCGGCGTAACTTAGTCTTCTTTTTCATTGAATCGAGCAGTTGATCCAGTTTGTGTTTTGGTCTGGGCATACATCTCCTCTATCACAACTATACCACTTGGCACTTGCTTCCTCGCGCGCGGTATCTTTAACTTAGGAGATAAACATGGCAGGAATCGGGTATTGTCTTAATCTGGTATTGGCTACTGGGAAGTACACCCCCACGGCGTTTCGCTCTACCGCGAACGACTTGACTCTCGCTTCCGGCGGGACTGCGATCACGATCCCGTGGGTGACTAACAACATGGAATCGACTCCGGCTACTGCCTCTGCGAATTTGAAGGTCGCGATTCAGGCTGGCGTCGCTGCGATTCTGAACGCTCTGGCGATCAACGGCGCGCCAGCGTAAGTATGGTATATTTAGGTGTGGGATAGACGAGGCCATTGGCCGATGACTCTTCCCGCTTGTGCGGTCCTTTAGTGGCGTCCCGAGATAGCTTCTCACAGTGGCGTCAGGGGCCGCGTCGTCCGGCGACGGCCGGACTTTCCGCGCGCGTGACCGCTTCGTCTGCGGACGGGCGGTTTGGGACCGGCGGGTGAGTTGATGACTGCATCCGAGTACTCCGCGTTCCGTGGACGGCTTCGGCTCGTTGCTTGCCTTAGTAGTGGAACGGGCGTCTTTTCTCTGGTAGTTAAACAGCAAAGCCTCTGGCTGTAAACCAGATCGTCGAAGGTTCAAGCTATTCTTTTCAAAACCCGCGCTATTATTAAATAGAGGAATACAGCAATGAGTGTGACACCGATTTATTCGGGCGGTACTATCGTCAACGACACCCATGCAGGCGATGCGACCAAGCAAGGGATCGCCAACTGGATCGAAGCGTCGTTACTAGCTGCTGGCTGGACTACCGTCTCGGGAAGCGGGACGGACGATCTACTTATGCAGAGCGCAACAACTCCAGTCGGCGAAGGCGGTATGGCAATGCGCGCTCGTATCCGAGGTGACCTGACGAACACGGTTACCTGCCGCTTGAAGAAGACGGATAACACACTGGAGACCGCTGCTTTCGGCCATTTGTTGCCCGATGCCGGTCGCGAATATCGGATCAACGCTCATAAGTACGGTTTCACCATCGCGTGTATCACACCGACGCAGTTCACAGCGAATCGCTCTTTTATGTGGGCGCAGCTTCCTTCGCTACCAGCCTTTGAGGTACCAGACGCAAATCTACGAGCTTGTGGAGGGGGTATTGCTCTTAGTGATACAGATGCGAGTTTTCATACTTCGTTTAGAAACCAACCGAACTTTTCCAACGGCGGCGTCTGCGTCAAAATCGGCAACGGGCAGATCATGTCGATCGGCAATACAGGAGCAGGTGCGGATATCGGCGGCGTTCAATTTGAGATTCTAGAACCCTCTGTTGGCTCGGGTGGGCGCACCACTCTACGCTGGAATAGCGCAGACCGCTACGCTATGATTACGCCAGTCATAGCTTTTAGTCCGGACGGTAGCGGTCTAACCCGCGCTCGTAAACAAGGGTATCATTATAACGCTCTAATATTACTAAAACCAAGTGTTGCTGCCGAACAGACCTTCTCTTATGATGGTAGGACATGGCGTTCCTGGTCAGATTCGGATGTTACTGGGTGCTTACTACTAGCGGAAACATAAGAAGACAAATGGCGGTGCCTCTTGTCAGCCAATGTAGCTATTCAACTGGAGATAATCAACGATCAGGCTGCGATAACTCCTGCCGCGACTTCTATTGAGTATTTAGACTCGGCATTTACTTTACTGGATGTTCCAAGCGGTACTTTTCTGGTCGGCGGCTCCACTATAGGCGGCGAAGGACCTTTTTTGGACGGTAACTTCGGCCCGGATAATCAATTAGGCCCTTCTTATTTTGTCTTTGAACAACCGATTTTTAATGTTTACCTGCGGCAAACTTTGGATGCGGACAGTATTTGTACGCCCTGTCCTATACCGCCTCCGAACACAGATCCACCTTTACCTCCGATCTGGCCTTATCCAGTCGGTAACGTATATCAAAGGGAGCATTGGAGTATGGATATCCGAATGATTCGTTTAGACACCAAAGTAATCGAGTTCCTCGCGTTCAACGGCGACGGAACCGTTATGGATCTTACCGGGTGCGCCGTTCGATTCACCGTTAAATGGGATTACTTCGATGCCGATGCGAATGCGGTAATTAAACTGGATAACACGGCGCTGACGGGAGTAACAGTAGACTCTCCGGCGGCACTAGGTACCGGCCGGGTTACTATTCCAAAAACCGCGACCGCGTCGTTACCCGTGCATCGGTCCGACTTAGTGTACGATATAAAAGTGAAGAAACCGGATACCTCGGAGCACACAGTAGCGCGCGGCGCGTTTATAGTGCTCCCTAACGCCACGGAGACGATCTAATGGCTGAGAAATGGTCTAATAACGCGCAGACGACTTTATCCGCGCCGATATCAAGTGGCATAACAACGCTAGACGTAACATCGGCTGCAAGTTTTCCGGCGTCCGGAAATTTCAGAATCCTCATTGACGACGAACTGATACTTGTCGGCGCAGTTGCGGGTGCTACTTTCTCGTCTTTAACACGCGGGATAGAAGGGACTGTCCCGGCGTCGCATATTTCGGGAAGTAAAGTCTGGGGGATTTTAACCGCCGGGTCTTTAGATACTCTTCTGCAAACCGGAAGCGCCGTTACCGCTGTAACTGGAACCGCGCCTATCGCGTCGTCAGGCGGAATAACCCCGGCTATTTCCTTAAACGACACAGCGGTTACACCTGGTAGCTATACGAATACGGCGTTAACTGTGGACTCGAAAGGCCGTTTGACTGCGGCTTCTTCTGGAACCGCGCCAGTAACTTCTGTTACCGGTACTTCCCCAATCGCGTCATCCGGCGGCGCGACTCCAGCTATTTCTCTTAACGATACAGCAGTAACACCCGGTTCGTATACTAATACCAGTCTTACCGTAGACGCAAAAGGAAGGATTACGGCGGCGTCAAGCGGGTCGTCTAGCGTTACTTCGGTCACCGGAACGTCGCCGATTGCTAGTTCGGGCGGTTCAACGCCCGCTATTTCACTAAATGACACCGCTGTTACGCCGGGATCGTACACTAACACGAATTTGACAGTGGACGCTAAAGGCCGCATAACGGCAGCGGCGTCGGGAAGCGCTGGAGGTAGCGGGAATATTACATCTACCGGAGCTTTCGGAAGTGAACCTGGGGGTCCAGCCGGTGGCGATCTGTATTTTCCAAACAATGGATTTCAGTTAGAACGATACTCTGGAAGCCTTTGGGTTCCTTGGGGACCTGTATACCCTATGACACAACCCATATCCGGAGATTTTGCATGGGTTAATCAAGGCGGCGCATCGGTAACCACAACTTACGGCGGTATTTTTCTTAATGCGCCTGCTGGAGCCGGTAACAATCTGCGCATCCGAAAAAAAGCGGCTCCTTCTACTCCGTATGTAATAATAATAGCATTCATACCTTTATTTCCAGAGAAAACCGCGAATTCCGACTGTGGGTTTTGCTGGCGTCAATCTTCGGACGGCAAACTTATCACGTTAGGTTACACAATCGGGGGTTCCGATACAGTAATAACTTCCGCAGACTGGACAAATCCTACAACTTATAACGCTGGAAACTTTGATCGCTTAAGAGGCTACGCGATCCAGGACAGCCTATGGTGGCTCTGGGCGGAAGACAATGGCACTAACCGCATAACCAAATTCAGTAAAGATGGGCAGAACTGGTATCAAACATCTTCAGAATCTCGCACCACGTTTCTGACCGCTGATGAAGTTGGGTTTTACTGTAACGCTAATAACGCAACGTATCCCTCGGGAATGACATTGTTATCTTGGAAAGCGATGTAAAAGATGTCGGTTCCAAAATCTGCATTATTGGGTTCGTCATCCGCGCTCTTAGGACTGTTGCTTCTAGGTTCTTCAAGTTTTAGTGCAGACGAATCCGCTATTTGCGCGCGGTTTGATATTAACGTTTTGGATGCGTCGAGTGCTTTGCGGCACCCGGACCCGATTTTCCTGATAACCCCGGACGACCCGGACGCCAGTTTGGAGATATGTTAAGGTTATGTCATGGTCATATGCGGAATTGTTGAAGACGATTACGACGCGGACGAAGTCGGCGAGATCGCGTTAACGTTGGAATGTTACCACCGATATGCCGATATTGACAAAAATCGCGATAGACCGATGGCGGCAGAACCGCTGGCGCGCGCGGACCGACCTAGTCTGGCTCTGCAACGAAGTTCTTAACTATCCAGACGTCTCCTGGGACGTTCAAGGACCGTTTATTAACCGGTTACAGAAGTTCCCGGTTCCGGCGAGTTATGACGAAGCGGCGCAGCACGACGCGTTCACCGGTACGGCGTGGACATATCGGCCGATTACACCGATGTATGAGTTACCCGGTGGACGTCGTGTGTTGATTCTGGACCCGCGTTCGTTCCTCAAGACAACGTCTAATGTTATCGCGCACACGATACAGTGGATTTTGAATTACCCGGACGTCAGTATTCTCGTCGTGCAGTCCACGACAAAGAAAGCGTACGATTTTTTGCGCGAAGTCAAGAAGCACTTTCAGATCAATCCGTCGCTCCGCGCGTTGTTTCCAGAACACTGCCCGACCGAACATGTTTTCGACTGGGGAACGCAGTCTGAATTCACAACAGAAGCCCGTACGCCGGGTTTCATCCGGAAAGAAAGCACTGTTATGGCGTCGTCGATAGACGCTGGAACCGCCGGATATCACTTTGACGTAATGAAGTTCTCGGATATCGTTGAGCAGAATAACTCGCTGACCGTGGACCAGAACATGACTGTCATCCGGTCGTTTTACATGATGGAAAATTTGTTGGTCCGGCCGGATAGCTGGATGGACGTCGAAGGGACGACATATCATTACTGCCTGACTGGCGAGAATCGTATTTTGATGTCCGACTGGGCGCATAAACCGATTAAGGATATCGAGGTTGGTGACGAAGTTGTAGGCTGGGAGTTGAAGAAAGGTAAGCGCAGACGTCTACGGCCAAGCAAAGTACTTGCGTGCGGAAGTCTTATCGCACAAACCAACGCGTACACTACGGCATCGGGTAGAACGATTACTTGTACTCCAGAACATAAATGGTGGCGGGGAAAACAGTGGGCGAAAGGACCTTTAAGTCAGGAGTTCGGAACACTAGGAAAAGGCGGTCCGAATAACGTATCTGGATTACAACGACTTTTAACTCCCGTTGACAAACTTGAATCCGCTGACGCCGGTTGGCTAACCGGAATCTTTGATGGCGAAGGTACGGTTTGGACAAACAAAGGCTTTCCAAGTGGTGAGATATCTATTTGTCAAACGACACACAATCCCGAAGTCCTTGAGCGGATTCGACAGACATTGACCGCTTTGGGTTTCCGATATTCCGAGAACTGGACTAAACCTTCGGAATCTGAGGGCGGTAGTGAGAATTGGTCCGACCGCTGCATTTTTAAAATACAAGGAGGTTGGCGTGAGCGTTACCGGTTTTTAGCTATGCTGCGTCCTGCGAGGTCACAGAAAATATCTGGTACGTTGTACGGAGCATTAATGACGGATCGAGATGAAATTGTCAAGATCGAAGATGCAGGAGTACAAACTGTTTATTGGTTCCAGACGGAGACGGGAAATTATATAGCGGAAGGTTATTGCTCCAAAAACTCAGATTTGTACACTGATCTCATGGAATCGGAGCAGAAAAAGGCCGCCGGAGACCGAAAATGGGCAATTCACGTCAGAAGTTGCTACAAACGCGTCGATCCGGCGTCCGGAGACGTCCAAAAAGACTTCTACCCGGAGACTTTGGACTGGCCGTACCTGTTGGACACGTCAAAACCGGCTCCGAAGAACGAAGAAGACCCGGATTTTCGCCGCCAGTCCTGGTGGCCGGAGCGATTTCCGACAGACGTGCTGGAACTTCGCCGGTTACACCCAGTTCAATCGTTAACTTTCGCTTCGCAGATGCTTAACAAACCAAAAGAAGCGGTGCACTCACCTTTCCCGTGGGACCCAGCTAAGAATTATCCGAAAATTCTGCCGCGCGATATTTTTACCCGCAACGTCCGTATCGCGCACTACGATGTAGCTGTGGACACCGCCGATACCACCAGCGACCGTTCGGATTACACCGCAATGGTAGTCGGCGGCTGGTCCGACAGCGGCGTCCTGTACATTGTTGAGATCATCCGAGCGCGTTTGGATCAGGATCAGATGATCGACGAGATTATTCGTTTAAACCGCAAGTACCGGCCGGACAAGATCAAAATCGAGAAGACCGCGTATGTTCGGGGAATGGAGCCAGCGTTACGTCGGATCATAGACTTGCTTGGCGAATACGTCCCGGTAGACTTGATTCCAATCAGCACGCAGATCTCTAAGGAAGAACGGATACTGCGGACTTTGTCACCGTGGTACAAACGAAAAGAAATCGTGTTTGTAGCGGACTGCGGGAACCTAGATGAAGTCGAGGACGAGATGACGAAGTTTCCGAATTCGCGGTTCGACGACGTCCTGGACGCTATGTCCGATCTGTTTCAGGGAAAAGAGTGGTTTGGCCGCGAAGTTGCCCGGCGCGGCGTTGGCGGAAAATATCCGGAAGACTGGTTAAAGACCAAATGGGACAAAGCGATAGATGCGGCCACGAAGCGGATGTTAGGTATCGAGGACGACGCGGCGGCTCGGCGCGGCGTCCCGGACTCGCCGTATTACCGCAACGTGACAGGCTATAATTAACGTAGGGGAAGACCGTGGTCGAACAGACTCCGCCAAATCTGCCAGAAGCGAATTTAGAAGCCGACGACATCCGGATGCTTGAGGAAGCAGTAAACAACTCTCAAGCGCTGGCGATGGTCAATCAGTCATTCTATTCGTACGAACAATACCGGTCCAATAACCACGACCGGCGCTGGACGAACGCGGATGGGCTGTTTACCGCCTGGGTCCCGCCGAAACTCTGGGAAGGGACAAACGTGCCGCGTGCCGCGTTGCCGGTACCGATGACGTTCTCGCATATCGAGACCGTTCTGCCGAACGTTCTGTCCGCTATCTTCGCGAACGGTAATGACGATTGGTTCCAGACGGAAGCGCCGGAAGGAGTAGATCCGGCGTCCGCGCGCGCTCAGAAAGGCGTTCTTCGATACGCGGTTGAAGAAGCCAACATTGAATCCGGCCGGTCCGGACAGACCGAAATCGGATTGGCGGTTCAGAATATCTTGCAGTACGGGAACGGATTTATCCACTTAGAGTACGACGAGTCGTTAGGCGTCCCAACTCCAGCGTGGCTGGATATCCGCGACGTGTACGTAGACCCGACGTGTTCGACGCCAAACATCGACAATTGCCGAAGCGTTATCGTCCGGCGGACCGTGCCGATAGAAGACTTGGATTCTATGCGCAGCGCAGAGGTGAATATTCCGTCCCGTAGTATCCTGGCGTATTTGTCCCGGAACGCACCGACTACCCTCGGCGACATGACGAAGCAAGTGCAGGAAGCGGTTCGTGGCGTGCAGTACTCTCCGGCGCAGTACCGGCATTCTCCGGTTCCGTCACAGCGCGAAGTCGAGATTCTGATCTATTACACAAAATCGCGGATTATCTGGGTGCTTAACCGCGTATGGGTGGCGGTTAACCGAGAAAACCCGTACGGGTTTATCCCGGTGTCATCTGCGCCGTGCTATATTTACCCCGGCCGGTTTTACGCGTTGGGTATGCCGGATGTCTTGGAAGGATACCAACGGTACACCGAAGACCTGTTGAATAAACGTCTAGACCATCTTAGTCTGACCGTTAACCCCCCGCGCGCTTTCAAACGCAGCGCGTATCTGACACCGTCGCAACAACGATGGTACCCGTCCGCGACGTATCCGGTCGAGAATCCGGATACCGACGTGGCGTTACTGACGCCGCAAGGGTCCACGGACGACGTGTATCGCGATATTCAGTTCATCGAGATTTTATCCGAGAAAACCGATGGACTTAACTCGATGACTATGGGCGTTCCGCGCGGCGGTAACGTTAATCGTACCAAAGGCGGCGTGCAAGCACAGCTTGGTTCGTCGTCGGATCGGACGTCGTATATCATCGACAACATTGAAAAGTACATGATCGTCCCAATGTTGTACAAGATGCAGAAGATGATTCAGATTCATTCTGCGTCCGAGCGGCAGCTTCCGGCGCGGTCTCCGGAAGGTCCGATGGCAACTCCGGCGTCGCACTTTCAAGCGCCGGTGCGGTTCCGAATGCTGGCGGCGTCACGCGTCAGGTCTCGACAGGAGATCGGCGCGATGTTTCCGTTTATCGCGCAATACTTACTCTCCGGGCCGTTTGTTTCCGATCTTAACCGGACCGGACAAACCATTGATTTCGGCGAACTGATTCAGATGATGCAGGACGCGACTGGTCTGGGCCGGATGTATCGCCTTATACGGCCGCTTAGCGATCAAGAGAAACAAGCGTTGAATCAACCGCCGCCGGAAGTGCAAGCGACCCAGATAAAAGCGCAGCAGGAAGCGCAAGTCCGGATTCAAATGGGCCAGATGAAAGCGCAGACGGAATCCGAAAAAGTTCGCGGCGATATTCAGCGCGAGTTGATTAAGAAGTCTCCGGACCCAGCAGAACAGCAAGCGCAACAGATGAAACTGGAAACAGAGGCGCAACTAGCGCAGCTAAAAATGGCGATGGAAGCGCAAAAGCTGGATATCGCTAAACAGAAAGCGGCATTGGATGCCGAGTCCAGCCGGACTAAGCTGCAACATGAGCAGATCCTAGCACAGATGAAAATGTTCAACACGCAACGTTCTGCGGAGCAAGAGTTTTCTCTGGAAGGGCTTCGTGGACAGATGGAAGCGCAGCGTAAAGCTGAAGAAGTCCGGACGTCTCAGATCCAATCGCAGCACGATCTGGCTGTTAACGCCGTTAAATCGCAGCAGGAGCTTCAGGCTACGCGCGACCGGCATCAAATTGAGAACGAAAACTTACGCGCGGCAGGCAGGGCAAAAGCGTCTGCTGGAATGAATAAAACGCGCGCCGCATCGCGGACCAAGAAGGATTAACGAGGGGTTATGTTACCGGACGTATCGAAAGAAGATCTGCAACGGATTGGCGGTTTAACTGGAGATCGCGGATACACGTTACTAATGGATTATATCCAAGCGGTTTTGGACGGGTATTTAACCCGGTTGTCGGAACCGACGCTGCCAGATGCGGAATCTCTAAAACTTCTGCAACACTGGCGCGGGTTACGCGAGATACACGCGGTTTTGATGACTACGCCACAGTTTTATGCGCAGCAAGCGTCGGTGACCCCAGACTCGCCAGACGAAACCGCTGTGCCTCCAACGTTCCCTAAGCATTTTGACGGTACTGGCCCGGAGTACAAAGTCCGCTGGTAACATGTATACTGTAATTAGGAGATTATATGAGCACAACGCCGAATCCATTGAACGGTAATGGAGGGGTAACAGAAGACGAGTTTTACACGTATCTGCGAGAGCAAGCCGCTAAAGCTCTGGCCGAGGAAGCGCGCGTTAAGGCTGCGGCGGACGCCGCGCGGACCGGAGCGCCTCCAATAATCGATGAACCCGCCGAACCGCTGAAGCTAAAGATTTTCGGGCAGGAACGCGAGTTCAAAGACGCGAATGAAATTTCTTCAGCGGTAGAACGTTTAGTCAACGAGTACCAGACGAATCTTGCCGCTGCGCAGCAAGCGCTTGCAGCGAAGCAAGGTACCGAAAAAACGGTTGTCGAAGAACCGAAAGTAGATCTGGACGAATTCGTCAACCGTATTCAAAAAGATCCGACGGACGCTATTGATTACGCGTTCAAGCAAAAGTACGGTGTCGGTATGGATTACTTATTGAACCAAGCGCGCCGGACCGAAGAAATCGAAGGCGCGTTGGTCGCGATTCAATTCAAGGAAATGAACGAAGACTTCGTGCCGAATCAGAACAACACGAATATGCTGAACGGTATTCGCGCTAACCTTGGTTTGCCGTTTAACGTACAAGGGCTGAACGCGGCGTACGCGGTAGGTAAGCAGTACGGGGTGTTTGCTAATACTGCCGCCGCACAGCCGCAACAGCAATCCGTTGACAACCGGGTGACGCCGCCGCCAAGTATCAACATGCGCAACGCGTCGATTCCGTCTCAGTCTGAAGACCTAATCGAGATGGTAGAACGGATGTCACCTGACAAAGCCGCCGAGTTCGTCCAGCGAATGTCCGGAAGGTAAGCACTTTGCACAGTAACCTCCAGTTACGACCCGCCGCAGCTAACGAGCCTGTGGTTCACCGAGTACTACCCCTCCTCGGGAAAGGCGTTAATCTCTGACTTATGAGCCCCAGACTTAACGCCTTGGCGTCGTCGTATGTTAATATTCAGGTAGGGAAATAAGTATGGTAACGGACTTTGAACTCGGCTGGCTAGCGGGGATCTTCGAGGGCGAAGGTTCGGCGCGAATCTATAAACGAAACACTCGTAGTGTTGGTTATTGGGTCCAGATACAGGCAGCCACCAGTACGGATTTCACAATTATAGAGCGTGCATGTAGCATACTCACTAGACTTGGAATTACCTTTTCCCTACGAAAGAGCAACGGAAACTCTAAGCGTAAGACTCATTGGGCACCTTGCGCTGATATTCGGATTCTTCGTGTTGAGGACTGCCGGAAATTCTTGGAAGTTTTGCTGCCCATGCTGGGTGGATTCAAGAAGCAACAGGCGGACCTAATTTTGTCGTTCTTTGCTTTGGATAATCGAACGCGTAGAAAAGGGCGAGGTCACAAGACGCCCAAAGAATTTTTGGATGTAGAAGCTGCATTGTATGCCGGACAGAACTTTAGACCTAAAGCTGTTGTGGCGACCGCAGTTAACTAAGGAGACTTACAATGAGTTATTCCCCCGCAGCAAATTTGACCACTTCGGCGACACTTCCGCATCTTCAGGCGATTGTGTATCGCAAGAAAGGTCTTGACCGCCTTCAGAAAAAGTTTCTGTTCGACATGTTCTGCATGAAGGATATTCTGGAGCGGCAGAGTGGACTCACTGTTCAGTGGTTCCGGTACTCGAACCTGACGACTATTCAATCGCCGACTACGGAAGGGACCGTTGGGACTTCTCTCTCGCCGTCTTCGCGTATCGTGCAGGCGACAATGTCGCAGTTTTCTAACTATATCAACTTCTCCGATTTGCTTTCTGATACCGGTATCGACCCGGTCGCGCAATCGTACTCGGAGTTGCTTGGATACCAAGGCGGGTTGCTGGTGGACACGGTGACGCGGAACGTGCTGGACGCCGAGGTCGCTTCGGTAACGCAGGCGTTGCTGTCCGGTACCACGATCAAAGGCGCGGACGTTAAAGCGTCGCGTCACGTTCTTCAGTCTAACGACGTGAAGCCTATGGACGACGGGTATTTCTGGATGGTTATGCACCCGTTTGTGTCCTTCGACTTCCTGAACGACCCGACGGCAGTCGGTGTTGCCGATGTTTACAAATACAACACAAACGTTTTGAACTCGCCGTTCGTGAAGTTGGAAGATCGCGGCGAGGTTATCAATTACGGCGGCGTCAAGATCTTTGAGAGCACTAACGTCAAAACTACTTCTGGTCCGAACGTGTACTACACGTACGTCGCTGGAAAGAACGGTATCGGCAGCGTGGATCTGGAAGGACGCGGCCCGACTCGCGTTAAGGACCCAACGAAGCAGCGGTTTAACATCCGCGTGGTTCCGGGCGGACAGGACGCGTTGACTATCGCAGATCCGGAAGGCGTGATCGGTGGGGCGGTTAGCTACAACGTTAAGTTCGCCGTGGTGATTCTGGAAGGCCCGGCGGGTATCGGCGGGTCGTATCGCTTCAGAATTCTTTTACCTCAGAGCACGCTTGGGTAAGATTATTGCGGGGTATATCAGCCCGGCAGATTGCAAGGTTCATGACCTTGAGGACGTTGGTTCAAATCCAACCCCCGCTACCAATAAAGGTGACCTATGAGTTTACCGAGGGTCGGGAAATTCTCGCAGGACGTGACCCTCACTTGGTCCGACGCTAGTTTATTTGACGGATTTATTCTAGTCGGACTTGTTCCTCCTACTTCGGGCACAGACTGGTCGTCGATCGCTTTGTCCGGATACTACCCGACCCAACGGGTTCCGGTGTTTGCTCGGGTGCCGATTAAAGCCGGTAAGTATAACTCGGTCGCGGGGTTGTTTTTTACCGCCGACCTGGAACCGCCGTCAACTCGGTACATCGCTTGGTGGTACGACGCGACCGGCCGACAAATTACCGGCCCGTCCGCGCAGTTCCAGGTAACCTCAGACCCGTTCACCCCGCCGACTCCGACGTTAACCGCGCCGTCAGTCGGTTCCACTAACCCAACTCCGGACACATAATCATGCTGGCGATTCTATTACAAGACCCGATCACACCGAACAGTTGGGCGGCGCTAGGCGTTGGCGGTGTTCTTGCGCTTATTACGTTTCTGTTCTATCGCGAAGATAGAAAAGCGGACGCGGTTAGGTGGCAGAATATAGCGAATGATTTCAAATCTATAATTATCAACAACACGGAGGCGATGACCGAATTGGTCACGTTGGTACGAAATGCTCCTCGTTAAAGATTCTGCGGCGGTCGAAGCTGCGCGGAAACGCGCGGCGCTAGACGCGTACCGTGAAACAGTCGCTAACTGGGCTAAACTGGAATCCGCTAATTGCCAGTTCATGCTGGACCCGAAGACGGATTGTACCAATATCCCGTCCCGGTTAGGTTCGCCGATGACATCTGAGACCTTGGAACGCCGGATCAAGAAACTCGTTCCCCGAATGCAGTTTCTCTCCGGACCGCTGTCCGATATCAAAGGGACTAAGAAAATGGTGTTGCCGGATGCGAACGGAGTTGAAATCTGGTCGTGTGTATACAACACCGGGTTACTGCCTGAGCGGTCGATTCGCGCGCGCGTGACGAAAGACGTAATCGATCCGGACGCGAAGTCTGTTCGGCGCGCGGATCTGCCGAAGTACGAGTTTATACCGGGCGAAGGGTATCGCTGGGACGAGACGCAGCCTGCGCCCGGTTTCAAGCGCGTGGAGTTGCCGTCCCATGAGATCCGCCGAGGTTGGCGTACTGTGCTGCTGATGATGATTGTCGGAGGTGTCGCATCTGTGGACGCGGTGGAGCGGGAGTTTTATTCCGACGACACCCCAAGTTGGCAGCAGCATACGGGAAAGAAGAACCACGGGATACCGTGGTAACGCGGTAGAATTTAATTGAGGAGATAAGATGCCTAAAGGTATGGAAGGATTGACACCGGACGAACCGAGCGATTCGGTCGCGCGCCGGTTAGCCGAGTTGCAACTGCGGAAGCTGGAGAAAGAGCTTTCCGACGAAACAGCTACGCAGGAACAGATGAAGAAGTTCCGCATGATGAATGCGCTGGAAGCTAAGCGTAAGACGGAAGAACTCGCTATGACCCAGGCGATCTGTAATCATCGGAAACCGAACAATGCGTCCGCTGTCGTCGGGTATCGGTCGCACCAGCACGTTGAGCAGTTTATTTGTCAAAACTGTTTCAAGGAATGGTTCGGGGCAGACGTACCGAACGGTCTACGGCCGAGCCGGGATCAGGTTGGCGGGCCGCTGTAATGTCTTACCAACTTACTGAGGACTCGACAAGCCCCGGCTTAAAAGCCCTTAACGATAGAATTGCAGCTAGGAGCAAAGGAGAGATTATGATACACACGACAGGATACATGCAAGTATCCCCCGAGTCCAAAGAGAACGCAGAGGCGGTAAAGAAGCTAAAGGCGTTCGCAGATTGTTCCGACCGGAACAAAAATAACACCGCGTCATCCAATCAACTCGGCGTGTACACACGTCCTCACGGCGACGTTTGTCCAACGTGTGGACATTGTCCGCATTGTGGACGCGGCGGGTATCAGACGCATCCGTTTTATCCACCGTACACAACGCCGTATTGGGGACAACCCTATTTAGGCGGAACCAGCGGTTTAATGCAGACGTCTGACAACATCTCGTGGAGTAAGTCTAGCGAGTAACCAATGGCCTCAAACTACAGACCGATCGCTGCATCTGATTTTGTCAAGACAATGGTCAAGAATCTGCCGATTGAAGACGTCGGACCGGCGATTCTCGATCGGGTCAGCAAAATAATCTGGATGGCGGCTCCGTGGCGTTGGACGTTAGCGTCGTTTCCTGAAATCACGTTGGCGTCGAACACGCAGGATTATACGGTGGCGTTGCCAAACGACTTTCTATACGTCGTCACCGCGTCGATAACGGACTCGACTACCGGCGAATCCGGGCGTCCGATCAGCGTGTCGCCAGTGCTTCCGACGAACGTCGGAGCCATTGGGTTCCCCAACGAAATAGCGGTGACTGGAACAGCCGGTGGAAGCGGTACGGCGCGGGTCCGGCCGAAGCCCGGAACGATTTCGGGCGCGACGCTAAAGATCTATTCGTTGTATAAAAAAGTCGCGCCTACGATTACGAACCGGAATCAAGCGACTGCCGGGGTTCTGGTAATGGACGACGAGTGGTTCTGGGTGTACGAAAGCGGCGTGTTGTGGCTGGCATATGCGTATGCAGACGATCAGCGGGCGGGCGCAGCGACGATGACGTCTACTGGTCAGTGGCAGTTCTCCGGGCAGCGCGGGGTATTTGAAGCGAATTTGGCCGTTATGAAGCAGCGCGAAAAGATGCCGGATGTCAGCATATTCCCGGCGACGCAGACGGCGGATAAGTAACGATGAAGACGTATACTTTTTTGGATGCTTGGAATCTGGCGCGTAAACAAGTAACGTCGTCAACGGAAGCGGATCATTCTGCTGCTATTTGCAATCTCGCGCTTAACGAAATTTGGAACTCGTGGGATTGGCGCGAGTCGCTAGCAGACCTGCCGCCGTTTTATCTAATCCCATCCGAGCAGGATCACGGGGCTCCGGCGGTTACTATCCCTGCGAATTTTATGGGGTTACGTGAGGCGTTTTTAGTTTGCGTAAACTCGGAACCCGCGTACCGGCAGGAGCTAGAAGTGATTAAGGACTTACGGCTAATACACGGCCGTCAGATCCCGCACGCGATATCGTACGAGCCATCTAAAAACGCGTTTCGCTTATTCCCGCGCGTCCCGGATTCGTTCACCGCTCCGAACTATATGGTAGACGGGATTTACAAGAAACGCCCGACGAAGATTACGGCCGCGAATATTCAGAACACTACGTTGCCATTTGACGACGTTTTCCTTTCCGTTATGCTGGAGAGCATCAAATGGGCGGCGATGCGGATCGGCGGGGACCCGCGCGCCGGAGACCTTCAAATCCGGCAGAACGGGCAGCGCGTGTACACCGGGCAGTATGGGATTATGAAAGAACGAATCGAAGAGATGGCGCAGACCGAGGCGGTAGACCTGGGTAACCCGGTTATCGCGCCGCGTGAAGCGTATCCGCGCGTCCGAGGAGCAGGCGGGTACACCGGAGCTACCGGGGTATATTGGTATTAACGAGGTGATACATGCCGCATGGCGTATACGAGAGACCGAGGTTAGTAGAAACGTTTGACGGCAAATACGTTGACCTGGATGCTGAATGCCGCGAAGAACAAGCCGAGTGTGAGGCGAAACAGCGGAAGCACGGGTTGTGGGCGGGGGCCGAAGAAATCGAGTCGTATTATTACGACACTGTGAACCTGATTTTTCCCGGCGACGACCCGGAAGATGGATACGAGAACGAGAATCCGCGCAAAGGACATCGGTATTAACCTGTGCCCGCGCGTGTGCTGAAAGCGTTCCGACCGCCGAATAAACGGAGACCTGATATGCCGAAGAAAAACGATCTTCCGCTGCATAGCGAAGGTTTGAACGAGGGTAAGAAAACCCCGGTGAAGAAGGAGAAGTAACGTGCCACTTAATAAGTATTTTCATGGACACGGTGACGAAGTAATGTCGCAGATGCAGAAGCAGTACGGGGAAAAGAAAGGTAAGTCTGTATTCTACGCGACCGCTAACAAAACTCACCAAACAGCAAAAGAAGACGCGGGCAGCAAAGAACTCGCGCGGCCCCGGAAAAAGAAGTAACGCTTTGCACACGTGACATCCGGCCCATCGGATGCGCGATAATACTTGTAGGGAGATAAACGTGAATAACTTGAAAAACAAACTGCTTTGTGGCTTTGCGTCCGCCGTGATCGCATTGACGCTTTTTGCCTTTCCCGCATTGTCGGCGGTCGGCCCGATTACTCCGGAAGACGTAGAGTACTTGCTGACTAAGAATGCTAAGGTTCTGCCGGATCAGGATGCCGGGATTGTTGCGGAACTGGGCAAAGCGCTGGGTAAGTTCGAGACCTGGGGCGTTAACGTTGACAAGGTTAAGATTCCCGACTTTGAAATCGTGTTTGCGGTTACAAAGGCGAATTTCGCCGGTCCGGTTGGCGTCCACGCCCGCGTGTACCTTGTTGCGAAGCATAAGGGTACGGGGAATCTGCAAGCGTTCGACGTGGAGTACATTCAGCGCTTCGGGACGTATTCTACAGCGGTGGATTTGATTAATTTAGCAAAGCCGAAAGCCTCGGAGTAACGTATGCCCGAAGAGAAATCGGCGTTAGATAAACTATACGATATCTTGTTCTTCAAAAAGACGAACAAGACATTGCAGGATTCGGGTGGCGGAGTTGATAAAGCCGCGCCGTCGTATTCTGCGGAAGACTGGAAAGCCGCGAAGAAACGGACTGACGAGTACATGGCGGAAAAGAAACGAGCCGAGGACGCAAAGAAAGCCGCTGCGCCCGCTGTGCCGGTTGCTCCGCCGCGCGCTCCGGCTTCCGGGTTGCAGGAGTTATCGACGCCACGGCCCAAAAAGAAAGCGGTGACTATCGGCAGGATTGTGCAGCAGAAAGACGAAGATTAAAAGCGGGTATACATGCCAGATGCTAATGGATTTTGGACAGCCGGAGAACAGCAAGCGTATCGGAACGCCGGAGATCAAGGGGACGCTCCGGGTACTACGGACGAACAGCGACAGCAACAGCGCGCACAGACGTACGGCGATCTGACGTATACAGACCCGACTGGACGCGCCGTTCGTGGCTGGGAAGGTAGTTGGCAAGCAGACCCGCTGGCCGGAGCCGCCGGTGGTGCATTGTGGATGCCCGGAGAAGCCGGACGAGACTGGGGCGCGGGTTCTGCATCGCGCGCAAATCCGGCCGGGATGTCCACGTTTCTTCGTGATATCGCGCCGGATACATTCGGAACCGGGACTAATATTCTGAACACGATGCAAGGGCGTGGCTTGTACGGCGCGCCGGGAGCCGATGGATCGCAGTATTTAGGCGGACCGGTTAGGGCTCTCCCAACGCTGCAAGGTGCGGACCCGTTAAGTCAAACTCGTTACATAACGGACTTGCTGTCCCGTTTCAGTCAGCCTAAAGACATGAGCCAGTCGCCGAATACAACGATGAACTTACCGGCTCGGTCGCGTCAGGCAGCGGCGAATCCGGGCGGTCAGATTACGGCTATTAACCCCGGCGGACAGCAAGTCACTCCGTCCGCTAATACACAAGGAAATCCGTTCCAGGCGTTTATGAACTGGTTCAGCGGTGGGCAAAAATGGGAACCGGGTGCGGCGATGATGGATTTCACCGGGCGCGCGCCGTTCAATCCGACGACCGGACAGAATCTTGGCGGGCCAACCGATCTCGGCGCGTTCTATGGTGCGCAAGGGGTACAACCGCCGGTAGTCGGACGACACGGGCAGACGTTTTTGCCGGGTTACCAAAACCTCGGAACGTCCTATAACACAAACCTAATGCAGAACAACCCCGGTTTGTTCATGGCCGAGTTGCAACAGCAGCAAATGCAGAACCCGCGCCAAACTGTCTCCGGAACGCCGTCCCCATGGCTTCCGCCGCAGTTAACGGGCGGGCAACCGGCCCAGAACCCAGCTATGGCCGCGTACGCCCAGCAAGGGCTACATCAAGGGCCGGGGGCGTTCGGTCCTGGGGGTCTTGGACCTAACCCCGCTGGTCCGACCCTGGGTCCGGCTCAGCTAGGGCCTGGGCAGGGTCCAGGGGGTCCGATCGGCCCGCAGACCGGCCAGCCGGTTAACCCCCAGGTCGCTCAGTTGCTAGCTAGTCTGTTCGGGGGCGGAGGCGAGAATCTTATGAACCCGTTGGCCGGGGGCGGTGGGAACCTCGCGGGCGTGGCACAGTTGCTAGCCTTTATCCAGTCGTTACGCGGACAGTTCGGCGGCGTCGGTGGGTTCCAGCAGCGTCCGCCCGCGTTCGGCGGCAACGGAATTTTCCGGGGCGGCAGTAGTTATCTATATCCTTCTGGGTACGGCCCCCGCTAATCTTAACGAAAGGAGCGGATAAGTGGCGTTCGTTACGCAACTCGATGCTCTAGAATTTACGTCTTTAGAGTTTCCGTACGACCGGATAACTAATGAGCTAGAAGATTCGCCGCCGCGTTTAGTAGCCGGGGAAAACGTGTACGTGATGCTTGGCGGGAAATTGGCTAAGCGTCCGGGGACGTTGGAAATCGGCGATCTGAACGATACCGCTAACACGTCGCGGGTTGTACGAGTGTGGACAATCGAAACGCTCGGTAACCCGCCGCATATTTTTCAGTTAGCGTCTGTGTACAACGCAGCGACGGCAAAATACCGAATGGAATGGATACAACTGGACGCCGCGTCGCCAGCCTGGACGTCGTTAGGGTCTTTGCGAGACATTGATGCCAGCGTATACCCGCATGAAGTCCGTATATCGCGCGGGTTAGCATATATCAAAGCGTTCCCGAATGCAGCGGGCGATAAATTAGGCAGTGTTGTGTTTGACGGCAGCACCGGGACACCGGTAGTCCGACCGTGGGGATTGTTACCGCCGACGGTCCCGGCTGCGGCGGTTGGTGCGATAACACGGTTATCGGCAGCGGTAGACGATGTCACTGGGACGTTGCCGGTTGTGTCTGACACCGGATTTCCGGCGGTCTCGTTTATCGTTCAAGTTGAATTTGAGCAGATGTTGGTAACAGCCGGTCTGCCGGGGGTTTCGTGGACGGTGACTCGCGCGTATAACGGTACGACAGCGGCAGCGCACGACAAAGACGTCCCGGTGTTCTGGCGTAACTGGTCGGCGTCCGATCACCAAGTAGACGTCGCGTTGTTCTGGCGGTATTCGTATTGCAAAAAGTCGGTCACCGGGCAGTACTCGTCGCGCGCGCCGTTACAAACTAATCCGGACAAACTTCCGTCTCAAACCGGGCCGTTTTTCGATTTGATCCCGAAGTTCACGATAACCGGGGACGCGGATACTACAAACGTTCCGTCTTTGGTCGTTATGCGCAGTGAAGACGGCGGCGGGGTGTTCTATGAACTTCGGACATACACAAACACCGGAGCCGGAGCGATTACGATAGAAGATAAATATTTGGAGTCCGGAACCGGAGGCGGGACGTTTAACGATCCGACTCCGGACGAAGCGTTGAACCGGGGGCTACGGGCTCCAACTGAAACCGGGAACAACCCGCCGCCGACGGTTATCGCTCCGGAAGTAGTCGGGACGAACACGGTTCAACGCAGCACGCCGATTGCCGCGTATTCAGGACGTTTGTGGTTCGCGATCGGTAACATCTTGTTTTTCTCCGGGCAGGAAGAGATTCTGCTTGGGATTCCAGAGGAAAGCTGGGATTATTCAGCAACCGGCCGGTTCTTTCGGTTCCCGACGCAGATAACGAATATCGAGGCGACTAATGACGCGCTGTACGTGTTCACGATTTCCGGTGCGACGTACCAAGTAACCGGGACGAACCCGGCGACGTTTAACTACCGGCCGTTGTTTGATAACGTCGGCGCGCCGTACGGACAGCCCGCCGCAATTACGCGGTTCGGCAGCACGATAGCAATGCTGACACACGATTTGCGCGTGGTGCTTATCGAGAACGATCAGTACGTGACGATCTCCGACCCGTTGTTCACCGATCTAGTCGATGCGGCGAATGAAGGAAGCCGATTTGAAATCGCGTACTTCGGCGATCTCGAAAAAGAATGGCTGGTAGTCGCGGCGCATAACGACACAGACACAACGCTTAGTAAACAATGGCTGTACGATATTAAGCTATCGGAGAAGAACAAACGGCACTTCTGGTCGCCGCCGTGGAAAATCCGTGCAACCGCGATGTTCTCGTACCGGATTACGGAAGGCTCGTCGCAACGACGGTTGTGTTTCTTTGTCTGGGACCCCGCTGCGGCTAAAGGCCGGTTAGTACGAATCGACCCGACCGGGCGGACCGGTTCTGACTCGGACCCGGCGACCGGCGACGCAACCGGGTTCTTTGTGGACGCCCGGACGAATTTGTTCCGCGTCCCAGCCGGGAACCACGTGAACGAACTGCGCGTGCCGCCGACGGTCACCGTCGCGTACAACATTACTATGGACCGGATGCAGTTTACCGGCGTAGCTAATTTGCCGGATCGAGATCCGTTGGTTTATTATTACTGGGATGATTTCGGGAATGATCCGATACAGGTGAAACCCGCGGAAGATCCGGCTCGGCGCGTGAAGTCGGTTGGATACCGGACGCTAACCTACCCGATCTGGACCAGCGGACAACGTATATCGGTGCAGATTCGCAAACTCGCGAGTAAAGACCTGATGCAGATTTGCAATTTGGCGGTCACGTTCGCGCCGAACTCCGGGACGTAACCATGCGGAAAATAATTCTACTTCTTGGGTTACTGATTCCGGCAGCCCCGCTGCGTGCTCCGGACGACGTGTTTACCAGTAAAGTCCTGCGTTTTGAGATAACCTGGGACAAATTTATACGACGGATGTTCGGGTGTCCGGAGGGTCGAGTGCTGACGGACCCGGCGTCCGAGTGTCATCCGGCGACCGGCCGAATAGATTACAGCGTGTTCCGGCAAACATGTTTGCGCGCCGCCGATTTATATAACTTTCCTATGGACGTGTGCCGTGCAGAGTAGTTACAAAGAGACCGCCGAGCAAAGAGCGCGGATAAGCCGTATCAATTCGGACAGCGTCTTTGTAACAGAAACTTCGGTCAATCAACTTGGTACGGCGGAAGGCGCGTTGCTGCCACCGCCGCAGAAAGGCCAGTTCCGTGTTCCATTTGTGTACGGACTTCGCGTCGCGAAACGCCGGTCGTATCTTGGCGGCACTGAGTTCACGCTGACATGGTTGGAACCAGAAGGGTTAACTAACGTCTCGCATTATAACGTGTATGTAACCGGGCTACTGGATAACAACAAAACTCCGCAAGGTCCGAGCACGGTTCAGCGTTCCCCGGCTGTGATTCGATTAGTAAACGGCGACATATCGCGGATTTCGTTTATCGTCCAGACGCAGTTAAAAAACGGGATGGTTAGCGATTTGCTGGAATCGCCAACGGTTTCTTCCGAGACCTTGGTGCAAGGATTTGTACCCAGTGATCTAAACGGCGTTGGCACGACAGGTCAATTGCTGACGTGGACCGGAGCCACCGCGACACTAATCGGACCGGGCGCAACAAACGAAATTCTAACCGGTGACGGTGTCGCGATACCGGTGTTCCGCAGCCGCGCAACTTTGGATCTCGTGGAGGGCCGAAGCGCGCTGACAACCGCGAACCGCATTGTGCTTGTTGGATCAGCTGGGGTTGTTACTCAGTTAGGGAGTCTGGGAACAACGACGACGGTTCTGCACGGGAACGCTGCCGGATCGCCGTCGTTCGGCGCGGTTTCGCTTACCACCGATATCACCGGGACGTTACCGATCGGGAACGGCGGGACGAATAAGACGTCATGGACCGCCGGAAGCGTAGTATTCGCTGGGGCCGGAGGCACCGCTTTAGCAGAAGACAACGCGAATCTTTTCTATGATGATACAAATAACCGGTTGGGAGTCGCAACAACCGCCCCAAAATCCACCTTAGAAAGCGGCGGTACCTTCGGGCTCAAAGTCAAAAGCATTGTTGCTGGGGATTCTCCGTACACTGCCGCTGCCGAAACCGTTATCCTCGCAGACGCTACTGGCGGAAATATAATCGTTAATCTTCCAGTGTTAAGTGGAGTCTCCGGCCGAATTTATCACATAAAGAAAACCGATTCGTCTGTGAACACAGTAACGTTAGATGGAGATAGTAGCGAGACTATTGATGGAGCTACGACTCAGATTTTAACCACTCAGTATCAAAGTCTCATGATTTTCTCCGGACCGTCTGAATGGAGTATTTTGTAGTGAGTTATACCGACTTTACTAGAAGCTACGTACCGCAAGCGCTATCGACTTCGGTAGTATCGTTAACGGCTACTGGAATTACTAATATAGTAAATGAAACCGAAGCAGGTGTTTTAAATGAAATTGGGATCGCGATAAACACCGTTGTACTAGCGTCTGCTACAGCTAATCTGGAAATCCAGATAGACGGTGGGTCTACAATATCGTCTCCGATCTTTGCAGGAGCGGCTACGTTATCAGCGGCTTGGAAAGCGGTACCAGGTTCCGGTACATCCGCTGTTGGCGATTTCCGGGTTATATCCTTTCATGTTCCATATCTTACGTCCGTACGCGTCGGGATTAACGTAACCGGAGCAGCGGGAGTAACCGGGGAACTCCAAGTTACAGTTACCAGATCTAAACGGATTTGACAGGGTGCAAAGTATTTATTCTAAACCCGGCGCGATGCGGTAAAATAAAGAAGAAGAAGAGATTATGACGATACGCCCCGCTACATCTGAAGACTACGAGAGAATCAGGGACCTTGGTGTGTTCCCATCCGGGATGTTTCCGGAAACCGGCTTACCGGTTATCGCTGAGAACGATAACAAAGAGATCGTTGGTTTTCTATTTGGACAAGCTGTTGTACACACTGAACCCGTGTGGGTTCGAGAAGATACTCGTGGACAACGTGTACCTGAAAAGCTATTTGAGGTTCTTGCAAAGGAATTGAAGACGCTTGGAGCTAGAACTGTATACGCCTTTTCGTCTAGTGCGATCGTGGATAAAATAGCGCGGAATTGTGGCTTCATAGAGAAACCCTGGAAGCTGTTTGAGAGGACGTTGTAACATGCCGTTTATCGTACCTTTACTTCCCGCTATCATCGGTGCTGCCGGAGCTATCGGCGGAGGATTAGCGGCCCGACCATCTGGTAGCAGCGGATCGCAGCAACCGGGCGGATTGGCTGGCGCTGTGGGAGGCATTGACCAACAGAATCAGCAGCAATGGCAACAAGCAGCCGCGATAAATATGCTGAATTACGCGCGAGACTCCGGGCAAATCTCGCTCGACCGATACAATCAGCTTATTGGGCCGTTGATGGCCGGTTTGCAGCAGAACCAGGGAAGCGCTAATATATATCTGTGGGGCGGCGGTGACAACGGCGTTGGTCAAATCCCGCAGTTCGGCGGCGCGATGCAGGACTGGCAGGGCGGGATATTGGATCTGTTCCGGAATCTTGGCGAGTACACTACGCCGCAGATGCAGCAGGCGTACCAAGGGCTGTTCGGGTTGAACGAAGGTGCGGCGAATACTGGGAATCTTGCCGGACAGGTATTCGCGGGCGGCGGATGGTCCCCGTTCGGACAGCAAGTCCTGGACCGCGCGATGGAGATGGGGCAAGGGCAAGGGTGGCAGTTAGGCCAACTCGCGACGACCGGCGGTGAGTTACTCGGGCGGTACGGTGTGAACGGTATGACCGGTGGCGCGCAAGACGCAGCATTAGCTGCGTTAGCCGGACAAGGCCGGACGCCCGGTATAAACAATCTGTCGGCGGCGGGACAAAACGCGCTCGGCGGGTCGTTTGGTGTTGGCGGACTGACTCCGACCGGCGCAGTCGGTGAAGGCGTTGGGTTGCAGCAATTGCTGGAAGGCGGCCGGACGCCGCAGACTCAGGAACTAGCGAACTTTGGGACGCAACAGGCGGCACAAGAACCGTTGCTGCCGATGGACGAAGCTCTGAACTTCGCGCGTCAGGAAGCAGCCCAGAATGTTGCCGGACAGCGCGAAGGCGCAATGCGACAGATTCTAGCGCGCGGGGGTGGTCCGGCCGCGTTGTCGCAAGGCGGGATGGGCGGGACACAAGCCCAAGGCGTCGCCGAGTTTGCCGACTATGCGTTGGAAGCCGAATCACAAGCGATCCGCGACGCGTTGATGAAACAGCAGGGTTTGCAGTTGCAGCGCCAAGAACAAGGCACCGGGATGGCGTTGAACGCGTTAGACCAAGAACGCGCGCGGCAGGCGGTATCCGCGTCGATGCTCGGGAATCTGGAGGACGTTGCGTCTCGCCGATTCCTGGCGGGCGGCGGGATGATGTCCGATGCCGAGAGGGTCGCTGCGCAACGCGAGTTAGGGCTAGGCGGTCTCGGGGTCAATGCGGGCGAACTTGAGAACCAACGGATGCAAACCGGCGGGTCGCTGATGGATATTTACAACCGGTACCGATTAGGCGGTTTGTCGCTTGGTCAGCAAGGGCTGCAAGCGATGAACCAGTACGCGTTAGGCGCGGGCGGGTTACAGAACAGTATGATTGGGACGCAAGGCCAGAATTATAACAACATCTTGCAGAACATTTTGCAAGGCGGACAGCTTGGCGCGAATCGCGGCACGGCGATATCGAACGCGACGAATCAAGGATTCGGGAATCAGAATCAGTTTTACGGGAATCTGTTGCAAGCTCTGGCGGCGACGTACAACCCGCAAACGTCTATGGCTAATCAAGCTCTTAGCGTATTCGGTAATCTCGCGTCGTTCAATCCGTTTTCTCCGTACGGATCTGCACAAGCGGGGCAAGCGTCTCCGTGGGCGAGTATTCTTAGCGGCGTGGGACAGGTCGCGCAGGCCGGGGCTGCCGCAATAGGACATCCGAACATTTCGGGAATCCAAACTGGCCCGCCAGCTTACTTCCCATTCCCCGGCGGCGTTCCACCAATGTTATAAATTGGATTTCACATGGCTGATGAATTAGCAGATCAGGAACAAAGCGAGTTAGAGAAGTTCGTTCGCTCGTATATACAACGAACACCAAGCGTCACCGCTAAAGAGCGGATACAGGAGATGTTTGGGAAGAATTGGAATTCTGCATCTAAGAGTCAGAAGATAGGGTCTGTACTAAGCGGTTTGGGCGGATTGTTAACTGGGCGATCACAGTATGATCTAGAGCGAGAAAAAGCGTTGGAAGAGTACAAAACAGTCGCGCCGACTTTGCAGCGAGAATCCGCCGTTATCGCAGCGGAGCAAAAAGCGGCACAGGCTACGCGCGTTGCCGAGGAAAGAAACGATATTGCGCGGTTAACTGCGCAGTCTGTGCGGTATAAAAACGAGGCGCACGCGCAATACGAAGCCGCGCGGATTGCACTGGAATCCGGGAATCTAAAACTCGCACAGGATAAGTTCGCGGAAGCGAAACGGATAAACGATGAGGCAGGTCCGAAGTTAACATCTTTAGCGCAGAGTTCAGCGTATTATCAACGGTTGAAAGCAAAGGACCCCGACGCAGCCCAGGCATGGCTGGAAGGCTTCGCGGATTTGAATGTAATCCAAGGCGCGGCGCGCGGCATGGGACAGGGACAAGGCGGGACTACGACTACGACCAGCGAACGGTTTTTACCGCCTGTTCAGGATCAGCAAGGCCGGTGGCAATTTTTTAGCGCTCCGGCAACAAGCCGGTCGCAGCGGACTCCGGGAGCGAACCAGGACGACGCGATGAAACGGATACAGGATGTTTTGCAACGGTCTCGTGGCGCATCCGGAGCCGCGTTGCCACAACTGTCCCCGGACGTTGCGCCTGCTGCAACCCAACCGGCTGCGCCGCTCCCGGCGGCTCCGGTGCCTGCGCCGCAAGCTGCGTTGCAGAACATGATTCGGCCCCAGACTCCAGGCCCGGCATCCGGCGGCGCGAACCAACCAGCGCTTCCTCCCGGTGTCCGGAACATTATGACGCTACCGGAAGAGTTCTCGCGGACTACTCCGGAAATGCAGGCGAAGCGGTTGACGGCGGACCGCGAAGCCCGAATCTCCGGTCTCGCGCGCGCGATGCCGGAATGGTGGGCTAGCGGGAATCTGGACGACGTGATCGGAACGCCGGAAGGCTGGATCGAAGGCGCGCGTAGGAAACTCGGAACCAGCAACGAGCAGATTCAGACTATCGACTGGGTGCTGCGTAAAGGTTTGCCGTCCGAAGTCAACGAGTCGTCGGGGTTGCAGTTCTCGACTAAAGAACTTGAGATCGCGGAAGCGAACTGGCCGAAGATTACGGATCACCCGCGTAGTATTATGCAGCGGATGAATATGATAAATATGACGGTCCAGGGATCGCGGTATATGCGCGAACTGGGGCTGACGCAGCGTCAGCGCGATTTGTTAGCCGGGTACTGGTTCAAGGAAATGGCGGACCGGTCTGCTAAGATCGTGCAGACAACCGAAGACGCAAAAGGCCGGAAGGACTGGCGTAACCGGTTGCCGAGCAACGTCGATATGGACCCGCGCGTACCCGTCGCGTTAGCGATACGCAAAGCGCGCGCTGCGAATCCTAAAGACTTTCCGCTGCCCCGGAGTTTGTAATGCCACAAGCGACTAATAAACGCGAACCTGACGAGTTAGATTTGCTGCTGGACAAACTAGGTGCGTCGGACGATCCCCGAGACAGGGACGCGGTTCGCCGGATGTACAAAGAAGAAGCGGCTCCGGCAGTCGAGACGCCGACTGTATTTCGGCGTCCTGGGACGGAAGATACCGAAGGGTCTCCGGAGCAAGGCCGTAAACGTGCGGGCGTAGCGGAGGATGTTCTGAAGCAATTATTTTCTACCGGACTAGACGTAGCAGCGGCCGCGCCGGGCGGCGGGACGTCTATGGCCGCATCGGTCGCTATCCCGGCTCTTATGCGGATGATCTTCCCGAATCAAAAACCGCCGGAGTACATGTCGCCGGAGAACGCCGCGTCCGGAGCGTCCCTGCTGACTAACCTCGCGACCAAGGCGTCGCCGTTAGGTAAAGCGACTAAATACGGCCCGTTAGTCCTGAAAGGACTATTGGAAGGCGCGGTACCGGGGGCCGCGTACGTTGGCGAGTCCGCGCGGGAGGGGGATACGTTAACCGGGCCTAGCAAAGCCTTCGCAGTCGGGTTGCCCGGTTTGCTTGGCGCGCTCGGCGGCGTCCACGCGACAAACACGTACCGTCGGGCGACGCAAGGACCGGCGGCTATGGCCGCGCGCGCCCCAGGACAAGTGACGTCCGGCGAAATAACGGGCGCTCCGTTACCGGATATCGACGTGGCGCGCGCCGATCTGGAAGCGCTGCAAAAACGCGCTGGGATTGGCGCAGGGGCTCTTACAGACTTGGAACAGCTACCCGGTAACCTGCCGCCGTCGCAGAATGCGGATCTAGTTAGACAAAACGCTTCCAGATCGGCTCAGTTAGCGTCCGACCGGTTACGAGACGCACAGCAAGCGCGCAGTCTGCTTAAAGCGTCGCTTACCGATGTCGGTCGCGATTTGTCGCTGATTTCGGTTCGCGAAAAGCAAATCCAACGGAATATTGGCGCGTTGCTGAAGAACCCGGACATCGGCGATCTGGCGAAAAACAAACAAATAAATGCGTTACGCGAGGAAATGGGGCAGTTACCGGATCGCAAGGAAAGTCTGCTTATGCGCCAAGCGGAGTTAAGAAAGAACATCGACGCGTCCGAATCGCAGATCGCTCAGTTTGAGGAACTGGCGCGTAGCACGGAAACAACCTCTCAGGTCGCATTAAAACAATGGGACACTGTGAAGACTAGTGAGGTTGCGCGGAAAAACATCGTTAACGATTTTGATAAACGAACCGGTTGGAAGTTCGGACAGTTGAATCCGGACGATAAAGAGCTTATCCGACGGCTGGCTAAGGAAGCGCCGAACGAAATGGTAGACAAAACTATCGGTCAAGCGATGTCCGGCGCGGTAGAGAAAGCGCAGGAGCACGCGTATAATTGGGCAAAAACGCTATTCGATCCGAATAGCAAGATTCTGAACGAGGAAGAACGGAATGCTATGCGGACGCTTGTCGCGCGACGCATTGTTGCTGAATCACGGGACCCTGCGACCGGCACGATGCGACAGTTCCTTCGGACGAAAGGCGGCGAGACGGGGTTCACGCATAGCGGATTAAGCAAAATTGGGGAAGACGCGATTAATACTATCTTTGATTCCCCGAGCGCGTATACGAACCTGACTAAGCTAGCGGATGATCTCAATACCGCTAACAAACCGGGTCTGAGGCTTATCGCGCTAGGCGGCGGGTCCGTCGCGGGTGGAATGGCAATGTTCTTCTGGGGCGCGCGGTTCGCGCAGCAGCACGAAGCGTTGGGCGCGGCTGGTATCGGCACCGGCGTTATTATTGCCGGTAAAATCGGATGGGATAAATTTGTCGATTACGTAGTTAGCCGGGCGCATAAGGATACAGACGCATCGCAAGCGTTGTTCAAAGCTATGGAAAACCGTATGTTGCTACCCGCGAAAGGCGTCGCGTCGTCTACAGCGGGACAAGCTATCGCGGAACCGGCGGTCCGGGCTAAGAATCGCCGGAGGGCCGATATTCCACAGCAGCCTTAACCGACTACTACGCCTATGTCAACCTCGCGTTCAAACCGTACGCGCAGGTCGTCGCGTTGATTTACCGAAAAGATCAATTCCTTCACCGGAGCCTCTCCATGCCGTGAGATCCATCGCGACCGAAGTCGCCACGCTTCGTGTTTGCATCCGGCGATCTGCGGCAAACGTGCAACCGTCCCTAACGTATCCATGTCGCCGTACCAATTCGACGAGCCACGAAAGTTATATGGGTCCAGCGGATCGGCGAGGAAACGCGGATCGCGGACCGGCTTGCCGAAGTGATGCGAGATAATCACGGAGAGTTCTAGGTCGCGGTATTCGGCTATCAACCTGTCGATGCTAAGCAGCACCCGCGCGATTTCGGTGTTCGAGTTCTCTTCTGCCGTATGGAACTTCGAGATCGGGTCTAGAATCAGCACATTCGGCCGGACTTGTTCGACGAGGTCAGAGATTATACGACGTCCTTCTGGGGAGTCCAGCTTCATCTCCGGGTTCTTCGACACCCACCAAAGATTTTCGGCGAGGCAATCAGCGTGCAGATCCGAGAAGATTTTACGCGAACGTTTCTGCAAGCCATACGTTCCTAGCTCTTGTTCCAGGTACAGAACGCGGGCGGGATCGCGCACCCAGAAACCCGGATATCCGAACGGGACGTCGGCGGACGCAAGCGCACGGGCAAGTTCCATCGCTACCAACGACTTCCCGGCCTTAGCGTTCCCACCGAACATCAGCTTACCGCCGCGTGGAAGAACGGCCGGGTATATCCAGGACGGAGTTTCCGGAACTGGAGCGGCGAGTAGTTCGGCGATAGTTCTAGCTTCCGGTTGGGTTTCCGTCACTCTGCGCCGCTCCCAGAACTAACGGGGTTCCCCGTGGACGGAACAGATTGGTTAGGAAATCTTTCGCTTTGTTTAGCTTGGTCTGTTCTGGCACAGACTCCGAGGTAATTGGAATTTCGGTCTCAGTCGGAAACGAAGCAAACGCGCGATCCGCTGCGGTCATCGCCAGTGCGGACAGATATACCCAGTCGTCAAACGTTGGTGTGTTAGTCACAAAAACCTCGTGGACGAAGGTATTGAAATCAACCGGCGTATCGTTCTTGACGAAAATCGCATGGTCTTCGGTAATACGTGCCAGAACCTCTGGCTTCAAAAGATCGTAATCAGGTATCGGCATATCGGTTACTTCTTTCCTTTCCGTTTACGCGTTCGGCGGAACTTGACGCCCGCGAGATCCATAGTCTTCTCCCAGAGTTCAGGTGGGATGCCGCGAACTTCCAAATCCTCGCCGTCTCCGAACCAGAACTCCGTACAGTCCGCCAGCAGATTACGCGCTTTGACGAGGTGCTCGACTTCACCGAGTTTCATCCAGCACAAACGGCCGTCGTCAAAGTATAGATGTCCATTCGTGCCGGGTATGATCGGGTCGCCGACTTCGTCCAGCGACAGCTTTGTTTTATACTTCGCAGCGAACTCTTGTTCAGACCGGGGTAACTTATCAGCCGGTTCAATCCGACGCTTCCTAGGACGTGAAATCACGGCCGTACCGACGACGTTTTCTGCCTTACTTGCTGATAACAAAGCAGTTATGGATTTCATAAGGGTTTTGTTTGTTTTCAACAACTTACGAGCTATTCGGACTCCGGCCCTACACCGTCTTCGTATCGCCGCCACGGAGCCTTCCCGCGATCCGCGAAATGCGCATCTTGGCACCGGCTGTGGTTTAGATGCACTTCTAACGACGCGAGATTGTGAAAACCTTCCGAGCAGAACTTGCAGACCCAATTGGCGTACCGGGTGTCCGGTACCGCGTTGTCGTCGAAGTCAGCGGGCATTAGACGCCTCCTTAGCTTTCAGGACCTCGTGCAAATACCCCATTGCGTTGAACATCGTTGCGCAGATGCTTTCTTCTAGATCGGCTGGGTCCGCGATTCCACGATGCAGCTTCCACCACGCGAACAAATGCCGCAACGCCGACTTCATGTATACCGACAACGGCATCCCTTTCTGCCAGTTGTCGCCGTCCCGCAGCGTTCCGTCCGCTTGTACGCGGTGCTTGTTCAAGTACTGCGCGTACCGTTCCAGGACCGCTGGCGACAGGAACGCTTCATAGTCCAGCTTATTCGCGTCGGTGTCGCGAGTTGCGCCCGTGTCGAATTTGCGAATTGGTATGTCCAGCTTTGGAAGCTGGAGATCCTGAATACCTCGGTACTGCGAAGTCGTTGGTTCCTTCATTTGTAATTCCTCTTTAGGAGAAATATTAAGCGGGTTCGCAGTACAAATCGGACAAAGCGGGTTATTGCAACCTTTCCAAACTAGCCCTTCAAACATATTTACCCTTTCGTCGGACATCGGTTACTTCTCCTTCCCATACCGTTTTCCATTCACTGTAAACTGGCCACGGTTAATCACGACGATATTGTCCGTAAACTCGCCGTCCGGCCAGAACCAGCCGTACTCGAAACCGTGCATAAAGTTCGACGGCGCGGATTTGACGTAGTACGGGTCGCGCGACGCCAGCGCGGGAACGATCACGCCGGAATGGTAATCCTGCTTGTCGATCGGCGATTTCTTTGTGTACGCGTCGTATGTGTGGACATGGCCCGCGCGGATGTTCCGGTTGTACGCTTCGACAAGGGCGCGGGCCGGACTCCGGTACTGGCGGGCTTGAAGAACGGAGTCGCCATGCACAAAGTACAGTTTGGCTTTGCGCGCGCCGTGCGCGAGTTGGTACATTTCGCCTTGTGAGACGATATGCTTCCACACACCGGAACCCCCGAGGTACGAATGCGCCTCAACCATCCCTTCCAGACCCGGCTGTTCATCTACAAGCTGGTGTATCCAGGCTTCGTGGTTACCGTCCAGCCATACATTCTCTGCGCCGCCACATAAGACATCGTGGAACAAAGTTTGGAACTTATCGAATTCCGTCTTCAACCGGAAGCCTTCAACAAGCCGGGGTTTTCCTTTCAGCCAATGTGATACGGGGCCGCAGTTAATCTGGTCGCCGCCGAAGATCAGGACGTCCGGCGCAAAGTCCTGAACGAAATCTAACGTCGCGCGGATCGCGGGTTCGTTATGCGTCGGCCGGACTACGCGCTTCCCGCCGGTCTGCGCCCACTCCCAGCCAACGTGCACGTCAAACAACGCGACGAATTTGCTGGCCGTTGCGGACAACGGCTCCTTACGGACTTTCTTAGTCATGTATCTCCTTAACGTTGTACGCGTGCCGGAACCTCGACCACAGACGCAAACCAGTCCGTGATACTAGCGGCGATGCGGAAAAGCAACTGCATGTACCCAACGGCGACGCGGGACTGTGGTTCGGTCAACGGGACGGTTCGGTCGCCGGGACACACCGCAGTTTCCGGCGTTAAAGACAACAGGTTTTTGCCCGATGTATCTGCGACCAAGAACTCCGCGCGGCTAGCGGACATCGTGAACACGCGGTTTTCCGTGGTCAGCGGCATTGTCCCACACGCTTTAGCTGCGACGGTTGTTAGCTCTCGAACAGCAGACCACAACCGCGCTTGAGTCGAGATCTGCGTCTTTGCGTATATTGATTTCGTCGATACCGCGCGATCGTTACGCGTCACGGTTTCTTTGTCAAAATCCAGCGTCCACTTGGCGTCTTCCGATACTATACGCTCGTCCGCGTCGTGCACTACGCTGGTCCAGACGAACAACTGCGATGCGGCTTCCGATAACTCGACGCGTTCCAGACCGAGATGATTCTGCGCGCTTAGTGCGGCGGTAATAAGCAGAGTTAGAAATAAACGCATAACTTATTTCTCCTTTGGATCTGTTAACTTAAGATCCTCTAACACTTGACGCGCGAGATCCGACGCTCCGGCTAACTGGTTCGCATCGTCGCCGCCGACTTCTTTGATTTGATCTTGCACCGCGAGGGCAGACGCGAGAAATATTAGAACGAGTTCTTCGGGTCGTAACAAACCTTCCTCGACGTGCTCATTGACTTCGCCAACGAGAGCGGTGACGTAACCGGAGAGGCGGAATAAACGCTTCCTAGGCATTTCTGCGCCGAGTGTCGCCGGACGCAACGCCGCAATCACTGCGTTGTTAAGATACGTTTTAATCTCTCGCGTCGCAAATAAATCGTTCGCTTTCTTCTTAACCGGCATAGTATCCGTTCCCAGCGGGAGCCCTTCCTCGATCTCAATTGTCTGTAGTAAATGCGGCCGGATGTCGCGGCGTTCCCGTTCTGCACCCCACAACTGCGTGCGGGGAAAACGCGGCCAGCGAAGATAGTAACGACGATAACACGGCACCTATAGTATAGACGCGGCGTCGTCGGGTTCGGTTACCGGGGTTAGTCGGACAACTGTTTTAATTAGTACTTTTGGGATACCGATCGTCCGCCGGTACCCCGCGATGTCATTAGGCATCGTATCGTACCGCTCTTGCGCGAGTATCACCCAGTCGTCGGTTTCGGCCGCGAGGTACCCGACGTCGTAATTCACCATACCGGTTTGTCGTTTCTCGTCTACGCGCGCGTAACCGGACTGGGACTCGGCGTCGATCCAGGCGACGACGATAACGTCCGGGAGTTCGGCGGGTTCCGGGATAATGATGGATTCGATATCAAGAGTCACCAAACACCTCTGCCGCTGCGGCTTTGTACGCCGGAAGTTCGCGCGCCACCGGGTTAGCCTCGCAATCCAGAACGAACAGGAACGACTGGACTAGGTTGATCGCGATTAAAACTTTCTCCGCTGGCTCAGGCCTAGTTGTGAAATCGCGGCGCGTCCAAGCCGCTAGTTTCTCTTTTAACTCTTGCAGTTGTAATCCGAGTGACACGTTTGCCTCCTAATTCAATACTAATGGATGCTTGTCTGCGTTCGTCATCGCGTCCAACCAATTCTCGCCGATCCCGGCGTCCACCGGGCAACTGAACCCAGGCAACCGCCACGTCTCCTGTTGCATAAGACTAATGAACTCGCCAGCTTGCTTATCGGTCCATTCGCGCGGGATCTCGTTCACAAGTTCGTCGTGAACTTGCAGGATCGGGACGGCTCCAAGTTCTCGTTTATACCGCAGCATGATTGCCTGAACGTGGTCCGCTGAAACGCCTTGTCCGTACGCCGCCAGCACGATCTTGCTGTCCTCTTCCATCGCACGTGTTAACGCGTTGTCTTCTCGAAACGGTCCGATAAGCCGGATGAAACGGCCGGTCGGGTATTTGACGTACCGCCGCGCTTCAAATTCGGCGAGGACACGGCGTTGCCACGCCCGGATTTGCGGGTACGCCGCGAAGTACACGTCTTCTTGTATCTCAAGAGCCAGACGTCGGGAGTCAAAAGACTCGTTCCCGAACAGCATATTAGCGAGGTGTTTTCCGGTAAACGCAACAACTCCGCCCGCATACTCCCAGTCTCTATGAACTCGGAGCGCGCCTGCGTTAATAGCTTGCTTAACATATGACGTGTCCAAATCTTGCGATGTTAGGACTTTTAGTCCCATACCGTAATTCGATCCGTGCGACGTGATTTTAGCCATGTCGCGAGGCTTCCGGCCGCCTAGCTCCGCTGCTTTGTCGAACTTCCCATCGGAGTTCTGGACAAGCCAAGTAAACAAGTCCTTCGGGAAATCTCGAATATCGAAGCCAGCAAGATACATAATCATCCTAGCTTCTAGCTGCTTGTAATCCGCGCGGATAAGTTTTAGCGCCGGATCGCGCGGGATAATCGCCGCGCGCGCTTGCTTGCCGAGTCCATACTTCTGAAAGTTATGAGCGTTCGGTCCGGACGACGACAAACGTCCTAGCGACGAGCCCGTGGTATTAAACCGCGAGTGTAAGTATACGCCCGCCGCGCCTTCGTCCGACAAATGCTTCTCGCCGAACCACGAGTCGATGCCTTTGCCGCCGTCTTTGGTTTTCCACAGGTCAACGACACCAGATTCCACTTCCGTTAGTGTTACCTCGCTTAACTGCTCGGCGACTTCTACAGGCTTGGAATCAAAGATATCGTGACGTTTACCGATCTTTAATAGCTCGTCGCGTAAAGTATCCTTGCGTGAATTCGCCAGCCGAACCCCGCGTTCGGCGAACCATTCGCGGACTTGCTTCGACGACTTGGGATTGAACCGTCGGCCGACTTCGGGGAAAAGAGTGTCCTGAATGTTGGAAATCCTCGCGTCTAGCTCTCTAACGCGATCCGTGTCCACGCGCATCCCGCGTTCGCGCATCGTCTCGCAGAGTTCACTTAGCTCCAGGACCTCACGGCGGAATTGAACCGGGACTTTCATTCGGTCTAGCTCTGCGCCGTTCTCGACGTGGACTTTAAGTCCGGCCCACGAATCCACGCCGTTGTATCCAAATACGTCGTGCGTTGGGCAAGGATACTGGCCGGAACAATACTGCCGCCAGCAGGATTTCCAGTTCTGGACGTCGGCGACTAACGACGTCGCGGTCCATAGATTCATAAACCCAAGCGATCCGGGATCATCGTCTTCGTCGCGGTTCGCGATCTTGCACAAATGCTGGTTGTTCAAGTAATGCGTAATCGCGCCGTCTTCCCACAGGTCCAGCGGACTCGCGCACCCCCAGCCGTCCATGACTTTTTTGTCAGCGGATGCCGAGAAGTATCCTACAATCTTGATGTCACGTTTTCTCGCTTCGTCGATTGTCCATTGTGCCAGCCGCGAGTCCCAAGGAATCGACGCGGCTTCACGGAGCGTACTAATACCTAATATCGACGGGCGTCCGGTGTCCGTTGAGAATTCGAGATCTAACCCCAAACCCACACGGTCCGCCGATTCAACAACGCGTTGGTAGTCACGTTGCGTCCGGTGGACTGGCGGATAGTCAGCGGACGTGTCCGGAGACGAACCGGCAAACAACCCGAACTGAAGACGTTCGTCAGGTAGAACTATCTGCGATTTTCGACGGGACACTTAACCTCTTTCGTAACTCTTCGCATTTGTCATCAGACCAACCGTATATTTCTTGTAGCCCGGACTTTACTACCGGCCACGGTGCGACGAAGTGATAGCCTACAGTCCCATTCGTCTTCAAGGCGTGCTCTAACGCTACCTGCCGCGCGGCTTTCATGTCTGCAACAGTTATAAAATAACCGTCAGGTAGAACGATTTGTGATTTACGCCGAGACATTTACTATCCGGATTACTTGTTGACCTAAATACAAACTGTACGCGGGGGGTATCGCTTCTGCTATCTCACGCGTACTCGCCCAAGGCATTTCCATAACATCACGACGCGGTTGTAGCGTCGAGATCTGGAATCCGCGTTTATCCCGCATCGGTTTTGACTCGCCGTGTCCGTACACGCCGATGACTGGTAGTTTGTGTTGACACTCGACTCCAACCAGAGGTAGATTAGATTCAAATAGCCGGTGACGTCGCAACTCGTATCTAGTACCATAAACTTTCACAGATAAACCGAACGCCGTGCCGCATAGTTGCACAGGTTCCAACAACGGCGCACCCGGAACGTTTTCGATTATGTACGGGATACCAGTCGCCCGCAACGCAACACGAACCGGCTCGATCAGCTTCGGGTGCTCGCGCTTGTGTAAACTCTTCGCGCGAGTGTACGCTTGACATGGCGGCGATGCCCAGATCAAAGCGTAACCGGTAACAAGGAGTACGTCGAACGCGTCGGCTTGATGAAACGCGTCGCCGATATATCGAGGCTGCGGGCGGATATCGACGCCGGTCACGTGGAAGCCCGCTAGTTGCAACCCACGTGTAGCGCCGCCCGCACCACAGAACAGATCTAGCGCTTTTAGCATCAGACGATCACCATTAAACCTTCCGGCTGGAAGTCTCGGCACTCGAACTTCCCATCACCCGCCGGATACCCGCGTTGGTTTGTCACGACGCGCGTCCGACGGATCGTCTGGTCGTCGTTCTCATGGGTATGTCCGTAGATCCACAGATCGGGTTGCCGTGTTTCTATTACCGGAACCATGTCTAATGAATTAAATGCAGGCTCCAACGGCCCGTTACGGTACTTGGTCTTCGAGTATCTAACCGGCGCGTGATGCGAGATAACTACGCGCGGTCCGGCTAACGGCTCGTCAAACCAGTCGTGAAGTCTCGCGACGAACTTTTCGTGTAACTCGACGCTTCGGTGTGGCGTGAACTTTGTTCCGTCCGCGTTCCGGATTAGCTGGAAATCGGACATCGCGTACTTTGCGTCGTGCATTGCGTTCCAGTCCGAATCTGCGAACCACGTCCACATCGTACCGCCGAAGAAATTGACGCCGTCTAGACTAATTGGTTTATCCGACAATAACGAGACGTTCGGGCAGTTTACGTTTAGCCAAAAGGCAAAACTTGCCTCTGAGGTATCCATCGGCAATTTAGTGTAGTATTCGTGGTTACCCGCAACATACAACACAGGTTTAGCCCAGTCGTAAAGGAAACGGCGAAGCGGCGAGAAATTCACGAATGAAATTATATCTCCAGCTAACACTAATACATCCGCATCTGCGTCAGCCGGTAGCGTCCAGTCGCCGAATTCCAAATGCAGGTCGCTGTAGATAAGCAGCTTCATTAGAACAAGTCTCCCGGCAAAATTAACGTCGGCTTCTTCGACTTCTTACGCCGCCACGACGTGGCGGTAACGGGCCGAAACGCGCGGGTGACACTCGACGTGTCCAGCAACTTCCGTTCCGTCCGCAACGAGGCTTTGAAATAATGCCCGCGCCAGTAGCTTACGCCCCCAGTACCTTCGATAGCAGGTAAAACCAACGCGGCCGCTTTATCGCCGCACAGAACACAAACGCGGTAACCTTGTTCCATAAACCGCGCGGCTTTCTCAAAGTCGCGGCGGACAAGGAAGAAATAGGCGTTTTCGCGAAGAACCGCAGCCGGGTGTAGCGTAATGACGAAGAGATTCGGGTCCCAGTCGGCGATTCCGGATGCGGCAAGGTTACCTCTGGAGTCCCCGTGGTACCAGTCGTACTGACGACAAATCTGTTCGGCTTTCTTCCGGGTCTGGCCGTCCGGATACTCGTTAGCTTCGCCGCGACAGTTATGGTTGACCAAACCTTGCGCCACATAACTTTCATCTTCTTCTACAGACAATGAATAAATACCCCGGTTCCACTTTTGCTCCGCAATTTCGACTACCTCCGATTCCATAAACAAGTACTCATGTTCATCGTTATCCAACAACGACAGGATCGAATCGGGTGCAGTACATGGAACGTGTATAACAGAGTACCCGGCTTCAGCAGCCAGTTTTCTTTTTAAGCTGTTTCTTTCGGTAACACGGGCTTGATTATTATTTGTTCCCGGACCATCAATCTCGATCAGAACATTGCCTACCTTGAAATCAAAGTTGAACGGACCTAAAGAAAACTGTGATACCGGATCACGTCCCGCAGCTAATAAAACAGCATGAACTTCCGGCTCCCCCAATCCGATCCAAGGAAAATCTCCTACTCCTAGCAACTCACGTGTCTTAGCCGTTGCAAGACGGCTTTTAGCGTGCGCTTCTGCACTTAGGTTTTGAAGATTGTGTTTACCTTCTCTAATCAAATCGCGAGTAGCTGCATTCGCAGCTTTTGTTATTAGGTACGGATCTCTTGTTCCATTCCGGTAATTTTCCTTTAGCTTTCTAGAGATGGCTTCGGAATCATAGGGAGCAAATTTGCCTTGACACTCACGTGAACAAAACGCGAGAGTATGAAACTGATTTTTGTGCCCTCTATTAAAGACCTTTCCACAGCCCAAACAACGCTCGGCCACAACTGTTATTGTGTCTCCGGCTCTTAAGTCCGAGGCTCGTTTCCAACCAACGGCTGTCATGAACAAGTGATCTAGACTAACTGTATAATGTGACTTATGCCCTCTGGAGTCCACTCGGACTATTTTTATCACCGAAGACTCTGAAGCTATTCTAACCTTGTTTAGAACGGACCTGAATCTTCCAAGGTGAGTCAGAACTAAATCCCCCGGCTGTACTCGGAGCATTTGTCGATATCCAGTTGATGTCAATACTTCCGTCTTTGAGGAAGCAAAGCAACGCAATGTATTCGCGATTATGACGTCCGCACGTTCTAAACCTAACGGACGCAGAAACGCATGGAACGTAATGTCACCGGAAGCGCCGACTAGCGGGGTACGTTTCAGGGCTTCGTTTTCGCCGGGGCCTTCCAGCAAAAGAGCAAACTTCGGAGACGCCGGAACCCAGTCCGGAACGAACGAATGGGAATCGGCGGACCATGGGCATAACGCGCATAACGAGGGTTTGCTACGAACGCCGAGGATCGGAAAAGTAGACATCAATTTGGTGGGCAAGGAAGGAGTCGAACCTTCAATCCCCTAAGGGGAGCCGGGGTTACAGCCCGGTGCGGTTCGCCAGTCTCCGCAGCTTGCCCAGAAAAATTGGGGAGTGAGACGTTGGAAGAAGCCCGAAACCAGCAAAGGAGCCTCCCCGTTTATTCCCCCGATATTCACGGTGTCTCACCGACGTTTGTAAGCTGACAAACGAACAAACAGAGTAGTTGCGACCCCAACTACTAAGTCGCCCGTATTGGCACTGCGCTCCGACGGGCAGCGGATTTGGTGGACCCCGCTGGATTCAAACCAGCAACCTGTCCGGTGCAAGCGGACTGCTCTGTCAATTGAGCTAGGAGCCCATAAATTTTCGCGGTCGGATGGTCGTCCAGTTTAACCCTCGTAGCAGTAGCGGCTCAGCGTTACTGGCCTTATCCTGTAGGGCACCGCGTATCGGTGGCCGGGTTTATACACCACCCGTTTAACTCCGCCCAGCCGAGCACCACTTCGGAGCCTCCCACTCCTTCGAGGGTTTCCTAATCACCCCTAGGCTAGTCGGCTGATGTTTAAGGCCATCATTTACGTCTCTCTTATCCCCGCCGTTGTTTCTTGGAAACTACGACTGATTGCGAGAGCACCGCACCGATCTAGATTTCGCTACGTCTCGAACGTCATCACGTACCGTCCGGGATCGGAAGCCGCTTTCCGCGCGAATCGGTCCGCGTCTTCCTTCGTCGCCGGGAAGAAATACCCGACGTCGTAGAACCGCGTCAACGCTCCGGTGTCCTTGTCCTTCTTCTGCTGCATCACGTACCCGAAGATCGCCCCGGATTCAGCAGCCGCCAGCCAGCGATCGGCCAGCAGTTTTTCAACCTGCTCCGGCGACTTGTCGGCGAGAGAAATCAACTCGTCGGACAACGTCAGGTACCGTTCCTCAGCGGCCGCGTCGGACCCGCAGAACGCCCGAAGCGCAGGGGTTTGATCGGACGCGATGTTCTTTGAGAACACGAACATCGGGCCTTTTTCCAGTCCGTTCGGATTGAAGTTCTCAACCAGCCAGTCTGGTCGATACATAAAGTTGTACTTCGTCGATTTCCCAGCTTGAATCCCTTGGATCTGAACGTTCGTCATCACGTAACCGGCGGGCGACAGCTTCGTCCCGCTTACAGACGCGACACGACCGATGCAGACCAGATCGGGAAGCTCGGGAACATCAGGGGCTTTAAACGGCATTTTGTTTCTTCTCCTTTGTATACTAGTTTCCTAGTAGTCTAAATCTAGTGAACAATAAGCGGTTTCAACGCATCTTTCTGGCCATCAAGTACCGCTCGGACTTGTTTAACCATATCCGCGCCCATAACAACCATTACACCGACTTGCTCGGGCCGGAGCATCTCGGGAGTTTTGAATTCCGACGCGACGAAAATAATATCGTTCGGCGATTTTATCCACCCGTATTGGGGGTTACCGGCGAGGAATGCGACGACACCGCCGACCGTTACGTACATTTCGCGCATTACGGATGCCCAGATTTCTTCCGGCGACGACGGCGCGACCGGTTCGCCAACGCTTCCTTCTGTTGTCGGCGCGTCTTCCGCTTTGGCTTCCGTTGCGGGGTCTGAAACCTCGGTTTTCGTATCGTCCATATTAATCCTTTCTGGAGACGTTTACATAAATCGCGAACATTATGAGGTACGTTGCTTCCGACCAGTGTGTCCGCCAGGCGCTAGACATTGCAAGCGCTAATGCTACAAACTCACAGAGACAAGAAAGTACATACGTTACTTTACCCTTCTTCGCGCTTTCCATTAGTTTCTCCTTTTATAGGACAGCCATCCTATCCAGAAACAGAGTATTATCGTAGACCATTTTTGGCCCAGATTTGTCGTCTGTTCCGCCCACAATATCAGGAGCAGAGAAATAAATATCCGCATTACTTATTCCTTTTTCTCGCCAACATCCCCCACAACTTCTCCATGTCAGCGGGCATTTCAGCCGGTAACTTTACGCCCCGAGCCTTCGCGGTTTGTGAATCGCTTGGAAGCGTACAGTACAAGAACTCCGATGTCTTCTCGATCGCGTTTGTCTTCACGCGCGTCCGGATAATAAAGTCAAACGCGCCTTCGACCAGTTTTTTCGCCGCGCCGTGAATCAGCATAGAATTCTTCTGCCGGTATTTTGGCTTCGAGTCGCCGCCCGCAAGATCCTCGACGCGTTCTTTTTCGGTTTCTTTGAACGTCAGGATTTTGTGCCAGCGTTTGCCGGTCCGGACATTGTACATGTTCAGGTAGTCTTTTACCATCCGGACGGTTCCGTTCAACACCATGCTCCAGTCACGGGTTTCCAGTTGCAAACCGCTACGACGAGCGTCCGAAATCTCGCGTTCATTCTTCGGCAGGATGTTTTCGCCGATGTATTCCTCAAGCTGGACAAGCTGCGCCTCGCTGCCGCCGTCCCAGAACACGAGGTCAATCGGCACGTCGTATACTTCTGGCCACAGTTTTTCTGGCGTCTTCAGAAACGTCGTCAGCGTGTTGTAATCGGTTAATCCTTCTACCTCGTACAAATGCGACAACATATCGGGCGTCGCATCTTCTTTCACCGTCCGCAAGCCGCTTCCCCCTAGCTCGGTTGAGAAATACAACACGTCCAAACCGATACGCAGGAGATCCCGGATTACAAACGTCTTGCCGGTCCCGGTATCGCCGTAAATCATTGTCTTAACGGGATCGTCGTCGCGTTCGTCCGCCCGGTAAACGCGGACTTTGCTAACCGGCGTTGGTTTTATCGCCGAATCGGTTTTCACTGACACTTTAGGCCCCGCTGCCGCCGGTTTAGCAGTTAGGTTCAACGCTTCTGGCATCCGCTTCTCCTATCTGTTCGTTAAGTAACTGCGCTTTGTAAAACTCCGGCAGACCGCGTCGTAACCCACGTTCTATCTGCGGCCACGCGAATTTCCACAACGCGGACGCGATGTAATCCTTTTCTTCACGAAGCGTATCGGCGGACAATTCTTCCAGTAACACTGGGATATCGCGCATTGAACCTTGCAAAGTACCGTCGTCTCGCAAATGCTGGATGACTTTGCGCCACCGCGCCTCGGTTCGTAACGCGACGATTAACTTTGCGATCACATCGTTCTTCGACGGGTTCGCTTCGCCCCATTCTTTCGCGTGCCGTTCGCGGAACTCCGCACGGACGATTTTGGCGATCAAAAGTTTTCCGTCCACGCCGAACACGTTGCCGTCCCGAGGCTTCAGCACTATACCTTCAATCGGACCGCCGAGACAAGATTCGCGTTTCAGCAACTCGTTGAGAGTATTGGTGAAGTCAGGAGCGGAAATCTGGAACTCGCCATACGACGGGACTGGCGTGAAGTCTAGACGCTGCGCGACTTCTCGTTTCTCTTTCGGCGGCAGGAATCGGGATGGTTCGGTTTCGATATCGAAAAGCACAATGTTACCGGACGGTAGCATCGAATACGCCATTACGTTATGTTTCGGCTTCGACAGGTACTCGCCGCGATATGTCCAGCCGGGGATAAGTGCTTCGCGACGTTTCAAAATTTCCTCGACGCCGACGCGAAACATGTGTCCGGCCGGGGCCGGAACCGGGATGTCCGCGCCTTTGCTCCGAACGATCACGTCGTCACCGACTCGGCCAAACGATATCTGCGACCCGTCGATCTTTTCTTCCGCGACGACCGGGACGGTCAACAACGGGTCTAACGCCCGGTGCCCCAGGTTCAGCACATGGGAGTAGCTTGACAGTCTCTCCATTATCCCCTCTCTATATAGACGTTCGCTCCGGCCAACAGGTTACACATATCCGGACGGCGGCGGTCCAAGGTTCGATATATCACGGATGACTAGGACGATTACGATAAAGAAAAGTACTATGTATAACACAGCCTCCATTGGTTACCCCCTAGCGACCAATAGTTCCTTAGCCCGGCAAGTGGCGTCCGCTTCCGCAATGTCCTGACTAACCGACGCTTGTTCGGCAGCGGACTCTGGCCACGGTCCGGAGCCGTCTCGGTACCCAAGTCCCGAGCACGCGGTACAGTTCCGGGAGTCCAGGTTCCGACCGCCGTTACAAACCGGGCAGGCCGTTCGTTCCAGTAACCGGTCGGCGGATGCCGCTAATGCAGAGTACTCTAGCAGTTCGGGGGTTTCCCCGATTACAGCTTCCGAGATAGTGCCTACAAACGCAAAAGTATTGTTATTTATCTTTGAGTATTCAATGCGACCCTTTACCTTACGTTTCGCCAAGGTCTCGGCGACCCATTCCGGTTCACCAACATATTCGAGGACACGCAAAACCCGACACACTTTGCCCATAGTTTCTCCTTACTTACCTTTGCAATCCGCTTCTAATTCGTCTAGCGTTTGGTAACAGGACGGTTCGACGTAGTACGCGATACCGGCGACGCGCAGAAATTCTTTTAGTTTTTCGTATTTCGACCAGTTTACCTCGACTCCGATTTCAACTATGAACATGTTTTTGTCCTTTCTGGTTCCGAGACTACGACTCGAACGTAGATTAGCGGCTTCAAAGACCGCCGTCCTACCAATTAGACGATCTCGGAAAACTAGCAGGCAGGGTTCGCCGAGGTTACCTAGCGTTCTGAATCTGTACCAGGATCTCGGGAGATAACTCGTAGTCCGGGCATCGCAACGCAGTCAGAATACATTTTCGGTATTCATCTTCGCTTGAATACTGTGTCCAAGTCCAATGTCCTTTTAGTAAACAATACATATCAAACTCCGAGCCCGGAGTCCATTCCGAATATCCGGGAGATCCGGTATGCAGAGCGAAATGTTTGCACCATAAACACAAAGGTTCTGGTTCATGCTTTTTAGGCATATATTACTCCAGAAATTTCTTTAAGTCTCCTAGATTCACGTTGATATTGGTATCGCTAACGCCGCCGTCCGCCGCGATTTGTTTACTCGCTTCCAGCCCTAGCTTCTTCGTCATCGGATCGTCGCTAACCGCGCCTTCCAGCATCAACTTGTTCAAGAAACCGGCCCGCGACTTGGCCCGAACGTCCGGTTCCAGATGAAACGTGTCCATCAACGCCTGCACGCATTCGACGACGTCGCGTCGGCCTTTGAATATCGCGTACGGTAAACCGACCGCTTGCAACGCCGCTTCTTCACGAACCGTCCCGTTACGGACTAAGTCGATAAACCGCTCGGCGACCACGGCGTTCGCGGATGGTTTCTCTCGGATCTCAGGGCCTTGCCGAGAAGGGCCGGTGACGCCGGACTCCCGGAGAACAACAAACTTCTCTCCGCTCGGCGCGCGGGGCGGCGCTACTTCTACGGCCGGTTCGTCTGCGTCGTCCGCGATAACGAATCCGACGGGCGGGCGGTCGTCGGAGTCCGCTTCGTCTGGGATGTCCAGGAGCGGGATGTCGGAAAACTCTTTGTATCGCTTCTTCATACTATAAGAATCTCACGTCTTCCGGACCAACTTGCCCGCCGAAGTTCGCAATAAGAAAGCGTAACAAATACTGGTAGTAATCCGGGAAAACTAACGAATTGTGAATCGTCCTACGGCCACGCCGGACTACCGGCGGCGTCCAGCGGTACACACCAGACGCAAGACGCATAAACAAACACCCGTCTTCGGCTTTCCCGAGCAGACCCAGGCGCTCGTGGCGTAGCGCCCAGGTCAGCGTGAACCGCAACATCCGGCCGATACCGGCGTTGACGGAGCGAAGGATAAACGGATTCGCGATTTCGACCCGGAATTCGCCGACCGCCATGTCGGTTAAATATCCGGGCGTTTCCGCTGCGATTTCGGCGATCTCGTGTTCGAGCAACGGCGGCGCGGGAGGCTTGCGAAGATGGATTTCCGGCCACGGCCGTTCGCCGTCTGACGATAAAGTAACGTCGTCCACCTTAAAACACCGCTGTTATCTGCACAGTTCCGCCGGGCGTCGGCGCGGTTTTGGTAAACGTCACAGTCCGTTTGTCCGCCGACACCGTATAATCCTCGCCTTCCACCAGCACTACGGCGTACGTGACCAGCAACCAACGCGGGTTACTTGGCTCCGATGCCGGAATCGCGTACGTGGTTTGCCCGGCGACTACCGGGAAAGTGTACGTAACCGGCGCGCGCGGGACGGACGGTGGCACTACGCATTCTAACGTCGGATACGGCACAGTCGCGTTAACGGCAACCGTGCTGCCCAATTTCGCCCAAGTTACTTTGCCGTTCGTACCCAGAAAAACTACGTGCTGGGCAAACAATCCGGCGGCGAGAACTAATCCGCCAATACTGATTTTCTTACGCATCGTCGTTTATCTCCTCTTTCGTAACGTTCTTTTTGCGCGGGCGGCACGGGGCGCAGAACACAGCCGTAGACCACGGCACGGTTACCCGGAAGCGCTCGGCGCACTCCGGACACCGGCGGGTTAGCTGCCGACGCCGCATCCAGATCTGCCCGCCAACAAGATCCGCTTTAGCCGGTCTCGTATCCACGTTTCCCTCGTAACCGATGACTATAGCCCATACGCGGGCCTTCCAGCAGCGTCCACGTACCAATCGAGCGGCCGTTCAGAAAAGTAATCGTGCCGTATTCGTCAAAGTCGATTTTGTCGCGCGGCAAATCGCCGACTACCGCGTTAACTGCGCAGTATAGTTTATTCACTGTTAACGGCCCGGAAAACGTCTGAGTCCAAGCGCAAACCTTAGGCGTGCGATGGTCAAAGATCTGAAACCGGACGACGGATTTGCGTAGCGGTGGTTTCATAACGCGACAACGAGTTTGTCCAAACCATACGCTTGCCGATAAACTTCCGCGATCCCGGCGTGCACCAGATTCCCGAACGCCGTTTCCTCGCTGTCCGTACGCGCGGACATATGCTGCCGACGCCATTTTTCGTTACACAACATAAACGTCGTCGCCCCAGAATACGAGAACGCCGGAAGCGGGCTTAGAATACTTACCAACGGCTCAGCGCCATTCCGGCAGTCCGAATCAAACGCGCAGATCCGATTGTACGCTTTGCACGCGAACGGTTTGTTCTGGGGCCAAATTCCGTAATCCTTTACAGCTTCCCGCGATAAGTACAACGCTTCCAAAAACTCGGCTACGCGCGCTCGGTTATCCGTTGGAACCTCGATCTCGATTTCGCGAACTTTGTGCTCCAGGCGCGATACGCCGCGATATACGAACTTCTGTAGATCCAGTGCGTCCGCTGTAATCCGCCATTGCCACGACTCGACTTGCCGGTTCTGCCACTCGACGTCAAGCGAACCTGTGACGCGCGTTTTCCAATCTATCGCAACATTATCGTTTTCAGCTAATACGTCGCAGATACCACGTGAGTAAAGCGTTTCAAACCCCAGTTCTACATGGGACACTCGTAGTCCCGCTAGGTCACGCGCTAGAAATCTGTCCGCAAGCACGCGGACAAGGTCTTTCGCGTCCTCGTAGTCGAAGTCTGGAATAAACGCAGATTTTTCCGCGTCAAGGATTTCGGCGTCCACGCGTGTCCAGTCGATTTCCGGAGTAGACATTTATGCTCCAGTCACCAGATACTTGTCTAGCGTTGCGTTCAATGCTTCCGTCAACACCGCCACACGGCATCTCTTCATGTGATCGAGGATTTGGTTACGGCCCCACGACGTCCGATCCGCTAACTCGTTTTCCAGCAAGTCAATGAATCGGTCTAGCAGTTTTGTGTTCATCGTTCAATCTCCCCGCACTTGCAACAGCGTTTTAACGCGTTACCTTGCCGGTGCCAGCAATGATAATGCTTCATTCGACGCCCCGTAGTTTTCTAAGAATCTTAACTGCCGTTGTTGCCCCGTTTATCGCGCGATGCGGGAGCGGTTCTTCCGGAACACCAAGAAAGGGAGCAATATTCTTCATAGACAAACTCGGGATGTTAGGGAAGGCTTGTAGCGCCATACTGCATAAATCAAGATAATGATAATCAACACCAAGCGGCCCGAGCAATCGTTCAGCTTCGTGCAAGAAGCCTCGATCTAACGTGACGTTCTGAGCGAGAATTGACGTCTTACTACCGCCGAGAAAAGTTATTAGTGTTGGCCAGATATCCCGCAAGTTAGGCGCGTTAACCCATTCGATTGGGTCATATCCATTCACGGCTGCCGCACCCGGAGTACAAACTGCTATCGGCGACGGTTTCACTTTTGTCTCGTAGGTCCGGTGAATCTCAATACCCGGCCAGCCAACAATGACTATGCCAACCTCGATTATTTCATCTTTGCTCGGATTCAGACCTGTCGTTTCTAGGTCCAGAACAGCAAGTTTGTCGATCATATCACTTCTCCATCGTTGCTCTCCGCACCACCGCGCTCCACGGTAACCGCATAACGGGACGTCTGGTAGCGGCGTCGCGTATCGGCCGCACCGCGTCCACAATCCGCCACCACGCGCCGCGATCCGGTAACGCGATGACTTCGATTTTACCGCACACAACGCACCGCAACGTCCCGCTTCCGGCGTCCGGGACCGGCGTTACCGCTAACATCGACTCTTTAACCGGCCCGGCGAACGCAACCGGGCGGAACGCATGGTCGCAGACAGAAGTCAGCTTACCGTCCTTACTCATTCTGTCCGCCGTGCATCAACACAATCTTCGCGCATTCTATTCCTTCGTCCAGCGTCCGGCAAATAAACCCGCAGCACGTGTTAAGAATCGGGTGCGAGTGCAGGTTATCTTCTTCCATCACGAGAACAATCGGTTTCCGGAACGCGTCTGCCCAACCGATTTCAATCATCGTGCCGATTGTGATTTTCGTCGCTCCGAGCAGATTCACTAACATCAAATCGCACGTCCGGACGTCGTTCCGGTCGCGCGTCGTGATCCCTTTCGCAGTCGCGAACGGATGATTCTCGTACGACTGATTGATGACGCCGACTGATTTAAGGAATTCCTTGCCGCGTAAAGGCGACACGCTACCGGGCAACCTCGCGGCGACGTACTCGCGCCAGTCCGTGCACTCGCCGAACGTCAGCCCGGAGATCGGGCCGGATAAATAGATTTTTGGCATATTCGCGCGGCTCCTTACCGCAAGTTTTCTAGAACCGGTGGATCATCAACGTGTGAGAAACAAACGCGCTACTATCACAGTTGCGGCAGTAATAACTCCTAACAGGCTAAGTAGTGTCACTATCAGCCATGCAACTCTTTCTACATCGCTAAACGTCAGCATATATACCCGTTTCCGGCGAACTTCGGAATCTCGTCCGGACGCCACACAAGCGAATCCGGCGCGTACGACCCGTCCGCGTACGGAAACAAGCCCAAACGTTTCGCCCAACGAATCGCGTCCAGCAAACTAGCGGGTGACGTCATCCAATAACTGTTCAACTCGTTCTTCATCGGGCTCCTCCAGCAATTTTTTCTTCGCTTCCGCTAGCATCCCGGCAATCGCTGGTAGCAACGTCGGGTCCTTAGCGACCAGCCGCGAAGTCTCCGGCGTCAGCGCGTGCGCGGAGGCCGTACTCCCGAACTTCTCTTTCCAGAACTGGAAAGGTTGGAAGTGCAAGGCGGGATCTTCCGGTCCGGGGGGTAAATAGGTAACAGTGACGCCGTTGTGGGCGTGCGACTTCTGCGGCTGGTCCGACATAGTGTACAGTCTCCGGTCCTTTTCGGACTCTATATATAAGACGCGGCCCAACGGCCGCAGGTTACAGCGTAATCCTGACTTCGTAATAGAAGTTACACGTCCGCCGGGTCCGAGGTCAAATCGGCAGCGGTGAACGACCCAATGTACTTTTGCTTACGTACCCCACCGCTCCCAGACGTTAACCATACGATACACGTATCCTCGCCGTTCTCCTCGATTAGCTGGACATCTACCCCAATCCCCCAGCCGTTAGCGCTCGTCCGAAGCCCGGAGTATTTACTACCTAACCGGGATGCCAATCCGCTCATCCCGCGAACGGTTCCATAAAAATGTGCCATACCGTACTCCTTTTTGGGATCAAATTGTAATCTTGACTACATAATAGAACTAAGACGTAGTAACCCAGCGCCGCTGGGGAACGTCTATCGAGTGTAGCTCGAAAGCGAAACGGAGAGCGCGGACCTTACTCTGCGAAGGAAGTTTAGCTTCACTTATGCTTCCAAACGGTCATGTCTTAACGATTTCCCAGAGTTTCATACTGTCTCCTCTTTAACACGCGCACGAGAAAAAGTGCCCGTACATGTCGTCCGGTTTGTGCACGCCGGTAACACGTTCATAATGTTTCCAGAACTCGACGGTGTTAAACGAAAAGCCCTCCCATTTGCCTTCGTCGATCAAGTATTCTTCGTTCTCCAGGTACGCTTTCGCACCGTCCATAAGCTCTTGATATGAGATCCCAGCTTCGCATTCGGCGAAGACGCGCAGCCAGCTTTCGCTCAGCGACGCTGACGGTTTTAGTCCAAGTGGAATGTCGAGAAACGCCGGATGCGTCCAGTCGTGCCGCAGCGATGAAATCGAACCGGGGAGTAAGTACAGCCAGAATTTCTGGCCGGACTTAATCGCTTTGAGAGGTAAAAACGGATCGGCGATGCCGACGACATCGGCTGCGATGTTGGTTTGTTCTACGCGGTCCGTTGTACCCGTGACGAGTTTCAAACGCGTTCCTGGCCACAAATCTGTGTCGGCGGACACGGGCGCGATAGCAATGTGCACTGCGTCACGCGGTCGATACTCAGAATCGAGAATAATCTTACCGAGTCCTAATTTTTCTTGGTCCATAAACGGCGGCTCCTTTTTCCGCCTTGGTTCATTCCTTCTCCAGCGCAGCGAGTTCGGCGCGAAGCTGCTCGCGGTCACGGGCTACCCACTGCCTCGTATTGACAAACATCTGTCCGAACTCCGTGATGGCTTCTATGTCTTTACTTACCTGTTTGATCTGGCCCTTCAGCCGCGCCGTTTTCTCGCGGCGCTCGGCGAAGGCGATGAGGGCATCGGCCATTCTGGTGCGGCGCTCTCTACAGCCTGCACAATCGCATCTCGGCACTCCTGGCCGCTTGTCAACGGTTTCGGCCACCTTCTCCGCCTCGGCCCGCAGCATCATCGCTTCTTCTCCTGACGAGTCTTTTTGCTTCGTGTCAACGGCGATACGTCGGGTAAGAAAACTAACTCGCCGAACGGCATGTAGGACTCAAGTATCTTCTGTGCGTCTTTGCGCGTCATGCGCACTGGCGTTGGTGACGCCACCAGATTTTTTAGCTGCAACCAATGCGGTCTAACCGCGCACCGGCATCTAACCGCCCAAACGCGCGCGTCGTCCGCGATACGCAGGAACGGCGCGAACGCTGTGGAGAAAAACTCTCGTCGTCCGATCATTTTGTCGTTGTCTCCTTTTTGCGCGCACGCGGCCTCGGGTTGCGCATGGTATCTGGCACAAACTCGTAGCAGGGTTTGTTCCGAGAGGCATTCATTGCGTAATGCACATCGCTGTGAAATCCACAGTTCTTACAAAATACTAACTCTGCATGGCACCAGCAGGGACAGTCCATTCGGCAATTAGCAACAATTACATTCTGTCTACCAGTGCGTCCACAATTATGTGCGTGCAATTGGTTTTTTGTCATCCGTTGCATCCTCCGCGCCACGGAAGTTCGTCCGGTAACAAATCCCACAACCGATTCTGGCGTGTCCGAAGCCACCGGCCTCCTTTCGGGCAGCAACAAATATCGCAGGTACAAAGGTACCCGACAATACGAGCGATTTTATCCGTCGGAACGTTTAACCGTATCAATAACCATTCCAGCCAGTCTAAACGGCCGTAGCCGTACCATGCTTCTCGGAACTTTTTGTTCCCAGTAGCGAGGAGGCCAGACTCACACGCGTTGTGTAGTTTTAACCACCGTCGATACGTTGGTTTACGCCGACGCACTGTCGGTTCTTTCTTCATATGCTGTTTTATCTCCTTTACTCCAAAGACAAGATTTTCGCGATTTATTGTACGTCCGGACCTTGGTACACTTTATCAGACCTCGTCCATTCCGGCGATTCGCACCGGCATTGTGCATAATGCTTACCGCATCGTTTGCACATCCGGAATACAAAATGTTTGCTGCGTCCTAATGCCGCGAGTCGTTCGGCGATGTCCGGACACGCGCATTCGGACAAATCGTGGTTACAGTTCATACACCACATAAGGAGTAATTCCAGGATTTTAACTTCTTGCCGGTACTGTCGTAAACCGCCACCGGCCGGATCTTACTGCAAACCGCTTGTCGAACCGTATCATTCCCGTTCCCGTCTCCGTAGCCAATCGTAACCGCGCCATCTAGAACTTCGCTACAGAGGATAAACTTTTGCGGTGGGGACTCAAGATACTTAGATCTCTTTGCATCCGATAGCGTTAAATATCCGTGAAAGCCAGATTCGTAAACACCCCCCTCTCCTGGGTATAGCGCTACTGGAGTGGCGGTTTCTATCCGGCCTAACTGGAATTTTGCGGTTTTTACTGACGAATAATAAGTATTAGGTACCTTACCGGACCGTCGGTATTTGCGCAATTCCGTAACCGATACGTACACGATCTTCCAAATCTTTTTAGGCCGCCGACGTTTAGTTTCGTCAATGCTGTACAAACACATAAGTTACGTCCTTTCGTCGGCGGATTCTTCAGGAACCGCGAATTCTTTAACCTTACCGTAGTGTCCGCAAGCGCAACACGTAATCAGCGATTCATCGTCCCATACGCTATCGCCGCCCGGCTCCGTTCCGTCGTCCCAAACCTGTACGGTCATCTGTACAACTATGAAGAACGGTTCTTGGCTTTTGCACTCCGGACACGCGATACCTTCTAGGCAATTAGAATTCGTAGCCACGGCTTCTCCCCCGCCTTGTTTCAGTTAACAATCAACTTCGGAACTTTCTGCTTCTGCTCACATGCCGAGGAGCAGAAAACGTCTTCTGCGCAAGACTCGTCTGCCGCGATCCAATGCGTCCAGCGTAACGAACACTCCGGACATTCGTGTTCACAGCGTTTCATGCTGCCGCCGTTACAATACTCCGGTGTCAGACATTTCGAGCAAAGATCGCGATTCGCCAGCGGAAAAATACACGATTTGTTATCCACACTCTGCAAATGCGACCAGCGAACTCCACACGGACAAGTGTGGTGACATATCACGCCGTCTTGATCGGGCCAATCTTCGTCCACAATCTGCGCAGTCGGGTCAGTCCCGACGACGGCGGATTTCTTTTTCATCCCGGTCTGAAAACAAACCACGCAAAGATCGCGGTCTTCTTTGGCAAACGAACACTCCGCCGCGTTCTGCGCTATATCGTGCGACCAGTTTTCGCCGCACGGACAAACGTGCGCGCATACACGGGTTCCCCCCGTGCTCGTCCCGGTAGACGGGTTCCATGTTTGTGCGCGGACTTTGCTAAAACATTTCGTGCACAGATCGCGGTCTTTTTCCGGGAACTCGCACGCCGTGGCTGTCGCGTTTATCGAATGCTTCCAGGCCGTCTGGCATTGCGGACAAACATGATCGCAATCTTTTCTAGCCCAGCCAGCGGTGGACGCAACTACCGCGTATTTCTCCGGCAGATCCCTGCCAAGGATTTCGTAAATCGCTTTCCGCTGCGCCAATGATTCTACCGCGTTATCGCAATACCGTTCGCGTATCGCCGCTATCGGGTCGTCGATCTCCGGTTCCAGAAACGCAATTAACGACGCCAGCATAGTCCCGGTGCGGCCGTGACCGCCGGTGCAGAAAAACAAAACCCGTTTCCCAGTTTTAACCACGTCTGCGAAGTATTCGACCAGCACGCGCCACATTTCCGCTTTCGGCGCGTTGTAGTCTTGCATCTCGCAGTCGATTATCGTCAACGGCTGAAGATAGCTGCCTCCAGGAAGATTACCGTTCAGCGTCACCACCCAGTCGATCTCGCTCAGGTTCTCTTTGGTTATCGCGTATTCGCTTCCGGCCCAAACCGTATACTCGCCGATTTTTACGGGCGTCGCAGCATGACGGCATTTTCCACCTTGGATTACAGTCACGGCGGTTTTATCGACGTCAGCGTTCGCGTTACCGCCGAATACGAAACTGCCGAGATGTCGGTCTTGTCCCATGTTTGTCTCCTCGTTTCCAGCGAACCAGCTAAGCACGCTCTGGCGAATGTTGCGGTGCTGGCGAATCTTGCGGTGTTTCCGCGATTTTTTCATCTGTCGCCTCCGACGCCGACGACTCCTCGTTTACCGGGATCGTCGTTGGATAACTGGAAAAACTATACGTTTCGTCTACACAGTTTCCGGACCCCGCGCCGTTATTTGTTTCGGCGGGTTCGGGGACACTATCGTCGTCTTCGACGTCTTCAAGAATCTGCGGCGGAGCCTCTTCCGGCGGCTGTTCTTCATCGTCTTCTACCGGGTCGTCCACGACTAGCTTAAGCTCCGATGCGGGAAACCCGGCCCGCAACTTTTCTCGGTTAGAATTTCTGAACGCGGCGTTTATGAAAGGCCAGTACGCTTGTACCGGTTTGTTAGCTTGGTGACGACCTAACGCATCTGGATCTGACCAGATCGGACAAAACGCTTCGTTAACCAACTGGACGATACGAAGCGGATCGGCGATAAAAGTTAACCCACACGATTGTTTCAAATCCAGTAACGCCATTAACCCTTCGTCACCTCTGCTCAAACCAATCGTAAGATTCGTCAGCTTGTTGAAAACCAAACAAGAGTTGTGCTTCAGATTGAAAACACCGTCCAGGAACAACGCATCCGATAACCGCCCGGTCATCCAGCGCAGCAAATGCGTCGCGATAACCGCCCACTTTTTTCCGCCGTACGACCCGTACCAGCTCATTTTGGTAAAGTACCCGATGGATAACGAAACCACATGGCATTTCTTCTCCGGCGGAAGCTCCGGAAGAAAACTTGAAATAAACTTATCGCGAGCTTTAATGCCGAAACCTGCGACTATCTGCGGAGAGATTTTCTTCATCGCAGAGGTTAATTTCCAATACGCGTCTCCATCCGCGCGAGTACGCACATGCCGTAGTTCTGCTACGACGCAAAGATACAAATACCCCGCGATCACTTCTGCGTACTCTCGGACCCGGCCTTTGTCTCCGTTCTCCCAGGAACGGTAAAAGTCGATCATTAACGGCGCTATGGAGACGAAGCTGGACACGAATCGTTCTGTGTTCGGGTTGTTAATTCGTCTCGGCGGTTTCGGCTTTTCCTCGACGACTAACGCGGGTACGAAGTCCGGCGGAACACGATATACCGCGCCAGACGAACCGTTGACTAACAGCTTTTCGCCGCTTTTTGTCGCTTTGTATATCGTTGCAGAAACGATTTCGGGTAACAAAAACGCGGGTTTTCCAAGTTCCCGCGCTATAATCGCTGCATGACAAGTGGCCGATCCGTTCCGGACAAATATCGCGGCTGCTTTTTGCATCCGAGTATACTCGGACGGCGAGAAGTTCGTTAAGTAGAAAAACGTCTCGCTGTCGATAACCGCCGTACTCGACGCGCCTATCGGCATCAAATCTGCGAGTTTTTCGGCGCCATCTGGAATCGCTGTGTCCGACTCCGGAATCTTAGAGAACTTCAAAGCGCGGTGCTGCAAGAACCAAAATTTCAAACCGCCCGGTTCATCCGGAGCGTTTTCTGCGCACCATTCTACGTCGCTAGGCCCTAGATTCTGATGAATCTTTATTAACGCTTTGAACAACGTCGCGAAACGCGGGTCAGACAAAGAAATCTCTACACCTTTTTTCTCGCCGCCTACCAGCGCCGTCCCTAAGCCTTCGACGGCTTCCACAATCGGGAAGAACGACGTTCCGTGCGTATGATTCGGGTCAGAAGTAAACGCGACTCCAGAATACACAATATTCTTGGGCACGACTTGTATCACTACGGCCGTGCCGGTATCGGCAATTCCGTTTGCCTCTCGGTACGCCACTGCTTCCGGCGCATTCCACGATTCGTAAACTTCCAGCGCCGCCGCTATTATCCTGTCAGGTCCGCGAACGGGGATTTTCGTTTTCAGCATTCCGGGCATAGAAGTCGGCGCGCCGGAACGCACAGATACCACACGACGATGCAAAATTGGCGCGCTAGGGGAGACACAAATTCTAACTGGCGGAACCGCGACCGGAAGCACCGCGTATTCTGGGACTGAAAGATCGCAAGTATGGGAAAGACGATACAATCCGGCTGCTTTGCCGCCGATTCGGTCGGCGTTTAAATACTGCTCGACAAACGAAACTTCAGTAACGCCATTCGGCGACGGAGTTTTTTCTACGGGCGCTTCGTCTTTGTTTTCTGCGCCGGCAACATCCGCAAACACGTTTGTTGACCAGATCAGGTAACAATCGTACAATGTGTGTGCGTGATGAGGCCCGGAGTGTCCCGCTTCATTCGTGCAGTAGTATCTAAACTCATTCTCGACCACATTACATTGCCCCGGTGCGCCGGGGTCTTGTGCGGTTTTGAGAAAATCCCAGATTTTGCACTTCATGCAGTTTCTCCCGGTGTCCTTTCTTCTATTTCGTTGTGGAAAACCACAACGGGATAGAGCAAATGACAACAACTGCGATTAGTATTACTAAAATACACAACAATTCAGCAGCCCTTTCGGGTAAGTCGCGTGGCGCGCGATAAGAAGTTAAACGCCCGGCAGAAGTCGCTTGCCCGTTAACATCGGGACTAAACGCTTCTGCCGGGGCAGGTTGGCCGGTATGTCCGGCAGCAAAAGTTTCGGTGAACGGTAGCGAAAAGATCCACGGCGGATCTAGACGCGCGTGATGGTCACACTTCCGGCGGCAATAGCGCTCGCTAACTCGCTAACGTCGTCAACTACAAGCGAGAAGCGGTTTTGTCCGCCGTTACCGGGGCGCTTCCAGAGGGAAGACGCGAATTCCGGGGTTTGCAGACCCGAAATT